>Ga0123519_10016955_pt1 | contig 10060 bp, 8 predicted proteins | sample YelNatPaOPRAMG02_FD_87396 | JGI IMG/M metagenome (GOLD analysis project Ga0123519, IMG submission 87396) | Hot spring microbial communities from Yellowstone National Park - Yellowstone National Park OP-RAMG-02 (version 2) | ecosystem: Environmental > Aquatic > Thermal springs > Hot (42-90C) ...
ATGGGCCTTTTGAGGGTCTGGCGAGATGGGATGGGATGGGATGGCCGTCCGGCTGCCTCGCGAGGCAGCCGGACGGCCATCCCATCCCATCCCATCTCGCCAGACCCTCCTGGTTTGAGGCCGGCTCTCGGCTGCGCGGGAAGCCCGGCTGTTACCAGATCACCGCTTGTGACGCATACCTGGCATAACACTTGCCCGTGCACAACAGTACGCCTATGATAGAGAGGGTCACAACGTACAAGAGGAGGTCCACTGCATGAGCCTGATTGAGAGCGTGCGCGAGCGCTGCCGCGATGTGGCCGGGCGCGCCCGGTTTGTGCACATCGAGCGCGACCGCATCGCCGCCTACGCCCGGTCGCTGCCCCTGGACCAGGCCGTCTGCCCCGAACATGACCCGCACACCCACTGCCTGGGGCGTGGCGACATGACGGCAGCCTTTTTCGTCACCCTCGACGCCATCAACTTTGGCTCTGGCTATTTCCCGCATCTGCGCAAGCGGCCTGGCCTGTCGGGCTATTACACCGTCGCAGCGTCACTGAACGACCTTTTCCGCGCCCAGGGTCCCCTCACCCCCGAACAACTTGTCCGCTTGACTGCGCAGGATTGCGCCGGCATCTTTGGCCAGGACCTTTCCGACCCCGCTATCCTGGAGCTGATGGCGCTCTTTGCCCAGGCGTTGCGGGACCTGGGCTGCCTGCTGCTGGACCGTTATCACGGTCGCTTTATGGACCTCATCGAGGCGGCGGGGCAATCGGCTGAGGAGCTGGTCAGGCTCCTGACCGCCATGCCCTATTTCCGGGATGTGGAGCCCTATGACGGCCTGGAGGTCCCTTTTTACAAACGGGCTCAGCTCACTGCCGCCGACCTGGCTCTGGCTTTTGGCGGCGAGGGCCCCGGGCGCTTTACCGATCTGGACCGTCTGACCATTTTCGCCGATAATCTGGTGCCCCACGTGCTGCGTGTAGACAGGCTCCTGACCTACGACGCCGACCTCGCCTCGCGCATCGACCTGGAGCAACTGATCCCCGCCGGCTCGCCAGAGGAGGTGGAGATTCGCGCCTGCGCCGTGCACACTGTGGAGCTTCTGGTGCAAGAACTACGCGCCGCGGGCCAACCCGTCACCTCGCAGCAGCTCGATTACATTCTCTGGAACCGGGGGCACGACCCCTATTACAAAAAGATCCTCCCCCGCCACCGCACGCGCACCGTTTATTATTGATGATTCTCTATGGACAAAGAGGCAATTGCATGGTACTATGAATCTGTAATTATATAAGCTACTTGCCGAGAAAACTGCATAGGGTACCGCCGGTCGGATCATGGACGTCATTGCCTCAACCTACGCCTGTCATACCCTGGGAGGTGTGCCATGATTGTCGGTTATGATTCGCCCAACCACGCTCTGCTGGTGCATTTCGGCGCAACCCGCCGATCGTCAGCTCCGCGTGTGGAAACCTGGGAGATGGATTACACTCCCACCTGCCACACGCGCGTGGAGACGGCTTTTGACCCCGAGACAGGCGCCCTGGTAGCCATACACTTCTGGCGGCGGAGCTTTTTCATGCCGTCCTTCGACTCGCCTGCGGATATGCGCGCTCGCTGGCGTTTCCTGCGCGGCGCCGACAACATCCGCATTGACCTGGCTGTGGTACCCAAGCTGCACGACCCCGTGTGGCTGCGGCCCGGCATCGAGCTCTTCCTCTCCCTGCCCCGCCGCACCGGTCGCGACCGGCCTTTCCTGCACGGCTTCCGCATCACCACCCGGATTCAGGCGGTCGAGCTTGACCTGCAACGCGTCGACCTGCGTGTGGCCCATGGCAGCCTGGCGGAGGCGCAGGTGAACCAGTTCGTCGAAATGGGCTCGTAAAACGTAATCCGTGATACGTAATGCGTAAGGTCGCCATTGCGGGGCTTATGTGGCTTTTCGTGGCGTTAGCCCTAACGAGACTGACGTGAAGCATCAGACATGTGGAAATGGCGGCCTTACGGATTACGCATTACGTATTATACTCGCATCACGCACCGGAGGCTCCGTGGCATATCTTCTCGGCATTGATATCGGCACGTCGTCAGCCAAAGCCGCGCTGATCGACCTGGAAGGGCATATTGTCGGTGTAGGGGCGCAGGATTACCCCATCCTGCAGCCGCAGCCCAACTGGGCAGAGCAGGACCCGGAGGCCTGGTGGCAGGCCGCCTCTGGGGCCACGCTCAAGGCGCTGGCCGAAGCCGGCGTGCCCCGCGAGGCGGTCGCCGGTATCGGCCTCTCGGGGCAGATGCACGGCACGGTACTGCTGGACCCCAACGGCCTCCCTACCCGCCCGGCAATCATCTGGCCCGACCAGCGCTCGCAGGCCGAAGTCGAGCGCGTGCTCCAGACCACCGGCCTGCTCCGCCTGGGGCGGCTCACCGGCAACCGCCTGGCCGTGGGCTTTACGGCAGCCAGTCTGCTGTGGCTCCTGAGTCACGAGCCCGACCCCCTGGCCGCCGCCGACAAGGTCGTGCTGCCTAAGGACTATGTGCGGTTGCGCCTCACCGGGCAGGTCGCTACCGATGTGAGCGATGCCTCAGCCACCCTGCTCTTCGATGTAGCGGGGCGCCGCTGGTCGCCGGACCTCTTGAGCGAGTGGAAGCTGCCCCACTGGCTGCTGCCGCCGGCCCTCGAATCGACGGCGGTAGTTGGTGAACTGACCTTCCAGGCCGCCGCGGCCCTTGGCCTGCGCCCGGGCACCCCGGTCGTGGCCGGCGCCGCCGACCAGGCCTGCCAGGCGGTCGGTTCGGGGCTGCTGGACCCGGGGCTCGCCTCGTGCACCATCGGCACCGGCGGCCAGCTCCTCACCGCCCTGGCTGCGCCCATCTATGATCCGCAGCTCCGCCTGCACACCTTCTGCCATGCCCTGCCCGACCGTTGGTACAGCATGGGCGCCACTCTCGCTGCAGGACTCTCCTTACGCTGGTTCCGCGAACATTTCTGCGCGCCCGAGGTGACCTTTGACCAGCTCGCCGCCGAGGCGGCGCAGGTGCCGGCGGGGGCGGAGGGCCTCATCTATCTGCCCTACCTGGTCGGCGAGCGCACGCCCCACTTTGATCCCCAAGCGCGGGGTGCGCTCGTCGGCCTCACGCTGCGCCATGGTCGCGGCCATGTCGTGCGGGCCATCATGGAGGGCGTGGCCTTTGCCCTGCGCGATTCCCTGGAGATCATGCGCGCCCTCGGCCCCGGCCCGGCGCAGATCGTCACCGCGGGCGGGGGAGGCGCCAGCCAACCCTGGCAGCAGATCCTGGCCGGCGTCTTTGGCCTGCCCGTCATGTCGGCCATCGGCGCCGAGCGCACCGCCGTGGGCGCCGCCATCCTGGCCGGCCTGGGGGTGGGCGCCTATAGCAGCCCCAGCGAGGCCCGCGCGCGCACCGTGCGCTACGAGCCCCCCAGCGACCCCGACCCCGCTGCAGCCGCACGCTATGAAGAACTGTATGGGTTCTACCGCGAGCTGTACCCCAGGTTGAAGGATGGCTTTGGGCTACTGGGGAAGTGAAGGGCGAATTGAACCGCAAAGAACGCCAAGAGCGCAAAGAGACTCTGTCCCAATAGCCGGAGCCAAGTCGGGCAAGGCGATGACCTGGGCTCCGATGCGGGCAAAGCTGTCATTCCGAGCGGTTCTGCGGGCGCCATGCAATGGCGAGCATCACACAGCGAGGAATCCCGGCTCCACGAAGCAACTGGCCTGTTGAGCACCATGCCGGCAGGCCGTGCGATCCCATTGAACCCGAAGTTGGCCCCGGCAGGGTCTGGGACCATGTCGGCTGCTGGCCAGTGGCCTCGCAGCACGATAGGGATGCGCCATGACGAAGGTAGGATGCTTCGCTTGACCGATTCTTGCCATGTCGTAACGCTCGTCTGCCCGCTCTCGATGACATTCCGCCACCCAAGGCCCGGAGCTGAAAGCTGCTCTGCCAGCGTGAGGTGCGCTGTGTAACGCTCCGGGCTGAAAGTCAGCGCCTTGGCACAGGGTTTCGGGAACTCTGGGGTACTCAGCATGACAAGAAGCCCAGAAACGGCCCGAAAGCCGCCTTATGATGGGTGCCGACGACAGCGCTGCAATACTGTGTGTAAGCGCTATGGCCAGCACCGTGACAGGAGGTATACACCCGATGCTGCACGATATGGATCTCCACGCCTCATCGGGGCGCCTGGCGCTGAGCAGGAGCAACCTGTACGGGCGCACGTGGATCGAACTACGCACTGTTCAGGGGGAGGTCATCGGCGAGATAGGCCCCGGTTACCTGCCTCGCTCACCCCGCTGGTCGCCCGACGGCACACAGGTCGCCTTTACCTGTCACAATGGCGGCCCCCTCTACCTGTATAGCCCAGGGGATACCGAGCCCAGAGTCGTCTTCGAGGATCCCTTCCTTCTGCCAGGATTCTGCGAATGGTCGCCCTCCGGCCGGGAGTTGGTCTTCTCCGCCTATGACAGCCGCACCCTCGTACCGCCGGATATCTACTGCCTGCACCTCGACACGGGACAGGCCGCGAAACTCACGGATCTCCCTTCTGCCGTGGACCGCTTCCCTCTCTGGTCGCCCTCCGGGCAGTGGATCGCCTTCCACCGCCAGCACCTGGAGGAGCCCGAGCGGCCCAAATGGGTTCACCTTCTGCAGGCCGGGTCTGCGGCCAGCCATGCCTTGCCCGCCCCGCCGGGGACCGAGACGCGGGCCGGCAAGGGCTGCTGGGGACCAGACTCTACCTCCATCATCGTTACGCAGGCGCTGGCGGGCGCCGCACAGATCAAGATCTTCTCGCTGCCCGACCGGGCGCCCGTCTGGGCCTACGAAGCGGAGGGCATCTGCGGCGGCGCTTTCGCGCCCGGCGGCGAGCGGCTGCTCTGCGTCTGCCGCGACCGCCTGCTCTGGTTCTCCTATCCCGCGGGCCGGCTGCTGGAGATTCTCTCCCTGGCAGGGCTGTCGCCGGTCCGAGACTATTTCACCGGGCCCAACATCACCTTTGACCGCGAGGGCGCCGTCCTCTTCCTGGGCAAGGATTCGTGCCTCTACCGTTGGGTCCCCGGCGGTGATTGTGTGCCCCTCCTGCGGGAGGCCCCTCAGTCCCGGCCCCCGCTCACCCATGAGGAATACACCGTCACCGCGCGCGACGGGCGGCCGGTGCCCGTGCAGCGTTTCATTCCGCCCACACCACGGCGCCCGGCCGTCCTGTTCGTGCACGGTGGCCCGCATGAGGCGATCGACCCGGACGATCCCATCCTCCTGCGCCTGCTGGCAGAGGGTTTCGAGGTCATCTGCGCCGCCTATCGCGGCAGCGCCGGTTACGGCGAGGAGCATTTGGAGGCGAACCGGGGCGAGTACGGGCGGGGGGACGTCTGGGATGTCATCGCCTGTGGCCGGGACTGGAAGGAAAGGCTCGGACGAGAGCGCCCTCTCGTGCTCTGCGGCTACAGCTACGGTGGATTCCTGACCCTCCTGGCGCTGGCGGACGCACAGGCGCCGTGGGCCGGCGGCGTCGTCCTGTGGACACTTTCGGGCCTGCATCGTTTCGAGCCCCATGCGCAGCGCGCTTTGCCGCCCGATCCAGTCGAGCGCGCGGCCGCCCTGTTGGAGCGCTCGCCCCTGGAACAGGCCACGCACATCCACGTTCCGGTGCTTATCCTCCATGGTCGGCGGGATACCGTGGCGACGGTCGAGGAAGTGCAGTCGATCCGGCAGCGCATAGGCAACGGCGGCGGCACCTGCGAGTTGGTGGTCTTTGACGATGATACGCATGGGCTCAATCGCCATACCGACGAGGTGCAGGCGCGGATTGTCGATTTCCTGCGCAGCCTGGAGCAAAGAGGCGCCTTTGCCCAAAGAGTTGAGCCTGACGATCGAGGCCCGGGGCTGTCCTACCTCTTGCCTGCACTGCTGGGCGCAGAGCGGCCCCCACAAGCCCATGCCGCTCGACGATATCGCCTGGGTGCTGGAGCAGACCCTATATTGTCCGGGGAACTTGGCTGCCTGCCAGGGTGCCCGATGGCTTTGGCCCCGCGGGACAGGCGCTGGCCGTGCACGCCAAGTTTAGCCGGACAACATAGGAGTAGGCCCAATCATTCTGCGACGGGCGGGCGCTGGCAGCAGTGGCGATGCACGAGTTGCTGAAGAACCACGCAGGAATATGACATGAGGTGTCATGTAATATGTGGTATACAGTAAGGTGCGCGTCTGACAACACCGAACAGGACCCCGCAACAAGGCCTGCGGGTGACCGGCAACGCCAGGCGAGCGCGGGTATAACCCACGCGTGTTGACTCAAGGAGGCAGTTCATGGAGCAGCGACAGGGCATGGAGTACCGCAGATTAGGCAAGACAGGCCCCAATGTGAGCGTGATCGGCCTGGGTACGGAGCACCTCGAGCGGACGCGGGAGACGATGGAATACGTCCTCCGCACCGGCGTGGAGGTAGGCGTCAACTATGTCGACCTGCTGTACCTCATGCCGGATTACTGGGAGGCCTTTGGTTCCCTGTTCCGGGCCTATCGCAGCAAGCTCGTCCTGGCCGCTCACTGGGGCAGCGGCCCGGAATACGACCTCGACTTTTGCCGGCGCACCTTTGCCAACGTCCTCAGAAGCGTCGGCAACGACTATGTCGATGTGGCAATGATGACCATGATCGATGACGGTGCCAGAAAGGGCCGGGAGTGGCGCGAGGCATCGCTGGAGCACCTCCGCCGCTACCAGGAGCAGGGACACGTCGGCCTCATCGGCGGCAGCGCTCACGATCCGGTGCTGGCGCGTGAGGCGGTAACCAGCGGGTTGCTCGATGTGCTCATGTTTCCCGTCAACATGCTCGGCTACGATCACCCACCCGAGCGTGAGCTCTACCAGGCTTGCGTGGATCATGGTGTGAGCCTGGTCGCGATGAAGCCCTACCACGGCGGCACCCTTCTTAGCCTCAACGGCCAAGCCTCCGGCATCACGCCGGCCCAGTGCCTGCACTATGTGTTCTCGCTGCCGGTCGCTACGGCGGTGCCTGGCCCGAAGAATGGCGAGGAATGGCAGGCCACCCTCCACTACCTGCAGGCAAGCGAGGCGGAGAAGGATTTCCACCCGGTCCTGGCGACGATGCACGATCGTTTGGCCGGGCAATGCGTCTATTGCCATCACTGCCTGCCGTGCCCAGAAGGTATCGAGGTCGGCTGGATGATGTGGTACGTGGACCAGGCCGCCGGACAGAGCCCCGAAGAGCTAAAGCCCTGGTATGACGGTCTCCCGGTCAAGGCATCGGCATGCACCGAGTGCGGCGCCTGCCTGGGGCGCTGCCCATTCGGGGTAGATATCATCACCAAGATGCGGCGTGCAGTGGAACTCTTCGAGGTTGGTGGTAGCACGGCAAAAGCACGTGTGGGTGATTGATGGGCTCCCATGGTTTAGCATCCAGCTACTGTTGCAGATGACAGAGCGATGATCCGTGGTTTTGACTCTCTGCCTGGCCTGGCCTATACTCAGGCATACAATTGAGTCTGGTGAGGGTGCGCTGTCTGCCCGGATGCGCGGCGCACAATGGGGGAAGACCGGTGAGAGTCCGGCGCTGTCCCGCAACGGTAACGCCAATCGGCGAAGCCCGATGACCCGCCCTCACCTTGGCTTGTGAGCTTCCTTCGTGGAAAGAGGGGCCGAGCGCAAGAGTGTTTTCGCGCTGGCCGCCTTCGGGCGGCCTTTTCTTTGGCGGCCTGCTTTCTGGCAGGCCGCCTTTTTTGGCTTCCCCTACGCGCAAAGCAGCTCGGGTGATTTGGCTCCTCCGATCTGAGATTGTGCAGAGAGGAGAACTATGGAGAACAGGTGCAATCAGCAGCAGACGCAAGGTCTTGTGATCGTCCACACTGGCCACGGCAAGGGCAAGACTACAGCCGCCCTCGGCACAGCGTTGCGCGCCTGGGGCCAGGGGCTGCGCATTTGCGTCATCCAGTTCATCAAGAGCGAAAAGGGGAGATGGGGTGAGGTCAAGGCAGCGGAAAAGCTGGGCATCGAATGGCACGCCCTGGGCGACGGCTGGACGTGGCACGCCAAGGACCTGAGCGAGGCCGCCAACAGGGCCCAGGCAGCCTGGGCCCTGGCCCAGGAAAAGATCCTCAGCGGCCATTACGACCTGATCCTCCTGGACGAGTTTACCTACCCGCTGACCTTTGGCTGGGTGGATATGCGACAGGTAATCGCCTGGCTCGAGGCCAACAGGCCCCCGGCCCTGCACCTGTTGATCACGGGGCGCGATGCCCCTGCGGCATTGGTTTAGTATGCCGATCTGGCCACCGAGATGCAGAAGATCAAGCACCCCTATGACCAGGGCATTAAAGGGCAGTGCGGCATCGAGTTCTAGCCCAAACGCCCGCGTATTATGGGTAGGCAGGCCAAGCCTGCGCTGGTGCAGCAGCGTTGGCCGGGTCAGGATCTCAATGCGGGGAGTATAGGGTGGGTGTTGGCGTTCGTCTGACCGCCCAGCGGGGTAGCCAGACGAACGCCAACACCCACCCTATACTATTCATTCAGCATGCGCCGGCTTGCGGCGGCGGACCAGCAAGGCGGTAAGCAGCCACACCACCAGGACGGTGGCCACAATGCCCACCATGGCCGACAGGATATAGCCAATGCTGGCATTGCCCAGTGCAGGAACGTCATAGTCGGGCATGGGCGCACCCCACAGCGTGCTCAACCGCTGCAGGCCTTGAGGAATATAGCGCAGCCCCAACTCGCTCAGTTGCTCCGCTCCCCATTCGCCCCAGGCCGTGCCGGGCGCCAGCAGCCCCAGGGGCGAGGCGACGATCAGCGCGGCCAGAACGACCCACAGCACGCGCAGCCTGCCAAACCCGCCGGCCTCCTCCACCACCTCGGGCTTGCGCGCAGCCTCCAGCACGGCCGAGTTGGCGCGCTGCAGGTAGGCAACGACTGCTACAGTGATGGCGGCGTCCACCACCGACGCCACGAGCAGGTGGGGAATGAGCATGGCCGGAATGGAGACGGCCAGCGGGTAGGGCGCATAGAGCGGCGTGCCGTCGGCGGCGTGAAAGAGCGCCGGCTGGATGCCAAACTCCACCCCGGCACAGAAGGCAGCCACCGAGACGCCGACATACGCACCAACAGCCGCCCCCAGCAGCCGGCGCGGAGAGCGCACCGGCGTGTTCCCGGCAATGAGCTGATAAAGGGCATAGCCCACATAGGGGATGACCACGGCCATGTTGAAGCAGTTGGCGCCGATGGCCAGGATGCCCCCGTCACCAAAAAGCAGGGCCTGGATGATGAGAGCGACGGAAACGGCGATCGTGGCCACTTCGGGCCCCAGGATGATTGCGGCCAGGGCGGCGCCAACCGCATGGCCGGTAGTCCCCCCGGGCAGGGGCACGTTGAACATCATGATCACGAACGAAAAGGCGGCCATGAGGGCGATCAGGGGCACACTGCGGGCGCTCATCGTCTCTCGGGTCTTGCGGATGCCCATAACCCAGAAGGGGAGCGCTAGCAGGAACATCACTGCGCAGGTGACGGGGCTCAAGTAGCCATCGGGGATGTGCATGCCGGTGGTGAAGAGAATGATGGCCAGCGCAGCATAGTAGACGCCGACCCAGCGCGGAAACTTGAGGTTGGACATGGTTTTTGCTCCTTTTGTCGGGTGTCAGGACAGGGTAAAGTCGCGATGGCTCACCGTAGCAGGCACACCTCCTATGTGTATAGCGTCGATCGGGCACCGACCAAGGCCTCCAGGTCTCAGGCCACCTGCTGAGCAGATCCTGCCGCCTGCTCAGCCGCCTGCAAGCACTCCTGACAACAGCCAGGGATCACCAGGTGCTCCAATTGGGCCTCAAAGCCGTGGCCATGTCGCAATGCGTCAAGCAGCGGCTGGACTTCCGTAGCGTCGATCGTAGCCAGCTTGCCGCAGCGCTGGCAAAGCAGGTGATGATGCGGTCGATGCACAGAAAGAAGCTCGTAGCAGCGATGCCCGTCACCCAAATCGAAGGACGCCACCAAGTCGATGCTCTGCAACAGATCCAGGGTGCGATACACAGTAGAGAGATCAATGGCAGGGCACACA
>Ga0123519_10016959_pt1 | contig 10058 bp, 8 predicted proteins | sample YelNatPaOPRAMG02_FD_87396 | JGI IMG/M metagenome (GOLD analysis project Ga0123519, IMG submission 87396) | Hot spring microbial communities from Yellowstone National Park - Yellowstone National Park OP-RAMG-02 (version 2) | ecosystem: Environmental > Aquatic > Thermal springs > Hot (42-90C) ...
CCTACCAAGGGATATGCCTTCGGCATATCCCGAATGCACGTCCCATTCAGGTAAACTGATAGTTCCATCTCTAACCCCCGTGGCTCCGCCAGGATGGGGCATAGCCCCCTTCCAACCCCCGTGGCTTCGCCTGCGCACACCCCGCATGCACATCCTTGTTAAGCAATTTATTTGCCCTTTTTTCCGTGCACGCTTTTTCGGGAGCCGAAGGCTCCTGAAAAAGGGTGCGTACAAAAGTATTTAAGGCACAAACCTAATTACCACACAATGGAGCTAAGAACACAGGTAATGATAATTATTGTAGCAATAATAGTCACCGTATCTGTTATCGGTGGATTTTATCTTTACAAAGAATGGACCACGCCAAAGGAGATTTACAAGCATTACACAGAGAGCAATATCACACTGAACCCGGATGCTAGAATCAATCTTGAATTTTACTCAAAACCAAGTGGTAGAATAACTGGCAACATATCTGCACAAAATGGGATTTCCATATACATACTCAGTGCACAGAGTTTCTTTCTTCTGGGACAGAGCACAAATTTTTCGGGCGTAAAAATCGAACAGTTATATAATGGTACATTTATTACGATTCAATGGGATGTCCCATATGAAAACTACTGGTATGTCGTGTTGCACAATCCTGAAAATCAAACAACGGTCGTGAGTTACGATGTCTGGTGTAGATATCTCAGTTGAAAAGGAAGCGCAAAATACGGAAATTGAAAGGATTCCCACTGCAGTAGCGGATTTTGATGCGATAATCGGTGGTGGCGTACCACGGGGCAGTGTAGTAATTCTTAAAAGTGAAATCGGGGCAGGGCATATTGAATTTGCAATCACATCTCTCGCCAAGCTCATACTGGCAAAGTCAGATAAGGAGTTCTCTGATTTTTATCTGAAGAAATCAAATGGGATTATGCCAGAAAAATTTTTCTTCGTTACAATTTCAAAGCCAAAGGAAGACATACTCCAGGAAGTCCAGGCATCGTTTCCAGATGAGTATTTTAATGCAATCTCAAAGAATGTGAACTTCAAGGATTTCTCAGCGGACTACTTTCGTGCAACGATCGTGCCCCCATCCTGGACTGGCGTAGAGACCAGTATATTCAGCAAAGAAAAATCATCAGGCAACATACTTGAAGAGCTGATTGCATTCTTTGACCGGAATGGAAAAAATAGTATGATAGTACTTGATTCCCTGACTGACCTGGTGGTAACCAGGAATGTAGAGTTGCTTGACCTTGTAACACTCCTGAAAGGATTGGAACGGGCTGCGAAGAAGTGGGGCGGTATAATATATCTTCTCCTTACCTCCAACATTCTAGACCCTCAAAAAGAACTCCTGCTAATTGACAGCGTGGATGGCGTCATCACATTTGAGTGGAGCAAGAGCACAAAAACATCAAAAAGGCAGAGATTTATGTATGTGGAAAAATTCATGCCGTTGCTTCTTCATCTGGATAATGAACGCATCACAAAATTTGCAATTGAAATTAATGCACAGGAAGGTCTTATTGTTTCAAGTTATGTGAGGGTGTAAATATGGAACGCGTGGAGACAGGAATTACCGGGCTTGACGAAATGCTGAATGGAGGAATACCCAGAGGACACATTGTCAGCGTGCTGGGTGCGTTTGGAACAGGAAAGACCTGTTTTGCAACACAATTCCTCTATCGTGGATTAACGAAGGGAGAAAAAGGGCTCTTTATCACACTTGAGGAAGACGAGGATGCCATTGTCCAAAACGCACTCTCATTTGGTTTTGAACTTCAGCCATACATCGACCAGCAACTTCTGGGCATATTCAAGGTGCAACCATCAGAGGCACGAAAATCCATAGAACGCATAAAGTCAGAGCTTCCAGATTTGATTGCGAAATCGGGCGTCAGTAGATTGGTGATGGACTCAATCTCTCTCCTTACCATGATGTTCGAAAACACAGGGGAAATGCGTGAAACACTATTTGGAATCTGCCAGGCGATAAAGAAAAGTGGTGCCACCGCAATATTCACTGCGGAAGCAAGACCGGAGAACCCGAATATTTCCAGAGATGGCATCGTGGAGTATGTGTCCGATGGAGTAATTGTGCTTTACTACATTGAAAATCTTACGGGCTCAAGCGAAATCCAGACCTTTATAAAAATTCTCAAGATGCGCAGAACCGCACACTCCCGGAAGATAAAACCATATACGCTGGGAAAAAACGGGATAACAGTACTTACTAAAGCGGAAGTGATATAGCCAGCTATACTTCCTGCCTGTATTTCTATAACCAAACACCTTTAACCCTTTCGCATCTTCGCAACCGTAAGGCAGACCCAGAGCATAAGCGAGACACCGTAAGCAAGCAGTAGAGAAATTGCACCTCCTAAAATTCCCAGTTTTGGTACAATAATGTAAAGTGTGAGTGCATTTACACATGCAGCAACACCGTACACAAATCCCTCGAGCACGGGTTTACCAAATCCAGTCCATACAGATGCAAACACATCAGAGAGTGAAAAGAAGCACATGCCGAGGGAGAGAACTGGCAACACAACATATGCATCCAGGTATTCATGAGGATACACGAGCAGGATTACATTTTTCGGGAAAAGCAGAAATGGGATTGCGATGCATGTAGAAACCAGAAGTACAAATGAAACCCCGAAGCGCAGATTTCTCGCAAGGCGTTTGTCCCTTGCTGTTTCTGGCAGTAGCACGGTGCTCACCGCAAATGGTGCAAACACAAAGACAGCCATGAGGGTCTTTGCACTCATGTACCACGAAAGTTCTACATCGCTTAAATACGCACTAATAAAAACCGCATCCAGGTTTCCAAGCAGAATGTAGGCAATACCTGAGATATAAAGTGGCACTGAAAATCTGAGCACTTTTTTTAATGTAGCATAACTGAATGAAGTGTGCAATTTTTTTCCCAGAACACGAGAAATTAAAAACGGGAGTGGAAATACTGAAGCGAGGAGGTAAATGCCTGCAAATATTTCAAGTGCTGGAGTGAAGAAGAGGAGTAAGAGGAGCAGGAGGATTCTGCTTGCGTTCGTTGTGATTAGATAGTATGCCAGCATTCTGTAGAAGCCCATTCCCCGTAGCACAGAATACACAATCTGGGAGATGTAGAGTGCGACGCATATCATTGTGAATGCAATGCTCCCGATGTAATACAGTACTGGCAATATCATAATAAGACATACTGCGCTGAATATAACGCTGGATGTGACTACATTCCCGTATTTTTTCTCACCCAGAAACTGTGTAATGGCTGTGAACATGCCAGAAAACAAAACGCTGTACACAATCATGCCAAGTGCAATAAAGTAGCGGAAGACACCAAACTCCTGGATTGGCATGTATCGCGCACACAGAATGAAGAACACGAGGTTGAGTGCGTACCCGATTGCATTCCCTATACCTACTACGATGGTGCTCCGGAGATGTGTGTGTGAAAATACATCCTTCATAAGGAGTACTCCTGCTTCTTGTATGTGCATCTCACCTTGCAATCTTTAACAAATTTACATATCTTTTCAATTTCCTTCATCAGGGGAGGTGGTAACTGTCTGGCACGAATTGCATTTGACAACCGAAATATATCAATGTCTGAAAAATTCTCCCACACTCCTGCTTTAATCAGTATTTCTCGTAACATGTTGTATTCTGGCGTATTCTTTTTCGGCGACTCCAGACGAGGATACTCACTGAGCTTTATCTCGCAGTTTTTTCCCTCAACTACCATCAAATTATTTGCCCTTGCGTATTGAAGAAGCTTATCACGAATCAGCGCCATTTCGCTCTCCGCTGTCTCTTTTATCTCATGCAGTTCTCCGTATCTCGTTGCAAGCTTGTACCCCTCCTCCTCAGTGATTTCCTCAGGTCCGTACTCGTCAATCATCAGTGCATGCCTTTTCATCGGGCAGTATTTCCAGTACAGACACCAGTCGCACAGGACGCCTTCCTTTGGTGGAAACTCGGTAGCGTTCAATATCTCATTTGCAAGTGTCTTTATCTGCTGTTTTAGCATTTCCAGATGCTCTGGTGTTCTAACCGTATCCCGTTCGGTCTCAAATCTCAGGTAGTGCCAGACAAGTTTTACTTCGTTTACATCATCAAACTCCTGCTGGAGTGCAATTTGATATATTGCAAGTTGCTCGTTGTCCATGGTCCAGTCCTTATCGGGAAGCCTTCCCGCAGTTTTATAGTCGTGAATCTCATATTTTCCTTCGCCAACTTTGTCAACACGGTCGACAACACCTGTTACTTCAATTCCATCACCGAGGTCAATTGTAAAATTCTTCTCAATCCAGATGGGAATGCCCTGGTCGAATGGGTGAAATCTTTTGTAATAGCCAGAAATGCACTTGCTTCCCACTTCAAAGTAATGTTCTGGCTTATATTCTGTTTTTACAATTCTTATTTTGTCATGCCAGTTCTTTTTCCACTGGGTAGCGTAAAATTCAAGGACTTCATTCAGTGTATCTCTTTTTCCGTTGATGAGGTCTTTATACAGCTTTTCAAGTGCCTCGTGCACTCTGGAACCCATAAAGGTCTCAATCGTCTCTTCCTCCGTCTCTATTTTATCTATCTTTGCGAGTTTGTACTGGTACGGGCATGTCCTGTACATATCCATGCTGGAATACGAAAGCTTTATGGACATGATGCAGGATAGGCGCATACGCTATATAAAGTGTGTTCTCATTGAGAGCAGATGCGGAAAGTTTTGCATGTGCAGCATATTGCCGAAAGAATTAAAAACATCCCGTATATATTCCGGGATAAGCCCTGGTAGTGTAGTGGTCTATCATCTAGGCCTGTCGAGCCTGGGACTCGGGTTCGAATCCCGACCAGGGCGTCGTTTTCAAAATTGCGTTCAGAATACAATTGCGTTCAGAATACGAAAGTAAGGATGCACATAACTGCAATGGATGGTACTACAAGCATGAGGAAATTGTCGTCAATGTAGTAATTCTTTTTAGTTTCACAAAGCACGCAGAGGATGCTTGCAATGAGTGAAAGTGCAATGCACTGCCAGATTTGCATGCGGCTTAACCACAACATGAAACAGAGAAAAATGGAAAAGGAAATGCACAGACCGTATAACCAGAAATAATTCATTCGTTTATTTCTCAATTCTCCCATCAATGGGTCAATCCATGCAAGCGATAGCACTGTGGGAATCCCGATGTATTCCGGGCACATGATGTAGCAGATAAACAGTCCTGTTGCAGTCCAGAATACTGCGGAGAAGCGGTACTTTTCATACGGTCTTATCCCGGGAATTTGCCAGTTTTTTGTGACTCGAATATACTCAAATTCAAGCACGCAAATAAGGAATATCAGCATGGCATAGTTTTTGTCAATGCGGGTATAGAAAATTGTTGAAGGGATCAAATAATAGACCAATGTTGCATGTAACCCAAAGATATGGGTAGCTCTCCTGAGCAGGTGCTGATTTTTATCCACAATCGCTTGATAACGCTTGGATATATAACGGTTTCATATGTACTCGTACTTTCTTGCCATCTCTTCCAGCTTCTGGATGCGGCGTTCGATTGGCGGATGTGTTGAGAGCAAATTAACAATGGTGCTGGCACTGAAGGGATTTACAATGAACAAAGACGAACTCGCAGGATTTCCTGTTTCGAGTGGACGCCTGTGCACGCCTTTATCTAATTTCCTCAGTGCATCTGCCAGTGCCTTTGGATTTTTTATTAACTTAGCCCCGGAAGCATCTGCCTTGTACTCCCTCGACCTTGAAATTGCAAGCTGGATTAGCATCGCTGCAATGGGAATTGTAATTACTGCGATCACTGCGAGTGCGATAATGATGGGATTTACCTCACGGTCTCGTCCACCCTTGAACAGCATTGAGTAAAATACAAATCTGGCAATTATTGAAATTGCAGAAGCAATAACCGCAGCAATTGTCATCACAAGTATGTCCCGGTTTTTTATGTGCGAAATTTCGTGGGCAATGACGCCAGCCAGCTCCCGGTCGTTGAGCAGCTGGAGAATGCCTTCAGTTACTGCAACCGTTGCATTTTTTGGATTTCGTCCCGTGGCAAAGGCATTGGGCGTTTGCACAGGTACAATCGCAACGCGTGGTACAGGTATATCTGCTCGCCTTGCTACATCTTCTACAATTGCGTATAAACGCGGATACTCATTCTTAGATACAATCCTTGCACCATAACTCCAGAGCACAATTCTATCACTGAAAAAGTATGCGAACAGATTAATTAAAATAGAAAACATGAGAAATACCAGCACAAACTCAATCGAGTTTCCCAGAAAATATCCCGCAGTATATCCAATTCCCACCAGAAGCAGTGTGAGGAGAATGAACAGCCCTGCAGTACGCATTGTTGGATTCATGATATATAATTTAGAACGGGGTTTATTTTAAGTTTGCGGTAGGTCGCATGTCCTGTTTATTGATACCCAGTATCCCGCTGGGAAGATGTGGTTTGCAGAAGGAAATCGTCAACGCCTAATCCTGAGCTCCTTCTAAATCTTTTTTTGCATCCAGCACTTCTTTTTCAATCCCGATTTTTCTTGCAACGGTCAGTGCATCCTCAATTGCCTGTTTGTATTTTTCCATATCTCCCTGTGTGTAGTATGTCTCCGCAAGGTCAACCATGTTGTACACATACATCCACTTATCCCCGGTTTTGACGCAGAGATTTTTTGTCTCTATGTAGCATGCAATGGCTTTCTCTAACTGCCCGAGTTCGAAGTAAATGTTTCCGATGTTGTTCATCGTAATAGCCATTCCTGCCAGGTCATGAATCTTCTCCTTTATCTCCATGCTTTTTTTCTGCCACTCCATCGCACGCTCAAAATTTTCCAGTTCATAATCAACCATTCCTAAGTTGTTGTACACAAGCGATAGTCCGTACAGGTCACCAATCTTCTGCATGATTTGTTCTCCTTTTTTGAGATACTCAGCACTTTTTGCATAATCACCAGTATAGTAATAAATCGCACCGAGACGATTGTACACATGTGCAGTATCATGCTCAATACCATGCTTGATAAATTTCGCAAGTGCTTGCTCCTGGCTTTTTATTGCATGCTCATACCGTGCACAGCGCTCATGGATGTATCCTTCCATGCTCAGTGCTCTTGCAAGTGCGATATCTTTCGCCATTGCATCGCTCGCATTATTCGCTCCCGCCTTTGCAATTGTATCAAATGCAATTGATATGTATCTGAGTGCATCATCAGCGGAACCCATCTTTAGCGACACCTCTGCAAGTTGTGTGTATGCCTTTCCTTTTTCCAGTGCATCTTCACCCAGCAACTTAATCTTCTGTTCTATAATTTCCACTACATCACGAAAACGCCCGCAAATAATCATGAGGTCAATAATTTTATCACATACCCGCAGTAATTTTTTTCGTTCGTCATCAATTCTGGAATTTAAATTTTTGTACATCATAAAAAGAATTTCAATCGCTTCATCATAGGCAAACTTCTCCGCAAGCTTCTGTGCGGCATCCAGTCCGTATTCGTTGATTTTGTCAAGCGTTTCAGATTTTATATAGTGGTATGTCATCTCTACCAGTTTACTTTCATCACCCTTTTTAACCTCCTCTTCCAATATGTTACCCAGTTTCTCATGATACATCTTTCTCAATTCCAGGTTCATCTCCTCATAAATTACATCCCGTATTTTTGAAAGTTCAAATCGATAAGCATTCTGCTCGTGTTTTATTAAACCGTGATTTTTTTCAATTCTTGATAGTATCTTGAGCAATTTTATTTTATCCATGTCTGCAATTTTTTCAAGTATTGTTGATGTGAATTGAAGCCCAACCACGCTTGCAATCTCAACCAGTTCGAATTCATCTTCTGTCAACCTGGAAATTCTGTCCTTTATTATCTCGTACATTCTCTCCGGAATCTTAATCTCGCGTTCATTGTACAGCCAGACCGTACCCTCGTTTGTAAGCAATCCTTTATCATACAGGTACTTTAAAATTTCAATCACAAACATGGGATTGCCTTCAGTTTCCTGATATATCTTTTCCTTAAATGAGGCGCCGATATAACCGCCCAGCACATGCTCGATAAGCTCACCAGTTGCCTCAGGTGATAGAGCTCCCAGATGAATGGTCTCTATCAGATTGTCTTCCTTCATTGCTTGCATCAACTTCGAGAGTGCCTGAGCGCTTTCCTTTCCAATGTCCTCTTTTCGTACCGTGCAAATCAGTCCGAGTGGGACCTCGGCGATGTCCCTTAGAATATAATTCAGAAGCGAAAGTGTGGATGTGTCCGCCCATTGCAAATCATCAATTATGAGAATTGCAGGCGCCTCTGCCGCATATCGTTTCAATCCACGAACTACATTCTCAAATATACCTGTCTTCTTTATCTCTGCACCTATTTCGTGTGAAGTCCCATCGTATTTTTTGCTCTCAATCAATGCCTTCATGAGCGTTGTTGCCATCTTTTCAGCATCATCCGGATTTTTTTGTTGTGCAATATCTCCCACGATTTTCTCGATTTCATCAAGCAATTTTTCAAGGTCATCAATCAGATATTCATTTTCTGCACCTTCGAGGAGTGCAACTAGATTCAGATTTCTGGATGGTAGATTCATAATTGTGAAGGTCCCGTGCCGCATCACGCCCATCCTTTCCGAGTTTTCCTGCGTAGATTCCCCTGCTATCTGGCTCATCGAGTCCTTTATAAAATTTTCCACTGCGGTTACCATACCCAGAAAAATATCAGTATCGATGTTTTTATCAGTGCGTTCAAATCTGAATAAAATGATGCCACCCTTGTTAACTACATATATTGCATCTAATCTTGGCACTGCGGTTGCGAGGAGATGCTCTTTGCCCATGACTTTCAGAATCTGGACGAAGGGAGCAAATGGAGGGGCATCTGGCAGACACCGGCTCACCAGTGTTCTTACATTTTTGTTCATGCAGTATTTTTGAGTTTCTTCAATGATTCTGGTTTTTCCAATACCACCGTCGCCGATGATAAAAAACGCTTTCCCATGACCCGATTTTATTGATTCCACGAAATCTATGATTTGCTCGATTTCAGTTCTGCGGTCTATGAACGCAGGTGGAATATTCAATTTTTCCATTGAACAGGAAATTACTACGATGTATTAAGCACTTTCTCAGGGTTTTCATAAATTTTTCAAATATTGAATTAACCTCAGATGTTACGCAGTGTAAATCACATCCATTCTCCGCTCAAACAACACCTTCTGCTCCGGCTTGAACAGATTTGGGGGCACCTCGAACACAACTTTGCAATCGTACTCATGAGCAAGGTCTACGATGTCCTTCACAAACTTCAGCACATTGATGAAATCGTAGACGAGCATGAAGATAGGTAGAGCATCGATGTAAACCAGCCCCTTGCCAGGATTCTCTTTAATAAACGAAATAATTCGCAAACTCACATCAAACTCCATTTTTCTGGGTGATATTGCACTTTCGTGAGCACTCGTTTCAGTTATCCAGATTGATTTTATCTCCGTGCCTTCTGGAAAGCCCATGGTAAACTTCTTCGGGAAGTGTGCACTCACACCCAGCACCTTATAGCCCTTTATTCTTGCCTTCAACTCCGCACGCGTCTCTCCCAGTGCCTCCACCATGATGGCATGTCCTGTGTTTATATTGAATTCCTTCGCAGGATAACGCCTTCCTTCTTTGTCCTCTGCCAGTTCCTTGCTTGCAATGCTCTTTATAAAACTGATTTCCTGCTCGTTGTATGCCTCGCTTGTCACAGAAAAAATGAGCACTGAGTTCTTGCTCACCGCCTCGTCTGCCACGGACTTCAGAAATTCATGTGTGTTCTGAAATCCATTTATGGCGCTGAGATAATCCAGGTCGTCGATATAAACCACACGGTTCTCGCCTTCTCGAAGGAAGGAGTATATGTGGTATGAAATCTCAAATTCCAGTTTTGCGGGTTCAATTGTGTTTTCTTTGCTCGTGATTTCAGAAACCCAGATAACTGGCAGTTTTGTGAATTCAAATTCAGCACGGACATCCTTTGGTGCCTTCGTTGTGATACATAGCCCTGGC
>Ga0123519_10016960_pt1 | contig 10058 bp, 9 predicted proteins | sample YelNatPaOPRAMG02_FD_87396 | JGI IMG/M metagenome (GOLD analysis project Ga0123519, IMG submission 87396) | Hot spring microbial communities from Yellowstone National Park - Yellowstone National Park OP-RAMG-02 (version 2) | ecosystem: Environmental > Aquatic > Thermal springs > Hot (42-90C) ...
CCCATATCCGGCCCAGCATGCGCCCTTTCGGTCACCCCATTGAAAGTTGAGAGTTGAACGTTGGACGTTAAACGTTCCTGATCGGCATATCGGATATCGTGTCTGTCCCCATATCTGGGCGCCGCAGCCGGCCTGGACCGTCCGACCGGCGCCAGGTCAAGTCCTCCGGGTCAAGAGTCCGGTCGGCCAAACATTGTGTCTGGTCCCATATTTGGTCGCGGGCAGATTATCCAATGTAATACTTCGAAGACCGCACTGTCGTGACCGCAATGCTGGCTGTCAGAGAAGCAGATACTGACAAACTGAGCAAACCGGCAGTCTGAAAATCTTCGCATATATGATCGATTTCTCACTATAATAATCCATTGTTACAGCTCGAGCATTTGGTTGCGGCAGCGCCGCGCTGAGAGATACCCGGGTTGGTTGCACGCTCGAACCACATTCAGGTCCGAGCAGTGACCATCGGTGCTCTTCTCGAATTCACGGCCACGGAACGAACCTTGTTTGTTTCTGCCACCGCGTTGAGCCGGCCAGCGGGTGAAGTTCAAGGTCCACGCCGTTCGACTGGAAACGCGCTTCCACCCAGCCGACAGGCTCGCTGTCCTTGAAGTTGTAGCCAAGGGCTGGAATGTTAATAAGCGCGACACCATTACCGCGCGCAATCTTCCATTCATGCGAATGACCGTAGAAGATTGCTTTAACATGTCGATGTCTGCGCACGATTGAAATCAGCCTGTCGGTGTCGAGCAAATCGCCGTCGCCGTCGCCGAGTGTATGGTGAACAAACAGAGCCACAGAACGGTCGTTCGCGGACTCAAGGAAAGAATCAAGCCAGTTGCGTTGCTCACGGCCAAGGTAGCCGGGAGTCTTGTTCGGGTAAAGAAGCGAATCCAAAACCACGAGTCGGACTGCAGGATGATCGAGAACAGTGATGTACCTGCTTTGGACCGGGGCACGATTCGTGGTGAGGTTGTTGAACACACTCAGGAAATTGGCGCGATCGTCGTGGTTCCCAAGCCCGATATGGAATGCCATGGACTTTCTCAATGGTTCCAACAGCGATTGAAGTTCTTTGTAATCCTCGGTCTTTCCTTCGAGCCGCGCAGCGTCGCCGCATATCACAATTCCATCGGGAGCAGCCGCAAGGATTTCCGGCACGGTCCGCTCAAGGTTTTGCCATGGTTTGAAATTGCGGTAGGTATTTGTCCGGTCGGCGGGTATGTGTGTATCCGACAGCAGCGCCATGTGGAGCACCTTCGGAGTGGCAGTGCGGCGCGGCAATTGACTGCAAGCTGACAACGCAGCCGCGAAACCGGCGAGAGCGGTTCTTTGGAGGAACAATCGCCGGTCAAGTGCCCGGTGTTGGTGTGGAAGTGCCTGGTTCATTGCTACATGTGAACTGCTGAACTTGTTGTCTGTTATCATGTCGCTGAAGTTTTGCGTGTCAGTGGCGGTAGATGAACTCGGCACTGTTAATCAACGCCCATGCGAGGTCGGTCATGTTTTCGCGTTTGCCGGCGCCGCTTGAAGCAAACGCCGATTCCACCGTGGCGAGTTCGTCGGGTGTCGGAAACCTTGACAGAATGGCGAGATAGAGCGCAGGAATAATCTCGCGCGGGGGTTTGGCGGACTGAAAAAGGGGTTGAAGTGTCTTGCTTTGGTCGATCTTTCTGAGGACTTGTCCCGAGTTGAGGAGGTGCAATCGCTGCGCGGCGGTGATGCGATTGTTTCGCTCGGATTCCATGCCGGTGTCGCGCGGAGGACGTCCGAACATTTCAAGGAACGAACTTGTGATGCTGGCATCGGGAAGGGCAATTGACCTGTGGTTTTCGGGAATGAACGTGTATGGTTCCGGTATTGCGCTCGAGTATTGTTCAGAGGACCCGGTGACCTTGTTCAAAGCGTCAATGAGCACCTCTGCTTCGAGGCGGCGGACGATGTAGTGCGCAAAGTTCGCCTCGGCTTCTGGGCGATTGGATCGCGGAAGCGGCGAAAGCTGGTACGTCTTCGAGCTGGCGATGATGCGATAGAGATGCTTCAGATCGTATTTGGCGCCGACGAGTTCTTTTTCCAGCAACTCGAGGAGCGCCGGGTTTGAAGGCGGATTATCAGGGCGGATATCATCGGGTTCATGTATTATTCCGCGCCCAATCAGCCATGACCAAATCCGATTTGCAATGTTGCGCGTGAACCACGGGTTGGCAGGGTCAATCAGCCAGTCGGCGAACACCTGACGCGGATCGCGCCCGGGCAGGATCAGAACAGATTTGCCGTCAGGGAAAATGCCGGTCTGCGCTGCGGCATTCGTCCACTTCGAAGGATCGAAAAAGACAATTTCTTCTTTCCATTCGTCTGTGGATTTGATGCTGACCTGGGCAAAGAATGCGGCCATACCGGAAAGCCGGTTACTCGGCCAACGGTCAGCTCTTGTGCCCATGAACGTCAAAGCCACGGTTTGAGCGATGCCTTCCGGGCTGCGGTTTTGCATCGCCCTGTAAAAGTTGACAGGGCCAACCCGGAAATTGCTGCCATTGGCAGTAAGCATTTCTCTGACGAACCGGTCATAGGGCATGTTTGCCTTCAAGCTGTCCCGAATCCAGCGGTGGTATGCCTGAGCTGCGTTGGGCCAGAGGTTGATCGGGAACTCGGATTTGACTCGCAGAATGTCGCTCCATTTCATCGCCCAATAGTCAGCGTACTCCGGACTGTCCAGAAGACGGTCAATCAGTAGTTGTCTCTTGTTCGGTCTGCGGTCGATGATGAACTCGCGCGCCTCTGCAGCGGTCGGCAACGTCCCCGTCAAATCCAACCACACCCTGCGTACAAAAACTGCGTCGGAGCAAATCGGCGCCGGAGAAAGCCCAAGTTCGCCGAGCCGATTGAAAACCAGCTTGTCGATTTCGGTTTCCGGCGTGCCGGCCGGCGCGCTTTCGAACGGAACGACCATCTTTCCGGGATCATGCGCGGCAGCCCGCACAACTACAGGAAACGCAAGGCCAAAAATGACTTCGGCGAGCAAAAACGTGGTGCACCATGGCCGATACCTGCCGCTGCAGCGACTGTTTTGCGAACCATTCATAATGGTGACAGATTTTGCCATCGCTGCGCCAACGCCATGGCTTTGGCCTTGGCACAGCGATGTCAAGGCTACTGAGTTTCGCCCTTGGTCACGCGAAGGAAAACCTCTTCAAGTCCGATTTCGTCTTCTCTGAGCTCGCACAGTCTGGCGCCGCCTTTGACCAACACCTCTGCAACTATGCTGTGATCGGCGTCGTGTGAGACCAGGGTAACCTTGATCCGGCCATCAGCCAGAGATACATCTGCGACCTCCGGCCTTGCGCGAAGCATCCGGACTGCGGCTTCGGGGTCACTGCTCACTTTTACCCAGACAATTCGACCGGGCGACATTTGATCGCGGACACCCTGGACCGGGCCGGTGTAGATGAGGCGGCCTTTTTCAATTATTGCGACCCGATTACAGAGGTTTTCCAGTTCGCTCAAAATGTGTGAAGAAATGATGATCGTTTTGCCGAGGCGCTGCAGTTCCTGGAGAATTGCCATCATTTCGATGCGCGCTCGAGGATCAAGCCCGCTTGCAGGTTCGTCCAACAACAACACTTTCGGATCGTGAATCAGCACCCGCGCAAGGCCGAGCCGTTGTTGCATGCCACGGCTGAGCGCGCCTATCAATGCGCCTTTCTTCTCGCTCAAACCGACCAACTCAAGCACATCAGCGATGATCTTCTCGCGTTGCGAGGCGGGAATCTTGTAACACGCGCCAAAGAAATCGAGGTACTCGGTCACTTCCATGTCCTTGTACACGCCGAAGAAATCCGGCATGTACCCTATAATGTGCCGAACGCTGTCGGCATCCTTGACAACATCGTGTCCGAAGACCTCGGCTCTTCCGCTGGAAGGTGTGAGGAACGTTGCCAAGATTCTCAGCGTTGTGGTTTTGCCGGCACCGTTCGAGCCTATAAACCCGAACAAATCAGCCTGGTTGACGGTCAGGTCGAGATTGTACAGAGCCACCGTGCTCCCGTAGAGCCGGGTGAGGCCGAAGGTCTGAACGGCAGGTTTTTGGTTTGGCGGAGAACTCATCGTGTGTAGGTTACAGGCACTGTAAGCCGATACATGTTGTTGCGCGCAACGCGCGGCACTTTCGAGCGAATCAAGCTGCCCGGCACCGGGCTCTGGTCCGGGTCCCAGACAAGCAGCACAGCGTCGCCTTTGCGCAACATATCGCTCAGGTCTTGTCCCGGCGGCGACACAAAACCACGCTGAATTGAAACGCCGGGTGGACCTGCGGATTGTTGCGGTGCGCCCTGGTTCGCTGTCAGCAAATCGGCTAAACTGGCCGCAACAACGGTTTCCGGAACGAGATCCAAGCGGCTTTGTTGGATGTGGCCGAACGCCTGGTTGCGCGCCATCGCCGCACTCTGAAACCGCGCCCCGTGAAATCGCACAAACGCAAACAAATCGGTCCCGGTCTCGGGACTGATTGTGATGCTGTTGCGCTGTCCTGCAGCCAGACCGCCGAGCGTATAAAGCGTGTTTTGGTACGCCAGAAACACCTGACCCAGTGGCCGGCTCAACCGATTCTCAATCGTCACCGTCACTTCGTTGGTCTTCTGCGTCATGCTGACAACCAATGGTGGTTCGGCCTGCTGCACCCAATCGCTTATGTACATAAGACTGCTCCACACAGGAACAGCGACTTCTGCGCGAAACGCGTTGGCGATCAGTTCCGCGTTGACGCGGCTGGATTCCTGGCCGCCACCGATGAACCCGCGGTATTCAGACCGCAGCGCCGCATTCGGCAGATCAGAAGCCAGCTTGTACTTCGCGTTCGCAGATGAATACAAAGATGCAAAAGTCCGCCCACGCAATATCACACCCCGCTCAGCCTCGAGAACGTCCGTCAGATGCAGTTCGTTCCACTCTGTCTCGCCGGCGCGGAGCTTGTAACCCAGCCAGTAGATCAGCAGCGAAAAAATCGCCACGTAGGCCGGAAAGGTCAACCATGTCAGCATCTGCCGGTTGATCTTCTTCAGCCACCAATAATCGAGCGGCCCGATTACTATCAGATAAATCGCCAAAAGAAGAAGCAGCCATTCGACCGGCAGCTTTCTGGTCTGCCGCGTCTCGATCATCGCTCCGAAAACGCCGTCCATGCTTAGCCCGCCGTACGGGACTCCCTGCGTTTGCCTGAAACAGTTGTTGCTGACCCCCAACAGCCTCGGCCAAAACCATTGGCGGTGTTTCCATGACTTGAACGGCTCCCGCTCGGGACTGAACAGAAGAGTGATTACTTCACCGCGGCCACACCTTGCAGCCACAGCGAGCGGTTTCCCGCCAACTGCGAGCCTGACGTTCTCCGAAGGCGCTGTGGCCGTAAACGCAAGAAACTCGCCCTCCTCAAAAACATTGTCCTGCTCAAGCTGCGCGTATGGGCTCCCCGGGATCGAACCCGGCTGCGTCGTCAGCCAACGATGAACCTCGCCACGGCTCCGATTCGTGAATGCGCCGGTCAGCTCGAATCCGACCAGCTCGCGCAACCAACCAGTGCTTTCGATATCCTGGATTTGCTCGATCCCGACAACCAGCACGCCTCCACCGCGGACCCACGTCGTAAGCGCTGAAACCTGCCCAACCTTCAGCTCGACGGCTTTCTCCGAGTTGATGTAAAGCGCGTTGAGTCCTTCCAGCGCAAGTGGATTGTCGGGGAATTGTTCAACTGTCATTCTCGCCACACGCGCTTGAGGACCGCGAGCTGATCCCGGCGGCGGAAACACAGGCAGCCCAGCAAAAGACCGTGTCAACCCGCCCAACAGGTATGATTCGCGCGATATATCTTGGACCTGAATGTCCGGTCGCTCAGCCCGCAGCCGGCCTGAAGTGTCGAGCAGCCTTGCCTGCCATGTGGCATAGCGACTCGTCCCGGCGAACAACGGAAAACAAAAACGCTTGCGCGTGTTTGTCGGCAGCTCGATTCGCATCCGACGCACCTGACCGCCGCCGGTTTGAAGCGATGAAAACTCGAACACGGCGTCAAACGACGACCCGTCATTGAAAACCTCGCATGCAACCGGGAACCAACAACCCTCGCGGACAATTCCGTCGCTGCTTCCGCTGCTGCCGTATCCAACAAAGACGTCGAACTGCAACTCGGCTCGACCAACTCCGCCAATCAGAGCCGCAACAATTACTGAACAGAGAAAGACAAGCAACCGCCCCACCCCAGCCGCCGGGCTCCAGGAGCTGTCAACTTCTCTGCAAGTTCTGCTGTTGGCCAACAACATGCGACAGACTTTATGAATAGAGGATGATCAAATATCACGCAAAAGCAATCGGGAAGGATGAACAGGCGTGCGCGGACCACCGTCACCTGCAACAGAGTCTCATGCCACGACCGGTGCCCATTTGAACGTTGAGCGTTATCAACAGGCCCATTCTGATTGGGATTCCGATCGGAAACGTCCAACGTACAACTTTCAACTTCCAACTGGATGACAGAAAAGGCGCATGCCATTGGCGCAATCGAGCACCAGACTCGAAACCTCAATCCGTGCTCTGTCCTGAATCTGTGTGGAACCCCTCACAGATTCGGACGTGACATGGGGACAGACACGATATTGACAGACAGATCTGGGAGAAACAGAATTCCGCCTTTCAAGAACGCATTAACATTCTTAGCGAAACAAGCTTTTCCGATAAGGAACACGACGCCTGATTTGGGTTTATGTCAGTCAGCCGTTGATTGCATTGGGCAAGCATCAGGACGTAGGGCTAATAGAGAGCGCTGATTCGCAGTAGTGCGCCTAACACGCGCTTGCACCTGCGGCGCAGGTGAAGCGCAGGCCGTTATGCCCTGAAAACATCTTGGCCGAAATGGAGAATCGGACTTGAGCGAATTCGTCGAGAAAGTGCGCCCGTTGATACGTGCTGACAATGTTTGGATTTCCGAGCACGGATACGATAAACTGGCTGAGGACGGGCTGACAGCGAGGGAAGTGCTCAGTGGCATTCCGGACGCAGTGGTTGGCGAGGAATATCCGAATTATCCCAAGGGGCCATGTGTTCTATTCTTACAAAGGGATGGAAACGGAGCGCCGATTCATGTTGTATGGGGTATCCCCAATGGTCATGATAACCTCGTAGTCCTGATCACTGCCTATCGCCCCGGTCCAGGTCGATGGGATGAGTCATTCACGCGGAGGCGGTAACGATGAAACAGCGTAAGAAATCGAAGTATGTACATGAAGGCCAATATGTGGCAGAAGTTGATGTTGAACTGCTGGAAGACGAGACCGGATGGTCACCTTATCTCAGCCTTGAAGATGCCTACAAACTTGACGACGTGAGAGAGGCCCTTCGACAGGGGGATCTGGAGTCGGCGGCGAAGTATGGGCGAATCTACGAGCTCCGCCCGGTTGCCCAGCAATAGATGGCACAACAAGCAAATCAAGCGGACGGCAGAAAGCGCTGTGGGAGAAGAAGAAATTCGTCACCGATACCTTTTAAGTCATCACTGTGAGCAACATCTCGGAAGAGTCTTCCTCGGACATAGCCGCGTGCGACGCGCAGTGGCTGGAATGGCAGGCGTTGGGGATGGCGCCGGAGGGGCTCACACAGAGACACAAAGACATGGAGAAAAATCTTGGCGTCTCCGTGTGCGTCGCCTGGCCGAGGATCCCGAGCTTGTAATAGTCGTTCGCCCCGGTCTTGTTCTTCACTTTCGCCATCTTGTCTGGGCTCTATTAGCCCACGCAGCACCCGAGGATCTTACAGGCTCAAACGCCGGCTCTTGGTGCGAACTGCTGGAGCGGGTGAGCCGGATTCTCAGGTTATCGGTCGCCCACACGGTTCCGCCCCTGCTCGCAACCCTCTGTGACCACCCTGAGCTCTTTTCCCGAGAGCAGCGGACCGCTGCCGGATTGAGCGCACGGCGGCTTCTGGAGTTTGCATGGTCTCAGGTTCCAAGAGATTCCTGGCTCGCGGTCCGTGCTCTTCAGTGCGTTTGTCGGACCTTCGAGAGCGAACCTTCAGCGTCCGCCTCGCTCATTCGGCGTTGTCTCAAGAGTGAGCATCTTGCACAGTTCGGTTTCGAAGAAATGCCGTGGCTGGCCGGCGAGGTGAAACGGCTAATCCAGTTCGACCCGGCATTGGTGGCGGAGGCGACGTGGGGACAGACACGAAGTTCGACGGGGCTACTGAGGTACTGTTGAACGTGTCTCTATTGCCGAGTTTGGCGCGGCTTTCCCGTGCCTGTGTCAGTTCACGTCGCTGATCAATAAGAATCTCATGTGACTATTCCGTAGATTCCGGCAGTTCGAGCAGGAACCGCCAAGCGGGGACCACCTCGATGGTCCCCGCTTCGGTCGCGATCCGCTCGTCCTCGTTTCGGGTCACGATGGTTCCGGTGGAGAGGCGAAGTTCTGACATTGCCTCGCTCAGGGCCGCAGTCTCCCGCTTCCGCGTTTGCGGATTCGCAAGCGACTCGCACACTTGGACCAGCATCCGCGCCCGGGTTCGCATCGACCTCTCTGCTGCGACAGGCCCGGCGCAGGCAGGGACGATGAAATCAACCTCCTTACCGGTATTGGTCTTGTAATAGTAAATCTGCGGGTGGAGACGTCGAAGCGCCGTGAACACGAGGTTCTCAAGAAGATGGCCCGAGTTGACCAGAATTCCGGACGACACCGAGGTGACCAGTGCGTGATCGACGCAGTAAATCTTTTTCGGATTGGTGTTGCTGCGCGCAATAGAAGGGTCGAATATGCGCACGGTGAAAAGGAAATAGGCGTCCTCGAACCATTCCATGTAATCCGACACCGTGGACTTTGGAACCTTGTGGCCCAACGACTTGAGATAACCTGTGAGACTGTTTACGGAGTAGAGCGAGGCCGTGTTGTCCACGAGCCAGTGCGCCAGGTCGGTCACCGACTTCGGGTGTGAGACATCGTGGCGCTCGACCAAATCCCGAAACAGGATGGTGTGAAAGTATTCCTGGTGGATCTTGACCCGCAGGTCCCTGCCAAGACCGACGACCTCTGGGAAGCCGCCCGTATCCCAGTATTCCTCGAAGGCCTTTTGAACCAGAAGCCGATTTTTGGTGGACAAAGTCCCCGAACACTCGATCTTCTTGTAGTCCAGGAACTCCCTGAACGAGAAGGGAAAAATCTCCCACGAGAGAGCCCGCCCACGCATTTGCGTGGCGATCTCCTTCGACAGCATTCTGGCTGACGAACCGGTCAGATATACCTCGCATTTTTCCGTGCGCATCAGGCGGTCAACGAAGGGCTCCCAACCGACGGCGGCCTGAACCTCGTCGAAAAAGCAATAGACCGTCTCGGTGTTCTTCTTCTCCGGGTAGATGGAGTAATAGGCTTCGGCAATCAGGCCGAGATTGTTGTGCCGCAGGTTGTGGAGACGGTCGTCGAAAAAGTTCAGATACAAAATGTTCTGCCGGGGGACTCCACTGTCCAACAGCCGTTGGATAATCTGGAACAAGTAAGTTGATTTTCCGCTCCGCCGCACCCCGATGCAGACAGTGGCCTTGCCGCGTACCGTCTTTAGACGCAATCGCCGGGGCACCCCGGTCTGCAGTGGGGCTTCCTGAAAATCCAGAATGATGGATTTGATCTTCTCCATCATGGCTTCAATACTGGTCGCATATTTTACCGGTTTTTAGCTCGCCCGGTAATAAGAGTAGCCGGTTTGCATCTGGGGTGTCAAGGATTACTTCCGGATACGGAGGTCAAACAAATGGCTGGCCATGGTAAGGAAGAATGCCCGCCGACCAGCTCATCAGCAGCACACCTGGCAGTGACTACACCACTTCCGCCAATCGCCAAGGCCGGGAAAACACGACATCGCCATAACGGAGCGTTGTATAACAATAGTGGAAAGTCGATCATATTTGGCAAGATTTTCGGACTGTGAGTTTGATCAATTTGTCGGCATCTGCTTGTCTGGCCCCGAGCAGTGCGGTCACCACAGTGCGGCCTTTGGAGTACAATATTGGAAAGACTGCGCAGGAATCGCAGATTAGAGGA
>Ga0123519_10016963_pt1 | contig 10056 bp, 8 predicted proteins | sample YelNatPaOPRAMG02_FD_87396 | JGI IMG/M metagenome (GOLD analysis project Ga0123519, IMG submission 87396) | Hot spring microbial communities from Yellowstone National Park - Yellowstone National Park OP-RAMG-02 (version 2) | ecosystem: Environmental > Aquatic > Thermal springs > Hot (42-90C) ...
CCCTAAACCGTGACGGGCCTCATTTTATTCAAGCCATTCCTTTTGGATAATCATATCTTTTTTTATCGCTATTTTACTCTTCCGGTTGACAATTTGGGATATATCCTTCGGCGATATTCCTGTACCAGGCCTCTTAAAATCAAGCATATCCCTGGTAATTAATATTCCTGCCGGAATATCTATTTTTGACACGATACTTTTAGTTGCCCATTTCCTACTCTCCCATTCCCTTTCAACGGGCCTTTTTTCTTTATTCCCCAAAGCGACTTCAATTCTACGTATGCTTGAAACCATTTCTTTGAAATTTTCCTTTGTGCAAGAAACAATGGGATCCCACGTGCCAGGATAGACTTTTTCCAGGGCTATATGCTTTTCAATAACCATTGCTCCTCGGGCAACGGCCGCTAAAACAATGTCATAACCTTCTGTATGATCAGAATACCCCACAGGGAAGCCAAAGCGTTCTCTAAGTATATCCATAGCTCTCAAATTTATCTCCTCGGGATAGGCGGGATACAATGAAACACAGTGCAAAAGAATGAGATTCTTATTTCCCGCATGTAAAAATATCGACACAGTTTCTTCAACATCTTCGATGGTATACATCCCTGTAGATAAGATAACCGGCAGCCCTATCCTGGCAGCCCTTTCCAAATAAAATACATTTCCTAATTCTCCAGACCCTATCTTTAAGGAAGTAACCCCCAAGGAAATCAAACGATCTAAAGATTCCAGATCATGAGCTGAAGCCATAAACAATATTCCTAATTTTTTGCAATAGGCGGCCAATTCTTCGATCTGGGTCCAGGCTAATTCTTTAGGTTTCATTCGGGCTTTCCACTCCGGACTTGCTTCAGATATCATCCGTTCCGTGTCATAGACCTGTATTTTGAAGGCATCGGCCCCTGCAACGGCGGCTATATCGGCAAGACGCTTCGCCCTGTCTAATTGACCGAAATGATTGACCCCTGCTTCAGCGATAATAAACACCGGTTGACCCGGCCCTATAATTTTATTTCCTATCTTTATCATTCGAATATCGACGTTAGTGCATTTCATTTACGGTTACTCCAGCCAGGGCAATTGAACTTTTCCGGAGGTTAAATAATATTTAGCCAAATCCAGATCAGCCGGTCCGTCTACATCTAAGGCATATTGAGGGGGTATTTCTATATATTTTGACCGTTTTCCAAAAATATCCTTTTTCTCCAAAAGCGTTTGACTCCGAGTAACGATCAAATTACCGAAAATATAATGCTTTGGTTTTAAATTCTTATTAAAATATTTCTTTCTCTCTTCTGGAAAACGAAAGGTTACCCATCCATTTTCAATCACCCTTTGATTAAATGCATGATAATTATGAGGAAAACTTGTTATGGTTTGGACCGAATCTGCCTCTGGATCATTTTCTAAAAGATCTATGGCCTGATCGATATCCTGAGGTCTAAGGAATGGCGATGTCGGTTGCAGAATCACCAGGACTTCGGCTATTCGTTTTTCCCGGGATCCTATCCTATTAAGCATATCGATAAATACGTCCAAAACCGGCGTCAGATCCCCTGCTAATAATTCAGGTCTCCCGAGGACTTCCACTCCATGAGCTTTCACCCTCGAAGCAATATTTTTATTATCGGTAGAACAGATAAGGCGATTGATAGTTTTTGATTGTTTTGCGGCCAGGATGACATAATCGATTAAAGGTCTACCGCACAAATCCACGACATTTTTCATCGGTATCGATTTTGATCCGCCCCTGGCCGGTATCAAGCCCCAAACCGTTGAACGATCTATTTCATATGAAAAGGATTTATTCATTTTTTATATTTTCCTTAAGATTTTCCAGAATAAGACGGATGGTGTATCTTTCGGTTTCCCTCCAAGCATCAATTGTTGATCCGCCAATGTGGGGAGTCAACAAAAGATTATCATGGGTTTTCGCATATTGAACCAACGGATGGTCCTTAACTTTATCGTTAAAACCAGGCGTAAATTCGCCGTCTAAAACATCCAATGCCGCAAACGCCGGCTTTCTTTTCTTTAAGCCGGTCAATAGCGCTCGGGAGTCCAGTATTTCTCCTCTGGATGTATTCACCAGGCATGACCCCCTTCGAAATTTATTGAACATATCGGCGTTGAATAATCCATCCGTTTCTTTTGTTAGGGGTAAATGTATGGTTACAATGTCGCTATTTTCGATCAGATTTCCTAAATCCGCATAATACCTCCATTCTTTCATAACCGTCGCATCGGGTCCTAAATCGTGATAGTTGATTTTCATACCTAAGGCGTTGCAATAATCGGCTACCAATCTCCCTAATCTTCCCAACCCCACCACCCCCAATGTAAGACGGGAAAGCATGGCGGGTCCACCGAAAGGTCGTCGATTCCATTTTCCCTTTAGCACGGAATCGAAGGCCCAAGGAATTTTCCGAATAACCGCAATGATCAGGCCGAGTGTCAATTCCGCCGTAGGGGTGATGTCTCTTAAAAATTCCTTTTGGTTTTGTAGGGAAATTACTCGGATGCCCTTTGCCTCGGCATAAGGCACATCAATATGGGGAACTCCGGTAGTATTGGAGGCAATGATTTTCAATTTTGGGCAGGAATCGATCTTTTCCGAACCGAAATAATGGCCAAGTGGTGCGAAAGCCACTTCCACCTTCTTTAGAATTTCTTTTGAGTCATAAGAAGGATCCGGAAGAGTGACTACATTAAAATGACATTTAAGCATCTTTATATTGTCCGGCTGAAAGGAAAGAATCGAATAATATAAAAGGGTTTTTGCTTTTTCCATATCTCAATAAGTAATCCTTTTTTGAGCATTCAAATCAATGGAGGCCAGAATTTGGGCTATCTTATACCCGGCTTTGCCGTCCCCATAGAGGTCATCACTGGGATAGCGTCCGTGTTCTAATTGCTTCAAAATGGCCGCTCCGATCTTTTTCCGATCGTAATCGACATCCACCAGGTTTTTCCCTCTTTCTCGTCCTTGTTGCCGGGTTCCAATATTCACTACGGGGGTTCCTAAAAAGGCTCCTTCCCTGACGCCGCTGCTGGAATTGCCCACAAGACACTTACAATGATAGAGCAACTTGGCATATTCTTCAAATGGAACGCTTTTATAAAAGCGAATATAGGGCGGGTTTTTTCTTTCACGGAATAATCGTATTTCTTTGCTAATAGCATCGGACCCGGCATCCATATTCGGCCATATCCAGACGGTTGGTATTTTTAAAGCATCAATCGCTGCTATGGTTTCTTGTATGTTTTTCCTATTTTCACGATATTCGGTCACCACCGGATGTTGCAAAACCATAATAAAGTCTTTATGATAGTCCAATTCAGCACCTATACCGGTGTTTTTCTGAAGTTCAAAAAGACTATCTATATCTTTCAAATTAATATCAAACAATTGATCTAAACTGGTAGTTCCTACTATAAATATTTTATCAGGATTCTCCCCCAACTTCAAAATGCGTTCTGCGGCACTTCTATTTGCAGGAAAGTGAATGTGAGACAACTTTGTCACCGCATGGCGGATACTTTCATCAATCGAACCGGAAACTTCTCCTCCTTCAACATGGGCCACGGTGATATTCATATAGCAAGCGGCCATGGCAATGGAAAGAGATTCGAACCTATCGGCAATTACGACTACTATATCCGGATCCAAATCATAAAATGCCCTGGCCATTTCCATTATAGCCAAACCGGCTGATTGAGTCATGGTAACCAGGTTTTCTCCTTCGATCAAGAAATGGATAATTCGATCAAGTTTAAATCCATCCATTTTTATTTTTTCGGTCAAATCTCCATATTTGGGCAAAACGGCTCCCCCTCCAAGAATAATTTGCAATTCCAAATATGGATGTTCAGCCACGGCTTTCATGACTGATTTCATTTTAGCGTAATTACCCCGAGTAGTTAATACGAAACATATTTTTCTTTTCATACCTGCGGACTCTTTAAAAAATCATTTCCATGAAATGTTTCTAAGAAAATTTTCTGGTCGGATACGGTTCTTATACCGTAAGACTATTTCCAGCATTTCGGTCAATCTTTCTTCGGACATTAAATGGGGCTTCAATCCCAACTTCTTCAACCCGGTATGAACAGGATTATAATAATGTTCTTCCTTCTCCACACGAGGGTTCTTTACTTCCTGAATAGACACTTTCAATCCTAAGGCCTCTCCGGCTTTTTTAATTTTATCCGCTAATTCTACGACGGAAAAACACTCGGTAAACTGGTTGTAAATACGCAGCTCACCTTTGTCGGCCGGATTTTCTAAGGCTAAACGTATACATTGTAATGTATCTATGATATTTATATATCCCCGCGTTTGCCCTCCTTTCCCGTAGATCGTAAGCGGATAACCGGCGGCTGCTTGAGCAATAAAACGATTTACTACCGTCCCAAATATTTCATCATAATTAAAAAATGGGAATAAATTCGGGTCCTGAATATTTTCTTCTGTTATAAATCCATATACAGGACCTTGCATTAAATCGGTTACCTTTAAGTTCCAAGTGCGGACATAAAACCAAAGCAGGTCGGTATCCATAATTTTTGTTGTATGATATAGACTGCTTGCTTGACGAGGAAACAAGAAACGATCTTCTCTCCCTTTATGCTGAATTTCAATCCATCCTTCTTCAATATCGATATTCGGTGTTCCGTATTCCCCCATAGTACCCAGTTTTACCATGTGTGTTTCAGGACACCATTCCTTAATGGCAAAAATCAGATTGGCCGTCGTTTCAATGTTGTTCTGGATCGTCAACATGGCTGCCCGGCGATTGAGCATGGAATAGGGAGCGGAGGGTTGTTCAGCATAATGAACAACAGCCTCTGGATGAAATGATTGAAATACTTTGGAAACAAAATCCCATTTCCTCAAGTCACCGATATAAACATTGATTGCGTATCCGGAAACTCTTCTCCAGAGATTCGTTCGCTCATGGAGACTGGGCACATTAAAAAGAGAAGTGATATTCTCTTCCTTGGCCAACCTTCTTCTCAAATAATTATCCACCACTCCTACGCTGTGACCCATGCGGCTGAGATGCATGGCCGTCGGCCAACCTAAATACCCGTCCCCACCGCAAATCAATATTCGCATCCCTTTATTCTTCCTCCAGCAATCCATTCTCTCTTAAAAAAATGGCTAAATCCCCGGGAGACAGGCAAACCTCCCGATGAGATTGATAGGGTTTGGTGACCTTTTTACTAACCAATCCCGGGTACCGATACCGGATTTTCTGGATTCCTTGAAAGGCCGGGAGGACGACAAAGTATTGTTCAAGTTCCCAGGCTCGACGAGTCTCTTCCATATTCATTAATTCTTCAAACATTTTTTCCCCCGGCCGAGGACCTATGATTTTTATTTTTATTTTTCTTTTATAATTTCCTGGCTTTGGATCGAGTTCCTGCACCATAATCTCGGCCAAATCCTTAATCCTGATCACCGGCATTTTGGTGATAAATACTTCTCCGCCGCAAGCCAAAAAGGCCGAGACCACTACTAAATGAACAGCCTCTTGAACGCTCATGATAAAACGGGTCATCTCGGGATGGGTTAAGGTAACAGGGCCTCCGGCTCGTATTTGTTGCCTAAATATCGGAATGACAGACCCTCTCGATCCCAACACGTTTCCAAAACGGGTTGAGGCAAAAATGGGTTTCTTACTTCGTAAATTATTGTTGGCGGCGGTCATCAATCTTTCGGCCATCAATTTGGATGTCCCCATGACATTGGTGGGATTTACCGCCTTGTCTGAACTGGTAAAAATCACCTTTTCCAGATTATTTTCGATGGCCGCGGATATGATGTTTTGCACTCCCAGAATGTTGGTTTGTACGGCTTCAAAGGGGGATTGTTCACAAAGAAGCACGTGTTTAAAAGCAGCGGTATGGAAAAGGATATGAACCCCACGCATCAACCTGTTCATTTTTTCCCGGTCACGAATGTCAGCCAGGAAAAAACGAGCCTTCCGGCAGGAGTTATATTTCTGCTGAAGGAGAAAGAGTTCGCTTTCGTTGTTGTCTATGGCGATCAATTCTTTTATAGGATATTTATCCAACAACTGCCGCGCCAATTCGTACCCCACCGTCCCACAGGTTCCGGTAATCAAAATTCTTTTATTTCGATAAAATTGACGCAGCTTTTCTTCGGTCATCCTTGGCTCCCTTAAGTTCGTAATTGATTCCCAGTTTCCAGGGAAGCAGCAACAACTCTTTCCGCTGCCCTGCCGTCCAACGGTCCGCATTCTTCCTCGACAATTTTTTTCCGGCCTTCTTTACCGAGGCCTGGACTTGATAAGGCTTTCTCAATCAAATCCATCAATTCCATACGATTGGTTGCGATAGGCATCACGCCGTAAGAAAGCAGCCGTTGAATGTGCCATTGCAGAGGAAAATTCCGATAAATGGGATCTTTCAACATTCCTCCGGACTTTTCAAAATACCAAAGATGTATCACCGGTTTATCAAAAATGCATGCTTCCACAGCGATAGTAGAAAAAATATTAATCACCACATCGGAATGATTAAGGATGTTCCACAAATCTACTTCTTCGATTTGCAAGACCACCCTGTCTTTGTCCCCGTATAGGTAAAAAGGATCGGCCAAACTCAAGTAAACACCCGGCTCCGACCTAGACTTTTCAATAAAAAATTCCATCAAAGGAGAGCGCAAGAGTCTCTTGTTCGGGTAAATACGCACGATCAGCTGGAGATCCTTATACTTTTTTTTCATTTCCTTGAAGACGGAAAGCATTTCAAAGTAATGGAATTCATAATAAAATCCGGCAAAGGTGATGGTCTTACCTTTCGGATTTAATCCCCGGCTGTGAAAGAATTCCGTGCGCGATTGTTTTTTTAACCCCAGCATTTCATTGTACCGAATGGATCCAGTAATCCGGATCCGTTGGTCTGGAATGCCTTGAAGCTTACGGGCATCCATTTCCATATTAGGCCCCCAAACCAAGATCTTTTCGATCGGATGTCCCCGAAAACCGTTTGAAGAAAGGCTGTCATAATTCCCTACCAAATTAATCACCGGTATATGTCGTCTTATTGCCCACCAAGTAATCGGCAGACTCAGAGTATCTACCGGAGAACCGACACCCAGAACGATGATTTTTCCCAATCGTAATTCTTTCGATAAACCGGAGGGTAACTTTCTATAAATCCTTCCTTCACACCGGATAAGCCAGTCCATCACGGAGCGATAGCCCGACAACAGATACTGTAGCCGAAAATGGATTCTACCCCAAAAAGCCGGGTTTAAGGAAAGTAGGGTTTGGTACTGCCATCGTTTATATTGATCCATTGGGGGAGACATCCTTCTTAGTTGCTGACAATACCTTAAGAGTTTTTTAGAAAAGTCACCCGCAACTTCCGGCGGCCGATAAATCTCATATTGACAACCCGGAAGAGGTTCCAATAATGGAACATAATCCTCACGAATCAGGTAACAAATTTCCCATCCCTTTTGTAAAAAAGCGTCCACCAAGCTTTTTCGATGAAGGTGTGTTGTCGCCCCTTTACCGAATAAAGGAATTCCAATTAGTCGTATAGGCCGATGAGCGTTCATAATTCAATTAAACTCCGGCACTATTTTTAAATTGCACATCATACAGTCGGCGATAGGTCGGGCTTTTTTCATAGACTTGGTCATGGGTTCCTATGGCTTCTATGGTTCCCCCATTTAAAATGACGATCTTATCGGCATGGGTGATGGTCGAGAGACGATGGGCGATGACCACGGCGGTCATATCTTTTAATATCCGGTTGATGGCTTCCTGGACCGCCTTTTCGGATTCGCTGTCCAAAGCGCTGGTGGCCTCGTCCAAAATCAGCAGGGAAGGGTGACCGTATACGGCCCGGGCAATGGCTACCCTTTGCTTTTGTCCTCCGGAAAGACGAATCCCACGATCCCCGATGAAGGTGTCCAGACCTTGGGGCAAGGTCCGAATAAGGTCTTCGGCATTGGCCGCCCAGACGGCATGGGCCAGGGCCTCCTCGTTCATCGGGCGGTTGTAGACGATATTTTCTCTTACCGTAGCGTTGAAAAGCAAGGATTCCTGAGAAACCACGCCGAAATGTCTCCGATAACTTTCCAAGGTGAAGCGACGGATGTTTATTCCATCATATAGGATCTCCCCTTGGGTCGGATCATAAAACCTCAGCAACAAATCGGCAAAGGTCGATTTTCCGGCCCCGCTGGGACCGACAAAAGCGACCATTTCTCCTTTGCGTATGGTCAAGTTGATATCTTTCAATACCTCCCGGTCTTTTTCATAGGCAAAACTAAGATCTCTGATGACAATTTGGTCGGCAAAAGATTTCGCCTCCAAATTTCCCTCCACGATATGGGATTGGGTCTGAAAGATGTCCAAGAGGGCGGCGGCTGATCCTACTAAATTCTTCAACCCTAAAAACTGCCCGGCAATCCCGGAAACCGGTCCCAGAAGCTGTTGAGAGAGATAAAAAAACATTAGGGCGGCAGGAAGGCTGAGCCTGTTGTAAATCACCGCATAAAAGACCAAAATCAAAACCAATCCGATGATCAAGGCATCGGTCAAGATGCGCAAAGGTTCTTCAATCCTTTTGGTGATCAGAAACCTGGTCTCATATTTCCTGTACTGGGAAGCCGCGGACTTGATTTTTTGGGAATCGAACCGTTCGGCGGCAAAGGATTTGATCAAACGGATGCCCAAAAAAGACTCAAACAAAAGGGCGTTCACCATGCCCATTTTGTCGGTCACTCCCTGCGCCCCCCGCTTGACCCTCTCTCCCAAAACCCTGGTCACCAACAAATGCAGTCCCCCTAACCCCATCAGGACCACCGTCAAAAGCGTGTCTGTCCTAAGGAGAATAAACAGGGACAGGGAAACCTGCGCCGCTGATTGCAGCATTCCCCTGACGATGCTGTCCAAAAACCCGGCGGTCCTGGAGACATCGTAATTCAAGCGGCTCAATAATTCTCCGGCCCGTCTTTTTTGAAAAAAGCTCAAGGGAAGATGGATCAGGTGTTCATGAAGGGCCACCATCATGTCCCTGGATATCATAGAACGCGTTCGTATGGTCAATGCCATGGAGGCGAAATTCAAGGCGGCAATGATGGCGGAAAAGACGACGAACAATACGGCCACCAAAAGGCCGATGTTCATAATATGTTCTTGAGACAAATGGAAGGTCTGCAGTAAGGTAGCCCCCAAATTATTCAAGGTCAGTTCCGACCATCTTCCCGCAGGCTTTACCGGCTTTCCGGCAAAAGCCTCCAAGGCGGGGGCGATGACCAAAGGCCGGAGGCTCAAGAAAAAACCGAGAACGACATTAAGGACCGTCAAGACAAAAATCGGCAGCCAATACGGCCGTAAAAACCGTTTGAATAAGCCACCGACCATACGAATGTCTTGAAACCAAACCATCTCTTAAAACCTGTTGGAACGAACTCGAAGGGATCCTTCTACCTTAACTGACCAACCTCAGGAAATGAGAGAAAAGATTTTCTTTTCCGGTATCCCGTTTTCCTTCAAGAGGTTCACATTGGGCACTTCCTTGGGGAATCCGGGGACAACAATCAGATCCGGATCTTCCTTTTTAAGATCCGCCGCCCTTAAGACGGGCACGCCCAAGAAATCCCCCGCCCCTCCATCCGGACTGACCACGGCGACCACCTCCAGGCCCAATTCCCTCAGGGTCAGATAGGTCAATTCGGCCGCCTCGGACAAACCGAATATGGCGATCCGCCGTACCCCCATTTGTTTTAAGGGTTCCAACCCCTCCCGCAGGGTCTTGCGGGTTTGGCGATAGAGGCTTAAGGAATAATCCATGTATTCATAGGTCAGACGGGCCTTTTCGGCCAACCCTTTGGGGGTCAGTAGATATTTGATCCGGTGGGGCGGGATGGTGGAGACTTTGATATAACCCTTGCGGATCAGCCTTTTCAGGTAGAGATTGACCAGGCCCAGGGCCACGCTCAACTTTTCGGCCATGGCCCTTTGGGTGACCGGCTTTCCTTCGGCGATTTCATTCAAAATGACAAGC
>Ga0123519_10016966_pt1 | contig 10055 bp, 10 predicted proteins | sample YelNatPaOPRAMG02_FD_87396 | JGI IMG/M metagenome (GOLD analysis project Ga0123519, IMG submission 87396) | Hot spring microbial communities from Yellowstone National Park - Yellowstone National Park OP-RAMG-02 (version 2) | ecosystem: Environmental > Aquatic > Thermal springs > Hot (42-90C) ...
AAGGCCGTAAACATAGAGGCCGAGCCTGAAAGGGCATTGGAGATTTTGCGTGAAGGTACAGAAGCCCCTTGAAGGAAGAGGATTATGGCTTCAAGTGCAGAAGGATGCCGAGTCAGCCGATCGATGATCAATCTCTTTAAGTATATTGTTGGTCTTGAGGGATTCAGGAGTATCGCAAAGCTTCAGCGCAAAGGAAAGGAGAGCTTTTGATCAAAGGTCTTAATCGCTTCGGGAGAAGCTTGATAAATCTCCAAGTTCACGGGGCGCAAGAAAGCGATGGGCACAGGAAGGGAGCTAAGGAAAAGCGAATTCATCGACCAGGTAGACAAGAGGAGCGTAATACTTCAGGCAAGCCATGGCCTGATGCTCGGGCCTTCTGAAGGCGAGGATATTGAAGTGCTTCGTACTATCGCAAAGACTGGGATAGATGGCATAATCGTTACAAGAGGTTTTGCGAACAGATACTCGAGCATATTTCGAGGCAGGAACTCGCCAGCGATGCTTTTGAGCCTAGATTGGACGAACGCATTCAGGGGCAGGGACCACCCTCTGCCGATGGCGCGCCTGGAGCACATGTTCCTTTCGAGCGTTGAGGAGGCGCTTTCGCTTGGAGCATCTGGCGTGACGGCTTACTTTTTCATAGGACACGAGGATGATGAGCATGAAGCAAGTAACATGGAGGCCCTTTCAACCGCATGCAGAGATTGCGACAGTCTCGAGATGCCGATCTTGGTGCAGGTAATTCCGATTGGAGAAAGGGTTACGGCAGAGAACTATGTCGACAGCTTGGCGCTCGCATCCAGAATGGCAGTTGAGGCAGGCGCCGACATCTTGGCAGTTCCCTATGCTGGGAAGGATGGACATAGCAGAATTGTGGCAGCCGCAAAGGTCCCGGTCCTTCTCCTGGACCTTGAAATGAAGATGTCGAAGGGACAACCTGAATTTAACATCGAGCTTGATACGCCAGATGCTATTCGAGCTGGAGGCTCAGGCCTTTTGCTTGGAAGGCGTTACATTGAGAGGAAGAACACCCCTTACGTAGAGAGGCTCGTCAAGCTTGTGCACGGGGGCTGAGATTTGGGCACAGGAAAGGATGTTAGGCTCAGCAAGGTCTTCGATCCTAGTGACGGGAGGGCTGTCGTAGTCGCGGCAGACCATGGCCTGATGCTCGGACCTATCCAGGGAGTCCTGGAACTTGAGAAGACGCTCCAGAAGGTTGTGGAGGGTAAGCCTGACGCGATACTCCTCTCTCCAGGCCAAGCTGAGAAATTGAGCTATCTCTTCAAAGGAAGGATGGCACCTTCTCTGCTCGTGCGGGTCGATTGGACGAACACATTCAGGGACAGAACCTACACACTTCCAGTCAGAGAAACATTCTTCGGCACCGTTTCGAGCCCAAGGCACGCTCTCAAACTTGGTGCCCGCGCTGTCGTAACATACCTCTTCTTGGGTTATGAGGACGAGGAGATGGAGGCAAGGCACCTTTCCCTTGTCTCCAAGTATGCTTCAGAGTGCGCCAAGGTTGAGCTTCCTCTCATAGTTGAGCCCATCCCATTAGGACCTAGGGTCACGAAGGCGAACAACGCCGAGTTGGTAGCGATGGCTGCAAGGGTTGCGGTGGAGGCTGGGGCCGATGCTCTGAAGGTACCGTACACAGGGGATCCGGAATCTTTCAGCAACGTTGTTCGCGCAGCAGCAGGTGTCCCGATACTGGTTCTCGGAGGTTACAGGGCGCTTTCGAGGAGGGACCTGCTCGAGGTAATAGTGGAGACGATGGAAGTGGGTGGCTCAGGTGTCGTTTTTGGAAGGAATGTTGTCCAAGCACAGGATCCAAAAAGAGTTCTGGAGGACCTTAGGGCCATTGTGCATGAGAAAAAATCTGTCAGGGAGGTTTTGGCAGGAGGTGAAGCGCCCAAGAAGATCAAGCTTAGGGCTCAACCTGAAAGGTGCTCCGGGTGCCTCCTCTGCACAGCTATCTGCAGCTTCAGCCACGAGGGGGATCACAACCTGAGCGCTGGAAGGTTGAAGGTCGAAGGCCGTTGGCCAGGGCCATTCAAACTTGCTGTTTGTACACAGTGCGGTAGATGTGTAGAGGCATGCCCCAAAAAGGCCCTTTCTGTCAATCCTGCCTTCGGCTTCATATTTTGGAATGAGGAGAGGTGCGACCTCTGTGGTAGATGTGTCGAGGCATGCCCCTTCGGTGTCATAAAGCTGCAAGGTTCCAAGATCAAGGTCTGCGACCTTTGCGGCGGTACTCCAGAGTGCGTCGATTGGTGCCCAAGGGGTGCACTGAGGGTGATCACTAGTTGAGCACATTGAGAGGTAGAGCCTATGCGGGGAAGGTTCTTCACATCTATCTTCCAGAAGCGAAAACGAGGTGCGAAGAACTGGATGAGAAGGAGGCGAAGCTTTTCCTCGGGGGGAAGGGCCTTGGAGCCTACATCCTTTACAAGAACCTGGAGCCGCATGTAGACCCGCTTTCCGAAAAGAACCTTCTGATCTTCGCAACCTCTCCGCTGACGGGCACGATTGCACCAACAGGTAACAGATTCTGCGTTGTGACAAAGAGCCCGCTTACAGGAACATTTCTTGACAGCCACTGCGGGGGGCCATTTGGGATCGGGCTGAAGGAGGCGGGCTTCGACGCGCTTGTTATCTCGGGTGAAGCGGACGAGCTTTCTCTACTTATCTTGGAGGATGGTAAAGCAAGCCTAATGGGAGCGAAGGAACTTGAAGGGATGACGACGCTCGAGACTGAGGAGCGAGTAAGGAAGAAGCTGGGCGACAGCTTCAAGGTCGCCTGCATAGGTCCGGCCGGAGAGAGGAAAGCCCTGATCGCAGGGATCTTCAGCGAGATGAGGGCAGCTGGAAGGGGAGGGGCTGGAGCTGTCATGGGTTCTAAGAGGCTCAAGGCCATAGCAGCGCGCGGGGAGGAGAGTGTGAAGGTTCACGATCCGAAAGCATTCGAAAGGGCAGCCTGGAGGGCGCACAGGATGGTAAGGATGCATGAGGTTACGGCCAGACATCTACCAATGTACGGGAGCGACAACATCCTCGAGACCATAAACGAGTCTGGGGCACTTCCGACAAGGAACTTCCAGGAGGGGACATTCGAGTCTGCATCAGAGATCTCCGGGATTGAGTGGCGCAACAAACTCTGGATAAGAGACACAGGTTGCAGCAGGTGCCCAATATCGTGCGCAAAAGTTTCCAAGATCGAGAAGGGGCAGAATGGCGTGAGCTTCATGGAGGGTCCGGACTACGAGTCGATCTGGGCCCTAGGAGCTCTATGTGGAATTGGTGAAAAAGAAGCCATAGCAAGGGCCAACCTTCTTTGCGATCTCTATGGTATTGACACGATCAGCACCGGAAATGCCGTTGCATATGCGATGGAGTGCTACGAGAAGGGCTTGCTGAAGGGAGATGATGTTGATAATCTCGACATGAGGTTTGGAAACAGCGTAGCTATGCTTGAGCTAGTTGAGAAGATATCGAAGGGAAGTGGAGTTGGAAAGCTCTTCGAGAATGGTGTCAAAAGGGCTTCTGAGAATCTCTACGCCAAGAAAGGCGATGTTGCTTGCCTGAGGTTTGCGATGCATGTGAAGGGCCTTGAGCTTCCAGGTTACGATCCAAGGGCTGCACAGGGCATGGGATTGGGATATGCAACTTCAGACAGAGGGGCATGCCACCTCAGGGCGTATACAGCAGGGCAGGAGCTCCTCGGCTATGGAGGCGGATCGAACCCGCGAAGAACCGAGGGTAAGGCAAGGCTCGTAATCGAAAAGCAGAACGAGAAGGCTGTTGTAGACTCTTCAGGCATATGCTTCTATGCTTTCTTCGCAATCACACTTAAGGAGGTCAGGGCTCTGCTCGAGGCAGCTACAGGATTCGAGTTTGGGAGTTCGAAAAACCTCGAGAAGGTCGGAGAAAGAATATACAACCTGACGCGCCTCTTCAACGTGAGGGAGGGCTTCAGATCAAGGGACGACACACTTCCTGAAAGGCTCTTGAGCGAGCCTATGTCTTCGGGACCTGCAAAGGGGCTTGTTGTAAACCTTGGGCCGATGCTGAAAGAGTACTACCAACTGAGGGGCTGGGATGATGAAGGGGTCCCAACTAAGGAGAAACTAGTGGAGCTCGGTCTGGCTTAGGAAATGAGTGCCTTGGCGATGGCAGAAAGGAAAGCAGGAGCTGCGATCCTACTCGTCGGGACGCGGCCAGAGATCGTCAAGATGGCTCCGCTCATAAGGGCTTTTGAGAAGGAAGGTGTGCCATTCAACCTCGTACACTCCGGCCAGCACTACGACTACAGTATGTCTGAGAAATTCTTCGAGGAACTTGAGCTTCCTAAGCCCAACTTCAGGCTTAGAATCAGAGCCGCATCGCCTGCAGGGCAGACCGGGCAGGTGATGGTTGGCGTCGAGAAGGTCGTAAGAGAGACGGGGGCAAAGCTCGTCCTGGTCCAAGGGGACACGAACACAACGCTTGCTGGTGCTCTATCAGCCGTAAAGTCAAACGTGCCTTTGGGCCATGTCGAAGCTGGGCTTAGAAGCTACGACCTCAGGATGCAGGAGGAGCACAACAGGAGGATCGTCGACCACGTGAGCTCCTACTTGTTCGCTCCAACGAGATTGTGCAAGAATGTTCTACTGGGTGAGAAAGTTTGGGGGAATGCATCTGTTACGGGCAATACCGCAATAGATGCTTGCGTTCAGCATGCTCCAATGGCGAAGAGAAGATCTAAGGTCACAAAGCTCCTGCGCTTCAATAGGTATGCACTCGCCACATTGCACAGGGCTGAGAACGTTGACGATCCTGTTGTGCTAAAGAACCTCGTCGAGAGCATGATGGAAGCCCCTTTGCCAGTCGTGATGCCCGTCCATCCAAGGACTGAGAAGAGACTCAAGGAGCACGGCCTTTGGAAAACGTTTTCGAGAAATGAAAACGTTGAGCTCCTTCCTCCCGTTGGGTATTTCGATTTTCTCGCACTGATGATGGAAAGCTCTCTAATACTCACAGACTCTGGAGGCGTGCAGGAGGAGGCAACATCCCCACCGGTAAGGAAGCACGTTCTTGTGCTCAGGCTTTCCACAGAGAGGACAGAGGCTGTAAGGGCTGGTTTCGCAACTGTTGTCGGGACGGATAAAAAAAGGATTCTAGAAAAGTTCTCAGAAGCATTGAGGAGAAGGAAAAGTCTTCCTAGGTATTCTCCATTTGGTGATGGAAACGCAGCAGCAAGGATAGTAGAGACGTTGAGAAATCATGAAGCCCTTTGATATGAATATCTTGCGAAAAGCAGCGCATAGACAAGGTAGAAGGCGGTGAAGAGAACATAACCGAGGTAAAGGTGGACCGATTGGCCAGCAGCCTCGCCATAGTAAAAAGTCGCATGGACGATCGCAGCAACCCTCAATAGATTGAGGACATACAGGGTTGCCAAACCTGCAAGGGTGAAGAGGGCAAACCTCTTGCGCTCCGCACCTAGATCGAGTAACATGAGCCCATTAAGGAAAATGAAGATGCTATATGATGCAGGACCTGCACAGGCGGAATCGATCAGCAACGAAGAGACCTGACCTGATGGAAGTTCCAAAAGGATCGTTGCCTCCGACTGCTTGACAGGATAGCCAAGAGCATTTAGAAATGGAACGATGTTGCTGGTGAATCCCAGAGATATCGGCCTGTCAAAGAAAGTTGAGGCGATGGCCGGAATGCTAGCCGAAACAACGTAGAGCGCGAGGGCCTTGAGCGTCATCTTTGAAGTTTCTGGGAAGGCAAGCATAGCGCATCCTTGCAGGAAGCCCAGAAGGAGGAAGAGCTGGAGCACGAGAAGAGCTGGAAATTTTAGAAGCGCCCTCCCGGTCAAAGAAGCTGCCAACAGAAGAAGGCCGAGGGCCGAGAAGCGGGTAATACCAAACCTCGAGTCCTGATTCGAGAGCGTTGAAATAAGCTTCTTCCTGCAGCTAAGTAACCATGCGAAGAGGAAGAGGAGCATTGCGAGCGGATAAGCTCCACTGGAAGAGAGCAGATCGAAGTTTGCAACAAGAGTAAAGACATGATAATAGACGTCTGCAAATAGCGGGAGAGAAGATAGGAGAATGATGGAAGCTATGGCTACTGGTCTTCCAAGCCCGGTTTGGGCGGCAGCTCTCCTCATGCTATCGCGCACATCTCTTCCGCTCTTACACATACAACGCATATCGATTTATGAACTAAACCCTAGTACAACAAACCTTGACTAATGGCCGAGCGCAAGCCCACGCCCTTCAGGGGTGGGTTAGCAAGGTCTTGTTTAAAATAACCCTTTCGCTTATGGGTTATATGCCCCCAGAGGTTAACCACTGAGCATGCTTAGGACATCGACGGTTCTCCTCAGGCCTACCCCCGAGGCAGAACAACAGCTCAGAGATTTGGCTGAGGCATCGAGCATCCTATGGAATATGGCAAACTATGAAATAAGGCAGGCCTTCTATGAGCATCAAAAAATTCCATCCTATAAAGACCAATATAGAACTCTCAAAGACAACGAGATTGGAACATGCAAGGCTCAAGCCCTCCTTTCCAAGCTGAATGAGGCATGGCAAAGTTTATTCACGCTACTAAGAAGAGAGGGAAGCTACCATCCCATATAAAGAAGCTATCTCCCAAAATATTGGAAGCAAAAAGGCAAGAGGCAACTGAAAGGCTTCTGTGTGAGAAACGATGGTTTGCAACGAAACGCATCAAAGCATCAACGCAGATGTGAACTACAATGAATGGCGATGAAACCTCGAAGAACAAGAATCCCACATCATTTATGGGTGGGAGTTTCAAATTCCAGTAGTTTATCCCATTTGAATCGTAGGGTCTTATTCACTGGACCACCCTCTTTATCCCAGGCACGTTGTCGAAATGTCTATCAAAACTATATATCTCATTAATGCTCCTCTCCAGCATGATGTTGAGGGCAAGAGCATCGTTGACGCTAACATCATGAACATCTGCTGTGTGTATTGAGGCGGTGTACATGTCCCTTGTCACATTTACCACCTGCACGCTGCTCTTCGTTACTATATCGAAGATAATTCGTCTGCACTCGGACAGCGGAATTCTAGCCTCGAGAATGTTTGCAACCTCAGAAACATGGACAACGCTTGTAAGTACAACCTCTCCATCATTTACTCTTCTTAGAATAGTCTGAGCATTAACCTTCATTTCAGCCAAATTCTTAGGCAGGCGCCTCTTCACCTTCAAGAAAGCATAAAGAAATGTAGAGGCATCTATGAAACGCATTTAATCTACCTTTAGCAGCGCCCTCTTTAACTTATGATAATCCTCGAACGCTTCTGTCTCGACATCGACTGTGACTGAGTCGAAATGCTGTACCAAATCTGGCTCACGCCTAGGCCTTAATATCAATGACTTCCCTTCACGAAATACATAGACCTCTTCGGAATCTCCTAGAACTTCCCTTCTCCAATCTGCTGGGAGAGATATCCTGCCTTGGGAATCAACTTTCTTAATCTCCATATTCAATTTTTTTCCCCAAAATATTATCAATATCCCCATAATTTAAGTATTTCCCCTCACAGTAGATCTACATGCCCCCTTCCGAGATAGCAAAGCTCAGAGAGAAGATGAGGAGGAGGGCCTTACTCGTGCAAGAGATCCAAGCTCATGACGAAGATAAAGAGCATGCTAGCATACGAGGGCATAAAGCCTCCAAAGCAGTATGGCTTATTCACAAAGCAAGGCATTGCCTGGCTCCACACCCTTAACATCGATTCCATAGAGTGCTACCTAGCTATAATGGCTGCGATAAATGTCCAGATAAGGAATCTCCCCCTGGAGCTTCAAAAGATAGCTAAGGACTACGAGGATGTAAAGCTACTCATGACGATTCCTGGCGTTGAATACTACACAGCTCTCTTAGTAAAGGCAGAGGTTGGAGATGTAAACAGGTTCAGCACAGGAGAGCAGCTGTGCAGCTACGCTGGCATAGTCCCCTCTACCTACTCAAGCTCCGACGTGACGAGGCATGGACGCATTACGAAGCAGGGGAGCAAATGGCTGCGCTGGGCGATGACCGAGGCTGCCATCATCCAACTCAAGTACAACAGAGCTTCACCCGCTCATACCACAGGATAGTTGAGCTAAGAGGAAAGCAGGTTGCTCTCATGTTGTATAGGCAGGGCGAGTGGGGTTAGTTTGAAGTTGACGGCGCGATCTTGGTCAGGCACTATGCTGTTCTTCACGACATCATTGTAGTTCTTCGGATGGGCTGGATCATTGTTCACGTGAATTTTATACCACTTGTTCTCATCGCTCGAATGTTCCACTTGGGTGCTGAAGCGTCATTCGCTGTCGGTCTGCACATAGAAGCTGTAGCCATCGTGCCTCCAGAAGTAGCAATCCCCCAGGCTTACCTGGGAGCTCTTGGCTGATCAGTTAGTTTTTTATTACAGTTCTTGCTCTGTCTTATGTATCTCACTATATTGGTTGATCCATAACGGGTGAATTCATCCCCAGCGCATTGTGGATAGAGCAGATTTAAAAGAAGATGAGAGGTTTTGACGATGTATCCTTGGAGCATGCGCCCTTGATGTGGCCCAATGGAAGCTTTTTGTGCTTCTGCTTGAGGGTGGATATTGACACGGTCAGGGATGCGAAGGCCTGCTCATCTCTTCTGCCCCTACTTAAGGAGAACAACGTAAGGGCGACGTTCTTCGTAGCGACTGGACCGGACGACCTTGGAAGAAACGCATTCCAGGCGATCAAGCGCGCTGGAAGGAAAAAGTATGCCATGAGGTACGGCTTTGACGGGCTAAGGGGACTTTTGCTTCCGAGATTGGATGTCGAGGAGCAGCTGCAGGCATGGAGGGAGATCATCGATCAAGGACATGAGATCGCGCTGCACGGTTATTGGCACAGGCGCTGGGCTAGGGAAGCTCTAGGATGGACGGAAGCTGAGACCCGAGAGGCGGTAAAGGAGGGGATGAGAAGGTTTGTGAGGTCTTTTTCATTCAGGCCCAGAGGGTTCGCTGCCCCAAGTTTCAAGACAAACAAAAACCTAGGAAGGATTTTGGGGGAAATCGGTTTCATTTACTCCAGCAACACGAGAGTGGAAGAGCACTTCGATTTTCTAAAAGGCGCAAGAAGCCCGGTGCTTGAGATTCCTGTCACGTGCAGGAACGTGGAAGAGCTTTTGCTCGATGGTTTTTCAGAGGAGCAGGCATCCGAGAAGGTGTGCAGAAAATTGGACGCATTAAAGATGGAGAAGGGCCTACTTTGCTACTACATCCACCCTTACTTCGAACTTTGCCAATGCAGGAAGGCCTTTAGAAGGATTATGCTCCGTGCAAGGGAGTTGGGCGCTTGGACCCCAACGATGGGCGAGGTTGCAGATTGGTTGAGGAATGGTGGAGGCGCTGAGGATACTCCAGATCTATGAGATCGGGCCAAAAGCAGAGGGCTACAGCGCGGAGGGGATTGGCTCACTTGCGCTCGAGCTATCGAAGAGGCTCGTCAAGCATGGGCATGAAGCATGGCTATTGACAGGTTCCGCACGAGGAGCTGCGCGAGAGGAGACGATACATGGTGTCAATATCTTGAGGGAGGAGTTCCTAGGATTAATGAGGGCGACGTGGAGCCCCACGAACCTAAAGCTTGCAAGGCAGTTTTTCTTTCCTCCTGCAGCACTGAAGAGGTTTAGAATGCTAGGGGGCTTCGACATCTACCATGGCCATGTTTACACCTCAAGCTTGGTTGCCTTAATGCTGGGAAGGATTTGGCATGGCAAGGTCGTCACGATGATCCATGGATCCTACTACCCGATATGGGAAGAGATAGTTGGAAGCAAGTTCGAAGCTATGGCTTACCGCCTTGCTGAAAGGGAACTTGCAACCTCCCTTGCGATATGGAGCGATACGCAGATACACACAGCCAAGTACTTTGCGAAGATGGTTGAAAGCTGGGGCGCCCCTCAGGAGAAGCTGCGCGTTGTCGAGAGCGGGGTTGACACAGAACGTTTCTCGCCTAAAGCAAAACCCACCTGGAAGCCTGGCTGCTGCCCATAC
>Ga0123519_10016970_pt1 | contig 10052 bp, 9 predicted proteins | sample YelNatPaOPRAMG02_FD_87396 | JGI IMG/M metagenome (GOLD analysis project Ga0123519, IMG submission 87396) | Hot spring microbial communities from Yellowstone National Park - Yellowstone National Park OP-RAMG-02 (version 2) | ecosystem: Environmental > Aquatic > Thermal springs > Hot (42-90C) ...
CTTAAATATCAGGAATATGACTTAAGAAATATATTAGAAAGAGCATCAGCAAGAGAAACAATATCTAGGGTTTGTGTTGGCGCTTTATGTAAACAGTTTCTTTCTAATTTTAATATAAAAATAGCAAGTTTTACAATAAGTGTAGGAGAGGTAGAAAGCAAGATTAAACCAAGAAATGTTGAAGATATAATTAAAAATACCAAAAACTCACTTCTTAATTGTATTGATAAAAAGACAGAAAAACTTATGATAAATAAAATAAAAGAAGCAAAAGAAAAGAAAGATACTTTAGGAGGAATTATAGAGGTTTGGATTGAAAATGTTCCTGTTGGTTTGGGCAGTTTTATGCATTTTGATAAAAGATTAGATGCAAGATTAGCGTTTTATTTAGTTAGCATACCATCAATAAAGGGAATAGAATTTGGATTAGGTTTTGAATATGCAAAAAATTTTGGTTCTTTAGTGCATGACAAGATTTATTATAAAAAAGGTTTTGGTTTTTTTCATAAGACGAACAATTCAGGAGGAATAGAGGGTGGTATATCTACGGGTGAGCCAATAGTTATAAGATTAGCAGCAAAACCTATAGCTACCTTAACTTCTCCCCTTAAGTCAGTTGACCTTATAGATAAAAAAAAGAAACCAGCAATTGTTGAAAGGTCAGATACCTGCGTTGTGTATTCAATTGGTGTTATAGCAGAAAACTTATGTGCAATTGTAATTACTGAAGTTTTTTTGGAAAAGTTTGCCTCAGATACTTTAGTTGGGATTTCAGAAAACTACAATAATTATATAAAAAAATTAAAAAAATTTTAAAAAGAATGTTTAAGGTTGTTTTTTTAATATTAGTTTTTATTTTTGGATTTGGTTGTTCTAAGAAAAAAGAAATAGAGGAGATTCCAAAAGAAGAACCACCAAATTCTATAGATATAAAAAAAGAGATAGACTTTAAACCGGTTATAGAGATACCCAAAAAACCAACAACAAAAGAGATTCAATTAGCTTTAAAAAATGCCGGGTTTTATAATGGAAAAATTGATGGCATAGTTGGACCAAAAACATTAAGTGCTATAAAAGAATTTCAAGCAAAAAACAATTTAAAAGTAGATGGAAAGGTTGGACCAAAGACTTGGGAAAAACTTAGAAATTATTTAAACATAAAAGATTGATGTTAAAAAATATAATTCTATCTTTTATACCAATATTTGTTGCAGTTGATGCTATTGGTACTTTACCTATATTTTTATCCTTTAGCTATTTACTTAATAAAAAAGATAAAATAAGAATTATTTTTCAATCAATATTTACCGCAATTTTACTTACAATATGTTTTGTGTTTTTTGGAAGGGTGATATTTAGTTTTTTAAAGGTTAGTATAGCGGATTTTATGATAGCTGGAGGAGCGATTTTATTTTGTCTTGCAATAGCAGAGATTATCAATCCACAAAAAAATATTAATTTTAAAGATAAAGATTTTGGTATAGTTCCTTTAGGTACACCTTTAATAGCCGGACCCGCTGTTTTAACTACTTCTTTATTAATGATTCCAGAGTATGGAATTTCTCCAACATTAATTTCAATAGTAACAAATTTAATACTTGCAGGATTTATATTTTATTTTTCAGATATATTTATAAAAATTTTAGGAAGTTCCGGTTTAAAGGCTATATCTAAAATTACAAGTTTGCTTTTAGGCGCAATTGCTGTAATGATGATTAGAAGAGGTATAATAAGTTTTATTTAATTTAGGAAGAAGGCAATATGGATTGTCCTAATTGTAAGAGTATTAGGGTAGTAAAAGGTAAAATCTATAATCAACCCGATTATGTTGCACCACGTGCATATTTTAGGCCGGAGGGCATAAGATTTTTTTCAATATTATGGTCAAATGTAAGATTAGATAACAATTTTTTTAGTTGTTTGGACTGTGGTTTTGTGTGGGGAAAACTTAATAATAAAGAGCTTATGAAAGTCTTAAGCAATTCAGGTACACCACAGATAAAGAAAAAGTTAGGTTTATAATAATGAGTTTAAATATCCCGGCTACAAAGACAAATCTTTTAAAGTATAAAAATATGCTTTCTTTTGCAATAGAGGGATATGAACTTTTGGATGAAAAGAGAAAGATTATTTTAAGTGAGATAGAAAATGCTATTTATAATTTAGACAATCTTTTGAAAGATTTATTTACTTTGTTGAAAGAGGCTTATGTTTTATTAGATAAAACAATTTCAACTGTTGGAGAAAAAAAATTAAAAGAACTGGCTTTATCTATTGATACAAAATATGACATTATTATATCAAAAAGTAGAATTTTAGGGATTATTGTACCATCTTTGGATTTAAAATTTTCAGAAGAAAATTTATGGTTTAGTCCTGTTGGGATAAATTTTTATGTTGATGAATTAATTTTAAAATTTAAAAACATACTTTATCTTATAACAAAATTAACGGAAAGGAAATATATACTTTTATATTTAGCAAAAGAATTTCAAAAAAAAATAAGAAAGGTAAATATATTGGATAAGATTTATATACCATTTTATAAAGAGGTTTTAAGGTATATAAATAATAAACTTGAAGAAGAATCAATGGAGTCCTTTTGTATACTTAAGTTTATAAAAACAAAATTAAAAAATTAATTATGCCTATAAGAAATATACTTGTAGCATTAGCCGGTTCAAGTGCTTCTTTTATAACTTTTAAATACGCTTTATATATTTCTAAATTATTAAATGCTAAATTGTTTGCAATTTATGTTATAGACGAAAAGATTTTGATAGATTTGTTAAAAGCAAAAGTATTTGTCCAAAAAGAGGTTGAGGAATACAAAACAGATTCAGAAAATCAAGGAAATTCTTTTTTAGAAAGAGTAAAAAATATATCACAACAAAAAGGTGTTGATTGTAAAACAATTTTACTTAAAGGTTCAGTGCATGATGAAATTTTAAATTTTGCAGAAAAAGAATCGATTGATTTAATAATTATTGGAGAATTAAAAGAATTGTTTTCAAGAAAAGATATTTTTTATCAACCAGAAGAAAGAATTTTAAGAGATGCAAAGTGTCCTGTCGTTATAGTTAAAAATCAGGATTTAGTTGAAAGACTTTTTAAAGAAATATAGAGGAGGAGTTATGAAGATTTCAGATTATCTTAAGGAAGAGTTTTGCATTATGGAATTAAAATCCAAAACAAAAGAAGATGCGATAAGAGAGATAGTAGAGGTTTTAAATAAATCAGGTAAAATAAAAGATATAGATAAATTTATGAAAGATATTTTAGACAGAGAATCTTTAGGTTCAACAGGTATAGGCCATAATGTTGCTTTGCCACATGCGCGTACCGAAGCAGTTGGTGAATTTTTAATTGGATTTGGTAAGAGCATAAAGGGTATTGATTTTAAATCTTTAGATGGCGAGCCTGTAAATTTAATTTTTCTTATGGGAACAAATCCAAATGATTTAAATCTATATTTAAGAATGCTTGCAGAGCTATCTAAATGTTTGATGGAAAATTCTTTTAGGAAATCGCTTTTTGCAGCAAATAGTCCAAAAGAGATTATTAATATTTTTAAAACTTTTGAAGGTCTATGAACAGAAGAGATATATTAGCTATGGTAATGGCTGGCGGTAAGGGCGAAAGGTTGTACCCTCTTACCTTAGAGAGGACAAAGCCTTCTGTTCCATTTGGTGGTAAGTATAGGATAATTGATTTTTCGTTAAGTAATCTCATTAATTCTGGAATTTACTCTATTTATGTTTTAGTCCAATATAAATCTCAATCTTTGATTGAACATATACGGACAACATGGATAAGAGAGGGTCTATTAAAAAGACACTTCATAACAGTTGTTCCTCCACAAATGAGACAAAAAAAAGAGTGGTATAGAGGCACAGCTGATTCTGTATATCAAAATATAAATCTTATATATGATTTTTCTCCAAAACTTATAGCTATATTTAGCGCAGACCATGTTTATAGGATGGATATAAGAGATATGATAGATTTTCATATAAAAAAGAAAGCTATTCTTACGATTTCTGTTATACCTATAAAATCAAAAGAAATAGGTAATTTTGGTATAGTTTATTTTGATAAAAATAAAAGAGTTAAAAGATTTGTAGAAAAGCCAAAATCATCTTTTAAAGATCCAGTATATGCCTCAATGGGAAATTACATATTTAATACTGATTTTTTAATTGAAGTTTTGAAAGAAGATGCGAAAAAGAAGACAACCCATGATTTTGGGAGAGATATAATCCCTTATTTGGTTTCTAAAAAAATGGATATTTATGCATATGATTTTTCTTTAAACAGGATACCGTCTTTAAAAAAATATGAGGATAAATATTATTGGAAGGATGTAGGAACTATCTTTAATTTTTATCAGGCTAATATGGATTTACTAGGAGATAGACCGAAAATTGATTTAAATAATTATGACTGGCCTATATATTCCTCAAATATAAATTCTCCACCGGCTTATATTGTTAATTCTAATTTAAAAAATTCTCTTATTTGCGAAGGAAGCAAAATAAAAAAATCAATGATTATAAATTCTATTTTAGGCAGATCAGTTATAGTTGAAGAGGATTGCGTTATTGAAAATTCAATTATTTTTGATTTTTGCTATATTCAAAAAAAATCAAAGATAAAAAACGCTATTATAGACCGTTTTAATGTTGTAGAGAAAGATACTTTGATAGGTTATGGTAAAGATAAAAATTATTATATTGATTCTTCTATAGTAGTTTTAAAAAGGGGACCGAGAGGTACGGTTTTTAATTTTTAATCTACTTCCTTTATTTATTCCAAAAAATATGGTATAAATTAATATAGAGATGGAGATTATATTTATTTTTTCATTAATAATTGCCTCTGTAATTTTAGTAGCTTATTTATACTATAGTAGCAAGGGTCCTATTTTTAAAAAAGAAAACAAAACCCAAAATTACGAAGTTACAATTAAAAATTTAAAAGATTATACAGCATCCCTAAAAAATGAAATCGCTTCTCTCAAAGAAGATTTGGATAAAAACAAAACTGATTTAGATAAGGCTTTAGAAGAATTAAAACAAGAGACCAAAAAAAGAATAGAATTAGAAAAGCAATTAGATAGAGAAAAAAGGATTGAGGAAGAAAATATTAAAGAACAGGAGAGGATAAAAAAGAGGATTATAGAATTGGAAGAAAAGCTTTCAAAAAAAGAACAGGAATTACAAGAGCAATTTTCTAAAAATATAAAACTAAATAGTACTTTGATTGAACTTAATGAGAGGATAAGAGAATTAGAGAAGGATAATATTGACAAGACCGAAAAGATAGTCATTTTAAATAAAAAAATAGAAGAATCTTCTTCTAAAATCAGTGAATATGTAATTTCTATAAACGATTTAAAAAGAAAGATAGAAAATAGTAAATGGGTTAGTAGAGACGAATACGATGCTTTGAAAGAGGAATATGAATTTTTAGAAGAAGAATTAGAAAATAAAAGAGAACTTTTAAATTCAAAGGATGATGAGATTTCAAAATTAAAGTTAGAAATTGAAAGATTAAATTTTAAAATCTCACGAGTTGGCAAGGAAACACCAGAGTCCGAATTAATTAAATTTAAAGACAAGGAAGAAGTTATTGAAGAAGCAAAGGAAGAAATGAAGGAGATAGAAAAAATAGAGGAAGTAGAAAATATAGAAGAAACAGAGAAGATAGAAGAGGTGGCACAGAAAGAAGAATTTCATCTTGAAGATAAAGAAAGTGAGGTTAGAGGAGAAACATTTAAAGATACAAAAGAAAGTGCTGAGGAGGTAAATTTAGAAGAATTAAAGGCAAAGGAGGAAATAAAAATAGATTTAAATGCCACAAGAAATATAGGGATAATTGCGCATATAGATGCAGGGAAGACCACGCTTTCTGAAAGATTGCTTTTCTTTACAGGAAAAACTCACAAATTAGGTGAAGTTCATAATGGAGAAGCACAACTTGACTGGATGAAACAGGAAAGAGAAAGGGGAATAACAATTACCGCGGCAGTAACTACTTGTTTTTGGAAAGATACGCGTATAAATCTGATTGATACTCCGGGACACGTTGATTTTACAGTAGAGGTTGAACGTTCTTTAAGGGTTTTAGATGGTGGTGTTGTTGTTTTTTCGGCAGTAGAAGGGGTTGAGGCACAATCAGAAAGCGTATGGAGACAGGCAGAAAAATATAATGTTCCCAAAATAGTTTTTATAAACAAGATGGATAGAACAGGTGCAGATTTTTATTTAGCAATAAAAGATATAGAAGAAAAATTACAGACAACAGTTTGTCCTGTTGTTTTACCAATTGGAAAAGAAGCTGATTTTATTGGTTTAATTGATTTAATAGATATGAAGGCTTATATTTATAAAGATCAATTAGGAAAAGATATTTCTTGCCAAGATATACCTAATGATTATTTAGATATAGCAAAACAATATAGGAATTTATTGTTGGAAAAGTGTGCTTTAGTGGAGGAGTCTTTTTCTGAAAAATATTTTAATAACCCTTCTTCTATAACAGAAGATGATATAAAAAGGGCATTAAGAAGAGGTTGTATTTTAAATAAACTTACTTTAGTTTTTTGTGGTAGTGCTTTGAAAAATAAAGGAATCCAAAAATTATTAGATAGTATAGTTTTTTATTTACCTTCCCCTCTTGATTTAGAGGCTGTCTCCGCTTATTTACCTGATGATTTAAAAAATAAAATAAAGATACCACCATCAGTGGATGAGCCGTTTAGCGCTTTGGCTTTTAAGGTTCAGGTAGACCCCTATGTTGGAAAACTTGTTTATTTAAGAATTTATTCCGGATATGTTGACTCTGGTTCTTACGTTTTAAATGTAACAAAAGGAGTAAAAGAAAGAATCGGTAGATTGGTTCAGATGCATGCTAATCAGAAAGAAAATCGTTTTAGAGCTTATGTTGGTGAAATAGTTGCAGCTATCGGTCTTTCTAAAACTACTACTGGTGATACTTTAACAAGTCCGGATAGACCTGTTATTTTTGAATCTATGGAATTTCCAAAGCCTGTTATGTCAATTAGTATTGCGCCTAAAACAAGACAAGATCAGGATAAATTAAGTAAGGCAATTGTGAAACTTATGGAAGAAGATCCAACGTTTTGCGTCGAAACAGATCAGGAGACAAATGAGATTGTTTTATCAGGTATGGGAGAATTACATTTAGAGATAATGGTAGAAAGACTTAGAGATGAGTTTAAGGTAGACGCAGATGTAAGTCCGCCTAAAGTTGCATATAAAGAGACAATTTTAGAGGCTTCTATTACAGAATATAAACATATAAAACAGACAGGAGGTCGTGGTCAATATGGCCATGTTATTATGGAGATAGCACCTCTTCCACGGGGAGGAGATTTTCAATTTGAAAGCAAGATAAAAGGTGGAGCAATACCACAGAATTTTATACCGGCTATAGAAAAAGGGGTAAGAGAGGTTTTAAAAAAAGGTGTATACGCAGGATATCCTGTTGTAGATGTAAAGGTAGTGCTTTTGGATGGTTCTTATCATGAAGTTGATTCTTCTGATATTGCTTTTAGATTGGCTGCAATGGGTTGTTTCCGGGAAGGATTTATGAGATCTAAGCCGGTTCTTCTTGAACCTTATATGTTGGTTGAAGTTATTTCACCAAATGATTATGTTAGCAATTTAGTTGCGTATTTGTGTTCAAGGAGAGGTAAAATTTTAAATATAGACTCAAAAGGTCAAAACAGAATTATTACGGCAGAGGTTCCTTTATCTGAAATGTTTGGTTATGCTGAGAATTTCCGTTCTTTAAGTAGTGGCAGAGCAACATTTTCTATGCAGTTTTTAAGGTATGAACAGGCACCAACCGAAACAATCCAAAAAATTTTAGCAGAAAAGGAAAAAAATAAGACTCAATGAATCCAACTTTTATAAATATGATTGCACAGATTAAATTTAAAATCCCGATATCCAAATTCCAGAACACGGATTATACAAGATTAAACAAAGATTACACTGACTAAATAAAATTAAAAAATCTGTGTAATCTAAATCTAATTGTTAATTTGTGTTATTTGGTATTTGAAATTTTGGATTTTTATATTTAGATTTGTAATAAAAAGTTGTATAATAACGAATTGGATAGTTTTAACAACCTAATGTAAAATTTAAGATGAATTTATATTTATTTATAATTTTATTTTTACTTTTTATAGAATATTTTTTAAATACACTTGGCAATATTTTAAATATAAAAAGTATAAATCAAAATCAGGATATGCCTTTAGAATTTAAAGACCTTTACGATATAGATAAATATAATAAGAGTAGAGATTATATAAAAGAAAATATATTTTTTAAGATATTTAAGGATACATTTTTTTTGATTTTGATTTTGTTGTTTATATTTAAAGATTTTTTTGTTTTTTTGGATTTTTTTGTAAGAAGATTATCAGATTCTAATATAATTAGGGGATTAATATTTTCTGGAATTATTTTTTTTGCGTTCGAACTCTTAAATATCCCATTTTCTTTTTATCATACTTTTGTTATAGAGGAAAAATATGGTTTTAATAGGACTAAATTAAAAACATTTATATTAGACTTAGTTAAGAGTTGGATATTGAGTATAATTATAGGTGGAGTGCTTTTAACTATTTTGATTTTTTTGTTTGAGAAATTCAATAGGTTAGCTTGGTTATATTGTTGGATTGCTACTTCTTTATTTGAAGTTTTTCTTGTATTTGTTGCCCCTGTTTTAATATTGCCTCTTTTTAATAAATTTATGCCAATCCAAGATAAAGAGCTCACAGATCTAATTTATAATTATGCAAAAAGACAAAATTTCCCAATTAAAAGTATATTTAAAATAGATGCATCAAGACGTTCCGCAAAGACAAATGCTTTTTTTGTTGGTTTTTCAAAATTTAGACGCATTGGTTTATTTGACACACTTCTAAAAAGCCATACTAAAGAAGAGATACTTACAATATTAGCTCATGAGGTAGGGCATTATAAAAAGAAACATTTTGTAAAGGATTTATTTATTTCTATTTTTAATATTGGTTTTTTATTTTTTATATTTTATTTTTTTGTTTACAATAAAAATTTCTTTTCGGCATTTAAAGTTGAACCATCTATATATAGCAGTTTTGCTTTGTTTAGTCTTATTTATAGTCCAATTAATTTTTTACTGTCTATTTTTTATAATGCTATTTCAAGAAAACACGAATATGAGGCAGATTTATTTGCCATAAGGACTACTAATATGCCTGATAATTTTATTTTGGCTTTAAAGAAATTAAGTATAGAAAATTTCTCAAATTTAACACCACATAGATTTAAAGTTGTATTAGAATATAGTCACCCTCCAATTTTAGAGAGGATTAATTTTATAAGAAGTTTATCTTTAGAAGGACATAGGATTTAATAAAGTTCCATCCTCCCTATACATAATTACTTTTTAAAAAAGTAGAATTAAAATTTACAAATGTTTGGATTTTAAGGTTATTTTTTATAAAAAAAGAAATTAAAACATAGAAAGACAATTACTTTAAAAAAGAAGATTCTTTAAAATTAAAAATCTATTTTGAAAAGATTTACTTTTTATATTGGAATAACAAAGTGCAAAAAATTCTTTATAGTGCCCATAAATATGAAACGGAATTGGATATCGTATACCCCCTTTGATTAAGGGAATCAAGTTTTTGTTTAAGTAAAACAACCAATCAACCACTTGCGATTTTAAAAACTTATCTCTTAAAATTTTTAAAAGTTATTTTAAATATAAAAAATCTTTAACTGGCTCTTTTAATCTTTTATAACTTTGAAGGAAAGGGGATACGATTTCTCTTTCAATTTCCAAGGGGCAAAAACAACTTTTTCTCTTGCATTTTTTTAAAATTATGTTATATTTAAAAACCCTATGCGAAAGACTCTATTTTATCATTTAAATAGGAATTGGCTTTTGATAGATGCAAAGGATAAAGTTTTAGGTAGACTTGCAACAAGGATAGCTATATTACTACAGGGAAAGCATAAACCACA
>Ga0123519_10016971_pt1 | contig 10052 bp, 7 predicted proteins | sample YelNatPaOPRAMG02_FD_87396 | JGI IMG/M metagenome (GOLD analysis project Ga0123519, IMG submission 87396) | Hot spring microbial communities from Yellowstone National Park - Yellowstone National Park OP-RAMG-02 (version 2) | ecosystem: Environmental > Aquatic > Thermal springs > Hot (42-90C) ...
ACTTCAATTGTGAACTTGTCCACGTATCCTCTGAAGTTTTCGGATTCCTTCCACCAATAGTCGTAAGGGTTCAAGCAGAAAACATAGGCGTTTCCACGTTTCCTAGCCCCCACCTCGAAGTTAAGTGCACATCCCGTGCACGTATACGGTGGCGCCCATTTCCAAGGCTCAGAATACGAAGGAGGGGTGGCGATGACTGCATCCGGATGCGCAGCAAGTATGTCTTGCCAGCTACCGCACATTCCACCGGCACTACTGTAAGCCAGATACCACTGGGAATCTGGCGCTATAGCATTCCAGGTTTCCCAGCGTTCCATATGGCCAAGGGCTGCGTCACCGGGTCCGATAATTCCCCAAGGTCTATGCATCAGATATGCGTAGGGACCGTCCGGAGAAAGACGTATTACCAACTGCAATTGGATGGGCTGGCGGACGTACTCGTTCTTGCTAGGTGTTGGGTTGTTTCCGCAGATGTACGTGTAGGTGCTGTACTCAAGCTTCGTAATATCGGCAAGACGTATTCCTGAAAGAGGGACCCCTGAAATTTGATCGGTGCCCAGCCAGATCTGACCGGACGCAGTTGCACTTTGCCACCCGCCGATCCCAGTCTTCGCGTAGAATGCTCCCTTGCCGATGACGCTTCCCATAGGCGCTAAGTCCGCAAAAGCATAGGCTGTACCGCCACCGGCGGCGTCCCTTTGGTATACAACCCAGCTGCCCATATTATTGGGATCCACTACCACAACGTCGGCAAAGCATATGCAGGTTAATGCTAACAGTGTTCCCAGGCTCAGAATGATGTTTGCATAGGCGCTCCTTCTCATTTCCCATTTAACCTCCATACTGGTTAAATAATGTAGTATCATCCACTATCAGTATTCCTTAGGCTTTTTCACTCGTCAAGAGGTTTTGGATTGATTGTTTGATCAATGCAATCGTTCAGGGATTCTTCGCAATTGGAAGGACTAGCATTACTCGAATTGGTTTCAGCGCGGTATGCGTTGCTATGACGATAAGGAAGGACTACCCCCATCGCCGGAAGAACGAAAACAATAAGTTTTGGGAGGATTAATCAGGGACTATGCAAGCGCACACTATTAAATCCGCAGTAGAAAAACACTTATCCGAAGCACGTAACTACTTGAAAGAGATGATTCGCATTAAGAGCACTCCGGGTAACGAGTCGGAGGTTGTTTGTCTCAGCCGTGATTGGTTTGCTCGAGCCGGATGCGATTGTCAGCTTATTAGTATTCCGCCAGACATAGTCAGCGATCCAGAATACAGTCACTCTGATACGCCCATTACATATGATGGTCGAGCAAACTTGGTGGCTCGTAGATTGGGCAAGTCCGGTGGCAGAAGCGTGATACTCCAGAGCCACCTAGACGTAGTTCCGAGCGGAGATTGGGAAGAAGCGTTTACGCCGGTTGATGACGGGGATTTCGTCGTAGGCAGAGGCGCAGCTGACGCAAAAGGACAAGTTGCCACCATATGGCTAGCGATGAAGGCGCTTGACGAACTGGGAGTCGACCTTGAAGGCGAGGTGCAGGCTCAGGCGGTAGTGGAAGAAGAACTAGGCGGAAATGGCGCTCTCGCACTTATCCGACAGGGTTATTTGGCGGATGCCGCCGTAATCTTCGAAAGTACCGGACTTAACATTCATCCGGCTAACCGAGGAGCGATATGGTTTCGGATTGAAATTGAAGGACTTCCTACTCACATGGGCCGCAAGCACGAGGGTATATCAGCCATTGATCTAGCAATTAAGGTAATTGAGGCTTTGTACGAATATGAGAAGATCATAATAGCAGACAGCATTAATTACCCCGGATTCGAGAGGTACGCTTGCCCTGTGCAAGTGAACGTAGGGGTTCTGAACGCGGGAACATGGCCTTCGCAGGTTGCAGCAAGTGCGGTGATCGAGGGTGGCGTGGGTTTCCTGCCGAACCGCTCAATGGATCAGGTAAAGACTGAGATTAGGCAGGTGATAGAGCGAATAGATGATCCTTGGCTGCGGGATCACTACAAACTCTCGTTCCCGAAACTCCACAATGACGCCTATGAGATTCCTTATGACCATCCTTTGGTGACTACTCTGCACAAGGCAGCTCTAGAGTCCGAACTAGAGTCTGAGATTTTCGGTTGGAATGTCAGCTGTGACGCAAGGCTCTATGCTAAACTGGGCGGGATTCCCACGGTGGTATTTGGTCCGGGATCAGTATCGGAGGCGCACTCCCACGGAGAAAAGATAGGCATGAGCGACGTTGCGAAAGCAGCAGAAACCATTGTGAGATTTGTTCTGGAGTGGTGTAAGTCAGGTGGGTAAAAGTAGTGGACTAGTGGTTCTGGCAATAGTGATGAGCTCTGTGCTGATTTGTCAGTGTGCCATGTCGCAGCCAGAGACGGCTGTCGTGAACGTTAGAGATTTCGGAGCTGTTGGCGACGGCGTAGCTGACGATACCGCAGCTTTTCAAAAGGCGATCGAAGCATCAGCCAAGAAGGGACTCCAGGTATTCGTCCCACCGGGCAGGTACCGAATTACCAAGGGTCTCAACTTAGCTACGCAGACCTTGAGCGGTCCACCTGTCGCTGTTTGGGTAGCTGATGATGTCTCGATGCCTACGATCGTTTGTTCAGTTAACAACGCTCCCGTTTTTCGCCTCACCAAGGGCGCGTGTATACACGGCTTGAACATAGTTTGTGATTGGCAGGGCAAAGAGCCATCGCCTCGACCGCCAGTTATCGAAGTCGCCGGCGTCGGTTGTCGTGTAAGCGAGACAACTATACGCAGCCCTTGGATCGGCATCGCGGCAGATGGCAGGTCGAACGTCGGACGTGCTTGTATCGAAAAAGTTTTCATCGTGGACTGCCATCATATCGGGGTACGACTGACAGGCACGTGGGACGTTTCGTGGGTATCGAAGGTCGAAGTCTGGTCGCCCGCGAGCAAGGCTTTTCCGGAAACCGGTGTCGCGTTTCAGTTCGGCAAGAACGACGTGCTTTTGGTGTCGGATTGTTTCGCCTATCGGGCGCAGGTTGGTTACCAGTTTCTAGATGAGATTCAGGGCTGCGAAATCAAGGGCGGCACGTGGGGGAGTTTGTCGAACTGCGTTTCCGACTTCTGCAGCACCGGCGTCGAGATCAAGGGCGCTCACACGATAAGCATAGTCGGCGGTTCTCATTGGTCCCATTTCGGAGGGCTTGTTGTGCGAAGCGGCGAGGCGCAAGTGCGAATCAGCGGTGTCGAGCTTGCGGCGAACGGTGCTCCTGCCATGCTAGTCGAGGGCGGGAACTTGCTCACGGCTTCATCCTGTCAGATCAGGCGCCTACAGGAAGGGCGCGATGCTCCTGCGGTACGGATTGTGGGCGGCAAGGCGACGGTGATTACAGGGTGCGTTGTTGAGTCGTCGACAAAAGCATTTGACGTACGTCCCGATCTTAAGGATGTAATCCTGCAGAACAACGTCGTCAGAGAAAAGTCTACCGAACGGTAGAGCATCCGTGCCAAATACTGCTTACGGATTCTTCGCAGAGGGTTGGTCTCTGGTTTCTAACATATTGAGCAATTCGGGAACTGTTACAAACCTGTAGCCCTTTTTTCTGAGTCCGCGAATGATCAAAGGTGTCGCCACCACGTCTCTCCATCGCACAGGAAATCGTCCGTCGTGCATAAGCACTATGGCACCAGGTCGTATCCGTTTTATTACGCGCTTTGCCATTTCCTCAGGCGTTTTTGCTTCATGGTGGTCAGCGGAAGCCGACCAGAGCACTATTGTGTAGCCTTCAGACTGCACTATCTCTGCCAGTCGTCTATTCACCCAGCCCTTAGGGGGTCGAAAAAGCTTATACGCGCGTCCTGTTAGATCTTTGATAAGGCGCTGAGCGGAGTCCAATTCTTCAGTTATTCGCGAAGTGGGAAGATACTCTAAGTTGTTTGGATGCGAATACGTGTGGTTAGCAATTACGTGGCCATCCATTGCTGCCTTTTTTACAATCTCGGGAAACTGCGCAGCGCGGTCGCCTATCACGAAGAATGTAGCGTGCACCCGATAACGGCGAAGTATGCTCAGAAGCTCGGGGGTGAACACGGGATGAGGCCCGTCATCGTAAGTCAACGCTACAACCTTTTGTGCGGTAGGAACGTATCGAATCGGCAGAGGTGGGGGCTCAGCCGCCTCGTGGATTCGAATAGGAAACCACACAGCCGCGATTGCCGCCGCGATGGCGAGAATAATACGTCTTATCGAGTTCAGGCCCGTCGAATTAGACATCAATTCTAGTTACCAGAATTTGGCTTAGGGCGCCGTGCTATAATGTAATAGAGATGCGCACATACGACGTCATAGTTGTAGGAGCTGGTCACGCGGGCTGCGAGGCAGCACTCGCCTGCGCGCGGATGGGCTTTGACACGCTCCTACTGACCATAAATATTAACACTATTGCTCAGATGGCTTGCAACTGCAGCATTGGTGGTCCAGCCAAGGGACATCTGGTGCGCGAGATCGACGCGCTCGGAGGTCAGCAGGCCTTGGCAACAGATGCTACCTATACCCATATTCGTATGCTCAACACTAGCAAAGGTCCAGCTGTACAGGCGCTGCGAGCGCAGGTCGACAAACGACTTTACGAGGCGTTCATGCGCCGCACTCTAATGTCTCAACAGCGTTTGGACCTCAAGCAGGCAATGGTCGACGAAATACTCACAGATCCACCGGCACCGGTTCGCGGCAGAGCTAAGGTAGTGGGCGTTAAGACGCAGACCGGGATTGAGTACGGTGCAAGATGCGTTATAGTCACTACAGGAACGTTCCTGAATGGTTTGATACACATTGGCGAGACGCAAATTAGAGCTGGCCGGGCAGGAGAATTCGCAGCCGAACGACTTTCGGATAGTCTGAGGTCATTGGGGTTTGAACTGGGGAGACTCAAAACCGGAACAACTCCTAGAGTGGATAAGAAGTCGATTGACTTCTCTAAGTGCGAGCTGCAGGAATCCGAACCCGATGCGGGACCATTTTCTTTCATTTCCAAACCAATTCAACGGGACAACCTGCTTCCCTGCTATCTTACCTATACGACCGAAGCTACAAGAGAAATTATACTCCGCAATCTAGAGCGTTCGGCAATGTACGGCGGCCGCATACAAGGCGTCGGACCAAGGTATTGTCCTTCCATAGAGGACAAGCTTGTCAGATTCCCAGACAAGCTTCGCCACCAAGTATTTTTAGAGCAGGAGGGATGGGATACCGACGAAATCTACGTCCAGGGTATGTCAACAAGTCTGCCTGAGGAGGTGCAGCTCGAGTTCCTACGCACTATTCCCGGTCTTGAGGAAGTGCGGATGATCCGCCCGGGGTACGCTATTGAGTACGACTTCGTTCCGCCAACGCAACTCAAACCATCACTGGAAACTAAGCGCATCGAGGGGCTGTTTTTGGCAGGGCAGATTAACGGTACCTCAGGTTACGAAGAAGCTGCAGCTCAGGGACTTGTTGCCGGGATAAATGCATGTCTGAAAATCCAGGGTCGCGAACCCATCATTATACGCCGAAACGAGGGCTACATCGGCGTCATGATCGACGATTTGGTCACTAAAGGGGTTACTGATCCATATAGGCTTCTTACGTCCCGCGCGGAGTATAGACTGCTACTGAGACAAGACAATGCAGACCTCCGTCTAACCCCGATAGGTAGAGACGTAGGCCTAGTCGACGACTACCGGTGGGAGATTTTCCAAGCCAAACGTCGGATGATCCACGAAGAACGCAAGCGTTTGGCTAATACTTTCGTGCGTCCGTCCGACCGGCATATCCTAGAAGCGTTGGGAATAGAACTCTACGATCGCGCCTGCTCCCTAGAGGACTTGCTACGCAGACCTGAGATTCGGTATGAGGACATTTTGCGGGCGGTGCCTCCTAACGGCAGGAATGATCGCAAGGGTAATGGAAACAACGGTTCGGTTCCTCGAGACGTGGCTGAGCAGGTGGAACTTGCCATTAAGTATGAAGGATACATTCAGCGTCAGGAAAACCAGGTCGCGCAAGCAGCGAAGCTCGAGGAAATGCCCATACCGGAAGACGTCGACTACGCTGAGATCAGATCTTTATCGAAAGAAGCTATTGAGAAGCTTACAAGGGTCCAGCCACGTACTCTAGGTCAAGCTTCCCGAATACCCGGGATAACGCCTGCTGACATGGCGATTCTAGCCGTGTACTTGGAGGCTTTAAAAACACGAAAGTCAAGAGCTACCACGTCCGGCAATTCCGGACCCCTTACCATGGCGACGCCTTAAAGCGGACAAAATCCTGCATAGTGTCGGATTTCCAAAGACCGGAAACGTTTCGACACTTCTCCGCGCCTGCAAAAACCGCACTTCAGATCCGCTGTGCCAAAGCGGCGTTTAGTTTAACTTTTTGCCCCAGAGGTTTGCAATTATGTTAGGGATCTCAGTATTGTCGTGCGTGCCAGTAAATCGAACCGCACCAGGTCCGTAAGCGTAAACAAGCACCATGTTGCCAGTGTGTCCCCCGGTTGTCCAGCCAGCTTTGAACGGTTGATTGTCATTACTTGGCTCCAATACAGACAATCCGCCCGTATCGTGGTCTGCAGTGACAACTACGAGGGTTTGTTTATCCTTTTTGGCAAATTCCAATGCTGTCTGAACTGCCTTGTCGAAATCCAAAACCTCTCTAACCACGCCTTCGGCGTTGTTAGCATGAGCTTCCGAATCGATCTTCGCACCCTCCGACATCAGAAAGAATCCTTTTGGGTTCCTGGCCAATACCGATATCGCTTTTGCCGTCATCTCGGCGAGTGTAGGCTCTGAATCCCCGCCGGTCATCGAGCTTTCGGCAAAAAGTCCAAGTATGCGACCTCCGTTGGCAGATGCCATCTCTTCTCGCGATTGAACTACCTGATATCCCAACCGCTTCGCTTCGTCCAGCAGGTTGACTTCATCCGAGCGTGCGCCGCCGTCCTTTTTTGGTAAGAAATCCTCTCTGCCACCGCCAAGTATAACCTGCGCTCCTGACTCTATCGTTTGTTTTGCTATCGTTTCTCTCTGGCTCCGCTTGGCCGCGTTCGAAACGAACACGGCCGGAGTGGCATCGGTTATAAACTTTGTCGAAATGATGCCACCCGATTTACCCAGCGTCTGGGCAAGTTTCAGTAGACTAGCAAGTGGCTTGCCTTCGGGAGTTTGGGATATCGTGCCGTTATTGGTCTTATGTCCTGTTGCTAGAGCGGTTCCCGCTGCGGCAGAATCTGTGACCAGGGCGTTTGCTGAGTGCGTTAGCACAACGCCAGTAACCGGCATCGAGTCTATTGCAAGTCTGCCGTCGCGTCCCGGCCCGGCAATTCTGGCTGCCGTAATGTGCCCAATTCCCATTCCGTCGCCAGCCAACAGAATCACGTTTTTCGGCGGCGAATCTGCTGCACATTGGACGCAGACTAAGAAGGACGTGATCAGTACAAATAAGAGTTGGTTTAATCTACCACTACGATGCAATGCTTTTCCTCCGGGGAATGTCTTACAACCCATATTAGCACTTTGTTGCCGATGCAGTCTACTGTGATTGAACTTTGTTTTTTGGAATTCTGCGTCGAGGTAATCATCGGGTATCATTATTAAAGAAATGATTCCACTTCAACTACTCAAAAACGGTGCTTCCAAGTTGGGTATCGAGCTGACAGATGCTCAGCTCAGGCAGTTTGAAACGTTTGCAATAATGCTTTTAGCGGCAAACCGCAATTTCAATCTAACTCGCATAACTGACCCACAAGAAATTGTCACCAAACACTTTTTGGACTCGCTTATGTGTCTGTCCGCCGAGCAAGTAGCTAATGGAGCATACGCCATTGATATTGGTACCGGTCCGGGATTCCCGGGTATACCCATCAAAATCGCTCGACCAGATGTCCATATTACGTTAATTGATGGCACAGCAAAGAAAATTAGGTTTGTTAGCGAAGTAGTTAGCAGACTTGGGTTGGATGGAGTCTCTACGATTCATTGTCGGGCTGAGGAGTTGGGACGTGACCGGGCTCATAGAGAGAGATATGAAGTTGCCTACGCCCGGGCTCTTTCGAAAATGCGAGTCTTAGTTGAGCTCTGCTTACCGTTTGTCCGGGTAGGAGGAGTTCTAGTGGCAACCAAAGGTCCTACGGCGGGCTCAGAAATAGACGAGGCGCAGAGCTTGATTGACGAGCTCGGCGGGACAATTCACAACATCTGTTGCACGCAGATTCCCGAGACGGATATCAATAGAGTCATTATAGTCATACGCAAGGTTTCTGCTACTCCGGATCGGTATCCTAGGCCTTATGCGCAGATTGTCGGGTCGAGAAAGACAGGGAGTCGAAGTTGACAATCGTGGTGATGTTCGCTAGTCTTTGCCCGGCAAAGTGTTGGAGGTCAAGATGCGAAAAAGGCAGCTGATAATACTATCTGTCGTCATTGTTTTCATTTCAAATTGTGCGTGGTCCTGGGGTCCGGAGGCGCACGAACTTATCACTAAAAAAGCCATATCCATTTTGCCGACAGAACTCAAAACCTTTTACGAAATCAACTCTAGATACATAGTTCCAATGAGCAATCTGCCCGACGACTGGCGTGAGACTTACAAGTCTCAGATTGCACCGGAGCATTACATCGACCTTGACAAGCTTGACACCCCACCGTTCAAGAACCTCATCGTGGATCGCGATACTGCCGAAAAACGTTTCGGGAAGCAAAGACTGCGAGACGCAGGTCTTCTGCCGTGGGCGATTGTTCAGCGCTACGAGAAACTAGTGCAGGCTATGAGGAAGATGGACACAGTTGAAATAGTTGTTCAGTCGGCAATAATTGCTCATTACGTCGCGGATGCGCACGTTCCATTTCATAACACCCGGTTCTACGACGGCAAAACGCCTGAACAAAAAGGAATCCACTTTCGGTGGGAAGAAAACCTTGTCTCACTAACTGTCAAGCGGTCGCAGGTTAGGCCGACTAAGCCAGCAGTTGTGCGAGATCCTCTGAAGTCGGCTTTCAGTTGGTGTATCTCGAGCTATAAGTTGGTAGATCCTATCTTGAAGGCCGAAGATAAAGCGCGCGGGATCGATCCGACGCACGGCTTTAGATATTACGAGTCTCTTAGGAAGGATACAGGTTCTATACTAATTGGTCGGTTGAAAAGTGCATCGGAAGCATTGGCTGGCGCGTATGTGGCAGCCTGGAAAGAGGCAGGTAAGCCTGCGTTGCCCGCCAAACACGCGCCGCTTTTCTGGGGTCACTAAAATGAGCATGTATTTGACTTTCGATCTCGGTACCACTGCACTGAAAACGGCTCTGATAAGCTCAGAAGGCGTTCCCATCGCAATTCACACGGAGGAGTATTCCTTCTCATCTCCGCATCCCGACTGGGCTCAATTGCCGATTAACGATTATTGGACTGCTGTGATTTCTAGCACCAGGGCAGTGCTGCGCGCCGCGCACGCATCGCCTGAAGAAATCAAAGCCATAGGGTTTAGCTCGCAAGGACAAACCTTTGTTCCGGTCAACCAGCGCGGTGAAGCTTTGTGCGATGCAATAGTCTGGGTGGACAATCGGGCTAACAAGATAGCCTTGGAATGGCAAAGTTCGTGGTTGACTCGAGACGAGTTCCGCAGAATAACAGGATACCCGTGGGTGCCATCTGTTCTCACAGTGTTCAAGTTGGCTTGGCTTGCGTGGAACGCTCCTGAATTATTGGACGCCTGGAAGATCTTACTTCTGCCAGATTATATGATCTTCAGAATGACGGGTGAAGTCGTGACTGATCCCGTGACGGCACAGTCGACAGGTATGTACAACGTTCGTACAGGGAGTTGGGAACGGAAAATGCTTGAGGCAGTGGGTATAACCACTGACCAACTTCCCATTGTTTTGCCAAGTGGAACTGTTGCAGGCAAGCTCCGACGCGAAGTTGCTGATGAGATGGGGATCAAATCAGGTATCGCCGTCTGCGTTGGTACGAACGACCAAGTGGCTGGAGCGCTCGGAGCAGGCAACTCAAAACCTGGTATTGTAAGTG
>Ga0123519_10016972_pt1 | contig 10052 bp, 8 predicted proteins | sample YelNatPaOPRAMG02_FD_87396 | JGI IMG/M metagenome (GOLD analysis project Ga0123519, IMG submission 87396) | Hot spring microbial communities from Yellowstone National Park - Yellowstone National Park OP-RAMG-02 (version 2) | ecosystem: Environmental > Aquatic > Thermal springs > Hot (42-90C) ...
GATCAGTTTGTAACAGCAGGAAAACCTCTGGGATATCATTCACCATTAGACCCAGAGGTACAGGCAGAGGGCGGAATGACAAAGGTTGCTGTAAGAACAACATTTACTCCGGGAACGGTTACTGTTTCTGCTACTGGTTCGGGATTACAGGGAACAGCAACAACATCTTTTACTGTTCTTGCATTAGATGCCCCTGTTGCTATAAAAACAAATTACAATTTATCTGATTACCCTGTTACCATAAAAGGGCATATAAATGTTTTTGACAATATTATACAATATTACCTTGGGCAACCTTTAGATGTTAGCTTAGAAATTCTTAATGCAAAGGGGAGAATAGTTCAAACATACCAAACAAGATTATTACCACAAGGATGGCATCAGGAAAAACTTAACACAGGTAAAAAAAGACTGGGAAAGGGTATTTATATAGCAAGATTAGTTTCTGACAATAAGACTATTTGCGCCAAACGGTTTATGTTAACAAAATAAGTTAGTTAATAAGAATATTAAAATTGTTTAAATTATAAAAGGCACTTTTATTAAATAAAGTGCCTTTTATATTTGATGTTTATTCTAGTGAATGATTTGAATACATACAAAAGTCTCTTATAGAAAGTTTTTTTATAAAATTAGAGGATATTAGTTTGATTATTTGGTTATCTAATTTACTGTGGATTTTTAACTCATGCTGTAAATGAACAATTATTTCTGTAAAATTTGATTTTGTTACATATTCTTTTAGCTTGTCATATTTTACATTAGTTTTTCTGTTGAAGCCTAATAAAAAATCAGGATATTTAATATTTAATGAGTTACAAATATTTTTGCATTTTATAATATGAATTTGAATTAATACTAAAAATAATGATCTTAGTGAAAAATTGCACGGCTTTTCACAAATTATACGAATATATGGGATTTTATATTCTTTTGCTATTTTGGCACATACATAAAAAAGACTATAATTAATTAAAAAATTTCTGTGACTATTTAAAAAGAAAGGTTTAATGCCAGTAGAAAGAAACCTTTCAATTTGGGCTCTAATTTCTATTTCTATAATCTTCAACTTTTTATCTGGAAAGGGAATAAGAAAAGAAAAAATGTTGGGCTGATAAAAATAACCTCTATTAGAAATCAAATATTTGATTTGGGCTTGTTTTATAATTACTGGAGATATTTGTAAGGTTGAACCGGAAAATAAACATAAATGAATCCCACAAGATAAATTATTAATTTCTTTGAGAAGATTGATACTATTATTAAATTTTTCATCAGGAGTATTTACAATTATAGAAATGTCGGTTATAAATTTATCTGTATAAGCCTTTACAATTTTTTTATCTAATTCATCAGAAACGCCAAAATCATCGGCGACCAGCGAGATATTAGAGCCAAAAGTAGTATTATTTTTCATTAATTTTTATTTGAATGAATTATGATATTTATTTTTAAAATAAATTAATAAACATATAAATAAAGAAGCAATATAAATAAGGATTTTTATAACGTCAGATAATAAATGAAGTTATTAACAGAAAATGATTACTTTTCTTATTAAAATATTGTTTATTTACTCTTTATAAATAAAACAATATCTAATTCTAAATTAACAAGTTATCTGTTAAGAAGCAGCAAAACTTTCTAACGAATAATAGAATGAAACTTCCTCCAACAGAATAAATTTATTTTTTGTTGGAGGAAAAAATATTTATTTTAAACTTAAAAAACATTATAGAGCAAAGGAAATAACTTGTAAAAAGAAATAATTTACCTCATAAAATAAATTACTGATAAACAAAAGATTATTTATAATTAATAATTTTGGTTAAATAATTTTTTATATATAACTTTTATGAAATCAAACTTGATAATTTCTTGTTATGATAATTTAAGTAGATGGGAAAAATTCCATTTAAAAACAAGACTTAAATCCTGTCCTTATGATAAAATATTAAAATATTTACCAAAACAAGGAAATATGCTTGATGTTGGATGTGGATACGGCCATTTTGCGTGGTTTTTATTAAATAAAGGCTATAAAATAAAATATACAGGAACAGACATTGACCCTCAAAAAATTAAAGTTGCAGTTTCATCTTCTACTAAAAATATTTTTGGAATTGATAAAAAATTTATACCGCAATTTTTTTTGGGTACTCCGCAATCCTTAAAATTAGCAGGCCCTTATGAAATTATTACAATTATTGATGTTTTATATTTATTGCTATGGAATAAACAAAAAGAATTATTAAGATGGTGTTTTAATAATTTATGCAAAAAAAAAGAAGCAGTAATATTAATAAAAAATCCTAACCCCGAATCTGGAATTTTGCTTTTTAAATCACTTATTCAGGAATGGATAATGGTAAATATTATAAAAAAAACATGTTCTTCTGGTACAATTTTGGGGGCACAGCATATTAATAAATATAAAGAGTATGGCTCTTTGTTTGGAATGAATTTAAAAGTAGAAAAAATTTCAAGGACAGGGCTACTTCTTATTTATAACCATATATAGCTTATTTTTGCCAATAATTAATAATCCTAAAGTTCCTGCCAAGCCATCTAATACCAATATAATAAATCTGAATATTAAGGCAGTTAACATAGATATTTCTAAAGAACAAAAAGAGGATAATGCCCAAACAATTATTGCTTCTCTTACTGCGATTCCTTTGGGGATGAAAAAGGCAAAAAGAGATGCGAGCCAAGCCACATTTGGTATAGAGATTGCCATAAAAAAATTTATTGAGATTTTAGGCGCTAAAGATATTAAACAAAAATAAAAGGCTATACCAGAAAAAACCCTAAGAACAATAAAATAAAATAGAATAAAAATTTGTGCAGATAATTTAAAATTAATTTTATTTAAATGAGATTTTAAAAAAGATTCGGATGCATGATATACAATTTTTGTGCTAATTATACCAAAAACGGCAACAAAAAAAACAGCAATCAATTCTAAAAAGAATAGAGGAACATTAAAGTTATTGGTTTTAAGAAATAAAAAATTTAAGATAAAATAAACGGCGAACATAGATGATGCAACAAAAGAAAACCACGCTTCATAAAAAACAGAAACTGTTCCATTTATTAAAGAAAAATTTTCTTTTTTAAGTAGAACTATTCTATAGGCAAGATCTGCGCCTTTAAAAGGAAGGTACATTGCTAAAGATGAAAAATAGAATATAGAAAAAGATTTGATATAAGAAAGCTTATGCCCTAAGAGAAAAAGTATTTTTTTCCATATCAATGGTTCGCCCAAATATGCTATAATTAGCATTAAAAAGGCATAAACCAAATAACAAATATCAATTTGCCAAATACTTTTTTTTATAGAAAGCCAGTTGCTATTAAAAGTAATAACAAGATAATAAAAAGAGAAAGAAAATATAGCAATAGTTATTACAAATAACAATAATTTAAAAAATTTTTTATTCCTTAACTCAAAAATATTAACATGCATCTTTTTAATAAACATTATATATTAAAACCCAAAATAAGCGTTATTTTTCTGATTTTAATTATATCATTGCTATTTTTGTTAAAATATGTATTTAACATTAAGTCATTATATTATCCATTATTAGTTACTATTTCGCTTCTTTTTTCTTATATAATTACAATAATTTGTAAGGTACAAACTTTTAAAAGATACTTTATTGCTATTAATAAAGAAAAAACATCTACAATTTTGTTAATTATAATTGCTTCTTTTTATTTGGTTTTATTTTCTACATTATCTATTATGAAACATGAAGCATTTTCCACAGGAATGTATGATCTGGGTAATATGGATCAGGCTATATGGAATGCTTCAAAAGGCTATGGATTAGAGAATACTACACAACTATTTCCTTATGATAATAAAACACGACTCGCAAATCATGTAGAACCAATATATTTTTTTATTGCATTAATTTATAAATTTATTCCTAATATTTACATACTTTTAATTTTACAAACAATTTTTATTACTTTAGGAATAATTATAATTTTTATTATTTCTTTAGATATTTTACACAATAAATTTAAGGCATTTATAATTTCATTAGTATTTGCTTTTTTCCCCACCGTGCAACACATGAATCTTTTTGATTTTCATGCAGACGTTTTAGCAATACCTTTTCTTTTAGGCGTCTATTTTGCATATAATAAAAGAAGATTTATAGCATTATGGATATTTTTATTTTTTGCTCTGTTATGTAAAGAATATGCCGGGCTTGCAATTTTGGGATTGGGGTTATTAATAATGATTAAAAATAAAGATTTTAAGAATGGAATTATTATTGGTTTAGTTGGTGCGTTATATTTCTTTTTTGCTGTTTATTTTATAATGCCTTTTTTTAATAATAATAATCAATCAGATATTGTTAAAATGTTATGGTCACAACAAGGAGGAGAAAATGGTATATATAATATTATTTTTTACTTTATAAGAAATCCAAATAAACTTGCAGAAACAATATTTACACTTAAAAATTTTGAAGGATTATTTTATCTTTTTTTCCCTTTGGGATTTATTCCTTTTGTAAGTCCTGTTATATTGTTAACTATATTACCAGTGATTTCAAAAGATATTCTGGTCGGATTAGATGTAGGTATTCATAGACTGGCATGTGCTTTACCATTGATTTTTATTTGCTTTATTTATTCAATAAAAAAAATAGAGGAATATTGTAATAAAAAAAATCATAATGATTTTAAAATGTTTGTTTGGATATTTATAATTGTTTCTGTTTTTTTTTCATCATGGGCTTATGGGCCTTCTCCTATTGGACATAGATTTTGGAGAGAAAAATATAAATATATTCAAACCGCTCAAACCAAATTATATAGGAAATTTTTATCTAAAATTCCCGAAAAAGAGGTAATTTCTGTATCCGATTGTTTTGCTCCTCATTTAACGCATCGTAGATATATTTATATATTTCCACAGCCTTTTTATCCTTATTCGGAGGAAAAGGCAAAAAAGGTAAAAATTGTTTTAGTTGATTTAAAAAATATTCATATATATCAATGTAATTGTGATGGATTAAAATTGTTAAAGGAAAATAACTTCAAGATAGAAGAAAAATTTGATAATATTTATTTATTATATAAAAAAGAATAATTTATTGATAAAAAATTGCTATTGCATTTCTTGACCGATTAAATATTTAAATGATAATATTTATTATAAAATATTTCTTTTAAAAGATAAAATATGTCAACTCATAAAATATCAATAATAATACCTGTTTATAATGAGCAAGAAAACATATTGGCATTAATAGAAAAGCTTTCAAATGCATTAAAAAAGATTAAAGGTTCACATGAGGCTGTTTTTATTGATGATGGAAGTACCGATTCAACTTTTGAGACATTAGTTAATGCAAAAAAGAACTTTCCTTTTATAAAGATAATAAAATTAAGCAGGAACTCAGGGAAATCTATTGCTTATCGTGCAGGTTTTTTGAATGCAAAAGGTTTGATAGTTGTAACTATGGATGGAGATTTGCAGGATGAACCAGAAGAAATCCCAATGATAATTGAACCAATTGAAAGGGGCTACGATCTTTCTATAGGATGGAAAGTTGCAGGAAAGAATAGTATTGGAAAATCTTTTTCATCTCGTGTTTTTAGTTTTATTGCATCTTTTCTTACCAAAACAAAATTTCATGATGTTGATTGCCCATTTCGTGCAATAAAATCAGATGTGGCTAAAATCATAGGCAAAGAAATGTATGGAGATCTTTACAGATTTATTCCTATTATAGCTAAAGAAAAAGGATATAAGATAGCAGAAGTAAAAATTAGTAATAAACGAAGATACGCGGGTCATTCAAAATATAATTTCCAAAAAATAATTAAAGGAATTTTTGATTTACTCACATTGTTTTTTATTACAAGATTTAAAGAAAAACCATTACATTTTTTTGGTATTTTTGGTGCCTTAATGTTTACTAGTGGTTTTTTTATAGATCTTGGTCTTGTTTTGCATGGCTATTTATTTAATAATGCTATTATAGGACATTCTGCATTATTGCTTTTTGGTGTTATGCTTATGATTATGGGAATACAAATTATTTCCATAGGCCTTTTAGGAGAGCTGATTATTAGCGGAAACAATAAAGAAGCTAAAGACTTACCAATAGAAACAATTATTGAATAAATTGATATTAAAATGATAAATATTTGTTATTTTGGCAGTTATAGGAATTATTATCCAAGAAATATTTTATTAATTAATGCATTAAAAAAAGCAGGGCTAGATGTTTACGAATGCCATGTTGAATTATTTACTGCTACATACAATAAAATAAAAAAAATATTTAGTTTAAGCTTTATACTTTTAAATAGCCCAAAAATAATTTTGGCATATGTAAAGTTAATATATAAATATTTAAAAATAAAAAAACACAAGATTATAGTTGTTGGATATTTTGGATATATAGATATCTGGGCAGCAAAATTATTATCAATTATTTACAAAAGAGCACTTGTTTTTGACGCTTTTATAAGCCTTTATGATACAATTGTTAACGACAGAAAAATCGTAGAGAAAAAGTCTTTAATGGCAAAAATAATTTTTTATTATGAAAAATTGGTATATAACTTATCAAATTTAATATTAATAGATACAAAAGAAAATGCAGATTATATTATAAACACATTTAATGTATCAGCTAATAAAATAGTACCTGTTTTATTGACTGTTTTTGAAGAAATTTACTATCCGAGAATTTGTGAATATTCAAAAACATCTTTTGTTATAATTCATTACAGCTATTATGCACCTTTACATGGCGTTGAATACATAATAGATGCTGCAAATTATCTTAAAAATTATAAAGATATATGTTTTATTCTGATTGGAGATGGGCAGGAAAGGCCATATATAGAAAAAAAAGTAAAAATATATAAATTATCGTCTATTACCTTTTTCCCTATAATTTCAGAAAAAGAATTAGCCGAAAAAATTGCCATTTCTGATATTTGTTTAGGTGTATTTGGAGGAACAGAGAAAGTAAAAAGAGTTATTCCAAATAAAATTCTTCAGGCAGTGGCTATGAAAAAACCACTTATTACTGCTTATTCAAATGCGGTAGAAAGATATTTTAAGCACAAACAACATTTACTATTTTGTCGACCCCAAAGTGGAGAGGCTATTGCAGAGTGTATTATGCAATTAAAAAATTCAGAAGAATTAAGGAATTATATTTCTCAAAATGGCTATTTGAAATTTAAGGAAATTTTTTCTATAGATAATATTTCTTTTCAACTATTCACTTTATTAAAATCATATTTTTAATGTATCTTTAATAAATCCGATTTAAGAAATAATTTTGAAACAGGAAAGGAAAAATGACAAATAGAGGTGCTGGAGTTTACTTACATCCTACTTCTTTTCCATCACGTTTTGGAATAGGAGATTTTGGAGAAAATGCTTTTAAATGGATAGATATGCTTAAAAGCGCAAAACAAACCTATTGGCAGTTTTCTCCATTAGGGCCAACAGATTTAAGCGGTTCTCCGTATCAGAGTACTTCAAGTTTTGCAGGGAATCCTTTACTAATTTCTCCTCAAAAGCTTTTTGAAAAAGGACTTTTAGCAAAGCATGAGATTGAAAGCTTTCCACATTTATCCGATTATTATGTTGATTATATAAATGTTACAAAAGAAAAAGAAAAATTATTTGTATTAGCATTTAAAAGATTTAAAAAAAACACAGAATTTTTTAATTTCTGCGAAAAACAAAAAGAATGGCTTGAAGATTTTTCTTTATTTTGCACTATTAAGAAAAAATATAATGGAAAAGAATGGTTAACATGGGATAAAGATTTTAAGTTAAGAAACAACAAAATATTAGAAAGATTTAAAAAAGAGGAACAAGAAGATATAGATTTTTTTTGTTTCCTTCAATTTGTTTTTTTTGAACAATGTAAAGAATTGCGAGAATACGCAAAAAAAAATGAAATAAAATTAATTGGTGATATTCCAATATATGTTTCAATGGATAGCGTTGATGCATGGACATACCCAAATTTGTTTGAATTTGATGAAGAAAGAAATCCTTTAAGAATTTCTGGCGTGCCACCAGATTATTATAGTAAAACAGGCCAATTATGGGGTAATCCTCTTTACAGATGGGATGAAATGAAAAAAGATGGATACAAATGGTGGATTGCACGAATAAAAAAGTCGCTTGAATTTGCAGATATTGTTCGTATAGATCACTTTAGAGCCTTTGAGGCTTATTGGGCGGTTAAGGCAGGAAGTGTCACAGCAATAGAAGGGGAATGGGTAAAAGGGCCTGGCTATCAGTTTTTCGAAAAAGTAAAATTAGCTTTAGGAGAACTTCCATTTATTGCAGAAGATCTTGGAGTAATAACAAAAGAAGTAGAAGAGTTACGTGAGCAAATTGGTATACCGGGAATGAAAGTACTCCAATTTGCTTTTGATGGTAATAAAAAAAATCCTTATTTACCTTATAATATTTCTTTTAATAGTGTAATATATACAGGCACTCACGACAACGATACAACGGCCGGATGGCTTGATACAATTTCTGGGGTAGAAAGAAGACTTATAGATGCTTATATAGGGCATGCTAGTTCTGCAAGCGTAAAAGACATAATAAGATTAGCATATTCGGCAACATCAAAAATATGTATTATTCCTTTGCAGGATATATTGGGCTTAGATTCTAAAAGCCGAATGAATACACCGGGGAAAGTTGATGGAAACTGGCAATGGAGATGTAATCCCGATTTATTTAAAGCAGAAAACTTAGATTTAGTAAAAGAATTTGCAGAAATATATGGGAGAACAGAATAATTTAAAAATTTTTAAGGATTAAAAATGGAGAAAGCAAAAATAACAATTATTGGTGCAGGAATAGTTGGCCTTGCAATAGCATCCCGATTAAGTTCTAAGTATAAAGATATTATTCTTCTTGAAAGATACGATAGTTTTGGCCGCGAAACATCTTCCAGAAACAGCGAAGTAATTCATGCTGGATTTTATTACCCTTCCGAATCACTCAAAGCCAAATTATGTGTTAATGGTAATAGAATGATGTATGGAATATGCGAGAAAAATAATATTCCTTATAAAAAAACAGGAAAAATTGTTATTGCTAATACAATAGAAGAAAAAGAAAAAATCTATAAATTATTAAAACAGGGACAAAAAAATTGCGTTGATGGAATTAGTATTATTGGTAAGAAAGAAATAGAGAAAATGGAGCCCTTTATAAAAGCAGAAGAAGGATTATGGAGCCCTTCAACAGGAATTGTGGATAGTCATCTTTTAATGAAATATTTTGAATCAACAGCATTATCTAACTCTGTAATAATTGGCTATAACTGCTGTGTTAATGGAATAGAAAAGAAAAATGGCGGATTTTGTATTAAGATTACAGATGCAGATGGCGAAGAAATTCAAATTAATAGTGAGATTGTCATAAATTGTGCCGGCCTTAATTCAGATAAAATTGCTCAAATGGCTGGTATAGACATTATAAAAGAAAACTGCGTTATTCATCCTTGTAAAGGCGAATATTTTAGTGTTTCAAACAGGCATAAAGGAAAACTTACTCATCTTGTTTATCCAGCTCCCACAAATATAAGTTTGGGTATTCATGCGGTTCTTAAACTTGATGGCTGCTTAAAGTTAGGACCAAATGCTTTTTATGTAGATAAAATTGATTATAATGTTGATGCAAGTCATATAGACAATATGTACAAAGAAGCAAAGAAGTATCTCCCCTTTATTGATTTATCGGATCTTTCTTGCGACCAATCGGGAATAAGACCAAAACTTCAGCAGGCAAACGAAGCATTTCGTGATTTTATTATTTGTGAAGAATCAAACAAAGGATTACCCGGACTAGTTAATCTTATTGGTATAGAATCACCTGGTCTTACGGCAGCTCCTGCTATTGCAGAATATGTTGAAAATATGATTAAGGGGTTGGTTTAACGCCATCAAAATTTGCCATTGAGGGAGCAAAATATTTTTGTGTATTTACAACTCTTTCTGCAGAAGAGCTTCCTGCAGTTAAC
>Ga0123519_10016977_pt1 | contig 10049 bp, 9 predicted proteins | sample YelNatPaOPRAMG02_FD_87396 | JGI IMG/M metagenome (GOLD analysis project Ga0123519, IMG submission 87396) | Hot spring microbial communities from Yellowstone National Park - Yellowstone National Park OP-RAMG-02 (version 2) | ecosystem: Environmental > Aquatic > Thermal springs > Hot (42-90C) ...
TAAGAATAACAATAAAAAAAATTAGCCTTAAAGGTTCGGTTACTATTTTCTCAAAAGTGCCTGTTAATGAATTGTTTATAGCCGTAATATCATTAAACATAAGAGAAATAATATTGCCGCTGCGGTTTTTGTCATAATAGGTAACAGGTAGTAAAAGTATATGGCTGTAAAGATGATTTCGCATATCGCGGCATACATAAAAGTTTAAATTTCCTGTAACAAGGCTTTTTATATACGAAAAAACATTTTTTGCAAGAAAAAAAATTATTACACAAAGACAAACTATTTTTAGTGAATCAAAAATGTTGTCTCTTTTTATCAGAAGATATGTGTAATATTTTAAACTTTCGTTAATATTATTAAAAGATGGTTCTACTGGTTGAATAACAAAAGATTCTGGCTTAAAAATTGCATTAATTAAAGAGCCAGAAAACCAAAGAGATAGTGATTCAAAAGAAACCACAAAAATTGAAAGTATAAATGTGGCAACCACCATAGGTAAATAAGGCTTAAAATAGCCTAACATACGAAAATAAAGCTTAATATGTTTCATATTTTATAAGAATTTTTTTTAAAAAATATAACTTTTTTAAACCTTTATTAAATATGATTTATGCTTCAAGTTTTTAATTAATAAATTTAGCAACTTATAAAAAATATTTTCAATTATTGAATAGATATTATAAAGGCAGATAAAAAATTATTGATTTAAATATTTTTCTTATCTTTTTAGTTTTTTATGAAACTATAGCAGAATTATTTTTTATAAATGAAATTTTATAAAAACATCATAATAATAATTTGTTTTTTTATTTTTTCTCAATCATATTTTTTTTTAATAAAGGCAGAAAATAGCAATTCTTTTAATAAAGAATTTTATATAGGCTCTATATTTTCTTTTAGTAAATGTTTTGGTTCTATTGATGTTGAAGCTAAAAAAACAAGCATTTTAACTCCTCAAACTAATTTATTTACAATTGGTGCCAATACTGGTTTAAGTTTAAAGTTTAATAATTATTTTAAAGGAAAAATAGAAATATTTTTACATTCGGGAAATTGTTTTAAAGATACACTTTATACACAGCCTTATGCTATAGATAAATATTACTACTATTATGCCTCTTTAGAGCCTTCTATAAACATTGGATATTTTGAAAAAAAATGGAATTTAATGCCTTTTTTTTCTATTGGCGGTGGTGTTAATTTATTATGGCTCAAAGAAAGAACTTTTTATTTAGATAATCAGGAAGTCATTTTTATCGATCGCTATTATGTTAATAATATATTAACTATATTTAGCATAAAAGCAGGAATTGGCTTTGATATTAGAATTTCTTCAAAAAACGGCATAAATATTATTACGGCTATAAGAATGCTTGGACCTATAACTTTACAAATACAAGAAGATTATCCACTATATGCAATGAAATATAAAGAATGGCATTATGGGAATTTAACAAGTATAAGTTTTTATTGGGAATTTTAGTGTGTTAATTACTTCAAAATAATTAAATAATTATATAGCTTTTTAACAAATATTTTTTATTAGAAAAAGGTCATTTTTATAATGATTTTATAATTGCTATTTATCGGGGCACATCTAAATAGTGCGGGTTGTTTAGAAAAAAGAATAGTGATATATTTCATTCAGGTATCAAATCACAAAAACAGAATCGTTTATCTCTTAAGACAATATCTCCAACCTTAAAATATATTTTCTTTTTAAAAATTGGTCCATCATATACAAAAGAATGAAATTCTCCATTCTCACCGCAAGGGTCAACATTTATTGGAAGTTCATTTAAAAAATGTTTATCATAAATTCTTCCAACAAATTTTTTATCAAGAAAATTTGTGTCAACACAAGTAACAATTGCCTTGAATCCTAAATCTATGAACATCTTGGCAATTTTTTTTGTGTCCTTTTTCCATAATGGAAAAATTCCTTTCATTCCTATTTTTGATAATTTTTCTTCTCGATATTTTCTTATTTCTTCCAAAAAGATATCACCAAAAATAACATAAGAAACACCTTGCTTTTTATAAATCAATAATTTTTTTTTCATTTTTTTATCATATTCATTACTTGTTGCATTTTTAGATATCAGCATTATTTCTAATTTAATATTTAAAGCTTCTGTTTGTTTTTTTAAAAGGCTAATCTTAACTCCGTGCATACTGATTCTTTTGTATTCTTTTGTTGCAGTTGTTAGTAAAGATAAAATATTGTAGTTATTATTTTTATTAATCTCATATAATGCCAATGCACTATCTTTGCCACCGCTCCATGAAAAAATTACTTTATTATCCATAATTATCTTCTGGTGTTATTGTTTCATAATTAAAAATTAATTGTTAATTGATTATATCAAATACTCAACGCAGAAATTAAACCAATTAAAACTACAGAAGCAATTTCTGTTCTGAGCCTGTTGGGAGATAATGAGATAAAAAACGAAGAATAAGAAGTTAATATGTTTTTTTCTTTTGATGAGAAGCCCCCCGGAGGTCCAACAAAACATGAAATATTTTTTTCGTCTTTTATATTATCCCAGATTTTGAAAACAGAATTTCCTTTTTCTTCGGCAACAAGAATGAAATTTTCTTTTAAAGATAATAATGCTTCATCAAATTTTAGTGGTTTTAATAATATTGGTAACCACGGATTTTTTGCTTGTTTTATGCCAGAGATCATTTTTTTTTGAATTCTTAAATAATGTTTTTCCCATGATTTCCACCATGGATTCTGGCAATATTCACATATAACAGGGTAAATAAAATTAACTCCAATTGAAGAAAGAATTTCACAAGTTTCTGCAAAGGGCTCTTTTTCGTTTAATCCAATAAAAACATTAATATTTTTATTGGGAGCAGGAACTTTTATAATATTTATAATAGAAAAAATAGCGCCTTCGGGAGTATTTTGGATAAATTTACATTCATAAAAATGACCCTTGCCATCTGTAATTTTAATAGGAGTAGCTTTATTATATCTTAACACAGAATATGCATGTTTGCATTCTTCTTTATTGAGAATTATAATATCATCTTTAATTTGGGTAGAAAAAAAAATATAATGTTCTGATTTCATTTAATCTATTCTTTAATTTCTATTGCATCTGCCGGGCAGTTTTTTGCTGCTTCTTTGCATTTTTCTTTAAGTTCGGCAGGAACTTTTTCCGATTTTACAATTGCGATTCCTAATTCATCGTCAAAAGTAAAAATTTCCTGGCAGGAATTACAACAAACAGCACAACCAATACATGCTTTGCTATTAATAGATACTTTCATTTTAACACCTCTTTTCTAAGTTTAATTTTTTATAGGGTTTAGTATGTTAAAATGTATTTTATTTAAAATAAATATATTTATTAAAGTTTCAGATATATAAAAATAATATTTATTAGGATAATTTTATGGAACAAAAATATGAAAATGATAAACAAAAAGAATTATCAACAAAAGCGTATATTAATGAAGACGAAATAAATCTTCTTGAGCTTGTTTATATACTGGTTAAAAGAAAAAAAATCATTATTGTTTTTACGCTATTAGGTCTTATTTTAGGATTTTTAGCCGCATTAATTAAAGGACCAACATTTATATCTGAGGTTATAATAGCCCCAAAAGAAAATGAATCACAAAAAACGCCTTCTGTTGCGGGTTTTGGTGCTTTGAGTGGACTTGTTGCAGGGCAATTAACTGGTATGTTTGGAACCCTTAGCATAGAAAAAATAGACCTTGTTCTTGATAGTCGCGAATTTAATGCAAAATTAATTGAAGAATATAACCTGCTCAACAGAATTTATAAAAATAAATGGCCTAAAATCTACAAAAAATACTGGGATGAAAAAGAAGGAAAATGGAAAGATAATTTTAAAAAACCTAAATTAATGGATATTGGCAATTTTATTAAATCAAAATATCTTAAAAAAACTGTTAACAAAAACAACACACTCACATTTAAAATACAAATGAGAGATTCAACTTTTTCTGAAGAACTTGCCAATATATATTTAAAATATTTAAATGAATATATTAAAACAAATGTTCAAAATGAGGCTAAAGAAAATGTTGCTTACTTAGAAAAACAACTCGTTGGAGTGTCGGATCCGCTTTTGCGTGAAAAAATTTTAGGATTAATAGCAAACGAGATAGAAAAACAAATGCTTGTTAGCAAAGATGCATTTAAGATTATAGATCCTGTTTACCGATATACTTCATACAAAGAAAAAAAATTATATCCTGTTATTTTTTGCGTAAGCTTATTTCTTATTAGCTGTATTTTTGTAATTTTTTCTTATTATTTTTTTGAATCAGAAAAAACACAAGAAGATAAAGAATTATTAGATAAAATAAAACATGAACTTTGTATTTTACCTAAGAGAAAGTGAAAGAGAAAATGGAATTTATAGATTTAAAAAGACAGCAAAAAAAGATAATAAAATCTTTACAAAAAAGAATAAATAATATATTAAATAGCACAAATTTTATTTTAGGAAAAGAAATTTTTGAATTGGAAGAAAAACTGGCACAATATGTGGGCGTACGATATTGTTTAACCTGTGCAAGCGGAACCGATGCATTATTGCTTCCATTGATGGCAAAAGGAATAAAACCAAATGATGCTGTGTTTACAACCACATTTACATTTATTGCAACAGCTGAGGTTATATCTTTACTTGGGGCTACTCCAATATTTGTAGATATTGATCCTCAAACTTATAATATAGACACAAAAAAATTAAGAGAAGAAATACTTAAAATTAAAAAAGGCCAAAAAATAACAGAAAAAATATCTGGAGAGTTAAATCCTAAGGCAATTATTCCGGTAGATTTATTTGGATTATGTGCAGATTATGATGAAATAAATAAAATTGCCCAAGATTTTAATATGTTTGTTTTAGAAGATGCTGCACAGAGTTTTGGCGCAACATATAAAGGCAAAAAAGCCTGCGGATTGGGATATGCTTCTGCTACAAGTTTTTTCCCTGCAAAACCTTTAGGTTGTTATGGTGATGGAGGCGCTGTTTTTTGTAATGATGAAGAATTTTATAATATTCTTAAATCTTTACGAGTTCATGGTCAGGGTGAAAATAAATACGAAAATATTAGAATTGGTATAAATGGAAGAATGGACACTATTCAGGCTGCAGTTCTTCTTTGTAAACTTGAAATATTTGATTTGGAATTTAAAGCAAGGCAAAAAATTGCAAGGCGTTATTCTGAGGCATTGTCTTCGCAATATACTGTTCCACATATTCCAGATGGATACGAAAGCGCATGGGCACAGTATTCTATACAGCATTTTAATAGAGAAATAAAAATGAATAAATTAAAAAATGCTCAAATTCCCACTGCGATTTATTATCCTAAGCCTCTTCATCTTCAAAAGGCTTTTTCTTATTTGGGTTATGAAAAAGGTCAATTGCCAGTTGCAGAAAAGGTTTCGCAAAATATTTTTAGTATTCCAATGCATCCTTATCTATCAGAAAAAGAACAGGATTTTATAATTAAAAATCTTGTTTGCGATTGAATTATTTCACTAAAACAAAACGAATTCGCATTATTAAAATTAAGAAAGAGATATTGCTTAACAAAATATATTTTAAAAAATACTTTTCATAAAATAACTCATGATAAATAATAATGTTTCCTAATGAATAATTTGATTATAATAAAACAAACATACTTCCTATTATACATTATAGCAAATACAGACTTTTTCCAATTAATAAATTGAAAAAATATTTAGCTATTTATTCTGATAGCAAAAAATCAATATTTTTGTTAAATTCTTCTCTACTTAAAAAAGGCCAGAGGTCTTCTATAGGTTTTGATATTATTCTTCCGTCTGATAAAACCTGAGAAGACATTTTAGGAGCTGTTTGAATGCTGGTATCAATAACAACATCACAAATAATAGGACCTTTATTATTAATAACATCTAAAATTTTTTTTCTTAAGTTAAATTGACTATAGATTCTTGTTGTTTTGATACCATAAGCTTTTGCAATTTTGCAAGTATCTGGAAAAGTTAATCCGCTTTTAGGATCACATCCGACATAATTCCCATTAAATCTCAATTTTTGCATATTTTTTATGGAACCATATCCATTATTATTCAATACAAATAATTTTATTGGTAATTTTAATCTGGCAAGAGTTTCTAATTCTTGAATATTATGTTGCAACCCTCCGTCTCCAATGATGGAAATGGTTCGTTTTTTATTTGAAGCAAGACAAGCACCAATGCTAGCAGGAAGACCAAAACCCATAGAGCCCAGTCCGGGAGTATTTTGAATTCTCTGGCCTTTTTTTAAGCGAAAAGCCTGTTGTGTTATTTCGGCACAAGCCCCAGAACTTCCGGGAACAATTAAATCGTTTTCTTTTAACACATCAGATAAAATATCTATAAGATAATAAGGATTTACTTTGCGAAATGGTTTTTTATACTTATTTAGTATAACAGGATATTTCTCATTGATTTTCTTACATTTTAACAGCCAATTAGAAAAATTTTTTAACTTAGAAGAATTGACTATTTTTAAAAATTCTTTAATAAAAAATTTAGCATCAACAGGAAAAGCAATCTCATAGTATGGATATAATTTTTTAATTTCATTTTCATCTATATCAACAATTATCTTTTTAGCCTTTGGAGCAAAGTTTGAATAGTTAAATCCAACCTGACATAAATCTAGTCTTGCGCCAATACATAAAATAAAATCAGCAGTTTGTTGAATAAAATTTGCGCCTCTTTGTCCAATAACACCGGGTTTTCCACAATACAGTTTATGATTCTCCCATAATAGGTCGGATGCTTTCCAGGTAAGAAGAATTGGAATATTTAATTTATTAATAAGAGCATGAAAAAGTTTTATTGAATTGCTTAATCTAATTCCATTACCAGCTAAAATTATAGGTCTTTTTGATTTAGAAAGAAGATGAATTGTTTTTAATAGCTTTTGTTGAAACATTTTACTATTATGTAATTGTATCTTATTTTCTAAAGCGCAGAAATATTTTTTGAGATGGCATTCTTCAACAATTGCTCCCTGCACATCAAGAGGAATATCTATCCAGACAGGGCCTTTTCTTCCATTTGTTGCCATGTAATATGCTTTTTGAAGATGATACTTAATTTCTAATGGATTCATTATTGTAATTGCATATTTGGTAATTGATTTTATTATTTGCGTAATGTTTATTTCTTGAACACCAAATTGCCTAACGCCTCTATTGCCAGTTAAATCAGAACGTTTTACCTGACCAGAAATTACCATTATTGGGGTAGAATCTATCCAAGCACCTGCAACACCTGTAATCGCATTAGTTGAGCCGGGACCTGATGTTACTATTGCAACTCCAATATTGTTTGTATATTGTGCATAACTTTCTGCGGCTATTGTGGCAGCCTGTTCATGCAAACAACATATTTTTTTAAGTATCTTTGATTTTCCTAGAGAATCAATAATATGCATACATCCGCCGCCAGGGAGAAAAAAAACATGCTTTACATTAATTTCTTCTATGAATTTTATGACAATGTCGGATACCTTCATAACTAATTAATTTCTTTTAAAATGATTTCTGGAGATTTGTTTTTATTTGAATTCCAAGGAGCCGGGAAAAGAATTGCCTTGATCCCAAACTCTTTAGCCTTACAAATAATATCTTCTTTATCGTCTATAATAAAATCTACTTTTTCTATCCAATTAAGAAAATCTATTTTATTTGTATCATATTTAAGAATTTTTTCATTTTTTCTTTTTGATGGGACAAAATGGAAAGTTCTTATCCAATTGCCAAAATGTTTTAATACCCAATTAGCGCTAATTGGAGCAGCAAAAAAAGGCACAGATGTTAATGCTATATTCCTAAATTTATGGCCATTTTGCGCAAACCAATTTAGCATAATTTTTGAGGGCTTAAGTTGCATATAATTTTTAGACATTCTAAATTTGTCTAAAGATTTAAGATATTGTTTTAGTGGAATATTGATAACTTTATGTGGCGGATTTTCTGTTAATTGATTAAAAGAGATTTTGCATAAAGGATTATTATTTTTCCAATAGATTAGCCATCTTTTTGTAAGATTATTTAAAACATCATCAACATCCCATGCAATAGTTTTCATTTATATTACCTGCTAGTTATGTTATTGGTTTGGCAAGCCAGTCGATCCAAAATGTCATGTATGTTTTTCTGTTTTTTTGTGCGGTTATAGAAGTATCTTGATAATAAGAATCATCTTTTTCATGTGTTGTTGAAATTTCTTCTATTATTGCACCTTCTTTTGAACCAAAACTGTGTAAAGTATTTCTTTCTATTGTAACAATATCGCCTGCAAAATAATTTTTTTGTTTACCATTTATATTTATCCAACATTCTCCATAAAGGACATGAAAGGTTTCTTCTTTAATTTTATGCTTATGAGCAGGATGTTTTTGTCCCGCCAGAAGAAGAATAAGCTTCTTACAGTATTCTCTATTTATAATGTTTATTATAGTACAGCCATATTCATAAAATTTATCTATTCCGTAATGATGGGAAATCTCAAAATCTATTTTATTTTGAATCTTTAACCCGCTTTTTATTACAAGTTCTTTTATTTGTTTTATTATGTTTAAAACCTTTTCGCGAGAATTCGTAATATTAACATCTGTTTTTAATATTGGTTGATTTGTAAAAATATCTTTACATGCTATAATTTTAGCATATTTTGAGAAATCGTTTGCAAAAAGTTGATTTTTTTGAGAAGGGATTGCAAAAAAAATATTTTCTTGAGATATTGTTTCACCTGCTTTTATTTTTGTTTTTGCAAAAATGCCACGCTTTAGAGCATTAATTTCTTCTGCTTCTAATAGTGATATTTTCCTTTGGTTTCCTTTTATTCCGCAAATGTTAAATGCTGTTTGGGCCGATAGCAGCCATTTATAGATTTGTTCTGGTGTTGAGGAATATGCATTTATTTTATATTGAGATGTAGGAATTCCAACATGCCTTTCAAAAACGCTTGCTCCTTTTGCAATGGCAATTTTTATTGCATCTAAATTGTCTGGATGTTCATGAGATGAAAAACCGATTTTAATATTTGGATATCTTGTTTTAAAATAGTCTATTTGATTTAATTCAAGAAGCTCATTAGAAGTTGGATATAATCCAACACAGTGCATTAGAACAAATTCTTTTTGGCGATGTTCAAAAAAAGAAACAACTTTATCTATTTCTTCTATAGGAACGCCACCACAAGAACCTAAAATTGGGATATTGACAGTTTGTATTTTTTCTAATAATGGCCAATCTGTTAAAGAACAACTTGCAATTTTAATAATTTGATAACCATGATTTATAACCTTTTCAACAGAAAATTCATCAAAAGCTGTGCATATAGTAATAAAGCCTAAATTTTGTGCTTCTTTTTTTAATGTTAAAAATTCTTTTTCGGAAAGTCTTGTTTCTAAAAATCTTTTTACATATTTATATTCTGTTCTTTCTTTAAATTCTGGGTGAATAAAAGTATTTAAATTTCTATATTGGAATTTAAAACCAAAAGAAAAATCCTTAAATTCATTAACAAATTTAGAAAATTGGTTTATAATTAATAAACCATGATTAACATCTCCCATGTGATTATTAGCCATTTCAAAAATAAAAAGCGGTTTTTGAAATATATTGCTCATATATGCCCACAAAAAATATATATATTAGGATATTTTAAAATTATTCATTTGCTAAAATAAAAATAAATGGTGATTATTCATTTATTGCCACCATATAATTTTTGTTAATGATATCCAGTAATAAATCAAAAATATCTTTTTTTCTGTTGTTATATCTAAATTCTAATTCTTTTAAATACAATATAAATTTATCCCTTGAAACTCCATGATACTTTAATAAACGCTCCTTTGCATAGCTCCAAAAACCCTCTATGCCATTAATATACACCTTCCCATTAGCAAATCTAACATCATGATTTATTCGCCTATGCTTAAATCCATACATCATAAGTGTATCATAACTCCTGTAACAATCTGTATAAA
>Ga0123519_10016978_pt1 | contig 10049 bp, 10 predicted proteins | sample YelNatPaOPRAMG02_FD_87396 | JGI IMG/M metagenome (GOLD analysis project Ga0123519, IMG submission 87396) | Hot spring microbial communities from Yellowstone National Park - Yellowstone National Park OP-RAMG-02 (version 2) | ecosystem: Environmental > Aquatic > Thermal springs > Hot (42-90C) ...
AGCTTTTAAAGAAGATGAACAACTAAAAATTGAATATCTGAAAACATTTGATGGGGGCTTTAGAACACACGACGCATACAGACTTTTTCTTGTAACCTATAAATGAAAACAGCTGCAACTTATATTACAACATTCCGGGAACAAATGTCAGATCGTTTCCTGTTAAGGGTATGCTTTGGTATGTTTGCTATTCTATTACTGTTGTTGACGTATATTGTCAGAACAAAAGACCCTGGGGATTATCTGAATTATTATTTTGGAACAAAATTATTTTTTCAGGGAACATTAGTATCCTCAATATATGATACAGCATCTTTTAACAGCCTGATTGCTGCGGAAGGTATACAGAACGCATTTTCAAATTATGCTCCGGTACCACCATTTTCTTTATTGTTTTATTATCCGTTCACAGGCATAAGTTTTGTTTGGTCTAAAGTGGTCTTTAATGTTGTCAGTGTTTTTTTCTTTGTGGCGTCACTCTATAGGCTTTCTATTCATCAGCAGATAAAACCCTTGCACGTATCAATTGTGTTGGGCATATTGATTTATCCTATTTATAATAATCTTGTTCAGGGACAATCTTATTTACTTATTATTTCTTTACTAATCGAAGCCTATCTGTGTTCAATGAAGGGGCGTACATGGCTAGCATCTTTGCTGTTTGCTATACCGATTGCGCTGAAATTATTTCCTGTCATTATCCTGATATGGTTGTATGCGACCGGTAAAAAAAAAGAAATGCTGCTGACAATTATGTTTACAGGCCTTTTGCTTATAGCTGTGTTGCCCTGTATCGGTATGTCATTCTGGTTCTCCTATCATACATCCATATTGCCACGCTTGTTATCCGGAGAGATAAACGATCCGTTCTCGGTAACCTTTCAGTCATATAGCGTATTATTTAAAAAAGCATTTCTATACGATCATTTATTAAACCCTTCTCCATGGTTTCATGCATACTGGTTATATGCGCTGCTGAATACGTTGATAACAGCTGTTGTTGTGCAGGCTTCTGTGCAATTGATCCGCACGTATAAAGAACATTCTTTACTAAGTTTTGGCATTGTGTTTTTCAGCGGACTTTTGATAAGTGGATATGGTACCAATTACAGTCTTGTATTATTGCTTTTTATCGGGCTGGCAATATTGCAGAGTGATAAAAATAAAATAGATCAAGGTATATTACTGTTGCTGCTGTTGTGTATAGCATTTTTTCAGGTGGGTAAATTTATTCAATATCCGCTATGGCTGCAGTTTGGACGGCTTTACCTGATGATTGTACTCTTTATACTGTTAATCAGAAAAGAACAGATCGTATGGTTTAATATGCAGAGTCTTGTAATTGTAGTACTATTGTTATTGCCGGTTTGTCTCAGATTTTTTCAGAAGCAGGATCGGAGTGATTATTATTTATCGCGGGAGCCTTCTTTATTTATTACTGCGTATAAAGAAACTACAGAAGGTCTTATGCTGTACTATATAGGTCCAGATGGCTCTGATAGTATCACATATAATACAGTCGATGATATCCGTACATCCGATCAATTGTATATAAACGGCAATCAGATCTACGTTAACGGAAAACAGGTTACCTCCGGAAACGATTTGAAAAGACAACCAGCATTCCTGAACAAAGATGAAATTATTTATCTGAGTGATCAGGGCAGAGGGCCGGGACTGACTACACTGCGTAAAATTAATTTCCGTTGATATGGTACGTCAACTATATGCCTATATAGCTTTGCATACTAAAACAAACAGCACTTCATGGCAAAGAGTACTGGATATATTTATGTATGCGTGCAACAATCTTTCTGCACCGGTTTTTAATATTGTATTATCCTTTATACTCATTAAACGTGTATCCCTCGATTTCTGGGGAGAGTATGTAACCCTGTTTTTAGTGGTTAATACATGCGTCATGATTTTAGGATGGGGAAACAAAGAATTTTTATTGCGGGAGTTCAGCAGAAGTCCGTCACTGATTAAAACAAACTGGCAAAACAGTTTCATGTATCGCAGTGTTATTTATTGTATAGTAGCTGTCATCCTTTTTATCTGTTTTGATTATTCCTTAGTACGCTTTCTATCCGTTATGGCGTGGATCACAGTCTTTTTTATTTATAAATCAACAGATGTCCTGATCTTATATAAAAAAACATTTATTTTTTCTGCAGTCATTGAATCAGGAGGCTATATCATTCTTGCAGGTCTGTTGTTATTGTCTCCGCAGCACTCACTCACTTTGGATGCAGTAGTATTGTGCAGTGCTGCCATTATTCTTTTAAAGTGTATCATAACTATATGGTACCTGCACGCAGATATCTTTCCGTTGAAAAAAGCAGATCCTTTTTTCAACCGGCAAAACACCTTGCTGTTATCACTGCCGTTTTTTTTGCCGTCGCTGGCAGGTATGTTGCAGGCAAAAGCTGATCTATATAGTGTTGCGTGGTTTTTATCAAAAGATAAAGTAGGCGAGTATCAAATTTTCATGAACCTGATCAATGTGCCACATATTCTGGCGGGTTTTGTGATCATGCCTTTTTTAAAAAATATTTACAGGCTCCGGTTTACTTCCATTCATAAAATCATTCGCATGATGACAATAGGAGGTATACTTATATCTCTTCCTGTAATGGGTATCATTTATATCATGATAGAGAACTATTATGGTTTTTCATTTTCTGTCTGGATGTATATAATTGGCTATATACAAATCATTCCGTTTTTTATTTATTTGATTAAGATTCACATGCTGTTCCGTTCAGATAAGCAGTATGTGGTTATCTGGATTTCGTTGATCGCAGCAGTGTTTGGTTTTGTGTTCAGTATTCTGCTCATTCCATATTTTGGGTTGGAAGGAGCCATTCTTGTCAGCGCGCTTACACAATGGTTCACACTCGGGCTTTACAGCTACTTCAATCGTTTTTTACAGCGATAATTTTCGCTTTACTTCATTCGTATATCTTCTAGGATGCTTTTTTTAGAGCACACAAGATCGCCTTCTCCAAGACGCAGTTGGCAGTGTGATTCTTAAAGGTATTTGTACTCTATATTATAAAACAAAATTAATCGTATTCAGATACGTGCCTTTTTTATCAAAGAAAACTTCTTGTCCGTTCACCTTCACACCGAACGTTACAATCCCTGAAGCATCTGTAATTCTTAGGTATTCCTTTGATTGAGCAGTTGGATAATGCTCTTTTATGTATGCGTATACCGTAGATGGCAAGTCAAAAGCAGTAATTTTATATCGTGTTTCCACAAGCTTACCATCGGCAGTATATACAGCATAATTTACAGCAGCATGCTGCATATATTCAACTTCAAAATCGGCAGCCGAGTGCTTCCAGCCAACCGTCATGGCAGTAGGGTGAGCAGTAGAAAACTCTGTTTTAACGGCAGCAGGTACGTCAGTATCCAATAAAGATTGTGCCTGAAGGTGTAAAACGAAAATTACGGCAGTGAGTAATACAATGATCTTTTTCATAGGCGTATCAGTTAGTTAAAAGATATTTACCTTGATGCAGTAAGATGCATTACTTGTGTTATACGTTAGAAACAATCGCCTGTATGCTATAAATGCTTACATATTTTCATTGAATTGTTACATAATTCACATGTAAACATACATTCCCTACTGTTTTAGGTGGCAAAAAGGCATGATTATATACAATTGTTAATAGAAGAGGCTGTGTCTGACATGTTGTGTTGAGCGATTCAATTTTTGAAAATCCGGTACTTATACCGTTGGGGTGGCATTCAAATATTCCATGGTAATAAAATGCTGAGGTTATTTTCTTATGATATATCTCAAAAATAAAATACGCTCAAGGGCGTATGGTATTGAACGATAAAATTTTTCTATTTCGTATTTGGAATACATTTAAGTTAAAATTTCTATGGACAATACATCTGAAAATCAATCTAAGCAGGGATATCACCAATGTGAAACTTGTCCGAATAAACAAATGTGTGATGAGCAAGAGGAGTGTGATAATGAACTAAAGTACAATTTTACCAAGTGGATTTATAATGAATTGAAATTTGGTAAAAGATCTATCCTAATGTATTTGCCTTTTTTACCTTTTATATTTTCCTATTTTCTGAATTATGATTTTATTCAAAAGCATATTTCAAAAATTACTTTTTTGAATTTTTATGAGGTAAGTCTTGTTGCTCAGATCATATTTATCTTTTGCGTTATCATTTATTTTCTTTCAAAGATTCAACATTTTAAGCTCCCTCTTCAGGATTCTATTTGTTCATTTATTGAGAAGTCTGAAAAATCGGATGCGAATTGGAATACCATTTGTAGATTCAATAATATTTCAAAAAATAAAAACCATGAAGAGCATGGCAAAGAAATATTGTATGAAAAATTTAAAGATAATTTTGCTGCAGCATGTCAGAGTATAAATGCCTTTCAGGTTATATGGGTTATGCTTTGGGTAAATTGGTTTTGCTACTATATAGCCCTGTTAGTAGAACCTAAAACATCGTCATCACTTTTTGATATTTTTATAATTACAGAAACGATCTCTTTTGCGGCCTGTTTTTATTTGCTTTCAATTCAGAATTACAGAAAAGGAGAAAAAATAACAAAATATTGGAACGGTATCATTGTGGTAATGCTTATATTGGCCTTGTGTATTCTTGATCTTACTATCAGTGATGATTTTGTTGAAGCCAATATATTTTTTGGGATATTAAAAACACTTTTTAGCTGTACTTTTTTGGGGCTATTAGTATCGGCTTTAACAAAAGATACACTAAGAGCTCCGATGTGGTTAAAGATTACATTGTTTTTTTACGTTGCTTTACAGCCGTTATTATTTGTTTTACACGATATGCCTCAGCTTGTGGAAAAGGATATACTAAATAAACTTCAAAAAAATTCAAAAGGTGATCCAAACCATTTTATAATGCACAAAAAATTTGATTTTATTGATTCACTTATTGTTTACAATAGTTCCCAGATTAGTTTTAGTATTCAATATGATAGTTGTTCGCTATTTAAAAAAGATACTTTAATTGAACAAAAACAAAATATTTTAACTAAGAAAAATAGTAAAGTGACATTAGCTAACGATCCTGATATTTTTAATAAATTATTCAGAACCCTTTATGTTATTAAAATAATTTCCTTCAATCTTAGCCTTATTCTCAAATACATATTTATGTTATATGTAATATGGATTATAGAAAAAGAACATTTGCTGGTATACTATCTTCGTTCGGAAAAATATGAAGAATACCTACGAACTGAGCAAAAGTATTTTGAAGCAGAAATTAAAAAAAATACTGCTAATAAAAATGATGATAGATTTGATCAATTCAAAGATATAGACTTATAACCTTGCTTTGCTTAGAATGTATAATGCTCGTTGTGATATAGAGTATTATGCATTCTAAGCCATTTTTGGAGTTATTCCCCCTTTTTTATTTTTTATCTCCTCCCTTGCAATTTATAAAATATCATTTAAATTTGTTAGGTAAACTAACAAGTTGTATAACATATTATGGATGGAACGGAATTGTCCTCATCATTACGCGGTGTAATTGCTGCTTTGCATAAAGGACTTAGAAAACAAACCTCTGCTGCCAGTACCTATTCTATGACAGAACTGGAAACTATTGGACATTTGTTTCGGAATCCTACGCTATTGCCTACAGAACTTGCAGCCTTAACACGTATTACCACGCAATCCATGTCTCAGATTCTGGCAAAAATAGAAGCTCAGGGATTGATTAAAAGAACACCTTCTAAAGAAGATAAGCGCAAAGTACTTATTTCGCTTACTGCCTTAGGTAAGAAAATGGTTCAGAAAACGCAGTACGAAAAAGATGCCTGGCTGAAAGGGGTTATTGAAACATCTCTTACAGATAAAGAAAGGGAATTGCTTATAAAGACTTTGCCGGTCTTAAATAAACTTGTAGAAATTAAATAAATACTAATAACCGGATAATAACAATCGATAAATAAAGCAATTGATTCTACAATCAAAAAATATACGAAATGGAAAAAATACAAATATCAACAAAATTGAAATGGTATAATTACGTTGCTGCATTTTTTGCAGGCGTTTTTTTAGCCAATGTTGTTCCGCATTATGTAAGTGGTGTGATGGGAGATTCTTTTCCATCTCCATTTGCAAACCCGCCAGGCAAAGGCCTCTCTTCTCCGCTGGTGAATGTTTTATGGGCATCATTTAATTTGGTTATTGGTTACTTGCTTTTTAGAGCCAGTAAAATAAGTTCAAAAACTAAACTTGCATTGATTATTTTCTTTATAGGTATACTGCTTATCAGTATTAACCTGAGCCTCCATTTTGCAGATAAGATGAAATAAGATGTATGTAAAAATAAAAAAACAATGGTATGAAAACACTTAAGAAAACACTCAAATGGATAGGTATTATACTGCTTGTATTAGCGGGCATAGGTTTTACACTGTATGCCATATACCTGCGTCCTGTATTGAAAAAAATGGAAGCAACCAGTGTCGTAAAATACGATAAAGAACTTACCCTTGTGCTGGGTGGCGGCGGTAACAGCGGCATTCTGGTTTCGGACAGCCTTGTTATTGTTATTGATACAAAGATGGGTGATGCAGCAGAAGAATTATATAAAATGGTGAAAGAACTTGCCGGAAATAAGCCAATTCTGGTGATTGATACGCACGATCACTCGGATCATATCGGCGGAAATAAATTTTACACCGGGCAAACAATTCTTGCCGGTGGTAATTATACCAAAGAAATATGGTTGGAAGAGGCAAGTGAAGAATCGTTACCGAATCAATGGTTGAAAGATAGAATGGATATTAAAATGGGTGACGACACGGTAACCGTTTTTAACCTTGCCAGAAAAGTACATACTGCGAGTGATGTGGTAGTATATCTGCACAAGCGGAAAATGTTATTTGCCGGAGATGTTGTATTAAACAAGCAAGTGCCCGCGTTGGTTAGCCATGCGGCAGATCCGGATGGGTATATGAAAGCGTTTGATCTGTTGACAAAACAATTCGATATTCAGACAGTTGTGCCTGGCCACGGTCCTGTAGGCGGCATTGAAGTAATAGATAACTTCCGCCAATATTTTGTAGACATGCAGACGGCAGCGAATGACGATTCTAAAAAAGAAGAACTTATTGCTAAATACAGTGACTGGACTCAGGTACCTATGATTATGTCGCCTGGTGCAACAATAGGTGTACTTAAGAAGAAAGCTCTGAGTAAATAAATATATAAAATTAAAGTAAAAACAAACGCCGGTTTCATGTAATGAAACCGGCGTTTGTTTTAATAAAAGAGCGCCCTGCCGGACCCCAACCGACAAGACGCCTATTTACCCTTCTGCTGAAAGTTTATTCTTTGCACTCAAGCGTTTTGATATAGTTACCTTTTGAGTCAAAGATCAATTTTTTGCTTTTTACTTTTACTTCGTATGTAAGCGTTCCTTTTGAATCTGTTGTTTTAAAATATTCTTTTTCCAACGGATCTTTGTGATTCTTGTATACATAATCAGTTGCCAGTTTAGGAACCTCAGATTCTTTGATTTTTACTTTTGTTTCAATCAATTTCCCTGTAGCATCATAAACAGAATATGTTTTTTTGCTGTTTTCATCATATTCAGCTTCGTATTTGGAGTCAATTTTTTTCCACTCAATCATTTTTCCATTGGGATGCTTTTAAGTAATTGCTCCTGCATTTGATGATGGTCCGTCTTTAGCAAATACTTTTTGTGATTGAGCATTTGCATTCAGTGCAAATGCTGCCGCTGCGATAAGTACAATTAATTTTTTCATAGTTGTGTTGATTTAAATGATTTGCTAATGATTTTTTACATGTCAAAGTTGAACCTTTCCGTAGTGTTATGTTTTACATGTTTGCAGAAATATGTTACATGATTTACCTCACTTATATTATATATACATATATAGCGGGTCTGTAGTAAGCATCATTGTTTACATGTGTTAATGAATGTCTGGTTAATAGGATAGTATCGAATGCTTTCCAGGAAGTTGTTTTTTATTTCAGCGATTTTGAATTTTCCTTCATAGAAAAAAGTATGCCTTAAAAATTTGTTTGTCCTTTAATAGTACATATATAAAATTCAAGTATTATTAAAAGCGAGAAACCCGCTGTTTATTAAACAACGGGTTTCTCGCTTTTTAATAATGGATTATTTCTTTTAATAAGAAAGAATAAGCTCCTCGCTTTTATTGTTGAATGTCCAATCTAATTTATATCCATAAGGACAAGTGTCAGAAGTTGTGTTGGCGGCACCCGTAGTGCTTACACCAAATGTAACGGTAAGCCCGGATCCCGTTCCTTTATGAAAGTAAGAACCGGAGATAGGATCTGCCCAGTGAGAACAGGTGTTTGAAGCCGGGTTGGCATAATATGACCATACTAGCGGAGAAGTAATCTCACCGTAGAATGTTTCCCCTAGTCTGTTTACACCAACAGCCTCAACATCTGTAGCACCTGCATAGCTGCCTGTTCCTGTAATAGTCGCTGTAATGATGCCATTTGAAAAACTCCGTACTTTTTGTCTGGAGTGATGCCATGTTCTTTTTGTTACACCATCGAATGTTATCTGTGCTGTACCCGTATGTGATGTAGTAATTGATGTGCCTGCCAACAGGCTCCAGTAATCGCCACCAGATATATTGGTTATAGTATCTGTGCCAACCAATTGCAGGGTTTTGCCGCTAAGAAAAACAACCGTGTAATTGTATTTAGAAATAATTTTGCTGCCGGCAACATGCCATTTTCCTGTTACAATCAAGGTGTCTTTTCCTGTTCGGATTATTCCGGAAGCACTCTGTCCTGAATACGTGATATAAAAGATGCCTGAAGCAACATTGCTTGAATCTATTGTCATGCCCGGAACAGTAGTACCGCCGCTTGTTATACGTGCTGTGCTGCTTGATCCGGAAGCGATCACATCCGCTTCTTCAGACGATTGATTTGATACTGCTATGTAATTTGATTGATCTACTGCAGTTGTTCCCTGAATAGCACTGTCTGTTGTAGCAACAGGGTCGTGATGTTTTTTCTTGCACGATCCGAATAACAGGATAGCGCATGAGAAAACAATTGAGAGTTTTATTATATCTCTTTTCATAAAAAAAACGATTTTAGTTTAATTTAAGTAATAAGTAAAGTCTGAAGCAATTTTGAAGATATTCAATACTCTGAATGAAATCATGCCATTCCAAGATCGAATAAATTTTTAGAACTACCCAGATAAGTTTTATTAATAAATTGATTTAAATGATTTCATAAATATTTAAGCCAAAATCATTTAAATTTGGTTAGAAACCAAGTTTTATGGTTAATTGCTTTTATATTTTCTGAAAGCTTGTATTGTTTGGTAATATCCATAACCAATGAATATTCGACCAATGAAAAATACAAGATATCCCAATCCATTATAAGTCGTTAATCCAAATGGCTTATATTCCCATACTGTAATATTTAAGAATTGGATGAAATATTTTAGAGTATCAGATGCTGATGTCCAAGAGAGATTGAAATGTAATTCATTGAAAATACACAACATTAATAAAAAAATGGTATAAAAAAGGAGTGAAACTTTTGTCGTAAACCATAGTCCTCTTAACCAACTTGATCCGAAATTATTCGAACACTCGTTAAATAGTAATGTTGTTCTATCTTCCCATTTTATTTTATCTTTCGATATACTTGCCTCTTCTTTGTATACATGCATTTCATACTCATGAAATTTCAATGCCTCAATATTATTTCCCTCCTGATTAAATTCCTGTTTTATTCTTCTGTATGATTCACGAATTTTTATTAATGCTTTCTTTTTGTTTTTTGTGGATGTATCTTCTATCATATCATTTTCATACAACCAAAATTCAGATGGAATAATGCTATTAATTTCTATTCTCCAGAATTGCACCTTGCACCAGAAGTTTGATCGAGAGATATCTAAAGACTGATGAAAGGTCGCATTTTCGAAACTAATAATGGTATTGGGTGATACTTTGTTATACAAAAATTGAACCTGTC
>Ga0123519_10016979_pt1 | contig 10049 bp, 8 predicted proteins | sample YelNatPaOPRAMG02_FD_87396 | JGI IMG/M metagenome (GOLD analysis project Ga0123519, IMG submission 87396) | Hot spring microbial communities from Yellowstone National Park - Yellowstone National Park OP-RAMG-02 (version 2) | ecosystem: Environmental > Aquatic > Thermal springs > Hot (42-90C) ...
ATGCGGCATAACGACAGGATTCCCATAGCGCGGCGTATGCGAATCAAAGGGAGAAGCGAGGCGCTTCTCCCTGAAGAGATGGAACTTATAGTCCCTTTGAGGCGATGTAGCTGATGAGGTCGGCAACACGTGTGGCGTAACCGCACTCGTTGTCATACCACGCGACAAGCTTGACCAGATTTCCACCAACCACCACCGTATCCACTGCCGAGTAGATAGAGGAGTTTGTGTTTCCCTTAAGGTCCATGGAAACCAATGGAAGTTCGGTATATTGCAATATCCCTTTCATAGGTCCTTCCGCTGCGGCCTTCATTGCGGCGTTCAATTCCTCGACGGTGGTGTCTCTCTTCAGAACGGCGGTGAAATCCACCACGGAAACGGTGGGGGTGGGAACGCGAAACGACATTCCGTTGAATTTGCCTTTGAGTTCGGGAATGACTAGCCCGACGGCTTTCGCCGCGCCGGTGGTGGAAGGAACGATGTTCAATGCGCCCGCGCGCGCGTCACGGATGTTTTTCGCCACGGTGTCCAGAATTTTCTGCGAACCGGTGTAAGAGTGGATCGTAGTGAGCAATCCCTTCTCGATACCGAAAACGTCGTTGCAGACTTTGGCCACCGGAGCCAACCCGTTGGTGGTGCAGGAGGCGTTGGAGATGATGTGATGATTGGCGGGATCGTAATCCTTCTCATTCACTCCAAGCACGAAGGTTTTGTCCTCATTCTTCGCAGGGGCGGAGATGATGATCTTCTTAACGGTGTCCTTCTTATGAGCTGCCGCTTTAGTGGCGTCGGTGAAGAACCCTGTGGATTCAACGATAATCTGGGCGCCAACCGATCCCCATGGGATCTGCGCCGGGTCCTTTTCGGCAAAAACGGCTATTTTCTTGCCGTTAACCACCAAATCGTTTCCTACGGAAGCGACTTCACCGTTAAACTCACCGTAGTTGGAATCCCACTTAAAGAGAAAAGCGTTTGTGTTTGGATCAGCCAGATCGTTAACTGCGACCACTTCAATGTCATTGGGATATTTGTCCAGAATCGCTCTCAGAGTGAGGCGGCCAATTCGACCGAACCCGTTGATACCTACTTTAACAGGCATGGGTGTAACTCCTTCCTCGTAACTTAGGCTGGTTACAGCCTTTTTTTGTTGTTTTCAGAGGAATCTATGCAGATTCACTATTTTTATTATTGCACTTATCTTGGCGGGGAGTCAACGAAAGGGGCGTCTCCCAAGCGTGCAGTCGGGTTTACGATCACGAGAGAGACAGGATATAATAAGCTGATTGCATCCAATAACGCCCGCTATCGCATCCCTCACACGGCAAGACGACGCACAGCGGTCCGTATTTACGCACACGCACGCATCACGCATTAATGATATCACGGGAGAAATACAATGAATTCAACTAAAATTGCGTTCCTCGGAACCGGACTCATGGGTCTGCCCATGGCGAGGAATTTACTTCGTGCAGGTTATCCGCTCACGGCTTTCAATCGCACAAGATTCAAAGCGGAGCCTCTGCAAAAGGATGGAGCCATTTTGGCATCCACGCCAAGCGAAGCGGCTAAAGACGCCGACGTCATTATCAGTATCGTTTCGGACACCCCGGACGTGGAGGAGGTTTTAATGGGCGAATACGGGGTGATACATACCGCCAAACCCGGCTCCATCGTCATTGATATGAGCACCATATCCCCTCGCGCCACGCGTACCATCGCACAAAACCTGGAGGCGCGAGGCGTGGAGATGCTAGACGCGCCGGTATCCGGCGGGGACACGGGAGCCATCGCGGGGACCCTCTCCATTATGGTCGGGGGCAAGAGAGAGGCGCTGGAACAAGCCATGCCGATTTTGAACACGCTGGGCAAGACGATAACCCATTGCGGAGGTCATGGCATGGGACAGATGACGAAACTCTGCAACCAGGTCGCCATCTCCCTGCATATGCTTGCGGCATCCGAGGCGATCGCATTCGCAGAGAAGGCGGGACTGGACCCCTCCCTCATGGTGAAAGCGGTGGGATCGGGCGCGGCGGGTAGCTGGGTGATCAACAATCTCGGGGAGAAGATGGTGAAACACGACTTCGCCCCCGGGTTCATGGTCCGTCTGCTGCAGAAGGATCTGCGAATATGTCTCGCCACGGCATCGGAGATCGGCGCCAGCCTGCCCGGTGCGTCCCTCGCTCATCAATTGTACAATTCCATTGAAGCGCACGGAAGAGGCGACGAAGGAACGCAAAGCTTGATCGCCCTCCTGGAAGAGATGGCGAATATTAAGAGCGAGGAGCGCAAGGATTAAGCCAAAGGCTCGAGCCCTTGACTTTTCGTCCCTCTTTTGATTATATTAATACGCTGGTGAGCATACACCATCATGCAATCCAGTTCGCCTCAGTAGCTCAGCTGGTAGAGCAACGCTCTTGTAAAGCGAAGGTCGCTGGTTCGAATCCGGTCTGAGGCTTATTCCATCTCCTACCCAAACCCTCATCAAGGGGATGCTTTTTCGCACCCAGCAATCGTTTTCAGGAGACTCCGTCAAATGAAAAACGCTTTTCTCGTTGTCGTCATCGGATTGCTCTTTTGTTCCCTGGCGTATGCCCAACCCTCCAACCAACCTCGTTGCGGTCTCTTCAATGCGCTGGAACGATTCCATCCCGATCAGCCAGCGCCATCCGCTCACGTACTGCAGGTTAACGGTGCGAAAGGGGAATGGGTGGATTGGCAGATCGTCCTCACCGCAGGAAATACCGATTTGGACGATGTTCGCGTGGAATCCGCCCCTTTCCGTAGTCCGCACAAAAAAGTCATCCCATCCCCATTGCTCTACAGAGAGCATTTTATTCGAATCGTGAAATCCTCTCCTCGAACCGCACTGAAACCCGGATGGTACCCTGATGCACTGCTGCCCCTGCAAATCCCTTCTCGTCTACGCCTCCCTGGCACGCCCCGATACGTCGGAGAGCCATTCACCGTGAAGGCTTCCAAAACTCAGCCATTGTATGCGGAGATATTCATACCGCGCGACACGGTTCCGGGAGTCTATGAGGGTTTCATCAAAGTAACACCCCGAAATACAAAACCCTTCTCCATGAAGATAAGCTTAAGAGTATGGAATTTCAGTCTTCCGTTATCACCATCCTGTCAGAGCGACTTCGGAGGGTTTAACGACGTGCCATTATATCATGGTATGGATCCATCATCCACCGACGCGTACAATTTACGTATGAAATATGTCCGCGCGCTCATGACAGACCGTCTTATGCCTAATATGCCTCAGGGGGCTGTGGCGCCCACCGCCAATGACGGAACGCCTTACATGAGCAAAGTGGCGCCGGTGTTAAAGGACTACTTCGTAGATCAACATGCCAATTCGTTGGAATTGTATTTGCCGATATCCGATCCGCTGGGCAAAGGCAGGGATCGCGCGATAAGATATCTAAAAGGATACTACGCCTACCTTGCCGATCATGGGTGGGGGAGATACGCCTACACCTATCTGATTGACGAGCCCAATGATAGGAAAGCCTATGAGGATGTGCGAGAGCTCTCCAAAATGGTGCACGAGGCGGATCCCCGTATCCTTTTTCTTTGCACGGAGCAACCCATCCCGGACAATCCCGCCTGGGGAAGCCTCATCGGCGCGGTGAATATCTGGTGTCCTTTGTGGGCGTTATGGGACAATGCAAGCATCCAGGAGAGACTGGATCACGGAGATAAAGTCTGGAGTTACACGGCGCTCACACAAGGGAAAACCCCAACCCCCTTCTGGGAAACGGACTTTCCTTTGCTGAACTATCGAATAGCAAGCTGGCAAAACTGGATAACCGGCTCTACGGGATTGCTATATTGGTCCACAGTTTACTGGAAAAAGGGAATCGATCCTTGGACGGAACCCGCCACCTACGAAAATTACAACGGGGAGGGGATGCTTTTTTACCCGGGAACGGAAGCGGGGGTGAACGGCCCGATCGAATCCCTTCGAATTAAAGCGATACGGGATGGAATGCAGGATTACGATTATTTCACGATACTCGCAAAGCGGAAGGGTCGGAAATATGTGAACAACCTCGTGAGGCAAGTCGCATCGGACTGGAACCACTGGAACGCGGACCCGAACATCCTGCTGAAGATTCGAAATAAAATTGGCGAGATGATCAGCAAGGCAACGAACGGATGGAACAGATCCGACCGATCGAACAGATACTCAGGAGGAAAAAGTCACGAGTAGCTCCCCAACCTTTTCGCATGCTCCACGATATGCTTGAAGTTATCCAGGCTCACACTATCCGGCACGGAGTGATCGGAGGAAAAGATGTATCCGCCGTTTTCCTTCACAACCGGGATGACCTTCTCCATCTCCGCCTCGATCGCTTCGATATTATCCCATAACACCGCGTTTATCCCTCCATGCAACACCAGCCTGTCGCCGAAGGTTTTCTTGATATGAATAGGGTCCATCCCCGCCTTGACCTCAAGAGGATTCAGTGCGTCAAGTCCGATTTCCAAAAGCTCAGGTATGAACGGATTCACATCCCCGCAAGAGTGCAGGTGCGCCTTGATCCCCTTCGCGTGCGCCCAATCGATCGCACGTTTATGAAACGGCTTCAAAAGCCTTCGGTATGTTTTCAGGGAAAAGAACTGATTATGCTTGAACCCCATGTCATCCGGCCAAGAGATGCAATCGAATTCGTAACCTTCATCCCAAACCATATGCAGGAGTTGAAGATTCACATTTAAAAAATGCTCGAACATATCCATGCACCATTCCGGTTGCTCCACCAACGCGATCAGCATCCGCTCCGTGCCGATGGTCCATGAGTGAGTCACATCAAACCCAAACCATAGACCACCGATAATCCAATACCCCTCATCGCGCCATTTGCGATAATTCGATTTCAGCCATTCCCACGGAATGCGGTCCTTGTCCGGCGTCATCCTCTCCTTCGCAACTCTCCAAGTGTCCGGGTCTTTGATCGTGAAATCCAAAAACTCGGGCACCCCTCCGGCATGACGCCAGTCCTTGAGGGTTGCACCCCAAGAGGTTGTGTGAATGCGATACTCCTCCGTCTCCTCAAGCACTCTGCTGGGATACCGAGGGCTATTGTCCACGCCGATATACGCCACTTTATCCATGCCGAAATAGTCAACCCAATCCACGTCAGGCGGCATCCCCTCCCGTCGCCAACGCTCGATGGTGGAACTCCACGGTGCGTCAATGACCGGAATGCGATCAGCGTCCCTGTGTTCATACATCCTCTTAAATCGCTCATGAGAATTCATGATCCATCCCCCCGGGTTTTCAATATATTACCTTCTCGAACCCGAAATCGTTGGATCCGTACGCCTTTACGGTTGATCCTTCATTCCGATCCCGTATGATAGCGATCCCGTGTAACATGATCAATTCCACTCCGAACTCGATTTGAAACCGCACACTTCTCGGCTCCCTTATGAAGAGGATTTCAGATGATTGCGTCGCAACAGCACCCCCGAGGTGTTCTCGTCAACTTGGATAGCGCCGCTTGGGTTGTCCAAAATGCAATCCTCCACGATCACATTATTCGCATTGCCTCCTATATCTATTTTGCCGTAATTATCCGCATGGATATGTTGTCCCCGATGCACGCAGAACCGCGTGACCGATCCGGAGAAGATATTCGGATTGCGCATATCCCCCATGGATTGCACCATGGTATCCCCTTCGCGGATATCGTTATCGTGATATTGGACGTACCAGGAAGGCATCACTCCGTCCGGATTTCGCAATCCAAGGTTCAGCATCTCCCCGACTCTGAACGTTTGGTTGTTGGCTCCAATTACGTTGAACGAGGATCCATATCCCAGATTCACCCATCCGGCGTCTTCAAATCGATTTCCGATCAGCATCACATTGCCACGATATGGGATGATGCTAATCACCGAACTCGAATCCGGCGGAATCGAAAACGGACGGTCCACTTTCCACATTCGTCCCCGATTTTCGACGACGTAACGGTATTGTCCCTCCCCCTTGCCCTCAAGGACGCAGACCACGGATCGTCTCCATAGAGGGCTATCCTCTTTCGCCCAGTCAGGATATTTCGGATCTTCCCCCAATTCGATATCCACGCCATGAACCAATGCAATCCGTCCGAGATACGCTTGCGCCACGCCGTCGAATGTCCATGAGAAATCCGATTGTTGCGCGTAAAAAGCCTCATGCCGGTTGCGTGAGTAATAGACGTTGCGCCCCTCCCCGCTCAGGTTGATATAAGCGGTTGGATCCAAGCTGATCATGACATTGTCCTCAACGATAACTCCATCCGAGTGAGCCAAATCCAAGTTGGACTTCCCTGCGATTATCCTATTTCTGGCCATGACCAATCCAGTTCCGGAGGTCATGGCAACCCCTCGAGCGACGATATCGCAATCGGTCACCTGACTGTTATCGCCAAGCTGCAATAATAACCCATTCTCCCTTTCTCCCGACCTAATCCAATATCTGTCCACGCGAACCCTCACTCGCCGCATCCGAAAACCGTTTCCGGTTACCACCCCGGTCTGATACATTCTGGGCATGATGAGGGTAAGGTCCTCGATAGCATACCGATCCCCCGATATCATCACAGGAGGATTAATCCTATCCTTCGCCGTGAGACGTCTGCGATTGCTCCCTCCATCCAAAGCCATATTTCCGGTCCCCCACCATAGGGTGACCAACCCCATCCCCTCCCCTTTGAGAACGGTGTTCGGAGGAATGTTCAAGGGTGTGCGAAGCGTGTAGACGCCTGCGGGGAAGAAGACGATCCCGCCGCCATTCGCTTGCGCCTTTTTCAACGCCGATGAAACGGCATCCGTGCGATCCACGGAGATTGAGCCTTTAGGAAGGGTGCGGAGCATCTCTTGCTTCGCATTCGCGCCGTAATAATCCATCACGTTGTAGACAGTTTTGTTCTCCGCTCGCCTGGGTTGAACCTCAATGGAGCCCGCCATGACCCACCCGAACTCCCCTCCATGTCCGTTATGCACTATCACCGTGTAAGCGCCGGGCTCCACCTCTTCGCTTAAATCGCAAGAGATCGACCATGGATCATAGGATCGAGCTTTGATATAACGATCCCTTCCATCCACGCCTCGCAAGCAGATCATCGACGGAGACTGTTTCGGGCGTTTGGGTTGGATCGGAAAATCGCTCGTTGGATAAGCTCCGGTCTCATCCCGTGCAGAAGCATTTGAATGCAAGAGTGAATTCGCCATGCATCTTCCAAAGATTCTCAACCACCCGCCGGATGTTGCCGAGCTTCCTTCATCCCCCTGCATCCACCAAACATCAGGCGCATTGATCCTTATCACCGGCATATCATGCTCGCCCGCAATCAATTGACAGAGGTAAACCCCGTAACCGAAATCTTTCGGGATGACAAACTTCATGCAAATCTCGGATATATGCAGGGGTGAAACCTCTTTCCAAGGCAGAGAGCCTGGCACGGACTCCGGATTAACTCGAATGGAGGGCGGAGAGAAGGGTTTATCCCTCAACAACGCCACTCTCACCTTGCGAACATTCCCAAGGTTTGCTCCGACGATCATCACGGTTTCATCCGGACGGGTCGGCTGCCCAACCCAGTAGACAGATGGGGAGTTGAAGGATGTATCCGTAATACCGACCGATGCCATCGGATCAACCAACGCCAGTCCGGCTAACTTCAAAATATCCCTGCGCGTCGGCAAACTCGAGGTTTTGAATGAATCGGAAGGAGTGCTTTCACGCTTCATGCGCATTGATTTCACCTCTTGTTCCTCTCTATTCAAGCGTCATTTCTGAAACGACTGATCATGAAGCAAAACTCATACAACCCCACGCAAGTCACATCCCTTGCGACTTATTGGTTCTCTCTTCGATGTGTCAAAATCACTTGCGCGTTAACCCCACCGTCTTCCTGACGCAGAGTCAGACGCCATCCATTGATGCGAACTATGGCGTCGCATATGGCAAGCCCGAGTCCATTCCCGCCCGTCTTTGAGTTCCTTGACGCATCCGGGCGATAAAAAGGCTCGAACAGCTTTTTCTCGTCCCAAGCGCCTATGTAATCGCACTCATTGAAAATCGTAATCTTAACAAAGGGGGGTTCCATTACGGCGGAAATGGTCACATTTCCGTTCTCCTTCGCATATTTCACCGCGTTTTCTATCAGATTCCGAATGAGCATTTGGATATGGTTGTAAGGCGCTTGAAGGATGATGTTATCGGGAACATCCAAATGGACGTGAAGATTGCGCTCTTCCGCCAAGGATTTCATGGTCAAAGCGGTTTGCTCGCATAAATCCGAGATATCCACGGGTTCGTTGGGCGGCGGCGGTGAGGTGTCCAATTGATTTAATAGAAGCAAATCTCTAATGAGCGAGATCAGACGGTGCGTCTGCAGGCTCGCCTCCTCTATCACCTTCCGATACTCCTCCGCAGTGCGAGGGCGGGTCAACGATAGTTCCAGATGTCCGGATAACGCTTGCAAAGGCGTTCGTAACTCATGAGAGGCTCCGGCGTAAAACCTTCCTTTCATCTCGGCGGATTCGGAAATTCGCGCCAAAAGGTCATTTAACGTCCCCACCAACTCCACCATCTCCGAATCCTCGGATGGCGAGGTGAGTTTGACTTTAAGCTGATCGGTTGATGCCGCCATCGCCTGCTGTGAAAGTTGGCGAATCGGGGAAAGCGTTTTGCCGACCAGCATCCATGATCCGATCATGCCACCCAAAAGCAATATCATGCTGAAGACAAAGAGATCCTTGATCTGATCCTGCAGGGCTTCCTCTCGCTGCTCCCACGGATATGCAACCACCACGCTTAGATGATTGACTCTCATAAGACGTATGCGCCATTTATCTGAGGGAACAAGTGGCAAGGAGGGCACTCTCCCCGGGGTCTTTTGCAGTATTTTGTGGTGAGGACCAAGAATGAGGATGGCTATATTCTCCACGGAGATATCCGGCTCCTCTTCATAGAAGTCAATGAGATTGAATTTATTCCCCAGCTCTTTCATCTCCCTGCGCAAGCGTTGCTCGGTGGAATGCAGCATATAGGAGGCGTGCCCTTCGGCGAAACGGCGTGAATAGCCGGAGATGCCTACGCTCGCCACAAATAGAAGAACGGCGATGGAGAGCGTGAAGACGAGTGTCATCCGCGCTCGCATCGAATTAATCATTATGCTCGTTCTCCATTCTGTATCCAACCCCTCGAACCGTATGGATTAAAGGATTTGGATGTCCCTTGTCGATCTTCCCTCGCAAGTAACTAATATACACATCAAGAACATTATCGTTGCCCTCAAAATCATACTGCCATACATGCTCCAGGATCATTGTTCTTGTGAGAACTCTGCCCTCATTTCGCATGAGATATTCCAACAGGGAGTATTCCGTGGCGGACAGATATATCTGCTTTCCGCCTCTTTCCGCCTTGCGAGTGGCTGGATCCAGCGCCAAGTCGGCAACCTTGAGTATCGCAGGAGACGAGGCTCCCCTCCTGAGCAGTGCGCGCATTCTAGCCAACAGTTCCCCCACCTGGAACGGCTTGACAATGTAATCATCCGCGCCACTGTCCAAGCCCTCAATCTTATCCTGCAGCGCATCACGAGCGGTGATCAGAAGGATGGGCGTATGGATATGCTTTGCTCTAAGGCGTTTGCACACCGAGAACCCATCCAGTCCTGGCAACATCACGTCCAGCAGTATCAGATCATATTCGGATATCTCCGCAAGTTCCGCCCCGCGCAAACCATCCTCGGTCACTTCGGCGGTATAGCCTGCCTCGGTGACGGCTTGCTTCAGAAAACGCGAGACGCTCTGATCATCCTCGACTATCAACACCTTCAATTTCTTCCTCCTCCGCACACGGAATGGGACGGGAGGCATCCCGTCCCAATATATCGCGCGATTCCCATGGCATCACGTTGATATCGCCGATGAAGTCTGGAACCTTCAGCGTTTGATACCAAATTATATCTCATACTATCGTTTATGACGCTTGACGGCGTCCTGTCTTGCCTCGATCCTCTCCTTGCCAGCATTGGTAA
>Ga0123519_10016984_pt1 | contig 10047 bp, 4 predicted proteins | sample YelNatPaOPRAMG02_FD_87396 | JGI IMG/M metagenome (GOLD analysis project Ga0123519, IMG submission 87396) | Hot spring microbial communities from Yellowstone National Park - Yellowstone National Park OP-RAMG-02 (version 2) | ecosystem: Environmental > Aquatic > Thermal springs > Hot (42-90C) ...
CCGCCCGCACCATGGCCAGGACGCCCGCCGGGCGCCAGTCGCTCGCCGTGGCTTCAAGGATGCGCAGTGCCACCGCCAGCCGTACCCCCTGGGGCGGGCGCGCCGCCTGCGCGCCCAGGCCGCCGGCGACCTCAGGCCCCAACCACACCGCCTCCGTCGCGCCCCAACGCGGGGCGCCCGAATCCGAAGTAACTGAGCTATCCCATACGCTGTAGCGCAGCGTTCCCTCGGCCTCATCCAAGCCCACGAGGTAGAGCGCCCTCCCCGCGCTACTCAGCCCCACGGGCGCAGCCATCCCCTGCCAGCCGGGCACGCGGGCGGGAACGCTCCAGGCCTGGGCGCCCCCCTCCAAGGCCGTCCCATCCGCCCAGCGGTGCCAGACGCTCCCATCGGCCTCCTTGGCGTAGACGAGATGCACCTGGCCGTCAAGCAGCGCCAGCCGCGGCCAATCGTAGCCGGGATCAGCCAGGCGCTCCGGCTCGGCCCAGGAACGGCCCGCCGGGCCTTCCGTAGAGCGGGTATAGTAGATGCCCTGCGGGGGCATCGCCCCGGGCAAGGACCCCTTGACCCAGGCCACATGAAGCGTGCCATCGGCGGCCACGGCCAAAGCCGGGTGATCCACCGCCGGCCAGCCGGCGGCTACAGCATCAAAGATCAGCTCCGGCGGCGACCAAGATTCGCCACCATCCTCCGAATGAAGGAGATAAACCCCTCGCCCCTCGTTCAGGGGTACAGCATAGACGAGATAAAGGCGGCCGGCGAGGTCCAGGCCCATCTGCGGCCAGCTCCCCGCCGCCGTGGGCGCGGAAAGCTCCACCGGCTCCGACCAACCGGCGGTGGCTGCTTGGTCCGCCCGGGCGCGGGCATAGAGGATCTGCCCCAGGTTGCCGCCGCTCCAGGCTAAATGCAGGAGGCCGTTCGCATCGGCCACCAGCGCCGGCTGGCGCAACAGCTCCTGGCCGGAGTCGTCGCGGGTGACGCCGATCGCCGGCGACCAGCGCGTGCCATCCCAGCGGGCGTACATCAGCGCCGTCCCCGCGCCTCCTGAGCCGGGCTCCGTCCAGACGACGTGCACCCTTCCCTCGCCGTCCACGGCCACCGCCGGCCACCCGGCCTCCGGCCACTGCTGTAGGCGCTGCGGCGTGGACCAGGGCGAGGGCGGGGCAAAGGCCAGTTCCAGCGCGCTTATCCGACATTCGGTGAACCAGACCTCGCCCGAGGCGGCATCCGCCCCGACAACCATTAGCTTATCCCCTACTACGGCCGCATGGAGGTCGCTAAGGGCCAACCATTGTTGCGTCTCGGGGTTGCGCAGGCGCAAATCCAGGGAGCGAGGCCCCGACCAGCGCCCCCGTTCGGCGTCCCAAGCCAGCATCGTTAGCTCCGCCGTGCCTTCCCCCCACAGCCAGAACAACCGCTCGCCCTGTGCCCAGAAGCGATCCCCCTGCGGGCAGGCACGCAGGCCGTCTAGAATGCGCTGTGGCCCGGCCCAGGTGAGGCTCAGCGCGCTCGTGATCACAAGGGTGGGAGCGGGCGTGGGCGTGCCGGTGAGCGTAACCGTGATGATCTCCGTCCGGGTCAGTTCATGGGCGGGCGAGGAGGGCGTCGCGGTGGGAGCGGAGGAGGGTGTCGTCACCGAGATCAGGGCTTGTTGATAGAGCGTGCACAGCCCCATGTGCGAGCCCTCCCACATCCTCAGCGCACCTCCCTTCGGCAGGGCCACCACGCGCGGGCGCGCAGGACGATCCTCGGCTCGGCCGAGGGATTCGGGCGGCGTCCAACTGGCCCCGCCATCGGGCGAATAGGCATAGAGCGCCTGCCCCGAACGCGGCTCCACCCAGACCAGGTGCAGCTCTCCCTTGTCGCCAACCGCCAGGCGGATATAAGCTTCCTCGGCACTCAAGAGGCGGAAGTAAATCGAAGGGTAGACGAGCGTGGTCGCCCCCCAGCCGGCCTCCGGGGTCCAGCGCCGGATATAGATCCCCGCCGGGGCAGTGATATCCTGCGTCGGGCGCACATAGGCCGCGACGAGCCCACCGGAGGGCGCGGCGGCCAGGGTATAAGTGAGCGCCGACTCGGCGACTACTTCGGGGGAGGTCCAGATAGCCTTGCCGAGCGTCAAGCGGCTGTGCATCAGCGGGCGCAAGTGCGTCTCACGATCCTCTTGATCCAGCCAAATGGCGTGCACCTCTCCTGCACGATCGGCGAGCAGCGAGGGCATCTCGGCGATGGGTCGTAGCTTGGGTTGTAGGCCCACCGTCTCCGAGATGACGATCGGTGCAACAACCGGGGCAGACCAGCCCTTCTCATCGCGTACGGAGGTGGTCAGGCCATCAAAGCGATCCCACCAAAAGGCCTGCAAGCTTCCCTCGGGTGCGACGGCTATGCGCGGTTGCGAGGCCGCCCCCGAACGAGAGAGGTTCGTGGGCACGCTCCATAGCTCGGCGGGGGATTCGGCGGCGGCGCGGCCAAAGAGGCCCGCATGATATAGCCCGAACAGGAGAAGGGCCATCAGGAAGAACATACGAACACAGCGCCACACACTGGTCACCCTTATACTAAACGCAGCATTACGACTCATGGATTGCCCTCACCCCAGCCCTCTCCCAAGTCTGGGCGAGGGAGGCTGCGCCAAGCACGCTCAACGTGCCAACGTTCCAACATGCTAACGTTCCAACGTTCTAACATTCAAACGTTTCCCCGCTTCCTCGCGCCAATAGGTCGCTCCCTCATCGCCCGGTTTCAGGAGCAAGACGGTGGCCCAGGCGTCGGCGGCGCGGCGATAGTCCTGGCCCAGCCAATAGCGAGACCAGGCCTGGCCCAACAGGCGCGGCACGGCCCAGGTCAGCCCGCGCACGATCTCCGCCGCCTGCTCCGGCTGGCCTGCGGCCACCAGGGCATCGCCCAGGAGCAGGCGGGTCACGCTATCGCGGTGCCCGGCAGCCCAAACAGCCTGCATGTGCTCCAGCGCCTGCTCGTATTGCCCACGGGCGAGGGCAATGGCCGCCAGGCGCTGGCGCGCCGTAGGATTGGCCGGGTCGGCCTGGAGGGCGCGATTCAACCAATTTATGGCGACGCTCAGATCCTCGCGCTGGCGCACCTGATCCAGCGTGGGGTTATCAAAGTGCCATTCGTCGTAGGCGTTCAGCTCCACCCGCGCCTGGGCCAACGCGCCGAGGTTAGCATACCAAGCCCCCAGCAGCTTTTGCCGGTTCGCGATCCCCAGGCAAACCAGGAGGGCGAGCAAAACGATCCCTGCGACGACCGCCGGCCACCGACGCGCAGGGCGCTCCGTCCAAACGGGCACCTCTCCCACCCGCGAAGCCGCCAGGATGAGCGCCAAAGGCACAAAGTGAAGCACAACCCCCTGATATCCGTAAAAAATGTCGTCCAGCATGCCGTGGGCCAGCATCGCCCCCAGGCTGACCAGGCCAGCTTCAATGATCCAGGCCTGGCCGGTGGGCGAACCTTCCAGACGACGCAATTGGCGGAAGCTGAAGACGAGCGCGCTCGCCAGCAACCCCAGGTAAGGGAGCAACCCTAAAGCCCCTTGGGCGATAAGGATATCCAAAAGCATATTATGGATATGATCTATATAACTCACATGAATCAGCAAGGTGTAAATGGAGAATGACAAAGGCAGGGCCCACAGGCCGAGGCCAGTGAAGCGGTAATCGCGCGCCAGGAGCAGCCCATCGCGGAAAAGCTCCAGGCGGCCGGCCAGGGCTTCCCTGCCCGGCAAGCGACCCGAAACCACGCCGAAGAGCACGGCCAACACCAGCCCCGCGCCCACGAGCACGAGGATGGCCACAGCCAGGAGGCGAACCCGCCAGGCGCGCTCCGGCCGGCCAGGGGCCATCCGCCGGCTCCAGCGGCCGAGGATGTGCCAGGCAACCCACAGCGCCGTCGCTCCGACCAGGGCAGCCCAGGCTCCGCGCGACATGCTTAGGAACCACCCCAGTCCGGCGACGCCGGCGGCAAGGCCCCAGAACCAGGGCCAGAGCCTGGCCAGGGGATGGGCACCTGTGGCGGCGCGTCGGCGGCCTAGGATGATCAAGGGGACATAGAGGGGCATGATTACCGCCAGGATGCCCCCTGCCGCATTGGGGTTCACCTGAAAGTCGGCGGGCTTGGGCAGCCATTTTTGGATGCTCTGCCCCAGGGCGACGAGCGCGGGCACCTTGGCCTCCTGCGCGGTCCAATCGTTAGTGGCCAGGAAATAGAGCGAGAGGGCCAGGCCAAAGACTCCCCAGAAGGCCAGGACGGCATAGAGATGCCCCAGGTCGGGCTGATCGGCGACGGCGTAGTAGATGCCCACGCCACTGAGGATCAAACAGAAAGCTACCCAGGCAGCCCCTCGATCGTAGGCCGCCCAGACCCCTAACCCACACGAGGCCAGGAAGAGCCACAAGGGGATGCCGAAGGGGGATACACGCAACCTGAAGCCCACCCTAGCCAGGGCCAAGAGGCGCGATAGGCCCAAGAGGACAAATGGCCAGACCATCATGGAGCCCTTCGGCGGCCAGGTCCCGATCGGTCCTCGCGAGGGCCAGACGAAGCTCCCCTGGCTATAGAAAAGGCCGGCGGCGCCAAGGGCCAGAAGAAACTCCACATAAGGCACCACTGCCCCCAACCGGGCAAACCGCCCCCTCGCGCCGCGCTCGACGGCCAATGCCTTTACCCCCGTGCCCATCCCAAACTCTCCAAGCCGATCTCCAGCGCTGCCCGCCACGATGAGGGGCTGCTCAGCAGGGCCTTCAGATAGGTGAGTAGCGGCCCCGGGCGAAAGATCCACTCGCGAAAGGCCACCCTGGCCCAATGCTCCAACTGCTCGGCGCTCAGGCCGGGATAATCCAACACCGTAGAGCGATCCATATCCACCTCTTCCCAGCGCGTGCCGGGGCGAAACCAACCCTGCTCCACGACCTCGAAGAAGAAGGGCGTGCCCGGATGGGGCGCGGCGATGTGAAAGAGCACCAGGTCTAGTGGCAAACGCTTGGCATAATCAATGGTCTTACGGATGCTCGTTTCCGTCTCGCCGGGGAGGCCGATGATGAAATAGCCCCAGTTCATGATCCCGGCGGCCTTGGCCCAGCGCAAGGCCTGCTCGGCCTGCTCGGGGCGGATCCCCTTGTTCATGCGCCGCAGCATCCCCTCATCGCCCGATTCCAAGCCCCAAGCGATCATCCAACAGCCCGCACGGGCCATCAAGCGCAACAACTCTTCGTCCACGAAATCCACGCGGCTGTTGCACATCCAGCGTATCTTCAGCCCCCGGCTCAAGAGCCCCTCGCAGATGCCCACGACCTGTTCGCGGTTGACGGTGAAGAGATCGGCGTACATGTGCACCTCGCGCACGCCTAGGGTGACCAGCTGCGCGATCTCCTCTAGGACGCTTTCCGGGGAGCGAAAGCGCACGGCGCTCCCGTTCGTGACGTGCTTGATGCAAAAGCGACACCCCGCCGGGCAGCCACGACTGGTGACCACGAAGGCATAGGGGCCGCGCACCATCGGTGCGCGATAGCGGCGCAGGGGCAGAAGGTCATGACGCGGCAGGGGCAGGTCGTCCAGGTCGCGGATGAAGGGCCGATCGGGGTTGACCACCACCTCGCCGCCCCGCCGCCAGACCAGGCCCTTGATCCGCCCCAGAGCCTGTTCTCTCGCGCGCTCAAGCCAGGCCGGCCGCCACGCGGGATCGGCCTCGCGAAAGAGCCGCTCCAGGCGCGCGCGGAAGGCCGGCTCCAGGCGCGGCCACCAGCTCGCGGGATCATCCTCCGCAGTTTGCGGGCCAGGGGGAGCGCTGGCCCCCGGACGTCCCGTTCGGAGGCCAGCGTCCGACCCCGGCTGGGGGGATAACGCCAGGGGGATGGCGTCGTGCAAGGGATAAACTTCCAAGGTATCCAACAGCTCGCGCAAGGTCAGCTCCGGCTCGCCGCGCAGGGCGAAATCCAGGGCCGGATAAGGCCCCATCGTCGCCCGCGGAAGCGGGGTGACGTGCGTGCCGAAGGTGATAGTAGTCGCCCCTAGGCTCTTGGCCAGGAAGACGCCATACATGTCGTTTTGTAGCGTCGGCCCGGTCAATTGGGTGACGTAATAGCGCGGCTGCCTGGCGCGCAAGAGGCGCTCGAATTCCGCCCAGGACATGCGGGAGGGGATGGCGTCCACCACGGCCACGCGGTAGTCGGGGAAGAGCGCGGCCAACTGGGCCAGGCTGACCTGGGGCCAGACCATCCCTTCGCGCGAGCGCCGCCCCACACGGTGTTGGCTGCGAATCCAGATGCCCCGGTCGGGCGCGGGGGGGTTGACGAAGAGGATATCCACCGCGTCGGCGGGACGCGCCGCGGCACATCCTCGGACGGCCTGGTCGGCGTCGGGGAAGTGGGGGGCAGGGATATGCTGGCGTATGCGGGCGCCTCTGTTGGCCATCGCATAAGGCTTCTCAGTCACAATGAAGCTCGGCATACAATTCAACGCCCTCAGCCATAGTATTTGGAAAACGCAAGTGATTTCCCTCAAGCCCATCTTGCGCGTCCTCTTGCCAAATCAGCCGGACTATCTTGACCCGGTTTCCCCGTGTGAAAACCTGCACGAGTTCGGCCTGCACACTCTTCAGGTCAACTTGGTCAACAAAGCCGTCCCAGTCCACGAGGTAATCTATACGCTCCTTGCGCAGGTAGCTCACGATGTCTCCCTCAAGATAGTAAGGCAACGCAGAAGGATTGACCACCCCATCCAGGTTCACAACATGACGTTCAGAAAAGTAGCCGAAAATACCCGACTGGAAAGCTGCAATGCGAGCCTTTGGATCGGTGTTTTGGCTCAGCCAACTTGCGGCTTCATACTGCGCTTTGGTATACCAGTCCTCTGGCTGGGCAAATACGGGATTGGCGCCTTGGGGCAACGCAAAAGGCGACGCAACGGCAAAGCCAAGGTATAAAACCGCTTGAGCGGCATGGCGCACTTTCGCCGTACCAAGCCGAAAATGTTCAATCAAACCAAGAAAAGACTCAACAAATACACTTAAAAGGATCATCCCAATTACACTTAGAGGGTAAAAGTACCGTGGCCACCCCCAAACTGTGAATTGGTAGAAAACGTAGGCCGCAAGTAGTCCAACTCCGTAAAGCCAGAGAAATCGCAGTCTTCCCAAGGCTGAGACAAGGGAATTCCGTGTCTCTCTGTTGCGAATCGCCAGCAAGACTACCCCCGCCATCAAAACCAAAGAGGCAAGCCATATGCGCCTGCGCACAAATGGCGCCCAAGGCATGAATGGTGTGACTACCCGCAGTTGCAGGTTGGGTACTAACGCGAGCAAATGATCGCGCACGATGTTAGGCCCAGTGTATTCAGCTATAGAGCGCGATCTTGTCGCGATCCCGCTGTCGAAGAACAAATGGCCTGTAAGGAGCTTGCTGGCAATGAACCATGGGGCCAGGGCCAGGCACAACATAAGGCAAGCCACAGCAACAATCAGGAAGGCTCTCCTCCTATAGTTGCGTTGGGGTGCACGTTGCAGAAGGCAAAGACCAAGGTCAGCGACAAGAGCTGCGCTGAAAATGAGTGTATCTATGCGTGCGAGGGCCAACAGGCCAAGCCCCCCCCTAACGCGGCGGCTTCGACAATCTGGTTTCCCAATCGCTCGTCGCTTTTGGTCAACCTGCCTTGCCATCTGAAAATATACAAATAAGTGATTATGGAGAAAAGAAAAAGCTGCAAAGTCGTCTCTAAGCCGTTAATACCACTTATAATATATGGAGAAAAGCTAAATATTACAAGAAATATGATAGAAGAGCGTATTCCAAGCAATTTTTCGATAACTAAGAAGATAATAAAACCAGATACTATATTTTGAATACATTGAATCAAAAGGATGAAAATTGGAATAAACCGACCATATATAGGGAGCACGAAATAAAGTGGCACTATGAGAAAAACGTGCAAAGGCTGAAAACCATTGGTGACATGCAACCCATCATGGGTCCAACCATAGCCAAGGGCTATATTGCGCGCGATACCCAAAGAGTAGAAGGTATCATCTATCCACAGTACTTCCGGCTTGGTCACAGCAATCACAACGCGCACAACCAATCCAGCAATAAGAAGTAACCAAATCACGATTCGCCTCATATGCCCTTTCCCCTATGGATCAGCCCCACATGCTACTGGACCAACGCTAGTGCCAAAACCAAACTGTGTTACCCTGTTTCAAAGATGAACCGACTTGTCGATTCACAAGAGCAATGAATCAGTGCCACCATCTCAGCGATCAACGCCTGAACGAAGACGAAAAACTCTAACCATCGCCTTCTGATCTTCGAAAACCAGATTCCCCTGCAGAACATCTGTCTGTAAAGCTTTCAACACCTCTTGGGTAGCTGCGCTATACTCCAGATTCCCATCATGACGCCACTCCAGTTTAGGCGCAATGAGCAGATAAACGGGGTTCTGGCGCGTCACTATGTCTGCCAATGCAGATGGGTCATCCTGCAACTGGACTGTTGCCCGCTGCGCGTAGAGATAGATTGCCTGAGGTTGCTCACAAACCACAACAGCGTCCGGCGGGGTGTTGTCCTTGATCCAGACACTCCCGACTCGGAAATCACGTACATGGTTCAACGAATCGTCGATTAGAATACTACGTACTAGTTGCGCACACAGAAGTAAAGCTACTGCCCCAGACGACAACCAGACATGAAGGGCAACGCGAGTTCGCGCAGTATGGCTGATCCTCCCGAGAAAAAACCTGAGGGCTTCCACGCCTCCGAGAAGCAAATAGCCAAAAAGCAAGGGCAAAATGCCATAGAGAAATCGTTCACCGCGAAATGGCCATAGTATCGTAACTACTGCAAACAGAGGCACGAATAGATGAGCAACAAGGAGCCCGCATCTACGGATACTTGCTGCATAGCCCCCCGCTACCAAGATGAAGATCATCGCCGATGTAAGCCAGCTTAAAGGAGCCAAACCAAACGAGCGCAATAGGCTCTGAGCTCTGGGCGAGCCAATAAAGGGAATCAAGCTGTCACGCAAGTAAACACCGATGTACTCAGATGCTCCCTGTACGCCACGGGAGACGATGTCCGACGCAATATGCCCTTGTCCCCACTTTGCGGGGTGGTAGAACTGGTCAAGGTATTCCCCAATACCGACCACATCCTGCCAGCCAATGTCTGTGCAAGCGACGACCACCGCAAGCGTAGTGAGGGAAACAAGAGTCGCGATGACCAGCCTTGCCCATCTTCTTTTGAGCATTAGGTATAGCGCAGATGCGATGACAAATGTGGCCCCAATCGTCCGAACGTAGGCCGCAAATACCCAGATGACTCCCAAACTGGCCGATAGTGCGTGATCACCTAGTTTGGGGGCTGACTTGGTAGTCATAGCCAGGCCAAGTAGCACCCAAAATGTGAAGGCAGGCTCCGACATCACCATCCCTGAATGGCTGACTGTCATGGGCGAGAAAGCATAAAGGGCCGTAACCGCCAAGGCCATCAAACGATCTGGGATGCCAAGATCAGACCAACACCATCTGACCATAAGGATGTTGGCTAAAGTGAACAGAAGGGACAGCAGCTTGAGAGACTGGAAACTGCCTCCCGATAGAGCGTAGATTGGGGCAAGCATCAACGGCCAACCGAATGGATAGCGCGTCGGAAGCACTTGATCTGGAGTGTTGATCAGACCGTAGGCAGGACCCGTAGCGATAGACTTGGCCAGTACGATGTACTGGGCGTCATCCATATAGGTCCCAACTTGGAACGAGTCGAACTTCGATAGGCACAGCAGAAGCGCAACGATGAGAATCGACCAGAGAGCAAGCTCACGACAAAGAGCTATCACCAGTCCTCGACTCATGCTCTTCATATTGTGACCCCGCTGAAAGATCAACGCTCGAACCCTCTGAATGGCTTTACAGTCAGCACCTTCACTTTCCCCACGCGCGTCGTGGCCGCCAACGACGATACCGCAATAGCGCCCGCAACGCGGGCAGGCCATCCCGCCAGGGAGAGAGCTTTTTCTCCGCCCGCGGATGGTACGAGATGGGCA
>Ga0123519_10016986_pt1 | contig 10046 bp, 9 predicted proteins | sample YelNatPaOPRAMG02_FD_87396 | JGI IMG/M metagenome (GOLD analysis project Ga0123519, IMG submission 87396) | Hot spring microbial communities from Yellowstone National Park - Yellowstone National Park OP-RAMG-02 (version 2) | ecosystem: Environmental > Aquatic > Thermal springs > Hot (42-90C) ...
GGTTGAAACCCAGAAATGATCAGGGTTGGAAGGGTCGGGTAAAATCCTGAGAGGGTCATGTAAATCATTCGATAATTCCCAGTGCCATGTATTATTTTCGTGAATAAATATCTGCAGGGGCCTCCACTGGTTGTTCCATGCATTATCGAGAGCACCTCCGGCGATGTAGGTTTTGTTATTAGAGTTGGTAATAAATAATACATTGTTACTGTATGGCCCTGGAACAGAGAATTTACTGAAATTGTCAGGACCTGAATATCTTATAAGGCCATTATTCCTGTCAGCTATCCATACATCGTTTCCTTCTGCCATGGCATGGGCAATGTCGGGAGGGTCGTTATTATATGAAGAAATGACTGAAGAAAGCACTCCTTCTGTATTATAAATTCTTACCATTTTTTTTGATACAACAATGAAGCCTTCTGAGAAGGTTTCGAGAGAAAGATTTTTTATGCCTGGCTGAACGGAAAAGATGTTTACATTCTGAGAATTGTTTAGAGAGAAAATTGTATCAGTTGATGTAGATGACATAAGATTAACATAAATTTTATTGTTCAGTGAAATTATTGCATTAAAAGAAGCAGAGGAAGCTGGAAAGGAATTCATACGCGACCAGTTGCCTGAATATGCCAGGCCTGTAGCTCTCATATCCGAAAAATAAAGTCCGGTATTTGTTGCTGCATAAATTACTGTTCCGTCAAAAGCTATATCATATACCTCTGTACCTTCACCTCCGGGTTTCCATGTATCATTTATTTCCTTCCTTGGCACATCAAGTACTATAATACCCTGGCTACCAGCCAGGTATGCATATTTGCCCCTGGTTCTTATTTTATATATTTCTTTTTTGCCCGGAATATATTTTTTCTTTATGTCAGGTATATTATAGATATTGTTTCCGGACACTATATCCAGATTTGTTGTCTGATAAGCTATGATAAGGGATTTTTGTTCTTCTGACCATCCAATTGTGCTTATTCCTGTTTCGGTAAGACCGTGAACTTTACTGGCTTTTCTTAATTCACTGTATTTTTTGTTGAAAATAAGCAGGGAACTTCCCGTTGATGCATAAATTTCTTCAGGGCCGATAGCTATTGACAATGCGGAACGATATGAGAGATGATCTTTCCATGAACCTACAGGTCCCTGTGCTTTAAGGCTGAATGAAAAAAACAGAAATAGTGTTATTGAAAATAGGGATCTCATACCAGATAAACTGATGGCTAATCTATTTATTGTCAGAGATCTCATTTTGCATCAGGAAGGATTTCAGTTCTCTGAAGGCAATTGCCCTGTGGGAAATCATATTTTTCTGTTCGAGTGTCATTTCGGCAAATGTTTGGTTATAACCATCCGGTAGGAAAATCGGATCATATCCAAAACCACCTGACCCCCTGCGTTCTGTGAGAATTGTTCCATAAACTTTCCCCTCGAACAGATATTCCCTGTTGTTTTTAATGAGTGCTATTACAGTACGGAAAACAGCTTTCCTGTTTTTAATATTTTTCATCAATTCAAGAACCTTGTCGATATTTTTTTCAAAATCCTTTTCTTCACCTGCGAATCTTGCAGAATGAACTCCAGGGGCACCATCAAGGGCATAAATTTCCAGACCTGTATCATCAGCGAAAACATCCATTCCGGTAATTTCATGAATATATCTTGCTTTTGCCATTGCATTATCTTCCAAAGTATTATAATTTTCAGGTATTTCGCAGTCAATATTTAAGTCGCTGAGACTTAACAGCTCAATTTTATTTCCCAGCAGTGCACTTATTTCTTTAAGTTTGTGTTTGTTGTTAGTAGCAAAAACAAGTTTCATACTTTTCATTCGTTATGGGGTCAAAAATACTTAAAATTGAACCAACCTTATTGTGCCTTCTTTAATTAGTTTTAAATTTGAATTAATTTTCTTCTTTTGTGAAGCGCATGCTGTTAAATCCGGTTTTGTTGAAGGTGCTTTGTATTTTTATCTCTCTGGATATGAGCCAGGGGGCAATAAATGTTTTTCAGAACCTTGGTGTTTATCCGCAATCAGTTATTATAGAAAAAATATATACAGGCAGCGATTCTGTTATACTAAGCAGGGCAGGGACAGGCGGAACAGAAAAGCTGAAGGAAAGCAGAATAATTTTGGTAAGGCGAAATAATAATATATCGTTTCACCTTTCAGATCCGGGAACAGGCTTTTACAGTTTCAGACTTGAGAATTTTGACAGGGAGTGGACAAGATGGCAAAGGTCAGGAATAAAGGAATATACAAATCTTCCTGCAGGTAAATATTTGTTTCGTGCCAGGTATAGTGCTCCCGGCATTCCGGTTGTAATGATTGAGCCAGTCGGCTTTAAAGTAGTACCTGCCTGGTACAGTTCATTTCCGGCTGTAGCGTTTTATTTATTATTCTTCTGTCTGGCATCATGGGCTATTTATGAACAAATGAAATTCAGGTTTGCCCGGACTCAGTATATGCTGGAGCAGATAATAAATGTAAGAACGGAAGAACTGATAATTGAAAAGGAAAAATCAGAAAGTCTTCTTGCTAATGTTTTGCCCAAGAACACGGCTGATGAATTGATGGCAAAAGGGAAGGTGACAAAAGCAAAATATAATTTTGTTACAGTTTTGTTTTCTGACATACAGGGTTTTACAAAGATTGCCGAAGAAACAAATCCGGAAGTCCTGATTGATGAGCTTGACAAGTTTTTCTTTCATTTCGACTCTGTAGTAGAAAAATATGGTATTGAAAAAATAAAGACTATTGGGGATGCATACATGTGTGCAGGTGGAATACCTGAAAAAAACAGGACAAATCCAATTGAAGTGATACTTGCTGCGCTTGAAATGCAGGAATATATGGAGAAGCTTAAATATTCATCTGAATTTGAGGGGATGAAATTATGGGATATACGAATAGGTATTCATACTGGAACGGTTGTAGCCGGAGTTGTGGGGCAAAAGAAACTTTCTTACGATATATGGGGAGATACTGTTAATACTGCAAGCAGGATGGAATCTTCGGGAGAACCAGGGAAAATAAATATTTCAGGGACCACATATGAATTTGTTAAAGATTTCTTCATCTGCAAGTACCGGGGTAAAATGCCCGTTAAATACAAAGGTGAGATTGATATGTATTTTGTTGAGGGCATAAAGGAAGAGCTTCGTGATAATAACAACAGACCCAACAGGAAATTTTTTACCAAAATGAAGAAACTCCGGTTAAATGATGTGGAAGAATACATACTGAAATATTTTGATGATGAAGCACCTCCCAATTTATATTTTCATAATTCATCACACGTAAGGAATATTTGCAATCAGGTTGATTTGCTTGCAACATCAGAACAGATTGATGATGAAAATTACATACCGTTAAAACTTGCTGCAATTTTTCTTTACACAGGGTATATATCCGATTATAACAGACCGATGGATGCGGCTATAAGCCTGATAGAGGAAATTCTGCCGAGATACTCTCTGTTAAGTGAAGACATCGAATCGACCAGAAAGCTTATTATGAACTCCTTTAATGAGGAGCCTGAATCACTTTCGGATTTTATTCTGCATGATGCAAAGTACGACTGGCTTGGACGTGTTGATTATATAAAACTTATTGACAAACTTTTCAGGGAAGAATCAGAATATGGGAAAGTGAGTAACAGGGATGAATGGATTCAGAACCAGAGAAAAATACTTATTGAGCATGAATTTTTAACTTCTACTGCAAAACTGCTGAGAAGCGTACCAGTTGAAGAACAGGTGTCATTACTTCAGGATTTCGGAAAAGAATTAAAATGATGAATTATTTTTTCTTTATAATTTAAGAATTACATTTGGGCAATAAATAATTAAATTATCAACCATGGTGGATTTTGACTGGAAAAATCTTCCTTTTGGTTATTACAAGACCGATTATAATGTAAGATGTTATTACAGGGATGGCAAATGGGGTCCTCTGGAGGTAACTGATTCGGAGTATATTAACATACATATGGCTGCAACGGCACTCCATTATGGCCAGGAGGCCTTTGAAGGTTTGAAAGCATACAGGGGGAAAGACGGGCGAATCAGGCTTTTCAGGTGGGAGGAAAATGCCAGAAGGCTTATTCATTCGGCGAGGGGAATTTACATGGCTGAAGTTCCGGTGGAGCTTTTCAAAGAGGCTGTTTTTAAAGTAGTGAAATTGAATGAGAAGTTTGTTCCGCCATACGGGACGGGTGCATCGTTATATATCAGGCCTTTGCTTATAGGAAGCGGTGCTGAAGTGGGCGTAAAACCGTCAGTAGAATACACATTTCTGGTTTTTGTAACACCCGTGGGGCCCTATTTCAAAGAAGGCATCAAGCCGGTTAACATGATGATAAGCCGGGATGTTGACAGGGCAGCACCTCAGGGAACAGGTACTTTTAAGGTAGGTGGAAATTATGCTGCTAGCCTTCGTGCTATAATGGCTGCAAAGGAGGGAGGTTATGCTACTGCAATTTTCCTCGATGCAAAAGAAAAGAAGTATATTGATGAATGCGGTCCGGCCAACTTCTTTGGAATAAAAAACAATACTTACATAACTCCAAAATCTGAATCCATCCTCAATTCAATTACAAATTTGAGCCTGATTAAGGTTGCTGAAGATATGGGGATGAAAACAGAAAGAAGAAGAATCCCGGTGGATGAACTTGCCGAACTTGAAGAAGCTGGTGCTTGCGGAACAGCAGCTGTTATAACTCCAATTGCCAGGATTTTTGACCCGGGCACCGGTAAGATTTACGAATTCTGTAAAGATGGTAATCCCGGTCCTGTAACTCTCAAGCTTTATAAGAAAATCACAGGTATTCAGTACGGGGAAGAGCCCGATCCATACGGGTGGACTACGGTTATTGAATGAAATTTATTGAAATTCGTTGCTGGATTTCAGCAATGTTCACTATTTTTGCTGCGAAAAAAAATCAAAGTGAACAGGAAAGATCCTGTACTGCAAAAAACAAGATTGACAGGTTCATACATAACACTTGTTATTAGTGTTTCACTTGTTCTTTTCCTTCTTGGAGTTCTTGGTCTGGTTTTGATTAATGCACATGGATTATCAAAGTATTTCAGGGAGAATCTTTCTTTTTCAGTAATACTTGACGAGGATGCTCGTGAGGCAGATATCAGAATGCTTCAAAGAGATCTTGATGCAAAAGAGTATGTAAAATCCACACAATATATTTCAAAAGAACAGGCAGCTGCCAAACTCAGAGAGGATCTCGGAGAAGATTTCGTTAATTTTCTGGGATACAACCCTCTTAGTTCAACAATAGACGTATATCTTTATGCAAATTACACTCATCCCGACAGCGTAAAAAAGATTGAAAAATATATCCTTGAGTATCCAATTGTTAAAGAGGTTTACTATCAGGAGTCACTTCTTTATCTTATAAACGAAAATGTACAGAAGGTAAGTATTTTTCTTTCGGTTATTAGTTTATTTTTATTTTTAATTGCACTTACAATTATTAACAATACTATCAGATTGTCAATATATTCGAAAAGGTTTTTAATCAGGACGATGCAACTTGTGGGAGCAACAAGGGCGTTCGTTCGGAAACCTTTTCTTGTCAGAAGTGTAATTCATGGTCTTATTGCAGCACTTATTGCACTTATTCTTCTCATGAGCCTGATTTACCTTATAGAGGAAGAGTTTTTCCGTCTTCTTTCATTCGAGAATATTTATCTGCTTCTTGTCCTGGCCGGAGCAATTATTATTCTCGGGATTATTATTTCAGTTGTATCATCATATTTTTCGGTAAACAAGTACCTTAGCATGTCTGAAGATAAATTATACTATTAAAATTATGGCAAAGAAGGAAATAGAAAAAGATAAAGGCAGATTTGCCCTTACTCCTGAAAATTATAAATTCATAGCAATAGGTTTTATAATCATTGTAATTGGCTTTATACTGATGCTTGGGGGAAAATCGGAAAGTCCGGATAAATTCAGTGAAAAAATATTCAGTTTCAGGAGAATAACTCTTGCTCCGATAATAGTTGTTGCGGGATTTGTTTTTGAAATATGGGCAATAATGAGAAAACCCCGTGAAAAATAAAATAAAGTAACCTTAATACATGAGTATCTTTGAAGCATTGATCCTGGGTTTAATTCAGGGGATAACAGAGTTTTTACCTGTGAGCAGTTCCGGTCATCTTGAAATTGCAAAATCATTATTCGGACTGGAGGCGGAAAGTAGTTTTTATTTTACCGTGGCAGTTCATGGGGCAACAGTTTTGAGTACTGTTATTGTTTTCCGGGAAGAAATAAAAAAATTGCTTTCAGCAGGACTGCAGTTAAGATTAAATGCAGATAATGAATATAATATAAAAATTATTTTTTCAATGATCCCGGTTGCATTTGCCGGATTTTTTTTCAAAGACACAATTGAAGAAATGTTTAAGGGTAATGTTGTTTTTGTGGGTATCATGCTTATTGTTACTTCTCTTCTGCTTCTGGCAGGGCATTTTTTAGGCCTGAAAAATAGAGGTAAAGACATAGGCTATATAGATGCATTTATTATAGGAATTGCCCAGGCAATAGCAGTGATTCCGGGGATTTCAAGGTCGGGGGCTACCATTTCGACAGGTCTTATGCTTGGTGTGAAGAAAGATGAGATTACTAAATTTTCATTTCTAATGGTTCTGGTTCCGGTTATAGGGGCAAATCTTGTTGAATTATTAACGGGAGATGTTATTAAAGGTGATGTAAACGGAACCATTTTGGCTACCGGATTTCTGGCTGCCTTTTTTTCCGGGTTTTTAGCCTGTAAATGGATGATAAGTCTCGTGAGGAAAAGCAGGATAATCTGGTTTTCAATATATTGTTTGCTAGCAGGAATTCTGGCAATAATTGCAGGTTAACCGGGTGAAGGAGGAGAAGATAAATATTTTTGAGGATGGGCAGGTTTTATTACTTGATAAACCGGTTTACTGGACATCTTTCGATCTGGTAAACAAAGTGAGAATTATGCTCAGGGAGACTCTTGGGCTCAGGAAAATAAAGGTTGGTCATGCCGGCACGCTTGATCCTCTAGCGGATGGACTTATGATTTTGTGTACGGGTAAGGCCACAAAAAGGATTGAGGAGTATAGTAGAATGGATAAAGAATATACCGGAGAAATATTTCTTGGAGCAACTACACCATCTTATGATCTTGAAACAGAAATAGATGCCACATATCCAACAACTCATATAACAGAGGCACTTGTACGAAAAACGCTGCAAAAGTTTATTGGTGAGCGTGAACAGATTCCTCCGGTATATTCTGCAAAGCTTGTGAAAGGAAAGCGACTGTATGAATATGCACGCAAAGGCATCAGCGAGGAGGTAAAGTCTGTAAAAATTGTCTTCAGGGAGATTGAATTGCTGGAGTTCAGAATGCCGGTTATTAAGGTCAGGATTCTTTGCAGTAAAGGTACATATATAAGAGCTTTTGCCAGGGATATTGGCAGAGCATTAAATTCAGGGGCATATCTGTCATCACTGACCCGGACGGCGATAGGTCCTTTCAGGCTTGAGCAGGCTATGAATCTGGAAAAACTTAAAAATTTACTTGAGCAAATGAAACAAAATGGAAATTACTACGTATAAAGGTTTCGGCCTTATTTTATGTTAAATAACTAAATTTAATATTATTATAAAAATATGAAACTATCACAATTCAGGTACACTTTGCCACAGGAGCTTATAGCCCTGTACCCTGCACCGAACAGAGATGAATCAAGATTGTTTGTCGTTCACAGGGACACCGGCAAGTTTGAACACAGGATCTTTAAGGAAATTGTAGATTATTTTGAGGAACATGATGTCCTTGTGTTCAACAATACAAAGGTTTTTCCTGCACGATTGTATGGCAATAAGGAAAAAACAGGTGCAAAAATTGAAGTGTTCCTTTTGCGTGAACTTAACCGGGAGCAGAGATTATGGGATGTTCTGGTTGATCCGGCAAGAAAGATTCGTATTGGAAATAAACTCTATTTTGGAGAAAATGATGTACTTGTTGCAGAGGTGATTGATAATACCACCTCGAGAGGGAGGACTTTAAGGTTCCTTTATGATGGTCCATATGAGGAATTTAAGAAAACTCTTTACAGTCTTGGTGAAACTCCTCTTCCAAAATTTATTAACCGCAAAGTTGAACCTGAGGACAGGGAAAGATATCAGACAATTTTTGCCAAGCATGAAGGAGCTGTTGCAGCTCCCACGGCTGGCTTGCATTTCAGTCGGGAACTTTTGAAAAGGCTTGAGATAAAAGGAGTGGAATTTGCAGAGATAACCCTGCATGTGGGATTGGGAATTTTCAGGAGTGTGGATGTAGAGGATCTGACAAAGCACAAAGTTGATTCTGAAAGAATTATTATCACTGAGGAAGCTGCACGAATTGTCAATAAAGCCAAAGCCGAAAAACACAAAATATGTGCTGTCGGCACAAGCGTTGTTAAAACGCTCGAAAGCTCAGTATCCACTGATGGATTTCTGAAACCGTATGATGGTTGGACAAACAAATTCATTTTTCCCCCTTATGAATTCAGAATACCCGACATGATGATAACCAATTTCCACCTGCCATATTCTACCCTGCTAATGATGGTAGCAGCATTTGCAGGCTATGACCTGTGCTTTGAGGCATACAGAACCGCTGTTAAAGAAAAATACAGATTCGGTTCATATGGTGATGCAATGCTGATTATCTGATCCCGGAGTTACCGGAACAGTTTATATTTTAATGCCCGGTATGTTGTTTTTACCGGGCTTTTTTTGGCTTGAACCAGTCATTGGTGGATTAAATGGCACCGTCCGTCAAAATTTTTAATCTGCCATAAAAAATTAATATTATATTTAACCTAAACTTTAAAGCTAAAATTGCAACTTATCGAGTTTTATGATAGTCTTAAATTTGATTATAACTTTTGTTGGTTTGCTTGATGCAGGGTTTCTAAAGAAATACGGGATGAGGATATTTTTGTTAAGTGTTCAGGATTATCAGGTTCTGGATATTTAATTTAATTTTTTAATGAAGTAAAAAACCTGAAAATATTATAGGAGGTTTTATCATGAAAACGGTGCATAATAGATTAATGGGAACTTCCGGAGGAATGGGCTGCTCCTCCGGTAAGACACGCATCAGAATATTCAGAGTAAAGGAATGGATACTGTTTATAATTCTGGTATTCTGCGGATTGAAAATTCAGGGACAGGGTGTAGGAATAAGTGAGGTGAATATTACACCTGATCCTTCATCAATTCTTGAACTCAGATCTATTCAGAGGGGACTTCTGATACCACGGATGACTACTGCTCAGAGGCTTGCTATATCTTCTCCTGCGGCAGGTTTGATTGTTTATGATATCAACACAAAATCTTTCTGGTATTTTGACGGGATCTGGAAAACTGTTCCAGCAAGCCTTGCAGGAGGACCCAATCAGATATTAGGTATGAATGATGCTGGAACAGAAAATGAGTTCAAAACTCTTCAGGGTACCCTCTATCAGATTAATGTTACCCATACACCGGGGAACATTTCACTTTCATTACCTCAGGACATTCACACCGGAGCTAACGTTACATTTAACAGCCTTATTCTCAGCAGCCTTCTTCCGAACGCCGGTGTTTATACTGATAACAACAGCCGGCTTACTACTACACCTCCTACCACCGGAATAATTGGTTACTGGATACGCACCGGAAACCTGCTTTCACCTGCCAACTCAGGTGATAATGTTACAACATCGGGAAATATTTATACGACCGGAACAGGAGCCATTACTTCGGCCGGATTGCTTAGCGGTTTAAGTGGTGCTGCAATTAATGGTGCCACAAGTATTACCGGACCGACAAACATAACAGGAAACACCGGAATTATCGGAACATTAATGGTATCGGGAGGGGTCATTAATCTGAATGACAATTCGAATTATGATACAAGAATAAATACTGGTAGTTCAACGGGTAATGTAACGATAGGCAATCTGAACAGTTCACTTTATCTGCCGAAATTCACCACTGCGGGGGTTTTGCA
>Ga0123519_10016988_pt1 | contig 10046 bp, 5 predicted proteins | sample YelNatPaOPRAMG02_FD_87396 | JGI IMG/M metagenome (GOLD analysis project Ga0123519, IMG submission 87396) | Hot spring microbial communities from Yellowstone National Park - Yellowstone National Park OP-RAMG-02 (version 2) | ecosystem: Environmental > Aquatic > Thermal springs > Hot (42-90C) ...
AAGTTAAAGGATCTCCAATTTCAATTTTTCCATTAACACTAGAAACTAAAACTTCAAATTTTCCTAAAATTACAGGCTTTGCAATTCCCTGGGCATCAAAAGTTGCCACTCCTAACAATTTTGGATCGTAGGGTTTTGAACTTTTAGTGAATGTAGAAGAGGAAGAGGCAAGGGATAAAAGCATTCCTTTTTCAAATTTTTCGTTTTGATCTTGAGGCACAATGTTATCCTCTACAATTTCACCTGTATAGTATCCATAAGCCTCAACATAACCTTCAACATCCAATTTATAAGCAGGTGCCGTCGTCCCAATGCCGACGTTGCCGCCAATTATTACGTTCCCATATCCGCTTAACGCATTGTCGGTATTAAGATAGAGAGGGTTCCAAGCGGTCAAGCCAGCATTGTGAGCGCCAACAACAGCCACATTGTTATAAACACCCATCAAAGAAGCCACATTTTCATTCCTAACAATAATTCTTCCTGCCCAACCCGAAGTACCAGCTTGATATACATCCAACTTTGTTTGCGGTCCCGTCGTCCCGATGCCAACATTTCCGCCCATAAAAATTCCTGCGTAACCAAGACCATTTCCGTTTGCATAAAAAGCGGTATCAACAGCGGGTAAACTCAATGCCCCTGTTCCCAATCCAGCATAAACTCCAACAGCATAATAACTATTAGCTTGATCTCCTATGCCCATAACTCCAGATGCAAACCCCCATCCACTGCTTCCACCCCGAGCATATCCATAAACTCCAACGTTTTGATAGTCTGCTGATGTGGTAAATTGACGTGCATATCCATAAATTACGTATTTATTTGCGTCAACCCCAGAATAAACATGAAGCTTTTGAGCAGGTGCCGTCGTCCCGATGCCGACGTTGCCGGTGGAAATTGTATTAGTTGTGGTGCTTAAATTTGTTCCAAAAATTAAACCTCCAATGTTTAAAAAGTTTGAAGTGGTTGTTGCAGGAGTCCAGGCATTATAACCAATTAAGATGTTGTAAGAACCAGTGGTTGGGGAATAAGTGGCATCATACCCTGCTCCATAACCTACGATGATATTTCCAATTCCAGTTGTTAGTTGATAACCTGAATAAGCTCCAACTAAAACATTGTATCTATCGGCTGTTATATCTATGTTATAACCTGCCATATAACCTAAAGCTGCTCCATAACGCATTCCTCTGGCAGAAGCCCCCACTGCTGCGCCGTAGGAGTAGCCATAGGCACCATACCCCACTGCTGCGCCGTAGTTGTAGCCATAGGCATTATACCCCACTGCTGCGCCGTTGGAGTAGCCCTGGGCATTATACCCCACTGCTGCGCCGTAGGAGTAGCCATAGGCATTATACCCCACTGCTGCGCCGTTGGAGTAGCCCTGGGCATTATACCCCACTGCTGCGCCGTAGGAGGAGACATTGGTACCATACCCTATTGCCACATTGTAATCACTCCCATATATTCCTGTTCCCACATCTCCTGAAACCCAGTTTGTGCCATCGAAAATGTATTCTCTGATAGATCTCGCATAAATGTAATCTAAAACAGTTGAGCCTTGATTGATTTGGAGATAGTAGGAAGAAGAATAAGAATCGTTGTTTTTGATTATGAATTTATCTCCTGCATTTGCAGTAGTGGTTGCTAAATAGACAATCCTGTTTGCTCCGTTTGGGTTCAAAAATTGGAACATTTTATCAACTCCAGGGGTCAAAGTTTTATCTCCAGTTAAACTCTCAACGTTTATTCCCGCAGTTATTGAAGTTTGTGCTCTGATATTTCCCGCAACATCGAGTTTGTAAGAAGGGCTCGTCGTCCCGATGCCGACATTGCCAGTGCTGGTTAAATAAATCCTACCACCAACTGACCCACCACCGCCTGCACGAGATTCAATAGATACGGCATTTGTATTCGAATCAACAAGTAAACTCCCAATAATGTTGTAAGCATTATAAAAATCCACTCCAATTTGGCCAGACGCATCCGTATCTGTGATTTTAATTCGTGCATCTGCACCATTTACATCCACCTTCGCCCCCGGTCCCGTCGTCCCGATGCCGACGTTGCCAGAAATATACGTGTTGTGGGCTAGAATACCATTTGCAACGAAATTGTGCGTTCCTTCTACTTCAATATCGTAGACATGTTCATAACCAACAAATTCAATACTCTTTATTTTCTCCCACAACACGTATGGCTCACAGCTGACGGCTGACTGCTCACAGTTAAAATCCACAGTGGCTATTTCATCTCCGGGCTCTAAATAGATAACTTTAGTCCATTTAGCTTGTTGAAGTTTTTCTTGATATAATGGAAGTGCCGTGGGGGCGGAGTAGTCCGAGAACTCCTTGGTCAGGAAGACTCTCTCGGGTGCAATTCCTGACGCCTCCACGGCTTTTTGTTTGTCAGGGCTTGACAGACTCTCTTGGTTTGCTATAATGGAAGTACCTGACCAAGGAGTAGAACTACTCTGAGAGTCGGCAAAAGCCACTTCATCAGAAGTGGTTTTTGCTTTGGCAAAATTTTTGTTTTCCCAAACCGCTTTTATTTTTTCTCTTGACAATTCATCTTCCTCTTTGCTATCATTGGATTGTATGGCAAAATCACTTCCGTTAACCATCATCGATGATGAAAACATTCGCGGGGTTTTGGCTCCGTCAAAATTTCTTTCCAAAGAGTTGTTAGAGGATATTGTTGATTTGATTGAATGGTCAAGTCCTTCCGCAGTTAAAGAAACTGAGGAAAGAGTGAAAGAGGCTGACCGAGATAAATCTTGGATACCCTGGAAGGAGGTAAAGAAATTAGCTAAACGAGCTAAATAATCCTTATGAAAATTGAAGTTCATCCCAGGGCCCAGAAGGAATTGCTCCAAATTCCCAAAAAATTTCGCTTGCAAATTATTAAGAGGATTGATGAGTTGGAAAAGTTGAAACATCCACTCCAACATCCCAAAGTGAAAAAGTTGCGGGGAAGAAATTTTGAAGAATTCAGGTTGAGAAGTGGAGATTATCGAATTAAATTTATTTTCATTAGCCCCGACACTATCAAGATCACTCATATCCAGCATCGAGGAGTTGGGTACTGAGAAAGTGGATTGAGATTGATTTTTCATTTCCGCATCGTTAGCGGATTTTTTGTTTTCCCAAACTATTTTTGCGTTTGAAAACTCATAATCCTCAGGGTATAATGAAGATGCGGTCCCAGTTTGGGCCGGTAGCTTAATTGGAAAAGCATTCGGGCGGTCACCCGATGGATGCGGGTTCGAATCCCGTCCGGTCCACTGGGACCGCTTTAAATTTTCCACATCAAAGGACTTGACAAGGTTGTTTGGATTGCTATAATGGAAGTGTCCTTCGGGTGACCAAAAATCCGAGTGCTTTCCAAAAGCTACCAAAGCGGGATTTTGCGAATCCGCTTTTTTATTTTCCCAAACTATTTTTGCGTTTGAAAACTCATAATCCTCAGTTAAATGATGGGGATTGATTTGTTTAAGATTTGGAATTTCGAATTTCGAATTTGCCTGCCCCGTAGCATCCCGAAGGGATTGCTTCGGGGTTTCGGATTTAGGATTTAGAATTTCGGATTTAATCGCTAAATATGGGTGATTGCCAGTTGTTTTGATTTCTTTGCCAGAATCAGTTACAAGCTTGAACACCGGCTTCACACCCATATCCAAAAGCTTGTTGATTCTGGTTGGCTCGACCTTTCCGGTTTTTTCATTTAATGAATACACATATTGTCCTGGTTTCACATCTTTGATTTGAACTTCCTTTATTCTGTGAGCAGTGAGCGGTGAGCTGTCAGCTTGCTCAAAAATTGCTAACTTGGTATCTCCGGTAACACATTGGCCTTCAACGTGCAATTTTTGAGCAGGATTTGTCGTCCCGATGCCGACGTTGCCTCCAGATGTTGCCAAAGTTGTTGTTCCTGTTGTTTGTAATTGGCCTGAAATTGTGACCAGAGTCCCGTTATCAGTGATGATTGAATTACCTATGGTATAAGTTCCAGTGAATTTGGGGATGTAGCCTGAGGTTCCAGAGCCACCAATATAACCTCCAGTTGAAGATTGACAGTTTCCAGAGGAATCGCAAACAATATAAGTTGAACCTCCTCTTATTACATTGACTATATCGTTTGAAACTCCCAATAAAAGTGCTTCAGCATTGGCACCTGTAATTTGTCCTCCGCTTACTGTCAAGTTTCCTGTTGCCAAAATATTTCCAGAAACAGTCAATGCCTCTGTCGGAGTTGCAGTTTTTATTCCTACATAACCTGAAAGAGTTGCCAAAGTAGTCGTCGCTGTGGTTTCAAACATTCCAACAATCCTTGTGATTTGCTCAACAATAACTTTTCCCAAATCCAAATCGTAGTAGAGGTTTGCACCAAATATCAAACCAGCAACAACAATCCCAGGGAAAACAGCGATTAATATTTTTTTAATGGTTTTGAAATTCATGAAAATTCATGGAAATTCATGGAAATATGATGGAAATTCGGTGGAAATTCATTGAAATTCAGTGGAAATTCGATCGCTTTTGCTTATAGGTGGCTTTGATAAAGTTGTTCAGTTTTACTCCTAAATTTTTGGCGATAATTTTGTATTTTTTGTAATTTTCTTTGCTAACTTTTCCTCTTTCTTTTAACAATTCAATCCAATGCTCACTTGCTTCACTCAAAGAAGCCCGCGCATTATAGTAAAACTTCACTCGATCTAAATAATGAAATCGACTATATCCTTCGGCAATATTCGCTCCAATAGAATCTGAGGCTGTGAGAAATTGATCTCCCATTGTTTTTCTATCTTGCCAATCCAAACACTCATAAATTTCCTAGGCAATTTTCGAGAGCTCTCTCGCTAATCTATAAACCTCCAAATCCTTCACTGGAATAAATTTTCTCTCCATACCAATTGAATTTCTATCGTGTTTCTACCGAATTTCTATTGGATTTCTATCGTTATTACGGAAGCTGATCGTATCCTGCCAAGAAGATCTGGTAGACCATGATTTCAGTTGAGGCTTGGTTCAGTCTGATTGTCACCCACCAGTCAGTGGTATCAGTTCCTTGAGTCCAAGTTGAGCAGTCTCCAGCAGGAGTAGGAATATTAAGCTGTACCGTTGCAACCGATCCTGTGGAGGTCGAGTTGGTGCTGAGAAGGGTAGAAGAAGCAAATTCTCCACTTGCTGTTGCAATGGCAATGGTTGAAGTTCCGGTCGAACCATATCTAACAACTAATCTATGAACTCTGCTAGCTCCGCTTTCGCAAGGATTCAATGGATAAGAAACAATATCTCTTGAAATCTTGACAGCGGTTGTCGTCGTCGTCTTTGCTGGTAAATCAAAACCAAAAATCGGAACCATTTCCCTCAAAACCTGCTTTCCAGAAGATGCCAAGGGATAGGTCTTATAGAGAATTTGCCCGCTATCGTTAACAACCAAAATATCGCTTCCACCAACCTGAACAGCAAATTTTTCAGCGGTTCCACCAGAAGTCAAGTTAAAGAGAAGGTTATAATCGTTGAGTCCGATTGTCGTATTCTGAGTTAAGTTTCCACCGAGTGCAAGTGTTGCAGTTGCAGTTCCAGTAAGGGTTAAACCATTCGTAGCAAAAACCAATTGGTTTATAGCTCTCCATGTTGGTGCATTGCTTCCAGCTCCAGTCAAAATGTAATAATCAGTTCCTGCAGAAGTATTAGTAAGACCTCCGCTTCCATCCGCATACAAAACACCCCAAGCATTCCAAGAAGTCCTTCCAGTACCACCCGCTGCCACTGGCAAGGTTCCGACAGTAAAGGCGTTTGGACCGCTTGAGTAGATTGCCTGATTAGCAGCAGAAACAGTAGTGGGATAGGTGGCTGCTGTCCAGGTTGCCACATTTCCAGAACCTTGGCTCACGAGTAATTGACCCGCAGTTCCAAATGGGAAAGATCCAAGCTGAGAGTTACTCGACCAGTAAGCTAAAGCATTAGTCGTTCCAGTAAATGCTGACCAAGAACCTCCTGAAACTCTGACCAAACCTGTCCAGGCAGATGAGTTTTGACCAGTACCACCTCTGGTTGTTGATAAGTATTGCTCTCCAGTTAAGGTATTAGTTCCTGACCAATAAGCCACATAACCTGCGGTACTAGATCCTAAGGCAACATAACCACTAGCAGCTGGCAAAGTAATTGTTTGATTTGAAGCAGTTGAAGCACCGGTTAATTGAATCCTTCCACCACCTCCTGTTATGAACCAAAGATTGTTTCCACTACCTCCGGTTGAAGTGAAACAATCTCCGCTTCCGCAATCGCCAACTGCTGTAATGTCGCCAATTCCTCCACTTCCTGGGGCAGTCCAAGACAAATTACCAGAGGTGTCAGAGGTTAAAACATAACCACTCGTTGAAGGAGGAACGGGCCAAATGTAGGTTGCAGTCGAAGCAAGAGAAGTAGCGGGGGTAAAAGCAAGATAATTAGTGTTGTTGCTATAAATTTTCAATTGCCCCCTAGTGTTGGCAGATCCTATCACTAAGGCCTTTGCTGTATCTTCCCAGGTCAACTGTGCCGATCCTCCAATGGTATAGTTACCTGTTGCAATTAAAAGTTGGTTTGCAGTGAGGGAACCAGAAGTCAAAGCAAAGTAATAAGTTCCAGCTGAAACTGCAGGCAAAGTGTAGGTGGCATTAGCAGTCAAGCTTCCAACATTTAAGGCGCCATAATAGCTTCCAGATTTAAACCATAAAGTAGTGCTTGTTGGTGCTCCTGGTGCGTTGGAGAAACAGTCTCCGCTTCCGCAATCGCCAACTGCGGTAACATCACCGATTCCTCCTGTTCCAGCTGCGACCCAAGACAAATTGCCAGAGGTATCTGAAGTTAAAACATAATTTGTACCTGCCGGATAACTTGCTGGCCAGGTATAAACTGTAGTTGCTGATAAACTTGTGGGGGCTTTAAACCCAACATAATAGCTTGTTCCACCAGTAAACCTTAATTCCTGATTGGCTGCAGATAAAGTTAAAGGTCCTGTTGCAATTGTTGTGGTCGCTAATTTCGATGAACCAACAACCTCAAAAACATAACCTGCGCTTGGATTCTGAGTGGCTGTTCCGCCAACGATTAATCCTGCAGTAGCTCTCAAAACATTTGCCACTCTTTGAATTTCTTCAACAACCACTTCACCAGTATCGATGTTGTAGTACATATTGGCAGCGATCAAAATTCCAGCAGCAATCGCAATCGAAGTGGCAATGAAGAGAAATGATGTCGCTCTCGTTCCAGGCTCCAGTTTCAATCTCGGTTTGAAAATTCCTTTTATTTTTTCTTTGATACTCATTTTGTTTTTTTAGAATTTCGACCTTTGGCGATACTTACAGCGTTCAGCTTTTAGCTTTCAGCATTCAGTTAACATTATTGAAAGCTGTTAGCTGAAAGCTGATAGCTTTTAGAAGTTGACTTCATCCTTTGGCGCATGACGTACAACATCCTCAAAATTTCTTCCAATAATTTTTCTGCCTTCTGGATGTTTACCTTTGAATAAATTCTTTTTAGAAGTAAAAGCTGAGTTTCTAATTCTGCTGCAGATCCGTGTGCAATACCCAAAAATTGAATATATTCTTTACGACCTCTCTTACTTCCCTCAGCAATGTTTGAAGGAATACTAATAGCTGCTCTTTGCATTTGTAAAGAGAGTCCGTATGTTTCGGCTTTAGGAAGACTTTTTGTAATTTTGTAAATCTCTTCAACTAAATCCATCGATTTTTGCCAAACTGTAAGTTCTTTATACGACCTCACATACATATTCCACTGAACGCTGAAAGCTGTTCACTGAAAGCTATTTCTCGACCTTTAACACTGAAAGCTAAACTCTGATCACTGATCACTATTTTATTGGATTTGATCATAGCAAAGTAAAAAAATGTTAAAGATTCTTAACGAATATTGATCGCTTGGGACCTTTACTTTTAAAACCCAATTGTCGTTTACTAAATTTTGAATTTCATCTTTCAAATGCAAAATTCCTGTGTCTAAAGAAGGAAGGTTTTGTCCTTGAATTTCAAAATCAAAATCTGGGAGGCTTTGAAAATCTATTCGCCAGGTAGAAGAAGCATTTTGAGGAATGTTGTCTGCAAATTTCATTAATAGAGCGAATTTTCTTTGAGAATTAGCTATTTGAGGTGGCAAAATTTTTGCCAAGGTTGATGTTGAAATTACGTTACTCACTTCTACAAAAGAAGTTGTCGCTGTTTGGGCTGGGTTTGAATACTTAAAAATTGGAAGAGAGGCTCTTAAAAACTTTGTACCAGGCATAATCACATTAGGGGGTGGAGGGGCAAAAACAATGTTTCCTTGATCGTCTGCTGCAACCAAAATGTAACCTGCTTGAGTTGTCGTCGCAATTTTTAAACCAGAAGTTATTAAAAGTCCTGTGATATTCATATTTCCGCCTAAAGTAAGAGTGGAACCTGATTGGCTCAAAATTGAATTTCCCAAAGTAGTTGCGCTAGTCCAAATTGGAATATAGTTTGGTCCTCCACTTCCTCCAATTCCTACTCTCGTTGGTCTTTCAATTACAACAGGCGGTGAGGGAGGAGCTAACTGGCTCAAACATTTACCTCCTCCCAAATCGGTACAAATATCACCGGTTGCCTGAATTCTTCCTGAAACATGAAGTGGATATTGAGGATTGGTAATTCCAATTCCTACCATTCCAAGGGTTAATAAGTTACCATCTACTAATAAATTTCCAGCCACCTCTAATTTCGCTTTGGGAGTAGCAGTACCAATTCCTATATTTCCCGCATTATCGATAGTGATTGAAACTCCAGCAAAGAAATCTTGAATCGAAGAATCTCCAATCCTTTTCCCTCCGATAAATTTTGCCAACCTATTGACAGTTCCGCCTGGACTCAAAACTTCACCTGCCAAACCTACACAATTCCCAGTGGAAAGGCAAACGGTTCCTGATTGATCGGGAAAGGTGTAAGTTCTGTCAGCAGTCAGTGGAGCGGTTGCCAAAGTTGCATTGTAAGTTTCGCGCTTGATGACAAAAGTTGGAGAAGTGACTGAATCTCTAACATCAAGACTTCCTTTGATTGCTGTTTCTGCATTGATTGTCAAATAAGGTTCTGTCTCTGGAAACTCAAAAGTTTCTTTTTTTGTTTCAACTTCTGTTGGTACTTGTGCTAACTTTTCAAAATTTTTTGACATGGTTGCAATAAAGTAAGAAATTGATTTTTGAAAATTAAATTTTGCGATGACAAAGTAAACAATAAAAATGATTACAAAGAGAATTGAAAGTTGTTTGACAAACCAGATTCTTGACTTTTGTTTTTCAAAAACTTTTGTCTCAACTTTTGGTAAAACAAAAATTTTTTCTTTCTCTCTTTCTTTCTCTTTCAATTCTCTTTTGATTTGCAAAATTCCCTTTCCTGCTTTTATCATTCTGTCAATTTCAAAAAGTTTCCAAACTATCTCTTCTGGATATGCTCCTTCTGGTAAATTGTTTTTGAAAACTTTTCTTTTGGCATGAGGCAAGAGTCCAATTTTGACATAATACCTCAATCGATTTCTTGGATCTCCTTTCCCAAAATCAACTCCGAGGTTTTTGGCTCTCCGAATTACTTCGTCGATGCTGATTAAGTTTTCTTTTTTATCTTCCATTTTCTGCAAAGGAATTTTGACTTGACAAATTTTTTGAATTTCTTAAATTAAAAATGGGCCCGCACCCCGCCACAACATGTTGTGGCGGGGGAACTAAAAAGCGCTCAGAATTTTGCCTCGATTCCTGGGCCATAGTGCGGGCCTTTTTTTAAAAAATTTTTTAAAAAAATTTTTTGGATCTTTTCGACCTTTTTATTTATGAAGTGTAGTTTGCTAAAAATTGCTTTATTTTCCGTGACGGAAAAACTTATTATTCTATTATTGTTTGAGCAAAAAACCTTGCGTATTGGGTCATCTAAAATGTAAGTGAAATGGGATTGGTTGGGACATTTAAAAGGTAAGTGAAATGATCATGGATATGCAAGCTAGAAATCAATATTTGAAGGCTTTAATTGAAAAAAGAGG
>Ga0123519_10016989_pt1 | contig 10045 bp, 10 predicted proteins | sample YelNatPaOPRAMG02_FD_87396 | JGI IMG/M metagenome (GOLD analysis project Ga0123519, IMG submission 87396) | Hot spring microbial communities from Yellowstone National Park - Yellowstone National Park OP-RAMG-02 (version 2) | ecosystem: Environmental > Aquatic > Thermal springs > Hot (42-90C) ...
ATTTACAGCATTTCTTGACATCACACAATGAACAATCTGTCCGCTTTTAAGTTTGCTAAGTCCCTTCTGTTTTGATATAAGTTTACAGTTGGGAGGCAGTATACTTGATACATGCACAAGGTTAAATCTTGCAATCTGAGCATCTCTCAATGCTTCCTCAAAACTTGCAAGTTTTTCCTTGTGCCTTCCTATACCCTTGGTTAAAAACACTTCTTTTGCAATTAGTGTCATATTAAAATTATATAAAAAAAAATTTAAAATGTGTCAAGATTATCAAACTCAGACCTCTGTTTTACAACAAAAGCATTCGGGTATTTTTTCTGTAAACTGAATATTCCAATATCCCATCCAAAAGAATATTTGGTTACATTCTCTATATCCTGTTCGCCAACCATAATCTCTTTTGCAATTTCCTTCGCCTCACCAAGAACAGGGATCATAATATCGCTAAAAATTTCTTCCATCTCAACCTTTCTTAATCCTAAATACTGGATTATAGAGGGAAGAACAGGATTTTCTCCAACTACATTTCCATCTTCATAAATATAGACACCCATATTGGATTTTCTTCCAAGTTGCCCGTACTGAAGAAGTTTTAATTCTATATCACTTGGTTTTAGTACATCCTTTTTAAAAACATTGTAAAGGGAAAGTGAGCGATTATAATTGTAATCCACTCCTACAATATCAAGAAGTTCAAAAGGACCATATAAAGAATTTGTAAATTTTCTAATTGCCTCATCTATCTCAGATGGAAATCCTTTTCCTTTTACAAGAACATTGAATGCCGAGTTAATATAAACACTCATCAATCTTGAGATAATACCACCACAGATATATGAAACAACACAGTATTTTAATGACAATCTACCAATAAATTCTATAACCTTGTTAATAACATCCACATCGGTGTAATCTGTTTTGGATATTTCAAAAATACAATCCTTAAAAACTCCAAGAAAATTCATTCCCATCACCCTATTTAAAGGGAGAAATGGAATTTTCTCAAAGGTTTTAGTAAGGTCTATATCAGAATTTAATACAAAAATACATTTATCATCAACCTCTTTTATAATTTTTGAAAAATAAAGATACCTTTCCTCAAATGTTTTATTATCCAACTCTATGACTATGTCTGCACCTTTAAATTTTGAAAAATCCTGAATAACCTCAATATTCTCTATCAGGTCTAATCTGTTATTTTTGTTCAGATACCATCTGAGTTTTGCCATAAGTATATTCAGTGAATCTTTAAAACTGTCATAAACCCTTATCTGAAAACCGTTTATAAGAAGAACTTCACTTAAAATTATTGATTTTTTATTCGCACCTATCAAAGATACAGCCTTTATCATACATCTCCTCCATCCACCAAAATATTTTCCACTTTCGAAATCCCATCCCTGTTAAATATTATTCTATATCTTTTATACACCATCTTTCTATCACGCCCCGGGCTTTTAAGTACTAAGTTTAAATGATAATTTCTCTTACCCACAAAAGTGTATTTTTTTCCACTATAAAAAAGATTGTAACCTATCTGCGCATCATCTGTGTGTTTCAAAAAATCCTCTATTGAAAACCTGAGTATTGAAACAAGATTTTTTCTTCTTGTATGATATTTATCTATTATGTTTCTGTTCAGATATATTATTTTTTTGTACTTGAGTACAACCTCAAACTTTGCATCCTCATCAATCACATCAAAGTTATCTATATTTCTTACCCTGATGATATCACTACCTACGGAATCCTTTGAAAGTATTGAGAACGATTCCTTAATATACCCTATTTTTATATGATGAACTGGCTCATATATCTTTAGTTTTCTATCATATATATAATCACCAACAAGTTTTGAAAAAAACACCTTTGAAAATTCTTTAATTCTATCCTTAAAAACATAACTTACCACAATAATAACAATAAATAAAGCGCTTTCAAGTGGATATTTTTTTTGAGCATAAATTGTAACAAGTATTGCAAAAAGCATTGCGAGTGCGCTTGCAATGGAAGATATAAGATGATGATAAAAATCAAACGCCATCTGAACTCTTAGAAAAAGGCAGCTTGATACAAATTTTTTTAAAAGACTTCTGTGATATAAAAAGTGGTCAATCTCATCAGGTAAAATTTTTTTATACCCGTTGAAATCAATATACTTAAAAGACCTATCAATATAATCCTCAAATTTCCTTTTGAGTGTTTCATCAAGATTTAAATCTTTTGCAAGTTCAGTTAATCTTTCTATCTTAATAATGTTTATATACTCATCAATATATCTAAATGCATCAACAATTTTTTTGTTGTAGTTGTATGAATGAACTATTCGATTTATTTTTTCAATACTTTCATCAATAGATGAAAACAATGAAAGAAGGCTCGCTGTATTTGTTTCTCTTATCTTTTCTCTTACTATACAACCAAAAAGTTTCATCTCATCTATCAATCTTTCCTCAACAAATCTATCAGTGGAGTTCTTAAGTTTATCAAGATAGGTCATAATTCTATTTATAGGTGAGATACTGTTTGTGGTATCAAAGAGTAAATAAAAATCCACATCCGGTGTTTGATACCTGATGTATTGATGAAGCGATGAGTAAAATTTGGATTTATCATAAGTATAATATGAGATATTTAGAGATTCTGGGATAAAAAAATAATACTCAAATTTATAACTGGATCTATCATCGAGATTTAATTTAATCTCAAAACGATACTTATCGTGAATACCTATAAATTCTTTCATAAATTATATCTTAGTTAAAATTCTTGCTCCATTTTCAGTTACCAAAACAGTATGTTCAAAATGAGCAGCATAACTACCATCAGAGGTTATAACTGTCCAGTTATCTTTCTTAATATAAACATCACCGCTTCCAAGAGTAATCATAGGCTCAATTGCAAGTGTCATACCATTTCTTAAAAGAGGTCCTGTCCCTTTAATTCCAAAATTAAATATTGATGGTTCCTCATGCAATCTTCTTCCGATACCATGTCCTGTAAAATTTTTTAAAACACTCATTTTGTTTTTAAAAACATAAGAACCTATGGCATAAGAGACATCACCAAGTCTTGCCCCTTCTCTTATAACCCCTATACCCTCATTTAAGGCATTATAACACACCTCAACAAGTTTTATATGAGAATGGTTCTTAGGTGTTCCAACTATAAATGTAGTTGCTGCATCACCATAATATCCATCATAAACAACCCCAAGGTCAATACTTACTACATCACCATTCTTTATTATTTTATCCTGGGATGGAATTCCATGAATAACTTCTTCATTTATTGATATACAGGAGGTCTTAGGATATCCACGATATCCAAGAAAAGCAGGTTTTGCATTATTCTTTAGTATATTTCTGTATGCAATCTCGTCAAGATAAAGTGTTGAAACACCGATCTTTGCATTCTCTTTCATCAACAGAAGTGTTTCAGCAGTAATTTTACATGCCTTTTCAATAAGTTTAATCTCATCAGAATTTTTTATTTCAATCATAACCTAATTTATTCTATAAAAAATTAAGATAAAAAACTATATCTTTCGTTATTTTATACCTAATGATCTGCCATTTGTTGATTAAATTTTAGATGCTTAACTTTGAATTAAAAATCCACAATCTATAATTCAAAATCCATAATTTATCATCCATCATTAATAATCCAAAATCCAACATTTTTCATATCTTACTTTTTCACTTCTCACTTACTTTTTAACCTTTCACCTGCTTACTTACTTTTCTTGCAAACCTAAAGGTTTGCCCTACAATTCATAATCCAACATCCAAAATCCATAATCCAACATTTCTTACAATTTCCACCTCTCACCTTCTCACTTTTTGTTCTATCTTTCTTTCAAGTTCAAGATAAACTTCCTCAACACCCTTTGAGGCATCTATAACCTCAAATATCCCTTCAAGCCGGTAATATGAAATGAGCGGAGATGTTTGAATTTTATATACCTCAAGTCTTTTTTTTATAACATCCTCTCTATCATCATCCCTCTGATAGAGTTTAACACCACACATATCACATGCCTCATCATTTAATGGAGGATTTGTAATCAAATTATAAATCCTTCCACATTTTGGACAACTTCTCCTTGCAACAATTCTCTTTATAACCTCATTATCGCTGATCTCAAAGAAAAAAACAATATCAATTTTCTTGGAAATTTCTTCCATCATCTGGCTTAAACCCTCAGCCTGCTCTATCGTTCTTGGAAAACCATCAAAAAGGATATTACTGCTCAAATTAATCCTTCTTTTTATCACATTCAGAACTATATTATCAGGAACAAGTTTTCCTTCGTCAATAAATGACTTTACCTTAAGACCTAACTCCGATTTTTTTTCTATCTCCTCTCTAAAGAGATCACCTGTTGAGATATGAAGGAAATTTTTTCTCTGAGCCAAAATCTTTGCCTGGGTTCCTTTACCGGAACCTGGTGGACCCAAAAATACTATATTCATCATCCCCCCTTATCTTCCAACATTAAACCATCTTCCCTGTATCTTTCTACTCTTGTAAAAACTTTCATAATTTCTCATTAGAAGGTGAGCCTCAAGCTGTGCAATTGTAACAAGGGGAACACCGACAACAATAAGAAGTGATGTCCCACCAAAATAGAATGGAACTGAAAATTTGGCTCTAAGGTAATCAGGAAGAATTGCTATAAATGAAACAGCAAGTGCTCCACCAAGAGTAATTCTATTTAAAACATCTTCAATATATTTTGCAGTCGCCTCACCAGGTCTAACACCCGGAATAAAACCACCCCATTTTTTCATATTCTCAGCAAGGTCTTTTGGATTTATTGCAACAGAATTGTAAAAGTAACAAAAAAATATTATAAGAGCCATATAAACAAGATGATAAACAATACTTGAATGATTGAAATAGTTCATTATAACCTGAGCAATCTTTGAGTTCGGATTGAAGGTTGAAATGGTATATGGAAGTGTCATAAAAGAAACTGCAAATATAACGGCTATAACCCCTGATTGATCAACCTTTAATGGAAGAAATGTGGAAACACCACCATAAACCTTTCTTCCAACCATTCTCTGAGCATATTGAACAGGAATCTTTCTCTGAGCGGTCTCAAGCCAAACAACAAAGCCAACAATAAGAACAACCAGACCAAGTATAAACAATGCACTTAAAAGTGAGATTTCTTCCAGTTGAACTAATTTGAGCATATCCATAACCGCTTTTGGAAGTCTATCAACTATACCTGTAAAGATTATTATTGATATACCATTACCTATACCGTTTTCAGTCATCTGCTCGCCTATCCACATTATTAAAATCGTTCCTGTTGTCATACTTAAAACAGCGGTAAAATAAAATGTAAAGTCAGGGTTATAAACTATTGGCATACCACCACTAATAGGCATATGGTTTAATGCCATGGTAAGTCCAAACGACTGGATTGCAGCAAGAAAAACAGTTAAATATCTCGTAATCTGTGTGATTTTTCTTCTTCCACTTTCTCCCTCTTTTGAAAGTTTTTCAATATATGGGAACACATGAGAGCCCTGAACAAGGCTCATTATAATGGAGGCGTTGATATAAGGCATAACACCCAAAGAGAATATTGATAACCTCCCTAAAGCTCCACCAGAGAATATATCAAGGAAACCTAACACCCCACCTTTATTAGCCTCAAAAAGTGCTTTAAGAGCGGTTGGATTTACACCAGGTATCGGTATAGAAGCACCTATTCTATATGCAAGTATACCGCCAAGAACAAATAAGATTCTCTTTGTCAGGTCCTTGGATTTAAAAATATTATAAATATTCTGAGTATCCATATTACTTCACAATATTTATTTTCCCGCCGGCCTTTTCAATTTTTTCTTTAGCAGATTTTGAAAAAGCGTTGGCAGAGACATCTAATTTTTTTGTCAACTCCCCATTACCTAAAATCTTTACAGATAAATTATCAATTAATCCTTTTTCCTTCAAAATCTCCGGTGTTATCTTATCACCATCATTAAAGTATTTTTCAAGTGCCCAGAGATTTATTATCTCATACACTTTTTTAAAAGCATTATTATTAAAGCCCCTTTTAGGAATTCTTCTTATAAGAGGCATCTGACCACCTTCAAATCCAACCATCTTTCCATCACCGCTTCTAGCCCTTTGTCCTTTTTGACCCCTTGTTGATGTCTCTCCGTGTCCCGAACCCTGTCCTATACCAATTCTTTTTTTTCTATGAACCGAGCCCGGCTTTGGGGATAAATTATGAATATATATCATAAATCCTCCATCATTTTCTTATTTCCTTTATTTCATCTGGTGACCTCAATTTCTTAAGAGCCTCAATTGTAGCATAAGATGAGTTAAAAACATTTGTAGAACCAATATTTTTGGTGAGTATATTTTTTACTCCTGCAACCTCAAGAATACTCCTTGTTGCACCACCGGCTATAAGTCCAGTTCCTTCTATCGCTGGTTTCATCCATACATAACCTGAACAGAATTTTGCACTGACCTCATGAGGTATCGTTCCATTTTTAAGAGGAAAACTTATCATATTTTTCTTTGCAAGAACCACCGCCTTAGCTATGGCATCCTGAACCTCTTTTGCTTTTCCAACAGCAATTCCAACCTTCCCATTACCATTTCCAACGGCAACAAGAGCATTGAATGAGAGTCTTTTTCCACCCTTCACAACCTTAGCAACCCTATTAATGGCTATAACAACTGATTTCTCTTCAGTTGATTCATCCTTAACCTCAACATAATCTTCTACCTTTTCGCTTTTTTCAATTTTTTCTTCAAGCATTTCTTTCTGATTTTTTGATATCATCTTTCACTCCTTTAAAATTTCAATCCTGCCTCTCTTGCCGCATCAGCAACGGCTTTAATTGCCCCGTGATACAAACCCGCCCCCCTGTCAAAAACCACCTCTTTTACCCCTTTTTCAATTGCTCTTTGAGCAATAATCTTACCAACTATCTTTGCAGCTTCCACACTTTTTGCTGACCTCTTTGTCTTTTTTATCTCCTCAAGTATCTCTTTTTCTATTGAGGAGGCACTTGCAATAGTAATTCCTTTTATATCATCTATAACCTGAGTGTATATGTATCTATTTGATTTTTTAACACTCAATCTTGGTTTTGTAATTCCATTTTTAAATAATTTTTTTCTTGTCCTTTCCTTTCTAAGCAAATATCTCTCCTGTTTTGTAATCATATCTCACCCCTTGCTATTTTTTAGCACCGCCACCTGAAACCTGAGATTTTCCTGCCTTTCTTATAATCCTTTCACCCTGATACCTTATACCACTTCCTTTATATGGCTCTGGTGGCTTTATTTTTCTAAGTTTATCAGCAAAATTTCCAACAAGTTCTTTATCAACACCGCTTACGGTAATAATATTTTGCGTTTTTGGGTCAACCTCAACCTTAATACCTGAGGGTATATTCAGTGTAACAGGATGAGAAAATCCTAACTGCATTGTTATTGTTTTCCCATCTGTCTGCGCCCTAAAACCAACACCAACTATCTCAAGAACTTTCTTAAAACCCTCACTCACTCCCAAAACAGCATTTGCAATCTTTGACCTGAGTGTCCCATGCATTACTTTAAGTTTATCATCTGTTCTTCTAACATATATAAACCCGTCCTTAATCTCAAGATTAAAACCATCATAAATATTCATCGAGAGTTTTCCCATCTTCCCTTCAAAATTTACAACATTGTTCGCCACACTTACCTTAACCCCATCAGGTATCTTTATCGGTTTGTTCCCTATTTTACTCATAATCTCTCCTTCAAATAATTTACTTTCTAAAATAATGTATTTAAAGTTATTCTTGTAATATTTCCCAAATCTTTATTGCTCATAATTCCTGTATCAAAATTTATATTTTTCATTCTCAATCCAAAGCCTCCACCAAAACTACCAAATCCCTTTTCAAGATTGTAAATTCCCCCTCTTAGATATAAACCTCCTACCTTACTAAGATTGATGCCATACTCACTCCCAATTCTTATCTCATTTGCCTTATCATATATATTATAACTTATATCACCAACTATTCTAAAAACACTTATACTCCTTAAACCAAAAGACAATCTAAAGATAGTTGGTAGTTTTTCTCTTTCATCAATATATTTTATTCCTTTTCCAAAATTCAGCAGAGAAACTCCCAAATCAAGCGGTAGAACACTTAATTTCTTCACAAACCCTAAATCAAAACCAAAACCTCTACCCTTTATATCATATATCTTACTTTCGATATATTTAAAACCGACTCCAAAACTTAAATTTTCTTTCTTAATTCCAAAATTTAAATTCACTGACTGATCATAATTACTATAACTTCCTACCTTAACACCATTGACATCTCTTTCCTCCATTTCCCCGCTATCAAACTTCACAACACTTACACCGAATTTATAATCATTACTAAAACTACCTCCAATCCCAGCAAAACTATACTTTCCATCCATAAACCATCTACTGTAACTAAAACCAAATTGATTTTTATTAATCTCACCTATCAAAGCCGGATTATAATTAACACCTGTTATAAAACTACCTTCACCAATCCCACCACCTCTTGAAGCAATACCAGCATCAGGTTCTATTTTCAAAAACTCAAAACCACTACTACAGTAGATATTTACACGCAAACCTAAAAACAAAGATACAACAAACACTCTTTTTACCATAAAAACCTCATCTTACCACACTAAACTTACCTTTCCTAACCAAATTTTCGCTGCCTTTTATTGCTTTAATATACCAATAATATGTCCCACTTGAAAGATTCCCTTCAAGTTTTCTTACATAAACATATCTTCCATCTTTAAACTCAGACGGTTCTTTCATTTCAAACTCATTGATAACCTTTCCAGCTATACTATATATTTTTACCTCAATCTTGTCCATCCTGCTACCTTCTACATATATATAGCCCACCTGATTACCTTTAATCGGATTTGGATACACATATGCTTCAGTAATTCCAAACGCTTCATCGGATAATTCGAGTGGTTTAAACATACTATTCTCTTTATTTTCTATACTAATTTTCCTATCTAATCTATCCTTAACCATCCCATACTCAACTATTCTACTACCAAGTCCATCCACCACCCAGATATTCCCTTCGTCATCCAAACTCTGATTTATTGGTATAAACCTATCACTTTTATCCCACTCAATTAACTTAATAAAATTCCTTTTCTCTTTATCAATTCTCAATATATTCCTTAACTTCATATCAGAGATATAACCATAATACTTGCTCAAATAAATTCCAGCAGGGTGTTTAAGATTTTCCTTTCCTATTACATCTATCAAATCACCATTTTCATTTATCACCATTATTATCCCTTTATTTATAATGCTTAATATTATTTTCCCACTTTCAACCACTAGACTATATGGTCTAAGATTATCCCTGCAATATCTATTGTAATCAGGATCATCCACTTCATTGCAGAAATCATCCTCAATCTTGACATCCTTAAGGTCAATATCCTTTATGAAACCTCTATCTTGCATAGAGTATATAAAAATCTTTGGATATGATATATCAAGGATATATATTTTATCATCATTTATAGCAACATCGCTTGGCAATATCAACCTTAAGTTTTTATTATCCTTTTTCCCCTTAAATTCCATTATCTCACTTAAATAGTTTCCACCATCATCATAAATTACAACTCTATGATTAAATGTATCAGCAACATATATATTACCTTTAATGTCCAGCGCTATTCCATGTGGTTTTGATAATCTATATTCTCTATCACCTTTTCTCTCACCTTTTCTACCTTTCTTTTTTCCACTACCTATTTCTTCAATTATCTCTCCATCTTTACTAATCTTTAACAACCTATCGTTTCCACTATCGCTTATCCATATACACCCACCAGTTGTTACTACTATATCGTATGGATGTTTTAAATCAATCTTTATATCAGATCTTCTTCCAATAGATTTCATATAAACAGGTTTTCCATAATAAACACTTACCATTTTACTGTTTACATTGTTATATTTATCATAAGC
>Ga0123519_10016990_pt1 | contig 10045 bp, 11 predicted proteins | sample YelNatPaOPRAMG02_FD_87396 | JGI IMG/M metagenome (GOLD analysis project Ga0123519, IMG submission 87396) | Hot spring microbial communities from Yellowstone National Park - Yellowstone National Park OP-RAMG-02 (version 2) | ecosystem: Environmental > Aquatic > Thermal springs > Hot (42-90C) ...
AACCACTGTGAAATTTCTTCTTCTGTTTTGGAAAATCTTGCTCGTCTTATGGCAACACAAAAACCAATTTCTTCAATTATAGGAGAAGACCTTATATATTGGGAAAACTCAATTAGCACAATACGCCTTATAAATGCAACCCATATTTTGTTAGGACAAATTGGTGAAAGCGGAGCAGGAATTTATTATAAAAACATTTCAAAAGGGCTTAATTTAAAGATCTTTGAAAAAGAAACAAAGTATGAAAGGAGGTATAGCTGGAAGGAATTTATTGAAAAAGGGAAAAAATCAGATCCACCAATAATGGTTGCTTTTATTAACAGATCAAATCCAGTAAACTCCCAGCCAGCAGGGATGGAAATACTTAAAATTTTAAGGGAAATTCCTTATGTTATTTATTTTGGGACTTTTTTTGACGATACAACTGAGGCAGCAAGTTATTTTTTGCCTATAACATCAATTTTTGAAGAAAAAAATCTGGTCTTTTCATCCTGGCATAAAGGAATTGGTATATCAAATGAAGTAATACCTCCAAGAGGTGAAGCAAGGCCAGAGTTTTTTTATTATCAGAGATTGGCAAGGTTATTGGAAATAAAGGGCTTTGATTTTGGCCTGCTAAATATTTTTCATTCTGTCTTAAAACCATTATTATCAGAAAATTTAAGTTTTGAAAAGATTGCATCTCAAATGGTTCTTAACCCAAAAGAAACAAAAATTGCATACTTTGAAAAAAAGTTTTTGACTGCTTCAACAAAGATACAAATGATTACCCATCCTGAATTTAAAATTTTAAATCCACCAAAAGATTTTCCTTTGTACTTGTATCCTATAATCCACAGGGATTTTCAAAAGGAGCAAATTTTCCCTGATGAAATAGAAGGACCTCCACTGGTTGCTGTAAATCCAGAGGTCTTAAAAAACTTAAAAAAATCAGCAAAAAATGAATTTTTTATTAAGTCAGCAGAAGGTGAAATAATGGTACATCTGACAGAAGACAATTTTCAAAGAAAGGATTTAGCCCTTTTGTCTTTTGGCAGATCTATTTTGATGGAAGAAAATTTAAACCTCCTTTTAGGTCTAAATTTTTATCATTTAAGTGGAAATCCAATTTATTTTGGAAATTTTGTTACAATAAGGAGTTCATAAAGAATGGATATTTTAATAGTTGGCGGAACACAATTCATTGGTTTTGAAATTGCAAAAAAGTTAATTGAAGAAAAACATAATTTAACTTTTTTCCACAGAGGAATACATAAAATGCCATTTGAGGGGCAAGAAGAGATAATTTGTGATTGGCATAATTCTACAAAGGCAGAGAAACTTTTAAAAAATAAAAAATTTGATGTAGTAATTAGCACAATTTGCTTTTCAGAAGAAGATGCCTATTTTTCTTATAAATTATTTAAGGATACAACAGACCACTTTATTGTAATTTCTTCAGCTGCTGTTTATCTTTTAAATCCAGAGATTTACATCCCTTATGGAGAAGAAGATGCTCTATTGGAGGTTTCAAAATTTTATAAAGAAAGTGAAAAACATAGATATGGGTATGGAAAAAGAGAAGCAGACATTTATTTTTTGACAAAATATACAAGGGCAGATTTTCCATGCACAATTTTGCGGCTTCCAATTGTAGTTGGTGAGAAGGATTATACAGGTCGTCTTGCTACTTACTTTTGTCAGATAGAAGAAGACCACTCTATAATACTTCCTGATGGAGGCCAAAATCTTTGGGGATTTTTATATGTAGAGGACTTGGCAAATTTTGTCTTAAAAATATTAAAAAATAAGAAAGCTTTTGGAAAAGCATATAACCTTTCACAAAAAGAAGGCGTTTCTTTAAGACAGCTTTTAATAAAAATGGGAAGATTAATAGGAAAAATACCAAAACTTGTAGATATTCCTTCCTCTTTTTTGATAAAAACATCCCTTGGTTTGAACTTTTCTCCCCTTTATTCTTCTCAACATATTTTGCTTGATATAAGTAATGCAATAAACGATTTTGGTTTCAATCCAACACCCTTTTCAAAGTGGATTGAAAAAATTGTCTTTTTTTATAAAAAAAATCCACCAATTGATCAGTTTCGTTCTACAAGAGAGCTGGAAAAAGACACAATAGAGAAATATATCCTCTCCTTTAAAGGTTTTTAATAAAATGAGACAAGATATATTAAGAGAAGTTATAGAGATTGCAATTGCTTTAACAGAAGAAAAAAACTTTGACAAGCTCTTGTCGCTGATCCTTGAAAAGTGTATGGAGCTGACAAACTCCGACGGGGGAAGTTTATATCTTGTATTTAAAGATGGACTTCACTTTAAAATTGCAAAAAATAAATCAATTGAAATAAGTTTTGAGGAAACAGTTCTTCCAATTTCAAGGGAAAGTATAGCTGGTTTTGTTGCTTTAACTGGTGAAACAGTTAATATAAAAGATGCATATCAGATAGACCCTTCTTCTCCTTATCATTTTAATAAAAACATTGATGAAAAAATTGGGTACAGGACAAAATCCATCCTTGCCATTCCAATGAAAAACCATAAGGGAGAAATAATAGGTGTTTTACAGCTTATAAATAAAAAGAAACAAAAAGAATTAAAGCTGACAAGAGAAAATGTAGAAAAAAGTGTTATAAATTTTACTATAAAAGATGAAAATTTAATGCTTGCCTTATCAAGTCTGGCTGCTGTTTCAATTGAAAACAATCAATTGTATCAGGAAATTGAAAACTTGTTTGAAGGGTTTGTTAAGGCATCTGTTAAAGCAATTGAACAAAGAGACCCAACAACTTCTGGTCATTCTTTAAGAGTTTCCATTTTAACTCTTGGCTTAGCAGAATGTATAAATAAAATAAATGATGGTCCTTTTAAAAGGATTTATTTTGATGAGATAAGTTTAAAAGAATTAAAATATGCAGCCCTCCTCCATGACTTTGGAAAAGTAGGTGTAAGGGAAGAGGTTCTTGTAAAAGCAAAGAAGTTATATCCTGTTGAGCTTGAAAGAATATGGTGGAGGATTGAATATCAAAAGAAAAATATGCAATTAAAATACTTGATGAAAAAATTTCAGGAAAAAGATGAAAGCAAACATCCTGAAATTGATAAAGAATTGGAACAAAAAATAAAAGAATTAGATGAAATTTACAGCACAATTTTAAGGGCAAATGAACCAACTGTTTTGCCTGAAGGCGACTTCCAGTTTTTACAAAATTTAAAAAATTATTTATATGAATCGCCAAATCAAAAGTTAGAACCAATATTGAAAGAAAATGAAATAAAGGTTTTGTCTATTAGAAAGGGCTCTTTAAGTGATGAAGAAAGATTTCAAATTGAATCCCATGTCACCCATTCTTATAATTTTTTAATTCAAATACCTTGGACAAAGGATTTAAAACAAATCCCTGAGATTGCTTATGCCCACCATGAAAAATTAAATGGAAATGGCTACCCAAGAAAATTAAAAAATGACCAAATTCCATTCCAAGCAAAAATGATGGCAATTGCAGATATCTTTGATGCTTTATCAGCAGCTGACAGACCTTATAAAAAAGCAGTCCCTGTAAACAAGGCATTGGATATTTTAAAAATGGAAGCAGAAGATGGGATGTTAAATAAGGAATTAGTTGAAATATTCATCAAAGAAGAGATTTGGAAAAAAACACTTCACCTCCGCCTTACAAGGTAATTTGTGCCTGTGACTGTGCTTACTCAAAAGAAGGGAACATACAGGTCTGTTCCTCTGTTTTAACAAGATCAGATAATTTTGAAATAATTGAATATGCTATCTCAAAAGACACTAGTCCCTATAAATATATTCCAGGAAAATTTTATTTAAGAGAAGGAGAAATTTCAATTAAAACAATTAAAAAGTTAAAAAATAATTTTGATTTATTGCTTATAAATGGACATGGAAAGGCAAATGTGGAAGGCAAGGGGCTTGCAACATATATTGGCGAAAAACTAAAAGTTCCAACAATTGGGATTGCAAAGGAATTACTTTTTGGGAATTTTAAGGAACTTGGAGAAAAAAAGGGCTCCAAAGTGCCTGTTATCTTTAAAAACAAAATAATTGCTTATGCAATAAGGACAAAAGATAATGTAAAGCCAATATTTTTATCAGAGGGTTTTTGTATAAACTTAAAAAACATTTTAGATTTTATAAACTCTTTATGCCTTTATAGAATCCCAGAACCATTGAGGATTGCCCATATTTTAGCAAAAGAAAACTTAAAAACTGTATTATAATAAATAATATGACAAATGAAAAAAAAGAAAATCAAATCTCATCAGTCCCAATGATGCTTGAAGAAATTCTTGAATTTAAAATGCCTTTTTTTGCAAGGAATGGTTTGAGGGTAAAGGTAATAGGAAATATTAATAAGAACAAATCACGGAAAGGCACATGCTCAGCAGCTTTCACATTATCTGTCTTATTTTTCTTTGTTCTGTGATGGCGAAGGCCTATTTCATATTGATAGTTTAGCCAATCTTGATCATATTCAGCTGAGGCGGTATCCAAAATCCATTGTCCAAATCTTTTACGCACAGAAGCCAAATACTCTGAAATTGGTTTTCCTTCATCTTTTGATGAAAAAGAAGACAATAAATGTGGATTTGAGCCAACAAAACCATACCAGACATCAAGTATTTCTTCCAAATAATCCTTTAAAACATCATAAGAAAGCTTCAAATACTTTATGTCTTCCTCACCAAAAAGAACACTTTTTTTCATAAGCTCAAAATCCTTATCTGTCACAGGGGATGTGGGTACTTCTGAAGTTCCAAAAGTGTAACCAAAAATTTTTTTTGAATCTTTCATATAAAACCTCCTTAAAATAATTTTTTTATCTTAAAAATTATCAAAGAGGTATTTTGATTTGTCAAGAAAGCACTTTTTAGTAAGATAGTTACTTTTTGGTAAATCTAAAAGACATATTATTTTTTTGAAAATTTATTTATGTAAAAAATTAATGGATACTCTTATCTTTTTTCTTTAATTCTGAAATTATATGGATTGCTCCAAGGATATTTCCTTTTTCATCTAAAAAAGGATCGAGAATTACTCTATATTTTTTCCCATCAATTTCAAAAGAACCCTTAATCCTTTCTTTTTTTTCTTTCATTTTAATAAATAAACAGTTTTTATCTCTTTGACAATTTTTATGCAAGAGTTCCCAACAATAAGAACCAATTATCTCAAGACAAGGTTTTTTTAACATATCTGATGTTGCTTTATTGCACTGGACCACATAACCATCTTCATCTATTAATATAAGGGCATCTTTGATTGAATCAAAGATCATCTGCCATTGTTTTGTTAAGGATAATTGAACCTTACTTAGCTTATTGTGAAGCTCTAACTTTGTTTTTAATTTTTGTAATTTTTCTTTTAAAGCTTTCATATCATCAGGCATAAATTACCCCTTTAATAGTTTTCTTATTTATAACAAAAAAATTTTAAAATTTCTTCCCTATTTTAAACTTTTGTTGCTTTTAAGAGATAAACAGATAAGCCCATTTGTTCAATTTGTTCAATCTGATTTTCTATCCAGTCCACATGGCCTTCTTCATCTTTCAATAATTCTTCAAAAAGATTTTTTGAAATGTTATCATTTTCTTCCACACAAATTTTTGCAAAATCATTATAGTCCTTCACTGCTGCTTCCTCTGCTTTCAAATCAACTTCCATCATTTCTTTGACATTTTTGCCAATTTTAATTGGGGACAATTTAGAAACAATTGGATTACCTTTCAAAAACAAAATCCTTTCAATTAATTTTTCAGCATGCTTCATTTCCTGAATTGCCCTTTTTTCAATTTCTTTGTGCAAAAAATCATAACCCCAATTATGGCACATTTCACTGTGAACCATATACTGGTTTATGGCAGCAAGTTCATCTGCCAATGCCTTGTTTAATAACTCTACTACTTTTAAACTTCCTTTCATACTACCTCCTTTAATTAAATATTTTATATTAAAACAAAAATTTTTTCAATATAATTTCCTCTTTAAAACATTTTTTTAAAGTAATCGTATAAAATTTTATGAAAATATTCTTTAAATTTTTTGTTTTTCTTATTTTTTCAACATTTTTGTTTTCTTCAGAGATGTTTTTCCTTGAAAAAAAAGGGAAAAATGAAAGAGGGAAAATATTATCAGAGGGTTTAAATGTAGTAGCAGAAACAAAATATGGATTCCTTGTCTTAAAAGAAGGAACCAAAGAAGAAGAAAAATTTAATTTAAAGAAATTGGCTGACTTTGAAAAAAGTTTATATTTTTTAACGCCAAGGTTTGAAAAAATTGATTTAAGTTCCTGTGGAAAAATTATTTTTGAAGAAGAAAACTCATATTTAGTTGAAATGGATGAAAACTCTCCTTGTTTGATGAACAAAAAAATCAGGGCACATAAATTATCTTTGGAAAAATTAAGTCCAATTAAATCTTCAGAAAATTTTGAAATTGAAAAAAACTTTTTTGTAGAAGATATGCTAAATTTTTTTAGTGAAGATAACACAATCAATGAATTTAATGACCTTGTAAATTATGCAAATAGCAGATATTCATCAAATTCTGGTTGTTTTTCTTCTGTTGAAAGAGCTTACAATATTTTTCAGGAAATTGGACTTGAAGCGGAATATCAAGATATTCATATATTTTTGCTCCAAATGTCATTGGAACTTTAAGGGGACTGATAGAACCAGAAAAAGTTATAATTTTAATTGCTCATATAGATGATATGCCAAAAATCCCACCTGCACCGGGTGCAAATGATAATGGAAGTGGTGCAGCAATGGTTATAAATTTGGCAAAAGTCCTTTCAAATTATAGATTTTCTCATACAATCAAGTTTATTTTAGTAACAGGTGAAGAACAAGGACTTGTGGGAAGTTCTTATTATGCATCCAAAGCATCTAAGGCAGGAGAAAATATTATTGCCGTCTTAAATGCAGATATGATTGGATGGGAAGGAGATGGAAAGCCAGAAGAAGAAAACCTTGATTTAAGTTATGATGAAAATTCAGAGGGACTTGCAAACCTTTTTATGAATGTTTACAATTTATACGAAAATATTGTTCCTCCCCTTTTGATTTATTGCCCTGTAAATTATTATAGTGACCACTACCCTTTTTGGGAAAAGGGTTACCCTGCAATTATGGGTATAACAGATAATGAAGGGATTTGCCATTACAGTGGAAGTTATCCTTACTACCACACACACAATGACACAATTGAAAATTGTGGGAATTTAAATTTCTTTATAAAAACCCAAAGGGCATATCTTTCTGTATTAGCACATCTTGCAAAGCCATTATGTAAAATTTTAAACAAAAGAAATTTCAATTACTTTGATTTTAAATATATCTGCCCTGTAAAATTTAAATAAAAATTTAAAACACTGTTAGCCGTTCCCTGCTTTTATACAAATCAAGGCAAAACTCCAAAAGAGTTTTTCATTAAAAATTAAGTTATTGTTTTTTCAATCATTATTTAAAAATTCAGTATGCGGTATGCATTTGAATGGGCATATGGCATATGGTAGAGGACATATGGGGAAAATCCCGTAGTCCGTGTCCGTTTTCCGTTTCCGTTTTCAGTTGATGGTAAGGACAAAGTAAACAAGCAAGGGAAAGGAATTTGGTAGTTTCTTCAAATATTGAAAGCAAAAAATTGTCAATAATTTCATTTTTAAAGAATATTTTTTTCTGTTAAAATATTTTTATGAATAAAAATTTGCCTTTTACACATCCTTCTTATGCAAATGAAAATAACTTAGAGGAGGATAATCAACGCCTTGAATTTTTAGGAGATTCTTTGCTTGGCTTTATTGTTTCAAATTTTTTATATGAAAATTTTGAAGACAAAGATGAGGGCTTTTTATCACATTTTAAAAGCCAGCTTGTTTCAACAGAGACAATTTCAAATTTTGCAAAAAAATTAGAGATTGACAAAAAATTATTGTTAAGTTCAGGTGAAGAAAAAAACAAAGGAAGGGAAAACCAAAAAATCCTTGCCGATTCATTTGAAGCATACCTTGCTTATATTTTTTTAAAGAAAGGTTTAAAAAAAGCAAAAAAATTAGTTGAAGAATTGTTAAAAGAAGAAATAGAAATAAAAAAGGAAAAACTTGAAAAGTTAGATTCAAAGTCAAACCTTCAACAAATTTGTCAAAAAAAAGGGCTACCTATTCCAGAATACAAAATAAATTGCCAAGAGGGACCACCCCACAAGCCGGTCTTTAAAATTGATGTTTTTATTGAAGGGAAATATTTTGGAAGTGGAATTGGTGCAAGTAAAAAAGAAGCTGAACAAAAAGCAGCAGAAGAGGCATTAAAAAAATTAAAAGAATGACAAAAGAAAGATATTTAGAAGTTTTTATAGATCAAATAAATAAGTGCAATTTAAGATGCCTTATGTGTGCCTTTTCAGATGAAAGGGTAAGAAATTTAAAAAAAATAGAGATGGATTTTGAGGTATTTAAAAAGATCTCTTATCAGATTTTCCCTCTTGCAAGATATGTTGCCTTATCTTGTCTTACGGAACCACTACTTTTAAAAGACCTTCCAAAAAGGTTGGAACTTGTAAAAGAAAAAAATGTTCCTTTTAGCGAGATTATTACAAATGGCATTTTATTAAATGAAAAAATAATAAATTCTTTGATTGAAAATGAAATATCAAGGATTGGAATTTCTTTGGATGGAGTAAAAAAAGGGACTTATGAAAGCATTAGAATAGGTGCAAGTTTTGAAAAATTAATTGAAAATATTAAATTATTGGTAAAAATAAAGGATGAAAAAAAAGCCAAAAAGCCGTATTTAAGATTAATTATGGTTTTGTCTGAAAAAAACATTTATGAATTTTATGATTTTTTAAAAATGGCAAAAGAATTTAATGCTTCTTCTATTGATATTAGGACAGTTACACCTTTCAAAGGTGCAAAAATTAAGGACTTTGCTGAAGTAAAATATTGGGAAAAAATAAAGGAATATAAAATATTTTTGGATAAATGGTGTAAGGAAAATAATATTGAAAATTTAGGATATTTAAGAGAAAATCCAGAAAAAGTTGATTTATATGATGAAAAGGGAAATAAGCTTTATTGTAGAAGACCTTTTTATACAGTTGCAATCCATCCAAATGGAGATATAAACCCTTGTATGACTTGGATGAGAAAACCCTTAGGAAATATTAAAAGGCAGGATTTTGAAGAAATCTGGGAAAGTGAATATGCAAATTCTTTAAGGAAAGAGTTTGAGGAAAAAAAGCCTGGCGTTGACTGCCAGTTTTGCTTGATAAAAAAAGAGTATGATGAACAGGAAGAAGATGGATTTTTTAAAATGCTTTCAAAGGAATAAAATATTTAAAAAGCCAATTTGAAAAAAATTGGAAGAAAAATTAAATTCTTTTTCTCACAAGAAAGGTTGTTTTTCTCTTACTATCCCTTTTGTTTGTTTTAAATGCAAGAAATAAAATTTTTGTTGATTTTTTTTAAAAAATTCTTTAAGATATAAACCATTATGGATATTTCTGTTATAAAAGAAAGGGTAAGATATGGAGAAACAGACCAGATGGGAGTTGCATATCATGGTGCCTACTCTCAATGGTTTGAAATTGGAAGAACTGAATTTTGTAAAATGAAAGGGGTTGTTTATAAGGAACTTGAAAGAAGTGGCTATGGTTTGGTTGTGGTAGAACTTTTCATAAATTATAAAAGGCCTTTAAGATATGATGAAGAGTTTGAAATTCATACTTATGTTGAAGAGATTAATAAAAAAATGATAAAATTTGGATATAGAATAATTAAGGACTCAAAAATTTGTGCCACTGGTTATACAAAGCATTTGTTTATTTTACTAAGCAGTTTTAAAAGCACTGATGCCCCCGAAGAAGTAATAAATTGCTTTTTAAATAAATAATTTAAAGGAGGTATTTATGGCTTTTCCTGGTTGCAAAAAAATTTGGATGAATGGAAAACTTGTGCCCTTTGAAGATGCAAAAATCCATGTTTTATCCCATGTTGTCCACTATGGCTCTTCTGTCTTTGAAGGA
>Ga0123519_10016993_pt1 | contig 10044 bp, 10 predicted proteins | sample YelNatPaOPRAMG02_FD_87396 | JGI IMG/M metagenome (GOLD analysis project Ga0123519, IMG submission 87396) | Hot spring microbial communities from Yellowstone National Park - Yellowstone National Park OP-RAMG-02 (version 2) | ecosystem: Environmental > Aquatic > Thermal springs > Hot (42-90C) ...
CCGTAAACCCACCGACAGATCCATTCACCTCGATGGAGACACCTCGAATATCGCACCTCGATATCCAGAAAACCCGTTCGGGAGAAATCGGTACACAGGAACATAGCCAGCAGTTCAGTGCTCCAGTTTAATCCGACAAGGGTTTGGCAGGGAGCTTTAGGCGTTCCGTGCCAGTCATCGGGCGCTCGACGATTGCAAGAGATGCAAAGTTCCACGTTGCACACCTTTTGATCGGCAGGACGCAAGCATGATGCATTGGATTTGTTTTCGAGCGAGCAAACGTCTTTGTCGTTGTCTGTTTACTGGAGCGGCGAATCCAGCACGAGTTCGTCACTTTTCCGCCAAGAGTCCGGTGCATCTGCCACCGTCAGCATATGGTGCATGTATCAATGCCAAGGCCCGACGTAACCAGCAATGCACATTTGCCTGCGTCCCTGCTCCAGTGATATGCTCATGTCGAGGTTATGCTGCTTCACTGGGCTGACGCCGAGTCCAGGATCGTGAATTGAACTTTCTGATGACGCCGCGTTTGATGAGGTACGTCCCGTGACTTTGAACCTGCTGACGAGTTTTGTTCGGCAGGAAACTTTTGATCCGGTTCCATTTGCAACCGAATGTTGCGTAGGCGCGTCTGAACATGCAGTCTTCTTCCTCAGACCAGACTGAGTGACGACGCATTTTGTGCTTGGGATCCACAGAAGTGCTCTTCTCTCGCGCTGCTGTTGTGCACTGGACGCTCTGTAATTCCCCAGGCAAGGCCCCAGAGGTTGCGACGTTCGATGCGTGCGAACCCGCGTAGCTTGCGATGTGCTTGAATGACACCGCGGCATGTGATATGCCATGACACGGGCGGCTGCGAGCCAAGGCACATGCGTCCGGAATCTCGACGCGCAAGCCCGCTTCTCGAATCGTTTGGCGTTCCGTTGCCTCTGGAATAGGGCGTCGCTCATGCGTTGCGGTGTCATTCGAGCTGGTCGTTTTTGCTGGATTAGAGATACCACGGAGCGCTGAGTCCCTGTTCCACTGTTCATTGTCCAGACGAGCAACCGAGTGCGCAACGCCTCTCGCGAAATCAGAATGTCCATCTGGCGTTCTCAAAGCGTGCTCCGCTACGCATTCAAAGATGTATTGTGACCTGGCCGTGCGTGTCTGTGGTCCCGGAGCCTTGTCCAGACCCGATTTTATTGAACTGGGCGAGGAACTTTTTTCTGATTGCAGTGATTGAACGTCGAATGCTCTGTTTCGGACAGGCGTGGCTGGCTCGGCTTGCTGTGTCACATAAGCGGAATAGGTTGCACACCTGGGTGCTGCAGAGGCCTCGTGAGTTCGCGTCTGCTGTCGTAGCGCACTGTAGCAGAAGGACGATTCAAGGGATTCGACGCGTTCACGTAGACTGCGAACTTCGCGAACAAGCGCTGCAACAGTTGATTCTGCTGCTGAGCCCGCGGGAATTCGTGGATCGTACTGGTGTTGGAGGCCGCTGAGTTGCAGCAAACCATGACGCGACCCTTCGACGAACACCTCAGAATGCTGCGCTCCATATCTCGACTCAGGCGTCCCTGGCGCGGCGAATCCGAATGGCAACGTCTCAGCGCACCTCGGGAGTCGCTCGGCACACGGCTCGAGATGCGGCTGTACGGCATCTCCTGGTAGGTGTATCTCCATAAATCCTCTGGAATTGAGCGATGACATGCTTCCCGCAAGTGCTGACGCTTGTAAGCGCGAAAAAACTGGAATCTGCGAAGGCGTTTGCGCCTCTGGTTGATGCGGCTGGGTGAGCCAGATTGAGCCCGGCCCGCCTGCGAATCCCGCATAGGGTGCCCGGGCATAGACCAGACCCGGCTCCGTTCTCATCGGTCGTTGCACGCCGTTATAGCCGAAAAATCTGCACCATAAACGTTTCCTTCAAGGAGGAGAACGCGTTTGCCTGCGTCGCACGCCGAACAGGGCCTTGAGCCTGCAGCTCACAACCGCTCCCGTGCAACCTTTTCTTTTCCTATTCACAAGGTTAGGAGAAGCGACGTTTCAATTCCGTTGCTGAGCCGCCTCGGTTTGGAAGTATGGCGACTGCGTACACGCTCTGGTTCCGCCTTTCTGCTCGAACGTGTCATACTCGTACGCAGCGAAACGCGTCAACGCAAAGTCGCGTGTTCCCCAGAGCGCCGCCAATTTTGACGCACCCCAAGGGACACGTGCTGTGTACGTGTATGGGTACGTGTGCGTTTTTCATGAATTGACGAGACGTTTACATAGGCCAGCGTTCTTCGATTGTGCGCTTTTTCTCTCCTTTCTTTTTCGATTTTTGTTTCAGTGCACGATGAAGCATCCATTGACCCATTCTCCGCTTCGAAGTTACATTTCCCGTACTGGTTCTCGGATATTCTGGTCGCTTCATACGTCCTATCGTGTGTGCCTAGTACCTACCCTAATCATACGCCTTTGCGCGTGAACCGCTGGAGCAGATAGGTCATAAGGACAGAACGGCGTTTCGGGAACACACAGAGGGCGTCGGCTCGAGGCGCGCTTTACCCGACGTTAAGTCGGAATTCATCATTATTATGTGCTCAGCGAGTCTGCAAATGCAGTCTTGCCTTCGCTGCACGACACGCTGGAGAAACTTGGCTGTTAGGATGAATTCTGGGAGCCGCTTCTCTCCTTCATGATCATGCATGGAATGCGTTGTCGGTTGACAATGCGGGTTCTGTGCTTGACACGCGCTAGTGGGCAGGCGCAGAAAGCGCACTAGGTCCGTGTGCGTATCCGATACGCTGGACCTTGCGCCTAGAATGCCATTGCCGGTACTGCACACAGCGCTCGTCGCTCGAGGCAGCAATGCTCGCTGACGATCGCTGAGCAGTGTGCGCCCAGGGTCGCCTGCTCGCGGAGCTCCTGATGCGGTTTAGCGCGATGTCCCGCTTTCGACGGCACTGGGAATGCTCATCGCCCGCCACAGCGGATGCGCGCTATCCCTTCGAGGCGGACGCTGTAGGAGATTTGCCACGAATACTGGAGTGGCGCGGCGTAACGAAGTATACAACCACGGTGCAACTGTACGGCTACAATGCCCGTGTGATGGTGGCGCTGTGTCTCCAGCAGGATGCACACACCGGTTTCGACTTTGTGTGCTCTCGACAGCTGAAGTATGAAGTTCAAGCACGATCATCGATGCTTGGAAAATCTTCTTTTGCCAAGTGTATCGCCTGATTTTTGTACTGCAGTGGAGGATCTCGCAATACTTCACGGGTGACTCGAGAGACTACCTGCATACTCGCTGGTAATATGTCCGTGCAATGGACACGAGACTCGTGTAAAACGCGCCGTTTTCGGCGCTTCCCATCATTTTTCTGAATTTTGCAAGAAAACGGATTCAAGACGCTCGCAGTGCAATTCGGTTCAGAAACCGTGATGGCAGTCACGTTGACGTGGCCTCTCTGGGTGTCAGAGGCACGGGATCCCCGAATGTAAAGTTTGTATGGAGATCGGTCTCAAACATAAGGACAGTGACCTGGATGGCATCCTCTGCCGCGATCCGGTCGGAGCCATCCACGAGACTCGTCGGGTGACTCTGCAACAGCACTGACCAGTGCACAGCGCCGGCTGGAGGCGACATCGTTCTCACTGGATCACCGACACCGCGCACAGGATTGTCTGGTTCGCGCAATGCCCTGGGTACGCTTCACCACGGTTACCTATGAAGCGTGCATTGCAAGATTTGCGTTTGAGAGGGACAGATTTCATGGCGGAGCGAAATCAGCCATCTAACTGGACGACGTCTTAACTGCGAGAACCGCATGCCCCGTGCAGCCGTTCGGCCTTGGTTTCTGTCGGCGAGTGCGGATGCATATCGTGATGGCATGGGCGGCATTCTCCGTTGATGTCGTAGTGAAATGGAACACTGCATTCTTCGCCCAGACCCTAAATTTCTATTTTTCCGAACATAATTTGGATGTGCAGTCTAGACATTCGAATTGCAGCAATATGGGGTTAAGGACTTGCACGCCGTCTCAGGGTTCTCATTCGCCTTTCAGGTGTGTGGCTCCTTCGACGCTTCGCCGGTGGAATTCGTTACCGTACCGATCTTGGTTCCAGTAGAGCGTAGACAAATCGAAATTTCTCGACCAGATATCTAGCCTGGATTTTGCTTCTGAAAATTGTCTCATCATGGAAGTCATTGCGAATTCCAAATCCGCTGTTGAACGGACCCGCAGGCATATGCATGTGCAGCTGACGAAGGAATGGCCAAGAGAGCCAACCCGATGAAGACCGCGATCGTAGGATGCTGCTGCTGCTGCTGCTGCTGCTGCTGGCTCCAAAACGAACAAATGCATCGATGGGAGCGTACTTTACCGGTCAGGGGCATGCGCCGAGCGATGACGCGAGCTTTCACACGGCAAAGGGCCGTACCACAAAGAGCAGATGTGATGCACAACTGGGAACACTTGACCGCACGCAAGTGTCACAAAGGCGGAGGCCGCACAGGGGCTCGTGAACTAGAAGATGAAAGAAAGTAAGAGGGGCGTGGAACGCAACCTTTGTCTCTGCATGCCTTGTGTTGATAACAGCCGGAGGCGACGAATTCGGGACCTGATGGCTGCAACCGACACCCGCCGACCGCTGCCAATGGAGCTAGAGAGGAAAACAGCGACCTACGTGGAGAACGCTGGAACCAAGTAAGTAAGAAAAGAAGCACTAGGACCAAAGTCCCTCAAATGCTTTTGTTGGTGATAGTGGCAACAGATCCGAACTTTAGTTTGCTCACCCGCATGGGCAAATCGGACCTCTCCAATGCTATCCTGAAATGGCTGAATCAGAGAATACCCCCGTGTCCATCGCTGTCCATTTTCGAACCTGACGTTGCAGGCAAAACCATGCGACGCCACCATTTCTCGATAAGTACAGTATTCTCCCTATATATATAGTTTATCTCTCCGATGCACCAGGGTGCGCGCAACCTGGACAAAGAGCCCATCAGCAGGTACCTGATCCGGACAGCCATCGCGCGGCTTGCCTGCATCAGATGCAACGGATACGCGAAATACGGTCGCGCTTGCTGCGCTCGATACGCATCCCGTGATCCGTCGACAGAATCCCCGGATCACGGCTGCATCCACTCTGTTTCCAGGATGATGCCAGAACTCATGCGACATACGCACGCGCCGAATTTATTGGTGTTCTTTCTTCTACAAGCATCGATATTGAGTCGAGGACTGGTTTTCAAGTTGCACTTACGCCGGACGTTATTGCACCTCACACACAGAGATGAAGCGTGTCTGGGCATTCGTAGCACTATTATTCAGCATGCTGCTGAGCGCGATCGGCGTGCTCGCTGTGCTATCCAGCGAAGCTGACCTCGCCTGGATCTCACGCACGAGCTCGTACTTCGCCCCGCGCGGTCCGTCACCAGACTTGCCGCCAACCGATATCCGCCTGCAGTCTCGCAATGGCGGCGTCGAGCAGGTGCACCTGGTGGCGAATCGTCACGATCGCGTTACACTTGTGTTCGTGCGGGATATCTCTTCGAATCCAGATATGCCGCTACAGTTGCAGGCAACTGTTCGGTATGGTCGGAACGCATCCCTGCTCGACAATGAAGGTCTCGCGACTGCTCGGGTCTACACCGGCATGCAAGAGTACAATAGCTATCTCTGGAACCCGCCGATGGGCGCACCGTTTCTTAACCGCTCTGAAATTGCCAAGCTTATGAACACGGCATCGTGGGCGCAGCCCTGGTGGCCAGTCTACAACAACGATACCGCGGCGAATATTCCCGAAAACGAATCCGTGAAAGCAGCATACAATAACCCCGCATCGCTCTATCAGTCGCCTCTCATTTTCACGGTGAAGCTCGAGAACCTTCTACCGAACACACAGTACTTTTATGAGATTGATGGGGAATATCAGGGAAATTTCACCACGCTGCCCATGGATGGCGACCATAGCAAACCACTGACCCTGGGCATGTGGGCCGATGTAGGCCAGACCAACGTCAGTGCCCTGAACATGGAGTATCTGTTGCACGATGTGAATCCCGATCTGGTGCTGCTCGCTGGAGACCTGTCGTATGCGGACGCCTTTCAGCAGCGCTGGGATACCTGGGGCCGTCTAATGGAACCGCTGATGTCGCATAAGCTATCGCTGTTTTGTAATGCCGACCATGAGTTGAATGTTGGCAATGAGCAGAATATCGGTTACCTCTTCCGGTACCCGGCGCCATTTGAGGAATCGAATTCTCCGTCCTTTGAGTACTACAGCTACAAGACGGGACCGCTGCATATCATCGCCCTGGGGTCATACACGGTTTTCAACCATTCCAGCGTGCAGTATCGCTGGCTCGAGCAGGAGCTCGCGCGCATCGACCGGCGGCGTACGCCTTGGGTGCTGGTGATGCTGCACGTGCCCTGGTACTGCTCGAACTTTGTTCACATCGGCGAGGGCCTACTAATGCGAGAATCCATGGAACCGCTGCTCTACAAATACGGCGTCGACATCGTTCTTACTGGGCACGTTCACGCGTACGAGCGCACTTTCCCGGTATATCAGAATGAGACGAATTCGTGTGGCCCGGTGCACTTCGATCTCGGCGACGCTGGAAACCGTGAGGGCGCCTACACCGACTGGCTGATGCCGCAGCCAAGCTGGTCCGCTTTCCGTGAGGCCTCTTTCGGCGTGGGCAAGCTCGTTATCTACAACGAGACGCACGCGTACTACGAATGGCACCGCGTCGCATGCGAGGACACGAATGCCACACATTGCGCGACCAAGGGCGACAACTCGGCCCAACGGTACGATATCTCGGACACAACCTGGGTGATCCGGAATACCAGCCAGTGTCCCAATCGGCTTATGCCAAACGCCATGTCCGAGCCTGTTCATCGTATGCCGAATCCGCCTGCAGGCATTGCGAGGCCGAGACCAGCACGCCCAGCGCCACAGCTCCCGGGTCCGCCTGCGGCAGCACCAGCGCCAGCGCATCCACACCCGTAGTTGTTGAGGATGTGTGGCCTTGGCTCCCGCAGCCGATGCCGGAAAAGCAGCAAGCGCCGCGATCCTGTTGGGATCGGACCCAAAACACCAGATCGTGGAAGAAAAAGAACAATTTTGCCGGCGAAAGGAAGAAATATCGTATTTGCTACATGAAGTTAAGGTGGAGAGGCTCAAGGTGGAGAAGATCAAGGTGGAGAGGCTCGAGGCAGAGAATGCCGAGGTAGTCATCGTAAAGCATGCAGTGTACCAAATCAGATGCGTATGCACGTCAGCTCGCTTTTGTATCGAGTTGAAAACGATGACACCACGTCGCCTTTGTGGGGAATCGACAAATCATGAATTCGCATGCGCTTGTAGCAATCCTTCTTTGCTGGAAGCACGCGTCGAACTTGTTTGCATGACGCAATAAAGACGCAAAACCACCGGCAATGCCTCGCGCGAAAGGTACGTACCCTGGTCACGCACCAGAGCCCTAATCCATCCGTGAAACATCTTTAGTGGTGCCCCAAGCACCGTAGCAATTGCCCGCAGTACGCGCGGCACTCGACGGTTCACTGGATCGATCGAGCCTGTGCTCCTGCCGGAAGCACTGCTCTGGAATCGATGAAACGCGTAAAGGCCTCTGAAAGACACATGGGCTTTATGTTTATGATCGGCAGTCTCGATAGCACCCGGGCGGCAACAGATTCCGTGCGTCGCTCCAGAGCCGTGGAAACAACCACTGTCGTTGCGCGTCAAAGGTCGATGCACGATGCGTGTCCATTTGCTGCCAATGACGTGTCCTGTCACGTCCGCGGCTGCATGCAACGCAAGATCACCGCTGCCGATGCGATGCATGCACGTCAACGTCCCGTCGAGGCGGACACGCGCGGTGTCGACGCTGGTGCCGGCATCGCCTCTATGTATCGTGTCGCACGGCGTGTCGTCCAGTGGTCTGAATTGCGCTGCGCCCCGCGATTACCGAAGGCAGAGGACGCCCCAGGAGCTGCTGGCGCTATACGCATGGTGAATCATCGACGCATCCGGCTTTCTGTTCCCATGTGAAGGAGCATGGGTGTATATGGAAGACACCAAGTCTCTGATATAGAACCTTGTCCACAGATCACGCCAGCCAAGTGATAACGCCTCGAATTGTTCAAAGGCTCACGATGATCAGGGGAATATCCAGTGCACACGCGTCTGATTGCGTGGTATCTGTAGACTCGCTAAACCATGACTATGGCGCCTTCCGCCAGACTTTGCACCAAATGCAAAAATCCTGCGACATGATCGACACATTCGGCCTCATCTCCGGAAACGCAGCTGACCTACATGACATGCAGTGGCGCGGCGATATCGTCGGTTCACGGACTTTTTCAATTCAGCCAACTCTGCGGAAACACAGCTGACCTACATGACACGCCGTGGCGCGACGATATCGTCGGTTCACGGACTTTTTCAATTCAGCCAACTCGAGCGTGTCATGGGCGGACGGGACGACTTGCCCTGCTCCCGGAGTGCGTCTGCTCGGAAAAGCTTCGCGTCGTGATATATGTGGCACAGCGTTGACCAGTACTCAACGTAACGCTGCTGGGTGCCTTGGAAGTCGCTGCCGCATGCACTCGGTACCAAACTGAATGCTTACTATGTACGCTCTATCACTGCGAGCCACCACTGGCCAAGCTTGGCGACTCGAGTGCCGCATGCGTTGCTGTGCGCAGGTCTAGCGGAGATTCGCGTCACGCAACGGGTCTCGAACCAATACCTCGGCGTTGAAAGTCGGCGATCATGGCATCGAGGCCCTCCTCGAGCGGGACGCGCGGCGCCCAGTCGAGGACGGTGCGCGCCAAATGGATATCCGGCTGTCGGCGACCGGGATCATCGGGTGTCGGCGGCAAATACCGAATAGGTCCACTTTTCGGGAGCTTTCTTCGAACCAGTTCAGCGAGCTCCCGAACCGTGAACTCTGTTGGATTACCCAGGTTAACAGGACCAGTGATGCCCTCTGTATTCATGAGTCGGATCAGACCGTCCACCAGGTCACTGACGAAACAGAACGAGCGTGTCTGGCTACCATCGCCAAAAATGGTCAGCTCCTCTCCGCGTAATGCCTGGCCCACAAAATTACTGACCACGCGCCCGTCATTTTCCACCATCCGTGGACCGTACGTATTGAAAATACGAGCGACTCGAATGTCGACATGATGCTGACGATAATAGTCAAAGCAGAGCGTTTCTGCCACGCGCTTCCCCTCGTCGTAGCAAGAGCGCACACCGATTGGGTTGACGTTGCCCCAGTAGCTCTCGGGTTGTGGGTGTACCAGTGGGTCGCCGTACACCTCGCTGGTGCTCGCCAGCAGAAGTCGTGCACCGGTGCGTTTTGCGATACCGAGCATGTTCAACGTGCCCAGGACATTGGTTTTAATGGTTTTGATCGCGTTGTACTTATAGTGAAGCGGTGAAGCGGGACACGCCAGATGGTAGATCTGGTCGACTTCCAGCATGATGCGCTCCGTGACGTCGTGACGAATGAAGTCGAACCGCGGGTGTCCTATCCAGTGCGCAATGTTCTCCTTGGTACCAGTGAACAACGAATCAAGAACAATGACCTCGTGACCAAGCTCCATCAGATGGTCAACTAGGTTCGAGCCGATGAATCCCGCTCCACCGGTAACGAGGATTCGTTGACGCTCTGGGGTGCGGTTGGGGGCGTGCTGGGCCCTCCAGACCGCCGTGGTGTCTATTGGCGGGACACGTTCATCAGGGTGCGGTGAAACCGACGGTGTCATTGGAGTGGTTATTCGTGCGTATGCGGTAAAGCCCGAGAGTGAACGTGAGCGCGCCACGAAGCAAAAAAACACCTCTTTAGTCTCGTGGCAGGGCAAACTTGTCGCGAGTGCAACGGCGCGTGTGCGCGCGCGTACGCGCATATTGTGCTGGTATCGACTCGCATGTAGACTGCGCGTATTGTGCTGGTATCGACTCGCATGTAGGCTGCGCGTATTGTGCTGGTATCGACTCGCATGTAGACTGCGCGTATTGTGCTGGTATCGACTCGCATGTAGACTGCGCGTATTGTGC
>Ga0123519_10017000_pt1 | contig 10041 bp, 6 predicted proteins | sample YelNatPaOPRAMG02_FD_87396 | JGI IMG/M metagenome (GOLD analysis project Ga0123519, IMG submission 87396) | Hot spring microbial communities from Yellowstone National Park - Yellowstone National Park OP-RAMG-02 (version 2) | ecosystem: Environmental > Aquatic > Thermal springs > Hot (42-90C) ...
ATTGGTTAAAGCGAGCACCGAGTTGGCTTTCAAGAAGCATCAACAGGCCCGCATGGGCGAAGAGAGGGGCAACAGCAAGGTGATCGCCGCCTTACGAGGCGAGATCTTGCGTATCAGGCGGGAGCTTGGCGAGGGGAACTTGACTGAAGCGCGCATTTGCTCTGCCTGTGGACGCCCTGCGCCCGCAGATGCCGGGATGGTTTGTCCCTATTGTCAGGCTCCATGGGCGGATTCGTGAGGATAGAGGAGGATCGTATCATGCGCATTGGGATCATCGCCGATATCCACGATAACATCTGGGCCTTGGAGGATGTTTTAGGCAAGTTAGAGGGCTGTGAGGCTTTGCTCTGTCTGGGGGACGTTTGCTCACCCTTCACGTATGCCGCTATCGGCGAGGGCTTCAAGGGGGCCGTGCACGCCATCTGGGGGAATAACGATGGGGATAGGCTGCTCATCGTCCGCGCAGCGGATAAGGCGGGGAACATCACCCTGCACGGCGATTTCGCCGAGCTGAACCTGGGAGGACGCGCGATCGCCCTGACCCACTATCCTCACATCGGCAAGGCCCTGGCCTCAAGTGGCCTCTACGACCTGGTCTGTTATGCCCATAACCACAAGCGCGACGCCACCTGGATGGGGAAGACCCTCCTGCTGAATCCCGGCGAGGTGATGGGGCGCTTTGGGGTGCGCAGTTTGGCCATCTACGATACCGAGCGCGGCGAGGCGGAGATCGTAGAGGTGTAATCGGTCTTCTTTATGGGGGATGATGAACGAGGAGATCCCAACCGAGGATGTGATCGCCGAACCACAGACGGCCATCGCCGAGGCGCGGGCGCGGCCCAAGGGCAGCTTCGCCGGCGATGTGCTCAAGCTGGTCTCGGGGACGACCTTTGCCCAGGCTTTGGGCGTGCTCCTTTCGCCCCTCCTCACCCGGCTCTATAGCCCCGAGTCCTTCGGGGTCTTGGCCCTATTTACCTCCATCACGGGGATCATCAGCGTGGTGGCCTGCCTGCGTTACGAGTTGGCCATCATGCTGCCCGAGCGCGACGAGGAGGCCGCCAATCTGCTGGCGGTGAGTCTGCTCAGCGTGGTGGCGATCGCCGCCCTCTCCCTGCTGATCGTCTCCTTGGGCCGCCCGCTATTGTTGAGGTTGCTCAGGGCCCCGGCGCTGGGGCCGTACCTCTGGCTGGTGCCGCTGATGGTCTTTTTTGCGGGCGCGTTCGGCGCGCTGAACTACTGGAACTCGCGCACCAAGCACTTTGGGCGGCTCTCGGTGGTGCGGGTACTCAGTGCGTTCAGCACCTATACCGTCAATCTGGGGGTGGGCTATGCCGGCCATGCCACGGGGGGCACGCTCATCGGGGCGGCGGTGCTGGGCTCGGCCCTTTCCGCGTTAGAGCTGGGGCGGCGCATCTGGCGGGATGATAAAGGGCTGTTTCGTGGCGCGGTGCGTTGGCACGAGATGACTGAGGGGATGAAGAGATATCGCAACTTTCCCCTGTACGATATGTGGTCGGGGCTGTTGAATACGGTATCCACTCAACTGCCGACGCTATTGCTCTCTGCGTTTTTCTCCCAGACCGTCGTGGGGTTCTACGCCCTTGGTTACCGCATCCTCTCCTTGCCGATGAGCTTGGTGGGCAGCGCCATAGGGCAGGTCTTTTTCCAACGCGCTTCGGTGGCTAAAGCGGATGGGACGTTGACTCAGGTTGTGGAGAGCACTCTGAGAAGGCTCATGGCTTTGGCAGCCTTTCCATTTATGCTGCTTGCCGTCATTGGCCCGGATGCATTTGCCTTTGTCTTTGGTCAGCGATGGCTTGAGGCCGGCTTCTACGTGCGTATTCTGGCGCCATGGTTGTTTTTCGTGTTTCTCGGCTCTCCCATCTCCACGTTATATTGCGTGCTTGAGAGGCAGAGAATAGGGATGCTTTTCAACATCGCTCTGATTATCACCCGAGCCGCTTCGCTGGTTGGCGGCGGCCTGTTGGGGGATAGCCGTGTCGCCCTCGGCTTGTTTGCGCTATCCGGAGCTGCGCTATGGGCTTGGTTCTGCCTCTATCTGGTTTCTGTTTGTGGATTGAGTCGCCGGAGCACGGCGAGGGTTATCGTTGGCCATCTGTCCGGCGCTCTAGTTTTCATCCTTCCCGTCGTGCTCACAAAGTGGGTATGGAGGGCTTCTTCCTTCGTCGTCCTTGCGGTGAGCGTTTCCGTCGGCGTGTTGTACTATGCACGCCAGTTCGCCCGCGATGGTGACCTGAGGGCTCTTGTCTTACGGGCGATTCCTTTGCGGAAGTAGGGCAGCTATGGAGAAGCGTTTGGGAAAGAGGCGTTGGTCATGGACACGGATTGCCCTTCGTGGGCACACGTTTGCTTGAGCAAAAATCGGGGCATTTCCTGGCACGCCTTTTCAGAACCTGGACTGACAACCTGGGCCAAAGGATTCGCGTTTCACAATGGCACGTTGCTTCGTGCAGAGGGACTAGGGAGGCTCTTCGCCCAAACGGTAAAGGCTGCTCCTGAGGAGGAAAGAGCTCAGCGCCTGGAGGCCTTGTTACGCGAGTTGAACGGCCACTTTGCCCTCGTTTTGCAGACGGACAGGTTGCTCTGTGCCGCCGTGGATCGGGTGCGTAGTATCCCTCTTTTTTATGGCCGACGCGATGAGCAGCTGTATGTGGGCGATGACGCTTTCTGGATCAAGGAACAGGTGGGCGATACAACGGCCGATCCTTTGAGCGTGCAGGAGTTCATGCTCACCGGCTACGTTACCGGTTGCGACACGCTCTTTCCTAACGTCAAACAGCTTCAAGCAGGAGAATGTGTTCTCTTTGAGGATTCGCCTGAGGGCGTCCAGATGAGCTTGCGCCGGTACTACCGGTTCATACATTCAGACCTTTACCGGCTGACGGAGGATGAATGGTGTGAGCAGCTTGATCATGTGCTTCTCAGCGTTTTCAGTCGCCTCCTTGAGTCTACTAAGGGCTGTCAGATCGTCGTTCCGTTGAGTGGTGGGTGGGACTCGCGCCTCATCGTTTCTATGCTGAAACGCTTGGGTGCTACCAATGTATTGACGTTCTCCTATGGCCGCTCTGGCAATCTGGAGTCCATTATCAGCCAAACCGTGGCTCAAAAGCTTGGGTTTACCTGGGAGTTTGTGCCTTACTCCCTAAAACGGTGGCGCGAATGGGTATCCTCTCGGTGGTGGGAAGACTATCTTGATTACGGAGGGCAAGGTTGCACACTCGCTCATCTTCAAGATTTTCCAGCGGTATGGGAGCTCAAAAGACTTCGTAGGCTGGAGGAGAATGCGGTATTCGTGCCTGGCCATACCGCGGATGTAATTTCGGGGAGTCACTTGCCGCTATCGCTGGAGAGTTGCTCTTCCCTTAGCTGTGGGCGCGTTGTACAGGCCTTGCTGGCACGTCATTACAATCTGCGGGGCTTGCATGATCCTTTACTGCTATCTGCGCTCGAGCGCCGTATTGAGGCTACTGGGATAAAGGGCCCTATAGTGGATTTGGATCAGGCAACGTCTCTCATGGAGATGTGGGAGTGGCAAGAACGTCAAGCAAAATTTATCATCAATGCAGTGCGCGCTTACGAATTTTGGGGATTCGAGTGGCGAATCCCTTTTTGGGATGCTGAGTTTGTGGACCTATGGTCCCACGTGCCCTGTTCATTGCGGTTTGGTCAAAGGCTCTATAGCAAGTACGTTGGAAGGGTTTTTAAGGCTGTCGGTTTGGCCGGGGTTCATTCGTCGCATTCTCCCCGGACACAAGAGAACATCAGATCAAGAATAAAGCAAGTCATCCTTGATTGTATGCGCACCCGTTCGGTTGTCGGCGCCCTTTTAAGGCGGGGGGCGATCATTGCTAGCTATTGGTCACATCCCCTGGCCTGGTATGGAATCCACTCCTTTGGGGACCATCTGAGACAAGTTCTTCATCTGAACGCCTTAGATGCGAATTTTAACATAAATTCCGTCCTTGTGAAGTACGAGTTGGCACGCTGGGGCATCGGGAAACAAGTGCCCTCCAGATAATGGAAAGCAATGCCGGTCAGCTTCAGGCCCTTTAGGGCTCGTGGGCAGTCTTTTTCCCCTAGAGAGGGGCAGTTACCGGCCTGTCTAGGTTGTGCGGCCCAGGATGGCCGCGAGTTGGGCCGCCTTGGAGGCGTGGACGACGGCCAGCACCTCGTCGGCGGGCTGAAGGACGGTGTCGCCATGGGGCATGATGAGCTGCTCCTTGCGGATGATGGCCACGATGATGCACTCTTTGGGTAGGTCTAGATCGCGCAGGGCCTTGCCCGCGGCTATCGCCGTAGGATGCACCTTCTCCTCCACCAGGGAGAACCGGCCCTTGCGCAACTTGAGCAGGGTCATCATATCGCCCAGAGACATCTCCTCGGCGATCAGGCGGGCCATGAGGTCTGCTTGATTGAGGGCCACGTCTACACCCATGGCCGGCGTGAACAGCCAGGCGTTCTTCGGGTTGTTCACGCGCGCGATGACGCGCGGCACGCCGAACTCAAAGCGCGCCAGGCTGGTGACCACCAAGTTGGTCTCGTCGTCGCCGGTCACGGCAGCGACGACGTTCGCCTGGCGAATTCCAGCGGCTTCTAACACGTTGGGATCGGTGCCGCTGCCCCAGATCACCGCCTCAGCCGGCAGGTCTCGCTGCAGGCGGGGGAGCTCCTCACGGCGCGATTCAAGCACCTTCACACGGTAGCCTTCGTTCAACAGCAAAGAGGTCAGATAGGCCCCTACCTTGCCTCCGCCGACGATGATCACGTTCATTGCCATCGTTATGCCTCCTTATGCCATGGCCAAAAGGGCTTTCAGACGCTCGCCGGCGGTGGGCAGCACGGCGAGGTAAGCGATATCCCCCTCTTGGAATACCGTGCCCAGAGTGCAGAGGAACGTCTGGCCTCCTCGGCTGATAGCTACCACCATCAGCTCGCCGGGGACGGTCAGCTCATTGACCGTTCGCCCGGCGAGGAGCATCGGGATCTGTACCTCTATGAGGTCCACTTGCCCGCCCAGGCTTAGGATGGGCTCAAATTGGGAGTAACACAGCAGGTCGGCAATGCGGTTGATCCCCCACGAGGTGGTATTGATGGTCTGCAAGCCCAGACGGTTATAGATTTCGGCTTTGCGAGGGTCATAGAGGCGGGCGACGACTTTGGGTACCCGGAAAACCTGGCTGGCCATGCGCGCAGCCACCACGTTGGCCTCGTCGCTGGACGTTACGGCGGCCAGCCCGTCGGCGCGCTCTATCCCGGCTTGCACCAAGACGTCGCGATCAAAACCTATTCCGACTACAGTGCGTCCCTTGAACGAGGGCCCCAGGCGTTCAAGGGCTGCGGGGTCCTTATCCACCACCGTCACCGAGTGGCCCCGTAAAGTCAGGGTTTGGGCCAATCCACTCCCCATGCGACCGCAACCGATGATGATCACCCGCACGTCTCACCTCCTTGTGGGCTCTTGAGCCGTCGTCTTTATGCCTCGCTCGCGTCGGCGCAAAAGCGCTTTGCGCACCTCGTCAACTAAAAGCAGGGATGGCGTCCAAGCCAATAGGAACAGCCAGTTCTTGGGATCAAAGGGGGCTGTGCCCACTACTTTATTCAAGAAGGGGACATAGATCAACAGGTTCACCAAGATCAACTCGGTGGCGATGCCCACCCATACCAAGGGGTTCTTGAAGAGGTTGTAGCGGAAGAAGGAGGCGCTCTCGGTGCGGTGGGCAAAGAGGTTGCCGATCTGAGTGCTCACCACGGCGGCAAGGGCCATCGCGGTCGCCGAGTTGTACAGGGGGCCGCTTGAGGGCAGATCTAACCATTGTCCCCAGTAGCCGTGGGTCCAATATTGGAAATAAAAGGCCGCCATGGCCGCCAGGCTCTGAAGGGGGCCCAGCCAGAGGTACGCTCGTCGCAGCAGCGCGGGCGTGATGACGTGTTCCTTGAGATCGCGCGGCGGCCTATCCATCACGCCGGCCTCAGGAGGCTCAGAACCCAAGGCCAGGGCGGGCACGATATCTGTGCCCAGGTCAATGGAGAGGACGTGCATCACGTTGAGGGCCAAAGGAATACGCGCCCGAGTGAGGGCGAAGAGGATGAAGGGCACCGCCTCCGGCGTGTTGCTGGTGAAGATGTACGAGGTGAACTTTTTGATATTCGCGTAGACGGCCCGTCCCTCTTCTACGGCGTTGACGATGGAGGCAAAGTTGTCGTCGGTGAGGATCATCGCTGCCGCCTCTTTGGCCACGTCCGTCCCGGAGAGGCCCATGGCGACCCCGATATCGGCCTTCTTGAGCGCCGGCGCATCGTTAACCCCGTCGCCGGTCACGGCCACCACGTGTCCTAGCTCTTGTAAACAGCGGACGATGCGCAGCTTGTGTTCCGGGGAGACGCGGGCAAACAGCACCTCCTTTTGCAGCTCGGCGCGCAAGGCCGCGTCGTCCATCGCATCGAGCTCGGCGCCCGTGATGATGCGCGCCTCGGTGCTGCGGAGGATGCCCACGCGTCGGGCGATGCTCTCGGCCGTCAGGCCATAGTCGCCGGTGATCATGATGACGCGAATGCCGGCCCGGCGACACTTGTCCACGGCTTCAACGATTTCGGGCCGAGGGGGGTCCATCATGGCCATCAGGCCCAGGAAAGTCAGCTCCTTTTCTACCGCTTCGGGGGTGTATTCCCTCAAGTCGGGGGGAAGGCGGCGCATGGCGACGGCCAGAACCCGCAATCCTCCGCGCGCGTAATCGTCGTTGATGGAGGAGATGAACGCATACAGTTCTGGGTCGAGCGGGCGCAGTTCTCCATCCCATTGAACTTGCTTGCACAGGGCCAAGACTTCCTTAGGAGCCCCTTTGACGAAAGCCACCCGTCCCTCGGGCGTTTGGTGGATGGTGCTCATGCGTTTACGGCGGGATTCAAAGGGCAGCTCGCGAAGGCGCGGCATCGCTTGGGCCTCGGCTTCTAGGTCCAGCCCCGCCTTGCCCGCGGCCACGCGCAGGGCCGCCTCGGTGGGATCGCCCAAAATGCTCCAGCGGGGGTTCGCGCCGTTCGGGGGCAGCAGGCGGGCGTTGTTACATAGCCCGGCGGCGACGAGCAATTGGCGCAAGTCACCGTCTGCGGGCACGGGCACTGCCCTCCCTTCGTTCAGGATCTGCCCCTCAGGGGCATAGCCGACCCCCGTGACGGCCAGCCATCGGCCCCCCACCCATATGTCGCGCACGGTCATCTCGTTCTGCGTAAGGGTGCCCGTCTTATCGGTGCAAATGACCGTGGTACAGCCGAGCGTCTCCACGGCCGATAGCTTCTTGATGAGGGCGTGTCGCCGGGCCATGCGTTGGACCCCCATGGCCAGCGCCAACGTGACGGTGGGCAGCAGCCCCTCGGGCACAAAGGCCACGATCATGCCCATGGCGAAGATAAAGCTTTCCGCCAAATCCACGCCGGCCAAGGCGACGGCCAACACGAAGAAGACGAGCCCGATGCTCACGGCGATGATCGTCACCACCTTCGTCAGGCGCACCATCTCCTTCTGAAGGGGCGAAAGGTCTGCTTCCAGTCGTTGGGTCAAGTTGGCGATCTTGCCGAACTCGGTCTCCATGCCCGTAGCAAAGACGATCGCCTTGGCCGTGCCCGAGGCCACGGTTGTGCCGGCGAAGACCAGGTTGGGTATCTCGGCGCGGGCCAGGCCGGTGCGCAGGACGGCCTCGCTGATCTTGCGCACCGGGTGCGATTCGCCGGTGAACGTGGATTGGTCCACGCGTAGCTCGGCCTCTTGCACCAGCCGAGCGTCGGCCGAGATGCGATCTCCCTCGCTCAAGAGCATGACATCGCCGGGCACCAGCTCTTCGGCGGGGATGCGTTGCTCCTCGCCCTCTCGCAACACCCGGGCATAGGTGGGAAGCAGCTTGCGCAGGGCCTCGGTGGCTTTCTCGGCCTTGAACTCCTGCCAGAAGCTAAAGATCCCGTTGATCACGTTGACCATCCAAATGGCGATGGCCAGTTGGGGCATCTGGGCGATGAAGGCAACGATGCCGCCCACCCAAAGCAGGATGGCCATGAGGTGGGTAAAGTTGGCGGCGAACTTGAGGATGAGCGGTTTCCCCTTGATCTCGCGGAGGACGTTGCGCCCAAAGCGTCTGAGGCGCTCCTCGGCCTCTAGTTGGGTCAAGCCCTCTGGGCGTGTTTGAAGGGCCTCGTAGACTTGGGGGATGAGTAAAGTGTGAATAGAGGCGCTGATATCCGTTTTCAAGGATGAGTTATCGTCGGTCATCTTCTCGGTCATGTTTGGGCTTCAGGAGCCTTTGCCGTCGGGCTTCCCCACGATGTCGTAAGGTCGCCCGTGTCAGGGATTTGTCGGCGAGATAAGCTACCTCCTCCTTCCTCTCGGTGAGAGATCGCTGAGGCGCAAACCCTTATCATATACCACATCCTCAGGATGGGCAAAAAGGCCCAAGGCATTGACAGGGGACGCCCTTCTGCTTATGATGGGAGCACTCCGGCCTAGGAGGTCGGTTGAGCGTCCCTTCACGCTCGCAAATACAAGGTAAAGGAAGAAAGACCATGGCCCAAACGAGATTGATCATTGAACGCGATGTGGAGACCGTGATGCGCGACGGCACCATCCTGCGCGCCAACGTCTATCGGCCTGACGTTTCGGAGCGGCTGCCCGTGCTCTTACAGCGCACTCCCTACGGCAAGGATGTCAGCAATGTGGATTTCTGCATGCTCTCTGCGGCGCGGGGCTATGCCGTCGTCGTACAGGATACGCGCGGGCGCTGGGCTTCCGACGGCCAACATTACCCCTTCCGCGACGAGTTCAACGATGGCTATGATACGGTAGAATGGGCTGCCGCGCAACCTTGGGCTAACGGCAAGGTGGGCATGTGGGGTGGTTCGTACGTGGGTTTTACCCAATGGGCGGCGGCGGCCATGTGTCCCCCTTCGCTGGTGGCCATCTTCCCCGCGGTGACCTTTACGGATACCTACGGCCAAGTCCTACAACCCAACGGGGCCTTGGCTTTGGGCGTGGCCGTCAGTTGGTTCCTTGGAGCGGGGGTGAGCATGGCCATCCTGCGCATGAATGCCTCCGCCGAGGAGAAGGCCGCCCTTCAGGAGCAGTTATACGACGCCCTGGACGGCATGACCAGCGGCAAGACCTTTCGCACGCTCCCCCTATCGGCGATCCCCCTGCTGGGCCGCGAGGACCTGGCCAAGCCCTTCCTGGATTTCGTCGCCCACTCGGAGCGGGACGATTTCTGGACGCAGTTTGACGCTTCGGTCCACCGCCACAAGATCGCCGTGCCGGCCTATCATCTGGGCGGCTGGTACGACATCTTCGCCAAGGCCACTACCGAGGATTACGTGGCGATGACCCGCTCGGCAGCTACGGAGACGGCTCGGCGCGGCCAAAAGCTGATCATGGGGCCTTGGCTTCACGGCCCTCTGAGCGGGCTGGTGGGCGATTTTGACTACGGCACAAGGGCCTCGGACATGGCCGTGCTCTCCAATGAGATCATGTGGCGCTGGTTTGATTACTGGCTCAAGGGCATTGATAACGGCATCATGGATGAGCCGCCCGTGCGTATCTTTGTCATGGGGAGGAATCGCTGGCGAGAGGAGCACGAATGGCCTCTGGCCCGAACCGTCTATACGCCCTACTACCTGCATAGCGCCGGCAAGGCCAACACCCTGAACGGCGACGGGGTCCTTTCCCCGCAGCCGCCGGCCGACGAGCCACAGGATCACTATGTCTACGACCCGCGCGATCCCGTGCCCACGCGGGGAGGCGGGCTGTGTTGCTGGCAGGCAGCCCTCCCCGGCGGGGCCTTTGATCAGCGGCCGGTTGAGGAGCGCCCCGACGTCTTGGTTTATACCTCGGCCATGTTGGAGCAGGATTTGGAAGTCACCGGGCCGCTCAAGGTCGTGCTCTGGGCCGCCTCCAGCGCGGTGGATACGGATTGGACGGCTAAACTCGTGGATGTCCATCCCTGCGGGTATGCGCGCAACCTGGCCGATGGCATCGTGCGCGCACGC
>Ga0123519_10017002_pt1 | contig 10039 bp, 6 predicted proteins | sample YelNatPaOPRAMG02_FD_87396 | JGI IMG/M metagenome (GOLD analysis project Ga0123519, IMG submission 87396) | Hot spring microbial communities from Yellowstone National Park - Yellowstone National Park OP-RAMG-02 (version 2) | ecosystem: Environmental > Aquatic > Thermal springs > Hot (42-90C) ...
AATGCTACAACTTTTTTACCCGACAATGATACAAGACCATCAGACCCAAATAACTTGCATGGTACACATGTTTCTGGTTGCGCTGATGCTGTAACGGATAACAATATAGGTATAGCAAGTATAGGTTATGGTTGTAGTATAATACCTATAAAAGTAGGAGCCGACAACAATCAAATATCAGGGATTCTTGCGGGATATGAGGGTATATTATATGCCGCAAAATTAGGTGCAGATGTTATTAATTGTAGTTGGGGTGGTCCTGGTTATTCACCAGCAGAAGAAGATATTATTAATACAGCAGTATCAAAAGGCTCGGTTGTTGTTGTTGCCGCCGGGAACAATTCAACTCTTGTTGATGATGACCAAGAATATCCCGCCGGTTATGGTGCTGTTTTTTGTGTTGGTTCAGTAGGAACTAATTATAAAGCATCTTCTTTCTCTGATTATGGCATTACTGTTGATATTTGGGCTCCTGGTGAAAATATACTTTCAACAGTTCCTAATAATGGATATGCAAAAGAAAGTGGTACTTCTATGGCGTCCCCTATTATATCAGGCTTAGTTGCTTCTCTTAAATCTATTCACCCTACTTGGACACCAAAGCAATTGATGTTGCAAATTCGTGGAACTGCTGATGATAAAGTAGCAACTTCGCCTTCATTGCGACCTTATTATTTTGGTATTGCCAATGCTCAAAAAGCTTTTCAATATAATAATCAAGACCCAAACTTACAAATTCCTGGTATTGCTTTGGAACAAGTATTGATTAATTCACAAGGTTATATTAGTGATTTTAATAATAATCAAATAAAAATTTCTTTTAAAAATTATCTTTCTCCAACTACTTCTGATGTGAGCGTTAAATTAACTCCTTTAGATAATTGGGTCGTTTTAGATGATTCTGTCTTTTCTTTGAATTCTATGGCTTCCAACGAAATCAAAGATTTACAATTTAATTTACAAGTTACACAAAATTGTCCTTGGTTCTCCGGAAAAACAAGATTGCTTGCAACTATTACGTCAGGAACTTATATTAACTATGAATTAGTAAATTTACCAATCAATATTGCAACTCAAAACCAATTTGCAATAAAAGTCCAAAGTGCAAATAATCCAGGTTATCTTTCAATGAATGCTATACAAATGGTAGATGAACAAAATGGTTGGATGGTTGGTAACGACTTGATATATAACAAAGGGCTTTATGGAAAAATTTCCGGAACTAATATATCAATAAGTTATCAAACAACAAATCCTGATTATGCTATATATGCTTTTGATGCAAATACTGCATTTATAGGAACTGGTTCTTCAACTACGGCTACATCTGAAATATTATATACCAAAGATGGAGGAGCAAGTTGGACTTCCTATAATTCAACACAGATAACAGGATTTATTAATTTTATTCATTTTTATGATAGCAATAATGGTATTGTTCTTGGTGACCCAATTAATTTAGTTTGGGGAATTGCCACTACAACTGACGGTGGCAAAAGCTGGAACCGAGTAAATAATGTACCTGCTGCTTTAACAAATGAAGCTGGACTTGTTGGTTCTGGTCAATTTTCAGGAGACCATATTTGGTTTGGGACGACAATGGGGAGAGTATTTAGTTCAACAGACCGAGGACAAACTTGGTCAGTCTCAAATATAAATGTCGGGCAACCTGTTATTTATTTATCATTTAGCAATGATAGTGCGGGGCTTGCAATATTTGCAACTGATCTAAGACCTACATCAGGTCATTTTCTTGCTATGACAAGTGATGGAGCAAAAAACTGGAATATTAATCAAACAATCAATTTTACTGCTCAAAATTTATTACCTATTTATGTTTTTTCGCCAAGTGGAACAAATAAGCAATATATTTTATTTGATACTGGTGAAGTAACATATTCAGATGATAATGGAAATACTTGGAGTTTTGAACTATCTGAAAAATATGAGAATTATGTATTAGCAACTCATTCTATATTGCCGGGTAAAGTAAGATTATGGCAATTAGGTTACTCGCTTTCTTATCTTGATTTTATTTATCAACCAGCTGAAATTAATAAGCAAATCACTCTTTTAGATGCTGAGCCCATAGATTGTGGTAATGAACCTGTAAATCAGAATAAAACGAAATTTATCAAACTAAAAAACACAGGGAATTATCTTTCATCAGTGTTGAGTTATCAAGTTATTCCTGATGAAGGTACACAAGCAAGCGAGTTTTCAATTAAATCTACATTGCCAGAATCGATAGATGTAGGTTCAACGATTAATTTCCGTGTAGGATTTGCACCAATAACAACAGGTTCTAAATCTGCCACTATTCAATTATTGACAGATGGTAATCCGTCAAATATCCAATTTAAAGTTATTGGAGTTGGAGATCCTGCTAATTCTGTATTTGAAACTTTGGGTATAGATAAATTCAATATTTCTCCAAATCCCACAAATGGAAGAGTTTCTTTGTATTTCAATTCAGAAATAAATGGTACTTATCAATTAGAACTTTTTAATGATTTAAATCAAATTTGTTATTTACATTCTTTTGAAATGCAAGAAGGAAACAATGAATATAATATTGAATTTCCTAAATTAAGCGATGGAGTTTATTTTGTTATTTTAAAGAATGCGACCCATAAATATATTAAAAAAATTATTATTAACAACTAATATTAAGGTTACCGATGTTAAATAAAAGAATCCTGATTAATTTAATAATTGCGTTTTTAATTGTAAGTTCTTTTGAAGGTTTTGCTTGCACAAACTTATTAGTATCAAAGGGAGCTTCGAAAGATGGTTCAGCGATGATAAGTTATAATGCAGATGCTGGTGGATTTATGGAGCCATTGTATTTTATTAATGCCGCTGACTATCCAGCAGGTTCAATGTTAGATATTTATGAATGGGATACAGGTAAATTTTTAGGTAAAATAAAACAAGTTTTACATACATACAAAGTAATTGGTAATATGAATGAATACCAAGTAAGTATAGGAGAAACAACATTTGGTGGTCGTGAAGAATTGCGAGATACAACAGCAATTGTAGATTATGGTTCTTTAATGTATCTTGCTTTACAACGGTCCAAAACGGCACGGGAAGCGATAAAAGTAATGGGAGATTTAGTTGCAGAATATGGTTATTATAGTGAAGGCGAATCGTTTTCGGTGGCAGACCCTAACGAAGTATGGATTTTAGAAATGATTTCCAAAGGGAAGAATGAAAAAGGGGCTGTTTGGGTAGCTGTGAGAATTCCTGATGGATATATTTCGGCTCATGCCAATCAATCAAGAATTCAAAGTTTTGATAAAAATGATAAAGAAAATGTAATGTGTTCTCCTGATGTAGAAAGTTTTGCTATTAAAATGAAGTATTACGACCCTAAAAAAGATGGTCAATTTAGTTTTCAAAAAGCGTATTCGCCTGCTAATCCAGGAGCTTTGCTCTTTTGCGAAGGAAGAGTTTGGAGCTTATTTAGAAGAGCGGCACCTTCACTTAATTTATCTCCTGATTATTGGCGGGCTGTTGAAGGAGCAGAACCTTATCCACTTTATATTAAACCTGACCATAATCTATCTGTGCAAGATGTAATTTCATTAATGAGAGACCATTTTGAAGGTACTGAATTTGATATGACAAAAGGATTTGCCGCTGGTCCATTCGGTAATCCATATCGTTGGAAAAATTTAGGTTGGCAAATTTCAACTGATACGCTTCATCATTATGGCTGGGAAAGACCTATTTCAACACAACAAACGGCTTTTTCTTTTGTTGCACAGATGCGCTCTTTTTTACCACGTGAAATAGGCGGTGTTTTCTGGTATGGTGTTGATGATACTTATTCTAATGTTTATATGCCTTTGTATTGCTCTATTACCGAACCTCCAAAGCCTTTTATAGGTGGTAGTATTACTGAATTAGATTTAACCAAGGGATTTTGGGTATTCAATTTAGTCGCAAATCTTGCTTATACCAAATATAGTTATATAATTAAAGATATTCAAGCCGAACAATCTAAATTAGAAAATAAATTTTTTGCGTTTCAGCCTGCTGTAGAAAATACTGCAAATGAACTTTATAAGAAAGATAAAAATTTAGCAATACAGTATTTAACTGACTATTCAGTTTCACAAAGCGATATTGTATTTTCTGATTGGTATGACCTATGGAAGAAGTTAGTAGTAAAATATAATGATGGGTATATTAATAATGTCAATATAGATAGAGGCAGAAACCCACAAGGCGTTGGTTATGGCGACGATTATTTTAAAAGAGTAATTGAAGATAAACCTGGTTATTATGATGTAAAATGGAGAAAGAAAACGGACAAGAAATAAAAAAAGAGGAGCAACTAATAACCAAACGACTTTAAAAAAGCAGGGTTGTTTCTCCAATCATTACGAACTTTAACAAAAAGCTCTAAGAACACAGGATGTTCAAGGAGCTTTTCTATTTCATATCGGGCTTCTTGACCTATTTGTTTAATTAATTTCCCGTCTTTGCCTATGATTATTTGTTTTTGCGTTTTCTTTTCTACAATAATATCAGAAGAAATAAACCATTTTCCCGTTTCTCTTTCTTTAAATTCAGTAATTTGAACTTCTGTTGAGTAAGGAATTTCTTCTTCGGTGAGTAAAAATATTTTTTCCCGTATAATTTCTGCGGCAAAAAATTTATTATTTAATGTGCTTAAACTTTCTTCATCATAATAAAATTCATTTTCAGGCAAATATTTAAGTAAAGATTGTAAAAGAGGTTCAAGATTTTCTTTCTTTAAAGCAGAAATTGGAATAATTTCATCAAATTTTGTGATATTAGAAATTGTATCTAATATAGGAATAATTTCAACTTTGCTTTTTGCAACATCAATTTTATTTAAAACAGCAATTTTCGGTAATTGTATCTCTTCAATTAAATTGATTATAGAAGAATGCAAAGGATTATTTCCTTTTGATAAATGTTCAAAATCAAAGACAAAAAGCAAAATATCGGCAGATTGGACAGAGCGAGGTATATACTCCATCATTACTTCTTGAAGTTTGTAACGAGGTTTTAACAAACCAGGGGTATCTAAAAAAACTATTTGATAATTATTCTCGGTTAATATACCTACAACTTCTTTCCGGGTTGTTTGAGGCTTTGGAGAAACAATAGATAATTTTGTTCCAAGAATAGAATTTAATAAAGTAGATTTCCCTACATTCGGTTTTCCAATAATTGAAACAAAACCTGATTTTTTTATTGTCATTCGTGTGTTGTTGTATTGAATTTCTTAAAAATTCCGTAAGGAATTATAATACAATAACCAATCACAAGAACAATAGGAGCTATATTAACAGACCAGATATTATCCCATCTTCCATGAGCAATAGCGGGTTGGTTACCGATTCCAATTGCCATTAAAAGATAGCCTAAAATAATTACTCCAATTCCAATTCCAATTACATAGAAATTTTTCTTTTCTAATGGGAAGTGCCATTTCGGAGCATTCTTTGTAGCAATTTTTGCTTTTTCTCTTACTTTTACAACTTGTTTTGCAGTCATTTTAATTTGAATAATTTTTAAAATACAAATTTATTAAAAAATTTTAAATAAAAAGCAAATAAACTAAATATGCTGTAATAGAAAATTTATAAATTAAATTAAATCGTTTGCTGGAGTTTAATAATTGATTAACAGTATAAGTTAAAATCATTGTACTGGCAAGAACGACAGGAATATTTATATAAGCGAAAGCAATAGAAGAATGTTCGCCAAAAAATGTATTTAATCCGGGCGTTAAACTTGTCCCATACAAAACGATAATATGCAAGACATAGACATATAAAGCTTTTTGCCCGAAGAAAGTAAAATATTTATGTAAACTTGGCAATTTTATTGCAGCCATTCCTGTGAGAGCAAGGACCAAAGCAACTACACTAAAACGCAAGAAAAAGAAACCTATACTTACTTTATATGGGACTACTCCACTTGATAAGAAAGGTAGTTCAAGGCTTAAAAGGATTGTTCCTAATACAAGAAAAACAGGAATAAAGCGGAAACCCATCTCTATAATATAATTTATTCTTTTTGTAGCATCAATTTGCTTTAGTTTTGTTCCAAAAGCAAGTCCATAAAATAGATAAGCACTAAACGGAAATACTCCGAAGAATGAGCCATTACGGTAATCAAAATAAGAAGCAACAGGGTAAGGTAAAAAAGAAAACCAATTAATTAATTGAGAAAATGGGCTTAGTAATGTTATTAATAATGCAATGGTTATGGAAACTTTGAATAATGTTTTATCGCTTTTGGTTAATATAAAAGATAGAAGAACAAATAATAAAGATAAACCAAAAAGTTGTAGAATATTAACTGCAAAAAAGCCTTCGAGGTATTTGTGTTCTAAAAAAGGAATATCATAGATTCGGTCAGCGGGGAACATTAAAATATATCCAATTGCAATTAAAAGGAGACCTATTCTGTATCTTTTAGTAATAGTTTTTTCACTTAAATTACCTTTTGCATCTCTTTTATTGGCAAAAACTTGGACAATACCAGAAACAGTTAAAAAAATTGGTGCGGTAACGCCACGAAGAAATTCCCACCAAGACCAAGGAAAAACACTTACATCTACAAGCTTAGGATCGACAAGAGAAAAAAAAGTATGCCCTGAAATCATCATCAACATTGCTAATATTCTCGCTAAATCTAATGATGGCACACGGTTTGATTGTATTGCTGCGTCCATTATTTATAAAAATTAAGAAAATGTATTTATAATATGTACAAAATTAGTAAATTTGAAGTTTATAAAATAAAATTATTGTAAAAACATATAATTTTAACAATTGAGCTAACTTGGAAATACAAAAGATATACATATTTGAAGATGATTTGATACAAGCTACGTTTGTTAATAATGTAGTGAGCAAATTTTTCCCTAATATTGGCATAAAGCAAGCAGGGAAATTAGTTGATATTGTTGATTTATTTGGCAAATTGCAATTTCCATCTATTTTTATTATTGACGTGTTTCTTGAAGATGCTAATGGGATTAATATTTTAAAGAAAATAAAACAGCTATTTCCTAATGAAATTTATTTTTCAATAGTAATGACAACAGGCGATGATGCTTCTATTGGAATTCAGGCTTTAAAAGCTGGTGCTGATGATTTCTTCCATAAACCTATTCAAACTGAAAATCTAATTACAAGATTGCTAAATGCAAAGAAATTTATTAGCGAGAAAATCAATGCAAAAGAACTACAAGAAAAAGTTTCTAACCTTTTAGAAGAAAATGCAAAGAATAAAGAACGAATGATTACTTTAATATCTGAGTTTCAAAATTCAAAAATCCCAAAAGCCGATAAACTTACAGAAAGTATTAAAAATGCTGCATTTTGGATTACGCAAAGACTTTCAGAAAATCCCGAAGAAATAGAAAGAGTAACACTTGCTTCAAAGTTAGCTTTTGTAGGAAAACTTTTTTTAACAGAAAGTCAAATTCATCTGCCTGTTATGACTAATGGATTTGTTACGAATGAAAGTATGAACAAAGCTCCTATTTATACCCAACAATTATTATCTCAAATTCCTGGTTTTGAAGACATCACTAATATTTTAGTGCATATTTATGAAAATTTTGATGGCTCTGGAATACCTGATAAAATGAAAACTTGGGAAATTCCATTGGAAAGCAGAGTTTTACGTGTTGCAATTGATTTTGAATATTTCCTTGAAAAAAATCAAGGGAAAGAATCAAAAGCAATTGAATTACTTTTTAATGAGGCACATCGTTTATATGATTTCCGAATAATTGCTTATTATGACCAATACCTTGCTTCTTTAAATATGAAAGGTAAAACAGGGCATACTCGTGAAAATCCCATATTGATTTCTGAATTAACTCCTAATATGATTTTATCAAGAAATATATTTACTCAATCTGGTTTAAAATTGGTAGGGGCTGGCACTCGTTTAACCGATGAAACAATTTATAAAATTTTAAATGTAAATAAAGAAGATGGGATTTTAGGTTCAATTTTTATTTATGAGCAAAAATAATTTTATAAGGGAAAATATATTTTCTTCTCTTTTGTCCTTTCTATTAATAATTTTTATTTACAAAATGACAATAAGATAATTATTGAGGGTATTTATGAATAATCATCAATTATTAGAAGTTAGAAATCCTTTTTCTGGCGAATTATTAGATACGATAAAAAAGCCAACACCATTAGAAGTCCAAGATGCTTTTGCAAAAGCAGAAAAAGCATATCAAGATTATATGAAGAAGATGCCAGCTTGGGAACGTGCAGAAATTTTATTTAAAGTAGCGGAACTTATTGCATCTGATTCAGAAGAACTATCGTTTTTGATAGCCAAAGAAGGAGGTAAACCATTAAAAGATGCACGTGTAGAAGTTGCACGAGCAGTGAATACAGTGAAAATGTCTGGAATGGAAGCCTTGCGTTTAAATGGTGAACAAATTACAATGGATAGAGCTAAAGGTAGTGAAAATCATATATCTTTTACTCTCAAGCAACCTATTGGAGTTGTTCTTGCTATTTCTGCATTTAATCATCCTGTAAATTTAATCTGTCATCAAGTTTCTACGGCAATTGCCTCAGGTAATGCTGTTGTTCTTAAACCAGCTGAGAAAACACCTCTTTCTGCCAAAAAAATTACAGATTTCTTTTATCAAGCAGGTCTAAATCCTGATGCTTTACAATATCTTGTATTATCCGGAAAGGAAACAGAAGAAATTCTTACCAATCCAGTTATTAAATATGTATCCTTTATTGGGAACGCTGATATTGGGTGGCTTATTCGTAGAAAAGTTCTGCCAGGTGTTAAAGTTATGTTGGAACATGGAGGTACTGCGGCAACAATTGTCGCAAATGATGCTAATTTAAATATTGCTGTTCCTTCAATTATTCGTGGTGCTTATTATCATTCAGGACAAGTTTGTGTTTCTACACAATTAGTATATGTTCATGAAAAAATTTATGATGCTTTTGTTAATCAAATTAAGGAAAGTGTAAATAATTTGAAAACGGGTGATGCAACTTTGCCTGATACAGATTGTGGTCCTTTGATTACCAAAGCGGTAGTAGAAAAAATGAAGTTCTTAATTGAAGATGCGAAAATTAAAGGTGCAAAAGTCTTAATTGGTGGTAATCCATTGCCAAATCAATGTTTTGCACCAACACTGCTTGAAAACGTTAATTCTGAAATGTTAGTTTTTAAAGATGAAGTTTTTGGTCCACTTTTATCAATTATCAAATACAAAGAAATTGATGAAGTTATAAATGTAATTAATAAATCTAAATTTGCTTTTCAAACTTCAATTTATACGGAAAATATTGATTTGGCATTTTATTATGCAAAAAATATTGAACAAAAAGCTTGTATAATAAATGATAGCACGGCTTTTAGGGTAGATTGGATGCCATTTGGTGGATACAAAGAATCGGGTTTTGGCACAGGTGGTATTAAATATGCAATTAATGATATGATGGAAGATAAACTAATTGTTTTAAAAAATAATTATGGAATTTATCTTTAATTTTATTTGCAAAATTATCAGTCAGATTTTGTTACTTAATAGATTTTATGAATAAGATAAACGTCTATTTCTTTAAAGAATTTATTAATCAGTTTTTGAAAAAGTTTTAATTTTGTTTTTAAAGAAAAAGAAAATGCAAATAAATAGATTTGAAGAGATAGATAAACCTCAATCAAACTGTGGTGTATTTGGCATATATAATCACCCAGAAGCATCGTTGATGTCTTATTATGGACTCTTTGCGATGCAACATAGAGGACAAGAAGCCGCCGGTATTACAAGTTTTTATTTTGATGACAAGAAGCAAAAGATGCGGTTTGCAAATGTTAAAGGGGAAGGTTTAGTTTCCGAAGTTTTTGCAAACCCAAGTATCTTTGGCAAAGAACTTATTGGTGATAGAGCGATAGCACATAATCGTTATTCAACAACTGGTTCAACTTCACGAGCTAACATCCAACCTTTTAATATGATTTACAAAAGTGGATTGCTTAC
>Ga0123519_10017003_pt1 | contig 10039 bp, 6 predicted proteins | sample YelNatPaOPRAMG02_FD_87396 | JGI IMG/M metagenome (GOLD analysis project Ga0123519, IMG submission 87396) | Hot spring microbial communities from Yellowstone National Park - Yellowstone National Park OP-RAMG-02 (version 2) | ecosystem: Environmental > Aquatic > Thermal springs > Hot (42-90C) ...
ATGTGGTTACAGTTAAAGATGCCGACCTCGGTTACGACCACCAGCGGGACATTGCGGTTGTATGTGAATGCTCAGTAATTGATGGATTCCCGACAGAGACATTCGGGAATGACAATTTTTACCATGTCATCCCGAGCGTAGCGAGGGATCTTATGTTAGGACAAGATTCCTCGTCCTTCGGACTCGGAATGACACAAAAGAAGGACTCGGAATGAAAGATAAAGAATGGTTCGGGAATGACAAAGAGTGTGAGAAACACTCGGAATGAATGGATGAGCGCAGTGAAAATGATTGTGGTTTAAAATGGGCAAAGTATTGAGGTTAAGCACCTTACTATTTCTGCTGGCAGTTTTGCCGGAGGCAACTTTCGGTCTGGGTGTTTCCGCATCCTGGGGACAGGTAAATATAGATAATCTCCGGATTGGCGGAACCTATAACCTGAAAGAGATGACCCGGTTGCCTTTTCAGGTGACTTATCGCGGCGAGAGTGAGGCGGAAGTGGTGATTGATGTGGAGGTGCCACCGAGAGAGCAGACGAAGGATGGCTATGAGCCAATTCCCGATGCTTCCTGGGTTCAACTGACCAACAACCGATTTATTCTTGGTCCTGGTGAAAGTGGCTATACCGATGTGATTATTACCGTTCCCAACGATAAGACGCTCTGCGGCAAGAAATATCAGGTGAACCTCTATACCCATACGGCGCCGGGTGCCGGACAATTAGTTGTAGGAGTGGCGGTTACCAGTCGGTTGCTCATAAGCATTTCTCCTTCGGAAGAAACCCTGCAGGAAATGCAGGAGCGCAAGAAAGGGAAACTGGTTGCCAATTTGAGTTTTAAGGTAATGCCGGATAAGATAGTGGTTGAGGATATCCCGATTGGGCGAAAGGTTGACCTGAAAAAGTTAAAGGGAATGTCGCTGAAAATTCTTAATCCGAGCGATGAAAAACTCTCTCTGGTGGTAAAAAGTGTCGCCCAGAGCGAATCACTGGTTTCCGGAGAAAAGGGCTATGAGTTTACTCCCGACCCGAATTTCTTAAAGTTGAGCCGGCGAAAAGTGAAGGTGGCGCCGAACACGATTGCCGAGGAGAAGTTATATCTGGATTTTCCGGACAAGCCAGAATTTCAGGACAAAAGGTTTCTTCTGGTGATAAAAATTGAGCCGGAAAAACAGACAATCCCGGTGAGTTTTTATGTGAAGGTGTTTGTGAAGACAGTGGGCAAAGAATAGGATGATTAAAGGTAGAAGTCAAAAACCATTTTCGGTTTTGCGATTGCTGGTGATGGCGGCAGTGATGCTGCAATCTACCTTTATGCCCTATTTGTCTCCGGTTGGCAAAGTGTATGCGGATAATCCGGACTTTATGAATATAAATATCACGATTCTTACACCGGATTATACTGCGCCGGCAGCGATATCGGATCTGGTGGCAACTCCGGGACCAGTTGAGGGTAGCATTACAATTAACTGGACTGCCCCGGGCGATGATGGGACAGTTGGCAATGCCAGTTATTACCAGATGCGCTATGCCACAACTCCAATCAATAACCTTACTGACTGGGATAATCCCTGGAATGTGGTTTATCCGACATTTGCGGCTTCGGGTTCGGGAACTCTGGAAACGGAAATTGTTGGTGGACTTACTCCGGGAGTTACTTACTACTTCGCTATTCGGGCGGTTGATGACTATGGTCATATCGCCACCTGGGATGGTTCGGCAAATCCGAATAATTATTGTGCGGCACAAAACAATATCCCGGCAGCACCGAGTGGGATTAATCTGGTGGCATCCAGTGCCACAATTAATATCTCCTGGACGGCCAATCCTGAGCCGGATATTCATCACTACAATATCTATCGCTCCAGTGTGACCAATACCAATTATTTGTTACTTACCGCAATACTTCATCCGAACACGACTCACCAGGACACTGGTCTGACCAATGGGGTTACTTACTGGTATAAACTTAGCGCAGTGGACAATACTGGTCAGGAGAGTGGCTACTCAATAGAAAAATCCACCGTGCCATATGCGGTTACCGAACAACTCCCGCCGGTTGTCGGAAAAGAGCCGAAACAACCGGTTGGGATAAAAGCCCTTATCCAGTATGTCAATGACCAGAAACAGATAAAACTAAGTTGGGATGCCGTGAAAGAATATGTTGATGGAACACCAGTGGGAAATATCTATTATCGGATTTATCGCTCCAGCGATGTCAATAGTGGTTATGTGGTTATTTCTACCACCACCGCCAGCGAATTTGTTGATTGGTCTGGCAATAACTTCTACTATTATTATGTGACGGCGGTAGAGGCTACTAAGGAAAGTCAACCGTCAATGACTGCGACTACTTCCGGGGAAATTTATGCTATCTTAAAGATTGCCGGCCGGACCAAGGTTGCGGTCTATCTACCGGCTGAGGCGAGTGGCGTCTTGTATAAGGATAACAACAAATATGGACAGGACCTGCTGATTAAGATTCAGGAAGCCAGCGGTGAAAAGACCGTTGATGACCTGGGGGTTTATGATATTCTGGTTTATTCCTATGACAGCAATACCGCGGAGTTGAACACTCTGCCGGGTCTGGAATTTGTCAAACCAATAAAGATAATGCTTTACTATGAAGTGGAAAACAATTATGTTAAGAATACATCAGTGGCGGCTGATGAGGCGGATAAGCGTCTGGCGGCATTTTATTACAACAATGTGGAGTGGATAAAACTGGGCGGACTGGTTGATAAAGTTGCCCGCTGTGTCAGTGTGGAAACCCAGCATTTAAGTCGCTATGCCTTGCGGGTTACTCTGCGCGGCAATGTCTTTACCCGAAACAATATTGAGCCGGATAAAATCTTTACTCCCAATGGCGACGGAATTTATGACACTTTGAACATCTATTATGACAATCCGCAATTTGCTAATATCACTTTGAATATATATAACATTAAGGGACAACTGATTCGCAGTCAGGACTTTGGCTCATCCAGTAGCGGTGTTTTGAGATGGGATGGTAAAGACAGCGACAATAAAGCGGTTCCGGCTGGCGTTTACATCTATCAGATTCAATTGTCCGGCAACGAAACCAGAGTGATTAACGGAACCTGTGTGGTGGCCAAATAATGAGATATAAAAAATTAGCAATTACCATTTCTGGCTGGTTGCTGATAACCCGGATGGCTTTCGGGGCCTTTGAAGACATCGGGGTGAGTGCCCGGGCCTGGGGTATGGGAAATACCTTTGTGGGTATCGGCGATAGTGCCAGTTCTATTTACTATAATCCAGCGGCGCTGGTGCGGCTGAACCGGACGGAGTTGTTAACCAGTTACAGTCAGTTGTATTATGGGTTAAGTGATGAGTCCAATTTGAATCAGAGTTATCTGGCATTTGCTTATCCCCTAGGAGAAAAGCGGGGAACTATTGCCCTGGAGTGGCTGAACTATAATCTGCCGGGTTATTATACCGAAACCACTCTGGCCACGGGCTATGCCAGCCGCCTCACTTCCCGTCTGGGAATCGGACTGACCCTGAAATCACTTTTGCTGAAATATGGTCAGAATAAATACACGGTCAATGACCCGGTATTTGCCAGAACGTATGATGCCTCGGCTATTTCCGCCGATTTCGCAATGTTATATGAACCAGCGGTTTCTTATCGCCTGGCGTTTGTCTTAACTGATATTTTAAATCCCGATGTCGGTTTGCAAAGTGAAGAGAAGGTGCCGATGTCACTAAAATTTGGTTTTGGTTATAGTTTGCGTCAGTCCAATCTTGGTCTGGATATAATCAGCCGGAATAATGTTCTTTCATTTTCTTCTGGTCTGGAGTACTGGCTGTGGCGAAATAGTGTTGCCCTCCGACTGGGAACCGATATTGGTTCGGGTTATCAGAATATTGCTTTTGGCCTGGGATATACTTACAATCAGATATTGCGACTGGATTATGGGATGTCTTTGCCGTTGAGCGGGATAAAAGGGACCAGTGGTTCGCATCGGTTGACGATTGGACTGAAATTCGGCCCGCAGGTTCCGGTTGATTTGCCATACAGCAAGTCCGAATTAGAGGCGATTATCAATGAGGCTCAGGGCCGACTGGCCCGAATAAAAGGAGCAATTCCCGAAGCCGAAGAAACCAGCCGTCTGCCGGAAAAGGTTGAGGTGTCGCCGTCAGTCAGTTCGTTGAATATAGAACAGATTAATTCTTATTACAATCAGGGCTTATCCTATTATGAAAGTGGCAATTACGAGAAAGCCATAACCCAGTGGAATGAAATTTTAAAAATTGACCCGAGTAACCAGCAGGCACTGGTCTCCATTAATAAAGCCGCCCGGATTATTCAGCAGCAGCAGAAAAACAAGCGAGACCGCGAAGAAGCCAATCGCCTGGCAGTTTCCGGTGAGTTTGATTATTCTAATGGTGATTATCAGGCCGCATTAAGTAAATGGGAAAAGGCCCTGTTACTCAATCCCAATCAAACCGGTCTGGCCCAGAAGGTAAAAAAGTTGCGGGAAGAGATTAACAATAAATCCGAGGAGTTATATACCAAAGGTCTGGGGTTATACTATAATAATAAAATTGACGAAGCAATTGCGGCCTGGAAAGAAGCCATTCGGATTAATCCTTATCACGAAAAAGCCTCCAAAGCCCTGAACAAAGCCCGAAAAGAAATCGGACAATAAAAATATAGCGAAGGATTTCCGGGACTTCAGTCCCGAAAAAGAAATCCGAGCGATATACAACAAGGTAACCCCGACTTCAGTCGGGGGATAGCGAAGGATTTCCGGGACTTCAGTCCCGTGTCTATGGAGCAAATTCTCACAAGATTGTAGCCGGGAGTTTACTCCTGGGTAGATTCCCGACAGAGACATTCGGGAATGACAAATGTGGTGAAACCACCGGGGATGACCAATGAAGTTGCGTTTTAAGATATTACTTTTTGCCAGTTCCTTGCTTCTGGCCGTAATAGTCCTGGTGAGCGTTTTTATCTACTGGGGAGAGCGGCGGTTTATTATTCAGAATGCCTATCAGGAGCAAGAAACCATAGAGCAGGGGGTAATGCAACTGGTGCGGGAATCAATGCTTTTGCGCGATGATTTGCTTCTCTTAAAATATATTCGTTTTTCTCTGGAGCGTTATCCCGGTATTGTCTATATTGCGATTATTGATAAAGAAAAAAATATTATTGCCCACTCCGATCCAGATTACTGGAAGAAAAAATATGAACCGAAGATGTCCGGGCTGTGGAAAAAAGGTCAGCAGGTGCGGGTTGTCCGTCAGCCAATTTATCTGGGAAATGTCTTGCGGGGAGAGCAGGAAATTGGTTTTTCCCTGGCCTATCTTGGTCAGCAGATTAATCGGCAATTAATGCAGATATTTCGCCGGATTGTTCTGGCCGCGCTGATTGCCTTTGGGCTGGGTCTGGCCGGGGCATTTTTTCTGGCCAACCAGATAGTTCGACCGATTATGAAACTGGCCGGTGCCGCCGAACTTATTGGTCAGGGAAAACTGGATACCCGGATTTCCGTTGTGGGAAAGGATGAACTGGCTTTTCTCTCTAAAGAGTTTAACCGGATGGCTGAGCAACTGAATGAACTGGAAAAGATGAAGGAGGATTTTGTCTCCTCAGTTACTCACGAGTTAAGAAGTCCGCTGGGAGCGATTGAGACCTATCTGAATCTGATGCTGGAACGACCGGAAGAACTTTCCGAACACGGCTACGAATATCTAATCCGGCTGAAAAACAACACTGCCCGGCTGGCTAATTTTATCAATGACCTGCTGGATGTCAGTCGCATTGAACGGGGCGGGCTGGTGATTCGTCGGAACTATTTTGCCATTACCCCGATGCTGGAAGATGTTTTGAGATTTTTCCGGGTGCCAGCAGAAAAGAAAGGTATTCAGTTGATTTCTCAGATTGCTCCTGATTTGCCACAGATTTATGGCGATGTAGAACGTCTCCGTCAGGTAGTGGTAAATCTTATCAGCAATGCCTTAAAATTCAGTCCGGAGAGTTCGGTAATAATACTTGGCGCCGGGACCAGCGGGGAAAATCTTTTGGTCTGGGTTAAAGATTCTGGTCCGGGGGTGCCACCAGAGCATCAGGGAAAAATTTTTGATAAATTTTATCAGGTGGTTGGTCCGGATACTTCAATTCAGAAAGGCACCGGTCTTGGTCTGGCGATTGCCCGCGGGATTGTTGAGTCCCACGGAGGAAAAATCTGGATAGAAAGTCCGCCAAAAGACCAGACCACCGGAAGTTGTTTTTATTTTAGCCTGCCCTTAAACCCGGCGGGAATTTAGGAATGTTTCTCCTCACAAAATCCTGGCCAGATATTTTCCAGTATAGGATTTTTCGTTTTTGACAATTTCTTCCGGAAGACCAGCGGCCACCACTTCGCCGCCCCGTTCACCACCTTCCGGGCCCAAATCAATTATCCAGTCGGCAGTTTTGATTACTTCCAGATTGTGTTCAATTATCAGAACGGTGTTTCCGGCATTTACCAGTCGGTGTAAAACATTAAGCAGTTTTTCTACATCGGCAAAATGCAGCCCGGTGGTTGGCTCATCCAGAATATAAAGAGTGCTTCCGGTATCCCGACGGCAAAGTTCAGTAGCCAATTTTACCCGCTGGGCCTCGCCGCCGGAGAGAGTCGTTGCTGATTGTCCGAGTTTGATATAGCCAAGTCCGACATCGTTAAGAACTTCCAGAATTCGTTTGATTTTCGGCTGATTGGCAAAAAAGGCGAGTGCTTCTTCCACGCTCATCTCCAGAACCTCAGAGATATTTTTATCCTTAAATTTCACCAGCAGGGTTTCTTCATTAAACCTTTTACCGCCACAGGCCTCGCAGCGGACATAGACATCCGGCAGAAATTGCATACTAATCTTGATGGTTCCATCGCCCTGACAGGTCTCGCATCTTCCCCCGGGCACATTAAAACTGAATCTTCCAGGCTTATATCCCCGGGCCATTGCCAGCGGCACCGAAGCAAACAATTCCCGGATTGGGGTAAACATTCCGGTGTAGGTTGCCGGATTGCTTCGGGGGGTGCGGCCGATTGGCGACTGGTCAACAATAATTACTTTGTCTAAATTTTCTGTCCCGAGAATTGCCCGGTGCCGGCCGGGGGTATCTTTTGCCTGATAAAGTTTTTTTGCCAGAGCCTTATAGATTACCTCATAGACCAGGGTTGATTTTCCCGAGCCGGAAACGCCGGTTACCGCCACAAAACAGCCGAGAGGGATTTTCACAGTTATCTCTTTAAGGTTAAACTGGCTGGCTTTTTCTACGGTTAAAAATTTTGGTCCGGCCGGGCGCCTTTTTTTCGGTACCGGGATTGATTTTTTTTTCGTCAGATACTGCCCGGTAAGTGATTTTTCGCATTCCAGCAATCCGGAAAGCTCCCCACTATAAACCACTTTTCCGCCGTGAATCCCGGCCCCCGGACCTAAGTCCACAATAAAATCAGCATTGCGGATAGTTTCTTCGTCGTGTTCTACCACAATTAAAGTATTGCCGTTATCCCGCAGGGTTTTCAGGGTATTGAGCAGCCGGGTGTTGTCCCGGGGATGCAGGCCAATACTTGGTTCATCCAGAACATAAAGCACCCCGGTTAAATTTGCCCCGATTTGCGTTGCCAGATGAATTCTCTGCGCTTCCCCGCCGGCCAGAGTAGCGGTTTCTCTATCCAGGGTCAGATAGTCCAGCCCGACATTGATTAAAAACTGGAGCCGCTGATTGATTTCCTTTAAGATATTTCGGGCAATAATCTTTTCCTTTTCTTCCAGGTTCAGGTTATTGAAAAATTCTTTTAACTCGGCGATCGAAAGGGCGCAGATATCACTGATTGACCGGTCCTTGATTTTGACACTGAGGGCTTCGGGTTTCAGTCGTTTTCCCTGGCAGGTCGGACAAATCAGCGAGCGCATATAAGTATTGTAAATCGCCTCTTTAACATATTCGGATTCGGTTTCCTGATACCGGCGCTGGAGATGACCGATTACTCCCTCAAAATTGCCGTCGCCATAGAGAATAATTTTTTTCTGTTCAGCGGCTAAATTCCGGAATGGTTTATCCAGGTCAATGTGGTATTGCCGGCCGACGCTGGTAATAATATCCCAGTAATAGTTTTTCCAGGCGCCTTTCCAGCGATGGGTTCGGGTGGTAATCGGGTCAACATAGGGCTTAAGCGCACCGTCCCGGATACTTAAATTTTTATCCGGGACAACCAGGTCCTCGGCAATTTCCAGTTTTGTTCCCAGACCATCACAGGTGGGGCAGGCCCCGTAAGGACTATTAAAAGAAAACAGGCGTGGTTCAATCTCGCCTAAACTGAATCCACAGTTCCGGCAGCCATAACGGGTATTGAAGATTGTTTCCGGTGGACGGCCTTCTTCCAGCACAATGATATTTCCATCCGATTCCTTACTGGCCAACTCCACCGATTCATACACCCGACTCCGGGTAAGTTCGGATACCACCACCCGGTCAATCAAAACTTCAATGGTATGTTTCTGGTAGCGATTGAGGGTGATTTTTTCTTCCAGCTGGTAAATTTTTCCGTCGATTCTTACCCGGCTAAAGCCCCTGGCCAGTAGTTTTCTCAGGAGTTCCTGATAGGTCCCAATCCTTCCCCGCACCACCCGGGCAAAAATCCAGATTTTCTGTTCAGAATATTTTTTTAAAATCTCTTCAACTATCTGGCTGATGGTCTGGGCGCGAATTGGAATATTACATTTTGGACAATAAGGAATGCCAATCCGGGCAAAAAGAAGTCGCAGGTAATCATAAATTTCGGTCATTGTGCCGACGGTAGAACGGGGGTTATGGGTGGGGGTGCGCTGTTCAATAGCAATGGCCGGGCTTAAGCCATCAATAGCTTCCACCTCAGGCTTGTCCATTAATTCCAGAAATTGCCGGGCATAGGCTGAAAGGGATTCCACATAGCGGCGCTGCCCCTCGGCATAGATGGTGTCAAAAGCCAGTGAAGATTTTCCCGAGCCGGAAAGACCGGTAATTACCGTCAGGGTATTGCGGGGAATTTCCAGAGAGATATTTTTTAAATTATGTTCCCGGGCCTGGCGGATAACAATTTTATCCATATCATTTGCCCGCTCCACTACCTTAAGAAAGGGCTAAGAACCGAAATGACTTTATATTATGTCGTTTATTTTGGCTTCCAGAGCGACTTGACTTTGATAGCCGACTATCCGGGCTGCGACCTGGCCATTTTTGAAGATAATCAGGGTTGGTATTGCGGTAATTCCAAATTGAGCGGCGGTCTGGGGATTTTCATCCACATTGAGTTTAGCCACTTTGAGTTTACCGTCGTATTTTCTGGCCAATTCGGCCACTACCGGGGCAATCATTTTACAGGGGCCACACCACTCGGCCCAGAAATCAACCAGAACCGGCTGACTGCTCTTTAATACTTCTGTTTCAAAGTTACTGTCATTAACCACTGTTTCCATGACTTCCTGCCTCCTTCGTAAGATAGTTTACTTTCCGATTGCTCAAACTATTTATTATATTATTTTTTGCGACGAAAATCAAGGTTGACGAAAGGCATTTTTTGTGCTATAATATATAGTAAAGGTCAGAAAATTTTTTCGCCAATTTTTTGCGGAGGGCCGGGTGAAAAAACAGAAGATATTTTTAGCCGACTATATCTTAAATCACCTTCCCGATTCGGTGATTGTCGTCAATCGTCAGGGAACCATAATGATGGTTAATGATAATTGTTGTAAATTGCTTGGCTATAAACGGGAAGAAATCATCGGCCAATCCGCCAGTATTTTTTTTGTCAAAGCCGAAGAGAAACCCGGTGAGGAAAAAGCCCCGGGCAAAACAATCACTTCGCAAGAGAATGAAATATATTTAGGGAAAATTTTAGATGAACTGATATTAAATGGTTATGTGAACAATCTGGAAGTAAATTTTCTTACCAGAACTGGCCAGCGGATACCAGTGAGTTTCAACGGAGTGGTTTTGCGCGATGCGGATAAAGAAATTTTGGGAGTGCTGGGCCTGGCCCGGGATATGCG
>Ga0123519_10017007_pt1 | contig 10038 bp, 8 predicted proteins | sample YelNatPaOPRAMG02_FD_87396 | JGI IMG/M metagenome (GOLD analysis project Ga0123519, IMG submission 87396) | Hot spring microbial communities from Yellowstone National Park - Yellowstone National Park OP-RAMG-02 (version 2) | ecosystem: Environmental > Aquatic > Thermal springs > Hot (42-90C) ...
ATTGACACGTCGGACTTGGATTCTCTCGTTCGGGCTGGTTCGCGGGTCTGTCGAGAGTTGGATTTGGAATTTACAGTTATCACGCTGGGTGAAAATGGTCTAGCCTTTGTGAGTCGCGAGTACTCGGAACATATTCCGGCGATGGCTCAAGATGTATTTGACGTGACTGGAGCTGGCGATACAGTTATAGCGGTGCTAGCTTCCGGAATTGCGGCTGGTTTGGGGATCCTTGATGCAGTTCGATTAGCTAATCTGGCAGCGGGAGTGGTGGTGGGAAAATCTGGAACGGCTACGGTAAGCACGAAGGAACTTTTGGACGCTATCTCGCTGGGGCAGGCGCGTTTGCTCTCAGAAAAGATTTGCACGTTGGAAGTCTTGCTGGAGCGCGTGAGGCAGTGGCGCGCTCATGGTGAGGTAATTGGGTTCACCAACGGATGCTTCGATGTACTACACGCAGGACATGTCACGTATCTTCAAAAAGCGCGTGCCGAGGCGGACAGACTAATTGTCGGGTTGAACTCTGACAGCTCCGTGCGGCGACTCAAGGGACCAGGCAGACCTATCGTGGGTCAGGAGCACAGAGCGCTTGTTTTAGCAGCTTTGGCTTCAGTTGATGCGGTGGTCATTTTCGACCAAGATACGCCGATTGAGCTGATTAATGCGATTAGGCCCGATGTGTTGGTTAAGGGTAGCGATTACACGGAAGATCGGGTCGTCGGGGCACGAGAGGTTAAATCCTGGGGCGGTAGAGTGGTCCTGGTGCCGCTTGTGGAAGGTCAATCAACGAGCGGGATAGTATCGAGGATCGTAAGGGGAGCAGCCGGACAATAGGAGTTGGTTTTCGTCCGCGTGATAAAGATTTAGGACTCGAAGCAAGGGACCGAGGCATACGCCTCGGTCCTAAAAGTTATTTAAACTCCTGCCCTTGCGTCTTATTGGTAGAAATGCACTGCTTTTACAGAGTTTACTAATTTCTCTAAGTTTACTAACTTTCCTATCGTCTGTGGCGATACAAACCACCGAGACCGACGAGACCTGTAAGGATGGCGATCAAGCTACCAGGCTCCGGAACCAACGTTATTGTTCCCGTTAGCCCTGTAAGGTCGCTGGAATGGCTGGTTCCGGCATCTACTGCGAACCGCAGGAAGTCGCCAGCGTTCAGATTCAACACCGGAATGTTGAATGGCACAGTGTTAGTGCCAGATACCGCGGCTGAGAACTGAGTCTGGGCTGTAGTGTTCACGAAAATGCGCGCAGTGGTGGAGTTCCCGGTCAGCACTCCATAGAATGTTCCTTGAACTGCGTACGCTCCAGTCTGCGGTACCTGCCAGCTCAGCACAGACCATTCGGTTCCATATATGCTGCCGTTCACACACGGCGCAAGCTGCACCTGCCCAGAACTCTTCAAGACATACGGTCTAACGCTTGTCTGACCTGGCGTATTGAAGTTGTATGCAGCTGTACGCGTCAGGTTCCGGAAAATGCCGGAGCTAGGATTGTATGCTTGTGCATAGAAACCATTGTCGCCTTGGTTATCAGGGAAAAGACCCACTATGTCTATACTCACCACTGCAGCATATGCGATATTGGTTGCCGCGAGCAGTGCAAGACTCAGCAGGGCCAGTGTTCCCCATTTTGCAGAGACCACTTTTCTCTTCATGGTTGCCCTCCGTATTTTGTTAGTGTAATAGCGCCAGCTATGCCACCAAAGGATTGTGCAAGAATCGTGCCAAACATTATTTCGTTGACGTAACCATGGCGTATGGTTATACTACACTTGCCACAGCACGGCGCTGCCGTGCAGGACGCACAGCTACCTCGAAGAGAGCCTTGCTGACAATGAAGATGCGGCTTCAATGACGAGTGACCACACAATTGAAACACGCAGAAGCGGTTTGGGGCATGAGCGGACGGTTACCGGCGGGTCAGAAGTTTACGGCAACGAGGGTTCGGCAGCTTGCCATAGCAAAGACGCGGAGCTTCCCAGAATGTCGCTCAGGCTGAACCTTTCTTGGAACCTGCTGGGCAATCTGGTGTACACGGGTTGTCAGTGGTCAATGCTTATGGTTATTGCCAAGCTTGGGACTCCGCAACTGGTTGGTCGCTTTTCGCTAGGTCTGGCTATCACGGCGCCCGTAATCACGCTGGCTTCGTGTCAGCTCAGAATGGTGCAGGCTACGGATGCAAGACGCGATTATTCGTTTTCGGATTATCTAACTGCTCGCCTTGCATGCTTAATTCCGGCTGTGGTTACTATATTTATCATAAGCATCTTATCCGGACACAGTTCGGTTGTGGTTGCTGTGATAATGGCTATCGCGCTCGCTAAAAGCTTTGAGTCTGTGAGCGACATATACTACGGCTTGATCCAACAGCACGAGCGGATGGACTTGGTGTCCAAGTCGAAAATAATAAAGGGTGTACTCTCGTTGGGTGCGCTTGCTGCCGGCATTTATTTCACACGTGACGTTTTCTGGGCTTCGGTGTGTCTTGCCGTAGCATGGGGGATAGTATTGCTCGGTTATGATGTTCGCAATGGGAGGCGGATCTTAAAGTGGTATCCCCAAGGTCGCGAGTGGAAGGCAACATTGCGACAGAACTGGCGGGCTGTTGGTGCCCTGATATGGCTGGCTTTGCCGCTTGGAGTTGCAGGGTTGCTGAATTCGCTGCGCACGAACATTCCGCGATACTACGTCGTGGGGTATATTGGGGAGGCGGATTTGGGCTTGTTCTCCGCTGTGTCGTACTTGATGGTAGCCGTGTTGGCAGTCGTATACGCAATCGGAGAATCTGCTGCGCCGCGCATTGCACGTTACTATGCGGAAGGCAGGGTGAGAGCTTACACCGGGCTGCTCGCAAAGCTTTCCGGTTTGGCGGTGTGCTCGGGATTGGCGGGAGTAGGGGTCAGCTGGGTTTGGGGAGAGCGTTTGCTTGCAATTCTGTTTACGCCAGAATACGCGCGGGCATCTAACGCATTGGTTTTGGTTATGGTTGCTACTACAGTGACGAGTGTAGCAGCTGTGATGAATTATGCGATGACGGCTGCTAGGAGTATAGGTGTTCAACTTCCGATATTCGCGCTCGTGTGTGCAGCGACTGCAATTGTGTGCAATTTTACGGTGCCTGACCATGGCATCAGCGGAGCAGCAGAGGGGCTTCTTGCAGGGTCGGCGGTGCATTTGTCGCTCAGCTTTATCGTGGTGTATCGGGCGCTGCGTAAGCTGAAGCCAAATCAAAACAAGCTGGCCGGGTAGTCACGTTTCGGAGATGTAAATTGCCAAATGAACTGACGGGACAGGAAGCTTGGGATAGTGCGTGGCGCATTTACCGTGGCACGGACTCGCGCAATTTAGCGGTCAGGGAACTGGATAGATACTTAGCGTCTGTTTTGTCCATGGTTCCTTTGTCAGGCAGCGTGATAGAACTGGGGGGAGCACCAGGTCGCATAATTGAGCGGATGCACCAGTTGCGTCCGGATCTTCGTTACGATTGTCTGGACTTCAGTCGTGTCGGACTAGACAGGGCTGCGCAGCTTTATGCTGCGAGTAATATCAAAGGCGAGTTAATAGAAGGCGACGTGATGACATATAGTGATGGACTGGGCACGTATGATCTGGCGTGCTCACACGGATTAGTTGAGCACTTTGGGGAGTTCGACGGCGTGATTGCGCGCCATTTTGAATTCGCTAAGCCAGGAGGATTAGTCTCAATCGCGGTGCCCAACTATGCGGTGTTCCCAGTTCTTGGCTTGTTGCGACGTTTTTGCAAGCGCACACTGGAAACGCACAACATCGAATGTATGTTTCCCGAAGTTTTGGAAAAGGCTGTTAGGGATGCCGGCGGTGTTGTATTGGCGTCGGGGTTTATGGGAGCAGCTATACTGCCATGCTCGTCGCCCGACAAAAGTTTCGGGGGCAAGCTTTACGGTATTATTGCGCGCTCGTGGAACCTATTTAATTCACTGATAGGACTGGCGAGCCGTGACAGACTGGTCGCTCGGTGGTGGAGACACCAAGTCTACGTCGTAGCCCGGAAGCCGGGTGGCTAAGATGATGTTTGCGCCAAATACGCAATTGTCCCCTCAAAAGTTCTGTTTCAGGATACACTTCTTGGTCCTTGGCGCTGTGCTCGTGGGGCTTCTTGTACTGCTTATTCCTATGCAGATGAATGCTTTGGACTACGGTGAAGGGATGATCCGCATTCTGTCCATGGTGTTCGTCGTCACGAGCCTGTGGTGTCTTTGGTCTTGGTACCGGTTGAGTGGTTCGCTTTTCGATCCATATAGTCTGTTCTTCTTAGCTGCTGTCGCTTTCAATGGGGGACAACTGTTTTTGGAGGTGCTCGGCATCAATGATGGTGGGTTGCTCAATGGTCGGTTTGCACCGGACGTATTGGTGTCGACGATCCACCTAGTTCTTACGTGTATTGTGGCAATGCACCTCGGAGCACTATCGGGTGCAAAGGCAGACAAACGGCTGAATTATCAAGAAGAGGGTGGTCTTAGGAACCTCATAGCTAGTGCAGCAGCTACTCGCTGGGTCGGTTGGGGGCTTTTGGCTGTATCTACGTTGCCCACTATTATTTATCTGCGACAGAGCCTTGCGACGGTAATCGCAAAGGGCTACGCTGCTATATACTTCCAAGGGATACCGGTAGGCTTGGATGCAGTCTGGCGGGTGCTCTCAATATTCTTTGTGCCAGGTGCTCTTTTTCTACTCGCTGGGAGTCGGGGCATTGTTGTTAACACAGTGCTAGCAGCAGCGGGACTGGTGGGCTATTCGATCGCTTGTTTTGCGATTGGTGACCGCGGAGGCGGGGGCTATGCTTTCGTTGGCTTGGTATGGTTATGGCACAAGAGCATACGTGCTTTGCCTACTTGGAAGGTGGTTGTCGTTCTATTGGCAATAGCTGTTTTGCTGCCAGTGGTGGGGAGTATGAGAAGCCTAGGTGGGGATCAGCGTTTGTCGTTGACGACGTTTGTTGAAACGCTGTTCTCACTTGATAATCCGATTGTTGCGCTCGTAAAGGAACTTGGTACCACTATGCGCACAGTGGCCTATACAATTATGTTTGTACCAGGTGAGAGAAACTTTGATTACGGTTTGGGATACCTGCGAGCCACGATGACATTGGTGCCGTCATTGTATTGGGTGACAACCGAGACTTACTCGAGCTGGCTGGTTTGGACAGTTGCTCCGCGGTTTGCAAGCTTGGGTGGTGGGTTGGGGTTCTCTTTTATAGCCGAGGCATATGCGAACTTTGGGTGGATTGGAAGCGTGGTTTTCACGTTCCTGCTTGGGTACGCATTGTCCAGACTTGCCAGATGGGTAGACTTGTCAGAGGATCCTGCGCGCAGAGCCTTGGCAGCTTCCTTTATTGCTTTTACAATTCAATATGCTCGAGGCGAGTCAGCTGGGGAGATCGGTAGGCTATTTTGGGCAGTTCTAGTACCATATTTGGTCGCGAAGCATATCGCCTCACTACGCCAAAGAATGCGAGATGAACGTAGTTTGTGTAACTGAAAAGCGGTACTACCGAACGCCGGATGGGAAGGTTTGGACCCCAACTGGTAGGGGCTATACCTATTGGTCTAGATATCTTGACGTGTTCGATCATGTTAAGGTAGCGGCGCGCGTGCTGGAGACCGAGATTCCGGAGGAGAATTGGTTAAGAGCTGACGGGGACGGCGTGGTTTTTTCGTCTGTGCCCTACTATGTGGGTCCTTGGGAACTTGTAAGCAAGCTGAGCAAGGTGAAAGAGGCACTGGAAAACGCGATAGTCATGGGAGAGGCAGTCGTGCTGTACGCGGGTGGTCCGATGTCAACCATCGCGGCAGGTATTCTTAGACGTTACGGTTATCCGTATGGCGTCTACGTAGGTGGGGATCCCTACGATACGTTTGGACCTCGCGCTTTTGCCCATCCGTTGCGTCCATTCTTGCGGTGGTTTTTCACTCGCGAGCTACAAAAGCAGTGCCGGAACGCTTGTGCCGCTCAGTATGTGACGGAGAATGCGCTTCAGCGCAGATATCCCTGTTCTGGATTGAGCATATCTGCTAGCGGAGTAGAGCTACGAGATGACGCGTTAGCTGATCAGCCCAGGGAATACGCTACCGCAAAGAACCGTTTTCGCTTGGTTACAATAGGGACGCTGGATGTTATGTACAAAGCTCCGGACGTGCTAATAGATGCGGTTGCGAGGTGTGTGAACAACGGACTAGACCTGGAGCTCACGTTTATAGGAGACGGCGTCCACCGACCCAGACTTCAAGAGCGTGCCTACGAGCAAGGAATCGGTGAGCGGACGCGGTTTCTAGGTCGTCTACCTACTGGGCAAGCGGTGCTTGCAGAGCTGGACAAAGCCGATGTTTTTGTCTTACCTTCTTACTGCGAAGGTTTGCCGCGGGCAATGATCGAGGCAATGGCGCGAGCGCTGCCTTGCATTGGCACCTGTGTGGGAGGGATTCCAGAACTTCTGCCTCCAGAAGATATGGTCAGGCCAGGTAATGTTGCCGAGCTTGCTGCGAAGATATCGGAGGTCGTCAAGAATCCGAAGCGTATGACAGACATGTCTGCTAGAAACCTTGATAAAGCTCGTGGTTTTACCGAAACCGTGCTACGGGAACGTCGCAGAGAATTCTATATGTATCTGAAAAGCAAAACCCAGGAGTGGGTTTCCTCGCATTGTGTTGGTAGATGAGATAGAGTTACATAAATGGAGTCCAGTGCTTTGGAGCATTATTTTCTAGCGTCGCCCGGTATTTTAGGAGTCAGAACAACGCTCCCAAATCTCAAATGGTCCTTCGGGATAAATATGCCGAGTTGTTCTGCGGGCGAATTTGAATCCTGCGCGCTTCGCTTGGATCTGCAAGTGGTTAGGAACCAAGAGTTCAGCACAAATGGGTTTAAACCTGGTGCTGCAGTGCTGGGTAAGTACCACTATTTCAGCGGCGCGCAAGGTGAAGACAAGTTGTTGTATAGGCGCCCGTTTCTGTTCAGCTCCGAGCTGTTGTTAGAGGTCAGCGGTCTTGTTGCGAACAAGCCGAGCATTCGCGTCAACCCCACCTACTACAAATATGTATCGCACCGGTTTATGAACCTTCACTCCGTCGGTTACATCATGACGGATATTACTGCTCTTGAGCTTCTTCGAATGGGATATGTGGCTTTGCACTGCTCGGCGTTCAGAGTCGAGGGGAGGACAGTGGTCGTGTTCGCGCCTCCTAATACGGGTAAAACGCTTACTACAATGACAGCTTGTATGGATCATGGTGCAGATTTCTTAGCAGAGGACCTGGGAATAAGCGATGGATCGGTGCTCTATCCAGTTCCTTGGACCAGTACCTTCAGGTACTACTCTAAGGTCGAAAAAAGCGCCAGTGCGCGAGTGATTAACACACTGACCAACGCAATTCCTTTCATTGAACTGATCTCGATTGGAAAACGCCGACCGGTAACTGACTATATAGACGGGTGCAGAATAGCTCAACCCTCTCAGATAACAGACGTGGTTTTGCTAGAGAGGGGGCAGGAGGAAGTCAGTCAGTGTACAACCGATGAGATCCTGGCGAAGCTGGTGAACCTAAATCGTTTCGAATTTTGGTACTCCAAGTCACCACTGATTACGGCGTATGAATACTTCAATCCTGAACTAGATGTGGCAGGGGCGATAAAGACCGAGCAAGAACTTCTGCGCAAGACTGCAGAGAATGCCTGTCAAAGGTTGGTGGTTCGAGCTTCGGATCCTGCCCGATATGCCTCGTTGATTTTGGGCGCACTTGGGTGATAGTGATGGTAGTTAGCCAAAGTCGCTCCGATGAGCAGACCGGCAAGACCTCAGTCTGTGACTCGGCACAGGGGCACATACGGCTACTACACGTAGTAACAGTGCCCGAAACTTTTATCTTTCTGGGACCACTGGTCAGTTGTGCTAAGTTAAAGGGTTGGGAAGTTCATGCGGTTTGTTCGCCCGGCGATCAGCTGGGAGAGTTGGCAAGTCGATTGGGTGTTCCCGTGCACGTTGTCGAGATGCCGCGCCGAATTTCCCCAGTGCAGGACTTGCGAGCTCTTGGTAAGCTGGTTCGAATTATGAGAAGTTTTCGACCGCACGTCGTTCACGCTCACACTCCCAAGGGCGGTCTGCTTGGGACGTTGGCGGCTTTTATTGCCAGGGTGCCGGCTATTATTTATCACATTCACGGCTTGCCGTTGCTCACTGCCAAAGGCACTAAACGTTTCTTGCTTCGCGCAAGCGAAAGGGTTTCATCTCGACTGGCGGATTTGGTTCTTTGTGTGAGTCCATCATGCCGCGAAGCAGCTGTGGCCGAGGGTGTATGTCCAAGCTACAAGATCAAGGTGCCTGCTAATGGTAGCATCTGTGGTGTTGACGCGGTAAACAAATTCAACCCAGATTTGCTGTCAGGCGGCGTACGCACTGAGGTGCGCAGCAGACTTGGTATTCCGAATGACGCTCTGGTCATAGGGTATGTGGGGCGAGTAGTAAGGGATAAAGGTATTGCGGAACTTGTTAATGCTTGGCGAGCGCTTAGGGACAGATATCCAGAACTTCATTTAATGTTGGTGGGACCGTTCGAGCCCCAGGATCCCATCCCTTCCGACACTGATATAATGCTTCGCAGTGATCCACGCGTTCATATTGTGGGTTGTGATTGGGACACTCCTGGATACTACGCTGCGATGGACATATTCGTGCTGCCGAGTTACCGCGAAGGATTCGGCTTGGCGGCACTGGAGGCAGCGGCGATGTCACTTCCAGTTGTTGCCACTCGAATCCCGGGGTGTGTGGACGCAGTAGTGGATGGCGTCACGGGGGTTTTGGTTGAGCCTAGGGATGCAGACCAGCTTGCTGATGCGTTGAGGATTTATATCGAGGATCCGAAGCTCCGACAAGAGCACGGAAAGGCCGGGAGGACTAGAGCTCTCGGGGAGTTCCAGCCGGAGACAATATGCCAAGCAACGTTTGGGGAATACGAGAGACTGCTTGCTAGGTGCGGTCTTGTAGTGCTGGAAAGCGAGTAGGGAAAGCTAGAATGCTCAAGCGGTTCATGGACGTCGTCGCTTCCTTGGCGCTTATTATACTTCTATCTCCGGTGCTGCTGACTGCTGCACTGGCTGTGGCTTTAACGATGGGGCGTCCGGTACTATTTCGGCAGAAGCGCACCGGTCTAAGAGGTCGAATCTTTACGCTGTATAAGTTTCGTACGATGACCGATGCCAAGGATGAAGACGGCAATTTGCTCCCTGATGAAAAGCGAATTACCCGTGTCGGAAGATTGCTTAGATCAACCAGTATTGATGAGCTTCCGGAGCTATTTAATGTTATGAAAGGCGATATGAGCCTAGTAGGGCCTCGACCTCTGCTACCGGAGTATTTGCCTTTTTACAACAGTAGGCAAGCCCGGCGTCACGAGGTGAAGCCCGGCATTACTGGTTGGGCGCAAATAAATGGAAGGAATTTGATTTCTTGGGATAAGAAATTCGAATATGACGTTTGGTATGTCGATCATAGGTCTTTCTGGCTCGATTTGTGGATTTTGCTTGTGACAATAGTCAAGGTAATTAAGCGAGAAGGGATATCGGAGGCTGGTCAAGCCACTGTGCGTCCGTTTGGCTGTGAACACTGCTCCGGGGAAAACTCTCCTGGGAAGGAGGGAGCTCAGAGTTGAAATCCATTTACATTTACGGTGCTGGTGGACATGGTGCGGTCGTAGCGGAGATTGCTGAGATTTTGGGGTACAACATCATCGGCTTTGCGGACGATGATAAGGGGCTAAAGGACCGGCATGTACTGCATTGGAAAGTTTTGGGCACGGGCGAGAGCATACCCACCGGCGCAACTGTTGCCTTGGGTATCGGCGACAACAACGTCCGCAGCGCCCTCCTGGTGCGTGCGCGAAGTCGAGCCTGGCAGTTGCCGGTTCTTGTGCATCCCAGTGCAGTGATATCTCCAAGCGCCACATTGGGTGAAGGCACCGTGGTAATGGCCAACGTGGTTGTTAATGCTCGTACAAGAACCGGG
>Ga0123519_10017008_pt1 | contig 10037 bp, 8 predicted proteins | sample YelNatPaOPRAMG02_FD_87396 | JGI IMG/M metagenome (GOLD analysis project Ga0123519, IMG submission 87396) | Hot spring microbial communities from Yellowstone National Park - Yellowstone National Park OP-RAMG-02 (version 2) | ecosystem: Environmental > Aquatic > Thermal springs > Hot (42-90C) ...
CATCAAAGGGTGGGTGAAGGTGACGAATCTCGACCGCTTTGACCTTCACAAGCAGAAAAGGCTGGACTTCGACGTGAGGGATTTTGAGGTGGAGAGGATCATTTAGGCGGAAGGGACGCCGAAGGAGGGGATATGGAGACCGTAAGGACGGTATGCACGATCTGCCCGAGTGCCTGTGGGGTGCTTGTCAGGAGGCAGAAGGCTGACATAGTGGGCATAGAAGGGGACCCAGAATCGCCTATGAGTAAGGGATTTCTCTTCCCAAAGGGTTTGTCTGCAATCGAGTATATGCGCCATAAGGATCGCATCCTCTACCCGATGAAGCGGAAAGGGGAAAGGGGGAAGGGGGGCTGGGAGAGAATCTCTTGGGAGGAGGCGTTGGAGACTGTGACAGAAAGGATGGGAAAAGCAAAGGCGCTGTGCGGTCCCCAGTCCGTCATCATGCTCAGGGGTGCAGCAAAGGGTCTGCCCGACATCCTCTTGAGTAGGCTGGGCAATGCCTTCGGCTCCCCCAATATCACCTCCATGGGCTTCCTCTGCTTCGTCCCCAGGGTATACGCCTACAACGCGACCTTCGGATGCTTCCTATACCCCGACTACGACTACCCACCGGCAACCCTCGTACTCTGGGGCGTAAACCCTTCCGAGACCTTCCCTCCACTCTTCAGGAGGATCCTCAAGGCAAAAGAGAAGGGCACAAAGCTCATCGTCGTCGACCCGAGGAGGACTGAGTCGGCCCAGATTGCCGATCTGTGGATAAGGCCCAGGCCTTCATCGGATATCCTGCTATGCCTTTCTGTGATCCACGAGGTCATAAGGAGGGGCCTCTACGACGCGTCCTTCGTAGAAAGATGGACTTTAGGGTTCGACAGGCTCGAAAGGCACGTGGAGGGGTTCCAGCCCCAGGTGACCGAGCCTTATACTGGCGTAAGCCCAGAGGAGATAACGGCCTTTCTGGGTTTCTACACACAAGGGCCTTCCGCGATACAAGAGGGGAATGGAATAGAGCAGTCCCTTTACACCTTCCAGATGCAGAGGGCCCTATATGTGCTCGAGGCCATAACGGGCAACATAGGGCGGCCAGGGGGAAAGACGAGGTGGGGGAACCCCAAGCTCGTGGAGAGGTACGGCCCGCTCTTTACGCTCCAAGATCTGATTCCAAGGGAGGTGAGGGAGAGACGGATAGGGGCAGAGAGGCTCGCACCCTTCGCCCACTACGCACTCCCCCAGGCGATCGTGCAGGCCATTTTGGACGGAAGTGGTCCAAAGGTGGCCTTCATTATGGGTGGAAATCTGCTTCTCAGCTGGCCAGACTCCAAGAGGACGTTAGAGGCCTTGGGTAGGCTCGAATTCATCTGTGTCTCCGACCTCTTCCTCACCCCTACTGTGATGATGGCAGATATAGTCCTGCCCGCTGCCACGTTCCTCGAATTCGACTCTATCCACATGCCACCAGACTTCACCTATTTTGCCCATGTGCAACAGAAGGTCTGCCAAGTGGGAGAGGCAAGGTCGGATGTGTGGATTGTGAACGAGCTAGCAAAGAAGCTGGGGCTAAAGGAGTACTTCTTCAAAGACGAGTACGAGCTGTACGATGAGGTGCTCAAAGAAGAGGGCATCACGTTCGAGGAGTTCAGACGCATAGGTTTCCTCCTTGGAAGGAAAGAGTATAGATTCTACGAAAGGGAAGGGTTTAGAACGAAGTCTGGCAAGGTTGAGCTCTGGTCCCCAGACCTCGAGTCTTATGGATTGGACCCCCTTCCAAAGGCGGACCCCTCCTCCCTGCAGTCCGATCCCTCCTATCCCCTTCTCCTTACGAGCTACAAGCCCTATCCCTTCAGACACTCGAACTTCAGACAGCTGGACAGCACGCGTATGCTCCACCCTTACCCCCTCGTCCTTATAGATGGGAAGACGGCTGCGTCCCTGGGTGTAAAGGACGGCGAGTGGATACTGGTTGAAACGAGGAAGGGGGCCGCAAGGGCGAAGGCGAAGGTGGACGATGTAAAGGAGAGGGTGGTGGTCATGGAACATGGTTGGTGGCTCCCCGAGGATGGGACCTTCCTCGATCACAACATAAATGTCCTTACGAGTGCCGACCCACCCTTTGCGAGGGAGACGGGGACCCCTCTCCTCAGGGGAGTACCGTGCAGGATAAGGAGGCTATAGTAGGGATGGCTTAGAGGCCATGGACAAGCGCTTCGAGGGCAGGGAATCTCCCCGGGATCTCTCTTATGTCCTCCTTCAGCCAGAGGAGGGCCTCTGCCATGTACTTCCTGAAGAATCTCTTCTTCTTCGAGAGCGAAAGGAACGCGTAAGCCCCTAACGCCTGCATGTGCCTCTGCAGCCTGAGGAATGGGAGGGAGGATCTGAATAGAAGGTCATCGAAGCCACGAGCCTCCTTCCTCTTTTCGATGTAATATTCCATGAGGTGGTACCTCACGGACTCCTCCAGCCTGAAATAAGGGTCGAAGAGAAGGGAGGCAAGGTCATAGCCTGGCGGACCTATCCTTGCACCCTGATAGTCTATGAAGAAGGGAGTGCCATCCTTCACCATTATGTTCCTCGACTGCAGATCCCTGTGGATGATCACCTTGGGAAATCCATCGCAGATGGAGGCAAGCTCGTCTAGCTCAGAGGCCAAGGCCCCCTCCCTCAGAGCGAGGCCCCTTTCCCTGCCCACGTACCACTCCATGAAGTACTCCGTCTCCCATCTGAAATAGGCCTTATCGAAGATCCTCCTCTTAAGGAGTGGGCACTCCGATACCTTATCTGTGATCGCCGTATGTAGCAAAACGAGCTTATCTAGAACCCGCTCGTACATGGCCAACACTCTCTCCCTCCTCCTTTCGAGCTTGAGCCAGTTATATAGGGATACGTCACCAAGATCCTCGATGATGGCCTTCCTCCTCAATCTATCAAAAGAGAAGACCTCTGGGACAGGGAGGCCAAGGCCCCTGAAGAAGCGGGTATACTCTACGAACCTATCGAAATCCTCCGCCTCTCCCCCCTCCATCAGCATCCCCTCTCCTTCCACCCTAGAGAATCTCCTTTCAGAACCAGAGGCTTGAACCTCCAGGGACCGATCCCCTTTGGCGGAAAGGCAGAAGCTCTCCCCAATGATCTCTCCCTTCCTTCTTTCCCCTTTGAGCCTTGCCCCAAGAACTATGCAGTCTTCGAGGAATGTTCCTTGCCCAATGACAGACCCTTGCTCGATCGAGACAAAACCCTTGAATGAGATCGCCTCCGTCTCTGCCTCGGGATGGACAAAGAGGTTCTCACCATCCTGCCTCAGTGTGGAGAATACGGCCCTCATGTAAGCCTCTTTCGTTCCAACGTCTACCCAGTCCTCTTGTCCTACCTCGAAGACCCCTATCTCTTCCCCATAACCCAGGGCATTAAGCCATGCCTCTGGAAGGTGCGAAAAACCGGCAGGGACAAAGGACAGGAATCTCGGATTGTAGACGGATATGCCCGTGTACGTCGCCTCCGCCCCTTTCTCTATCCCGAGGAGGAGCTCTCCCCTAAAAGAGATATTGCCGCGTGTTCCTCCCACAGACACACAGAGGGTGGCGAGCCTGCCCGAGGAGAGGTGAAAGCCTATTAGTCTTGCCAAGGCTATGTCCGATAGGATGTCGCAATTGTGCACGAGGAAAGGCCCTTCACTTAGAAACGTTTGGGCATTCTTCAGGGCGCCAGCTGTACCTAGGAGGACCTCCTCGAAGAAGAGCGTGATCCTTCTCTTCTCCTTGTACCCCTTCCACCACTCCTCCATGGCCTTCCTTCCATGGTGGACATTGATGCCTATCTCCTCTATCCCTGAGGAAAGAATCTTCTCCACTATATGCTCGACGATGGGCCTTCCGCAAATGGGCAGAAGCGCCTTAGGAATGCGGTCGGTGATGGGCTTCAACCTCTCCCCCCTTCCTGCAGAAAGGATAAAGGCCTTCATGGGTAGAGAAGGAAGGCCTCCCTCTCCCTATCGAACTCCTCTGCCTCCCTCTGCCACCATGCCTCCATCTCCTCCATGTCGACCCCCTCCTCTATCTCCCTCCTTATCCTGTCTGTGCCAGAAAGGAGATCTATAGGGAGCTTCTCGTATTCGTACTCGTAGGGTGGCTCCCTCCATCGGAACTCTCGAGGATAGAGCTCGTATAGGGCCCTCATGAGGCAGACTGCTGTCTTGAAAGGCTTAAAGGATTCTCTCTCCGTCACATGGATCATAAGACCGGCGCATAGGTTCTCCTTGTACTTGTGGAAGGTGGGGGAGAAGTAGACGGGCCTTAGGACGCAACCGGGAAGCCTGAAGTCCTTAAGCCTCCTCAAGAGCCTTTCAGGCTCTAGGAAAGGTGCACCGAAGAGCTCAAAGGGCCTTGTCGTGCCCCTCCCTTCGCTCATGTTCGTGCCTTCAAGAAGGCACATGCCTGGGTAGAGGAGGGCGGTATCGAGGCAGGGCATGTTCGGGGAAGGCAATGGCCAGAAAAGTCCTGTCTCGTCGAACCACATGGACCTTCTGTACCCCTCCATGGCGATCACGCGGAGATCCAGTGACGGGTAGTACCTCTCCCTGAGCCAGCCTGCAAGCTCCCCCACGGTCAGACCATGCCTCATGGGGATGGGCTTCCTTCCGACAAAAGAGGCAAGCTCCGGCCTCAAGAGAGGCCCCTCGACGACCACACCAGAGATTGGATTCGGCCTGTCGAGCACAACAAAGACCTTTCCCTCTTCTTCGCACGCCTCCATGCAGAGATCCATGGTCCATACGTAGGTATAGGGCCTCGCCCCGACATCCTGCAGATCGAAGACGAACACATCTATCGCCCCAAGCATGTCTTTGGATGGTTTCCTTGCCCGTCCATAAAGGCTGTAGATGGGCACCTTGAGCTCCTCGTGAAACGAGCCTTCCCATTCGATCATGTTCTCCTGGGTCTCAAGGAAAAGACCGTGCTGGGGACCGAAGAGGGCCTTGAGACTCAGCCTGCCTGAGGCTGCAAGGACATATCCGGCCCACCTGAAACAAGAGTCGAAGGAGGAAATGTTCGTGAGGAGCCCGACACGGGCTCCTTTAAGATCAGAAGGCCATCTCTCCTCTATGAGGTCGAGGCCTATCCTTACCTTAGGTGCCCGATTCCCAGGACCGTAGATAGTGCCTCTGCTCCTCCGTAAGCTCATCGACCTTCACGCCGTGGAGCTCTAGTTTGAGCCTCGCCACCTCCCTGTCTATCTCCAGGGGGACGGGATAGACCCTCCTTCCCAGCTCTTCCGACTTCCTTCTAAGGTATTCAGCGCACAGGGCCTGATTCGAGAAGCTCATATCCATGACCTCTGAGGGATGGCCCTCAGCGCAGGAAAGGTTCACGAGCCTCCCTTCAGCGAGTACATAAATCCTCCTGCCATCTTCAAGTACGTACTACTCCACATGCTCCCTTATGCGCCTCTTTTTCTTCTTCATCTGCTCGAGCGCCTCCACATCCACCTCAACGTTAAAGTGGCCAGCATTTGCCACTATGGCCCCATCCTTCATGAGCTCGAAGTGCTCCCTCCTTATGACCCTGACGTCACCTGTGGCCGTGACAAAGATATCGCCGATAGGCGCTGCTGTCTTCATATCCATCACGCAAAAACCGTCCATGAAGGCCTCCAGGGCCTTAAGAGGATCGACCTCTGTGACCACCACCCTTGCATTCATGCCCTTTGCCCTCTGGGCTATACCCTTCCCGCACCAGCCATAGCCACATACGACGAAGACCCTGCCTGCAAGCAAGACGTTTGTGGCCCTTAGGATGCCGTCTATTGTACTCTGACCCGTCCCGTATACGTTGTCGAACATGTGCTTCGTGAGGGCGTCGTTTACGGCAATGGCGGGAAAGAGGAGCACCCCGTCCCTCTCCATGCTCCTGAGCCTTATGACACCTGTCGTCGTCTCTTCGAGCCCTCCAAGGACGGAGGTCCCCATCCTCTGCGCCTTGCCCTCCTCCGAAGGGAAGGCCCACTCCCTTACGACCCTGTGGAGGTGTGCCTTCCTGCCCATGGCGACCATGTGATATGTCCCTATGAGATCGCAACCATCATCCATGAGGATCTGTGGTTCCGTCGAGAGTACACGGACGATGTGCCTGTAGTATGCCTCCTCGTCCTCGCCCTTTATTGCAAAGACTGGTACCTCAAAGTCCCTGACGAGGCAGGCAGCCACATCGTCCTGCGTACTTAGCGGGTTCGAGGCACATAGCGCGACCCTCGCCCCTCCTTCCTTCAGCGTCAAGACCAGGTTTGCCGTCTCAGAGGTTACATGGAGACAGAGGCCCATCCTCAGGCCCTGAAGGGGCCTCTCCTTCCCGAACCTCTCCCTTATCCTCCTTAGGACTGGCATCCTCCTTTCGGCCCATTCGATCCTCGTCTTGCCTAACTCTGCGAGTGAAATGTCTTTGATCTCGTACTCCATCTATACCCCCGCAAGCCTTCTTATCTCATCGACCATGTCGAGCCTCTCCCACGTAAAACCTTCCTCCTGCCTCCCGAAGTGGCCATAGCAGGCTGTCATCTTGTATATGGGCCTCAAAAGGTCGAGTTTTTCTATGATCTTCTTAGGCCTCAAATCGAAGAGTTCGTTTACGATCTCGTCGATCCTGTCAGGGGATATACGGGATGTACCCTTCGTGTCGATCATGACAGAGACCGGCCTAGAGACACCGATCGTATAGGCCACCTGTATCTCGAGCCTCTCTGCAAGACCCGCTGCCACTATGTTCTTTGCGATATACCTTGCCATGTAGGAGGCACTCCTGTCCACCTTCGTAGGATCCTTTCCCGAAAATGACCCACCCCCATGGGGACATTGCCCACCGTATGTATCGACGATGATCTTCCTTCCCGTCATTCCACAGTCCGCCTTTGGCCCCCCTACAACGAACCTCCCCGTCGAGTTTATGTAGATCTTAGTCTTTCCGTCGAGCATTTCTTCGGGTATCACCTTCTTTATGACCTCCTCTTCGATCCCCTCCCTAATCGTGGAGTAGGACACGTGAGGCTCGTGCTGGGCCGCGATCACAATCGCATCCACCCTCCTCGGAATCTTATCGACGTACTCTATCGTCACCTGCGTTTTGCCGTCAGGCCTCAAAAAGTCCAGTATCTTCTTCTTCCTCACCTCCGCAAGCCTTCTTGCAAGCCTGTGGGCAAACATGATCGTCATGGGCATGAGTTCCTCTGTCTCAGTACAGGCGTAGCCGAACATGAGGCCCTGATCGCCCGCTCCCATCTCATGGTCTTCTGTCTCATTAACCCCTATGGCAATATCCGGGGACTGCTCGTCTATGGAGGTGATCACGGCACAGGTCTCCCAGTCGAAACCCATAGCGGAGCTGTTGTACCCTATCTCCCTCACTGTCTCCCTAACTATGTCCGGCACGTGCACGTAACAGCTCGTTGTGATCTCACCACCCACGAAGACGAGACCGGTCGTCACAAGGGTCTCGCATGCCACCCTCGCATTCTTGTCCTGCCCTATGATGGCATCGAGAACAGCATCTGAGATCTGATCGGCGATCTTGTCAGGGTGGCCCTCCGTCACGGACTCGGACGTGAAAAGGAATCTACTCATGGACATGGCCTCCTCCTTTCTTCACTCTTCGTAGCATCTTATGAACTCATCGGGGAACCGTCTCCCCATCTCCCTTCTGAGAAAGTATTCTGCCTCCCTCCCAGACTCCTTATCCATGACCTCCTGGAGGATCTCCCTACACCAGGACTGATCGAGACCCCTTATGATCTTCTTCACCTTCGGGATCGCATGAGGGTTCATGCTGAGCTCGTCTATCTCCAAGCCGAGAAGGACCGGCACATAGAGGGGCTCGCCCGCCATCTCCCCGCACAACCCCACCTCTATCTTCCTTCTGTGCCCGTTCTCCACCGTCTCCCTTATGAGTCTGAGCACAGCTGGATGCAAAGGTTCGTAGAGGTAAGAGACACTCTCGTTTACCCTGTCTATCGCAAGGGCGTATTGGATGAGGTCGTTCGTACCGATGCTGAAGAAGTCCACCTCTTCGGCGAGCTTATCACTGATCATACAGGCGGAAGGGATCTCTATCATGGCCCCAATCTCTATGTCCCTTCTAAACTCCACCCCCTTCTTCTCAAGCTCCTCCATACATTCCTTCAGGACCTCCTTCGCCCTCCTCACCTCATCAACCCCTGAGACCATGGGTAGAAGGATCCTCACAGGACCATAGACAGAAGCCCTGAGGATGCCGAAGAGTTGACTCTTGAATATGGAGACCTCCTTTATGCAGAGCCTGATGGCCCTGAGGCCCAAGGCGGGGTTCATCTCCTTTGGAAGCTCGATGTGGGAGGCGAACTTGTCACCTCCGAGGTCGAGGGTCCTTATCGTAACGTACTCAAGGCCTGCCTTGCCCACGACCCTCCTGTAGATGTGGAAATGGTCCTCTTCCGAAGGCAGGTCCTTCCTAGAAAGATAAAGGTACTCCGTCCTGTAAAGCCCTATGCCAGAGGCACCGTACCTTGCGGCCACATCCACCTCTTCTGGTAGCTCTATATTTGCACCGATCTTCACCTTGAAACCATCCTTCGTCTCCGGTTTCAGCCTCGCAATGCGCAGATACTCCCTGTTCTTTGCCCTGAGCTCCTTCTCCCTCGTCAGGTATTCCTTTACCACCCCCTCAGAGGGGTTCACGATCACGATCCCCTCGTCACCATCGACGATGAGCCTCTCAAGGTTCTTCGCATGGGCGGTAATTTCACCGGTCCCAACGACGGCAGGTATGTCCAGGGCCCTTGCCACAATGGAAGTGTGGGAAGTCCTCCCTCCGATGTCCGTCACAAACCCTGCCACCTTCCTTAGGTCGAGCTGGATCGTGTCAGTCGGGGAGAGGTCATGGGCGACTACAATCACCCTGCCCCTCACGCTCCTTATCTCCACCCGGAGGTCTCTCTCCCCAACAAGCGTCCTTAGAAGCCTCTCGCCTATGTACCTTATGTCCTTCCCCCTCTCACTAAGATAGGGATCATCGATCTTCTCGAAGGCCTCGGCGAACCTCTCCACCACTATATCGAGGGCCCACTCCGTATTCACCCTCCTCTCCCTTATGGTCTCGATCACAGAGTCGAGAAAGAACCTATCGTTTAGGATCATGGTATAGGCATCGATGATGAAGGCGTGTCTCCTCACCTCATCGTCTGGTACCTCCTCCTTTATCTTTCTTAGCTCCGCAGAGGCTCGGCGGACGGCCTCTTCGAACCTCCTCACCTCCCTTTGGATCTGCTCCTCCCTCACATTCCTCTTCGGGATCACAAGCCTCTCCCTTTCGAAGATGAAGGCATTCCCCACGACTATACCAGGAGATGCACCCACACCCCTTATTACCTTATTCTCGAGCATCACTCTTCCTCATCAAAGCCATTGTCTATGAGTCTTCCAAGCTCGGAAAACGCGAGTTCTTCATCCTCACCCTCCACCCTAAGCAGGAGCCTGGAACCGAAGGGGCAGGCAAGTAGCAGCACCCCCATGATGCTCTTCCCATTTACCGCCTTCCCTTCCCTCTCGAGGAAGACGTCGGATTTGAACTCGTTTGCCTTCTTTACGAATACGGCCGCGGCTCTAGCATGGAGACCCAATCTGTTCCTCACTACGAATTCCCCTTCCTTCACTTTGCCTCTGAGAGTACCTCCGTGGCTAGATAGATGTTTCTCTTTCCGTACTCCTTTATGAACTTCGCCACCTCTTTCAGCTCTTTTTTTTCTTCCATCGTGGCAAGCTTTATGAGCATGGGTAGGTTGAAACCACAGATTACTTCCCTTCTGCCCTCCTCAAGGTAAGAAAGCCCTATGTTGGAGGGAGTACCTCCAAACATGTCCGTCATGATGAGCACTCCATCCCCCGTGTCGACAGCCTTTATAGCCTCTTCAATCTTCCTCTTTATGGAGGAGACGTCCTCGTCAGGAAGTATGGAGACACCTTTCGCCCTTTCGCACTTGCCAACGATAAGCTCGAGCACCCTAAGCGCCTCTTCAGCTAGCCCAAG
>Ga0123519_10017013_pt1 | contig 10036 bp, 6 predicted proteins | sample YelNatPaOPRAMG02_FD_87396 | JGI IMG/M metagenome (GOLD analysis project Ga0123519, IMG submission 87396) | Hot spring microbial communities from Yellowstone National Park - Yellowstone National Park OP-RAMG-02 (version 2) | ecosystem: Environmental > Aquatic > Thermal springs > Hot (42-90C) ...
ATAATTCAACAACTTGACAATAGCCTCAGTGCTCACCCTGTTTTCGTGAGATAGTCCTGAGCCATTGGTAAAATGATACTCCGATTTATCGACTCCGGCTACCTTTGCAAAATCATCTATTACGGTCAACCCCTTCTCGAATGTGGCTGGAGGACCATAAACTATACCCCCTAAGTGCTTCAAGAGTTGGTCCGCACTGAAGTTGTTGGAGTGCTTGTTCAGGTCTCTTATAACCGTCATCAACGGCTCTGAATAGTATGTATAGAATAACTTTACATCCTCCTGCGGCAGCTCCTTTACTTTGAACTTGCCTTTTACCTTTACCCCATGAATATCGAAGAACCATTTCAGCACCTCGAGAGCATAGGAATCCGGCTCTTCCACCCTTCTATTGAACTTCTTTCCCTTCTGGTTGATACCAATCTCCCCCTTTATCAGAACTTCCAGAAAATCCTTGCCGGGTTTTATATCTACATCTATAGTATTCCCCTTTTTGGTAGTTGTCGCAGAATTCTTTATCTTGAAATACTTCTTGAGCGGGGGCTCTATAAAGATGACCGGTTTCTCGCCCTCACTGGAAGCGGGCTTCACATAGACAGTAAAACTGTTGAAATCCACGGCAAATGCGGATATCGGTGCATAGTATGCCCTAATCCCTACATCCTTCTGCCATCCGGGTTTGAAATACTCTTTATCGAAGAATGTAGTATCCAGATAGACACTCCCGTCTATGCGATTTATTCCTTCTCTCTTGAGTTCGAGAATGAGATTGAAGATGTTCTCATTTACCATTCGCGGATCGCCAAAACCTTTGATATAAAGATCCCCATCCAAAACTCCCTCGTCGTCCGGGAATTCCTTTACATAGAATTCGGTTGGAAATTTGTAATATGCCCCAAGATAGTACAGGGCAGTCGAAGAGGTGAAAAGTTTCGTTACAGAGGCAGGATTGAGCTGTCTGTCCTTGTCTTTCTGAAAGATGATCTTGCTATCAGAGATATTATAGGCATATATCGAGATATCCACTCCCTGCATAAGGGGGTGATTGAGTATCTGCGAGATCCTCTCGCTCACATCGACTGACTGTGCAGATAACTCAGCGGATAGAATGACTGCAAAGAGAACAAATATAACCCTTTCAATCCTGTAAAAAATCATTTGAATAAAATTACCAAGCAAGACTCATTCTCATTCCGATACGATATCCATAGATTCACTCTATACTACTTCCCTTTTCCTTCCAGTGGAACCCAATCCTCCTGCTTTGCCTTCCCCTTGACCTTATCATCCTTCTTCTCGGCCGGGGCATCTTTTGGCCTATCATCTATGAGACTCATAACCACTTTCTCGAAATCCTTTACATTCTCCTCGGTATAACCCTCGAATCTCTTCTTTACATATCCATACTTATCGAAGACAAAGAGTGTTGGTAGTTTTTCGACACCGAATCTCCTCGACATAACACCCATAGTATCGAGGACACAGGGCATACTAAATGCACCTTCATTTACTATCTTCTTGAACAACTCCATCCCCTCTGGCTCTGTATCTATGGATATCTCGATTATCATAACGCCCTTATCCTTGTATGTGTTGTAAAAATCGTTCAATACGAATATCTCCTTCTTACAGGGTTTACAGTAGCTTGCAAAGAAGGAGACTACGACTGCCTTATTCTTTCCATCGAAGAGATCGTCCCCTTTTATGGTACTGTATCCACTCTGAACTTCATTGTACATCCTTACAAAGAACTTTGGGACCTTCATACCCTCTTCGAGCCTGTTATCGGCAGGTCCCAATGACAGCAGAGCCATTGCAAAGAATATCACCAGTACAAAAAAGTACACTTTTCTCATATACCTCTCCTCTTCATTATCTCGTTTACCAAATCGCCTCTTGAAACCTTGAATTGCTTGTCGGCTGAATCTATCGCTGCCCTCAAATCCTTCAAAGAATAGTATCCACCCTTGCTCTCATCCTCTCCTTTGATGATGGTCAGATTAGAACCGAACCTGTCAGCCCTCTTGAACTTTGCCTTGAATGACTTATCAGAAATATCCATCTCGACGACTATGCCATTCTCTCTCAATCTCTCGATGATCCGGATATCCTCCCTGTTAAGATTTGTTGCAGAGGATATGAAACTTATCTTGAAGATCTCCTCATCCTTCAATGTATCTCTTCCTACGACCTCCAGTAGCCTCTCTATCCCGCCCGCAAAACCTATTGCAGGGTAGTCCTTATCTATGAAGTCATAGAATAGCGAATCGTATCTCCCACCGGCAATGACAGTATTCTGGGAACCAAGCGTATTATTGATTACCTGAATCTCGAATGTAGTCCTGCTATAGTAATCGAGCCCCCTCACAAGCCTGTGGTCAACCTCATATTCAACCCCGAACCCCTCAAGAGAAGACTTAACCTCCTGAAAATGACGGCTGCAGTCCTCGCATAGAAAATCAAGGACTCTGGGGGCCAGAGAGGTAATCGCCTTGCAACTCTCGTTCTTACAATCCAGAACACGCAATGGATTCGTCTCGATTCTCCTCTTGCAGTCTTCACAGAGGGATTCCCTCTTGCTATTCAGGAAATCTACCAACTGAGCCCTGAAACCCTTCCTGCAGGTTGCACATCCGAGCGAATTAATCTTGATCACAAAGTCATCCTTATTCAGCTCGAACTTTTGTAAGAGCGAATATCCGAGATATATCAATTCACCATCGATAGAGCCATCCGAAATGCCGAAGATCTCTGCACCAAACTGGTGAAACTGCCTTAATCTCCCCTTCTGAGGTCTCTCGTATCTGAACATCGGTCCAAGATAGAATAGCCGCTGAATAGGGTCCTGTTGCAGAAGGCTGTTCTCCACCGCTGCCCTCACAACAGATGCCGTCCCCTCCGGCCTGAGTGTAATCATCTCACCATCCTTGTCCCTGAAGTTATACATCTCCTTGTCCACGATATCCGTACCCTGTCCAATTCCCCTTATAAAGAGCTCTGAATACTCCAGTATGGGGGTCCTTATCTCCTTGAAACCAGCGGCAAAAAAGTGCCTTCTCAATCTATTCTCGAGAAGAATCCATCTCCCCGAATCAGAGGGGAGAATATCATTCATACCTTTGATAGACCTAAATTTTATATCCATATCCTCTCAACCTCTCGAATGTAGACTCTCTTACATCCAGATATACCTCATCGAGTGTCCTGTTTGCATCTATGATTGTTGCGAATCTACACTTTTTTAGATGACCGAGATAATTTTTCCGCACCCTCTTCAATAGATCGGTCCTCTCGTAAATCTCTCTGACATTTCCTCTGAAACCAACCCTTTTTATGCCAGTGTCAACATCTACATCCAAAAATATGAGCAGATCCGGGTCAACTGCAAACTCGTTTATCCTATTAACCCATTCCTCGGGTGCAAACATAGATTGATATGCATAAGACGAGAACTTGTACCTGTCACTTATTACTACAAATCCTTTCTTTACAAGGGGCAGGACCTCATTTTCGAGATGGTCTATTCTATCTGCGGCAAAGAGCAAGGCAACTGCCCTCTGGTCGACATACTGTACCCTCTCGCGCGAATTCATTACTACTCTCTTCGAGAGTATATTCTTGATGAGCGAGCCGATAGGTCCCATAGTGGGTTCGAAGGTGTAATAACACTTTACACCCTTATCCTTCAATTCTGCCTCGAGCATCTTTCCTATTGTTGTAGTGCCTGAGCCATCGATTCCTTCGAGAACAATAAAAACACCTTTCTTACCCATATCTATCCCCTCAAACTATATTTGGTGGCGGTTTTACCTTCGAGAATATCTGTCTTACCTTCTGATGAGTGGGAGGTCTGGTAATTTCGCCGGATTCTTCTATTGTTATAGTTATGTTGTCCTTAACATCGGTACTGTCGAAAAATTCCTTGAATCTCGTCCTTATCTCATTCTCTATCCTGTCATTTTCCTTGCTATCCTGAGCAATGTATCTGACTATCAGATGGTTCTGGTCCTCGTGAATCAACTGATACTGTCTGAGTCCCTTGATTCTCAAAAATAGTGCCTCGAATGGTATAGGTGGAAATGCCCTGAAATGTCCATCCTTGGTCATAAGATAGAAGGTGTCATCACTTCTGCCCTGAATCTCTATCGTTGCAAATGGAGAACCACATTCACACTTATAGTTGTGGTCGATTATTACAGAGTCCCGTAGTTCGTACCTGATTAGTGGCTGCAACTTGTTTATAAGATTAGTGATCAGAACCTTCTTGCTCGCCACACCGTCTGGCACTGGCTTATTATCGTCATCTACCGCCTCAATAACTACATAATCTTCGTTGATGTGCATCTTCCCGTGTTTACACTGATTGGCAAGAACCACTGCCTCGGTAGTTCCATATGTCTCTACCACCTCTACATCCTTGAAAGCCTTCTTGATAATATCCCGTGCCCTATCACTGAATGGCTCACTTCCTGAAGACATAAAATCCACATCTATGTTCAATCTACCCGCCAGCTTCTCGTATGCCAGAGCCTCCAAAAAAGTTGGGTAGCTGTGCACATAATGAGGTTTGAATTCGTTGAGTTGTTCCACGATTCTGTTCATAGGATTTGTGATCGAGAAGATCCTTATATCCGAGAGATAAAACGCCTGCTTTGGTGTCAATCTCGCAATGAGATAAGTGATATAATGACCTTCGCTTGCAACTATCATCGCCCATCTGAGTTTGGTCTTTACAGTATATTTAAATATGTAGTGAAACGAAAGTCTGTGTTTCAATAACCTTGCAAACTCCACACCTTTCTGAACGATCCATTGCCACTGCTCAATCAGAAAATAGCCTATTATCCCGGTCGTTCCCGATGTGGTGGAGAGTACATATTTATTCTTGAAATAGCGGCCCACCGAATCCGGGTCGTGGGCAAATAGGACTATGTCATCTTTGGTAATTCCTCTGACTGTGAGAGATTCGGAGAGATGTCTCAAGAGATACTCTTTGTTTACTATTGGCAGTCTTTGCAGATCTAAGTTGTCTATATCGATCCCCTCATAGAGTTTTCTATACATCGGGCTCTTTTTGTAGGCATATCTTACGAGAGAGTTCAACTTCTTGCTCTGGATTTTCTTGATTCTATCTCTGCTGAAGTACCTCTCCCGCACCCTTGCCACGGTTGCTATTATGAACATCAGTATCAGTTGAAAAAAAGACTTCATATATCTCCTTACGGAAAAACAGGATTATTATATATTAAATCGCATCGAAAAATACAAAGAAATAATACAGAGCCTTTTCAAATTGTTCGTTTGTCCAAAATAATTTCAGAGCATCAATCCCAGAGACACCAATAGAGGAGTCAGTAGGTTTACCAACACATTCATAGCAAGGGCGGGGATGAGTCTCTTGATATCTTCACTGCCCTTGATTGCTCTATAAGATGCCATAATTGCAAGCAATGTCGTAAGCAGTGCAATCGATGACAACGCCCGGAAATATCCGGTAAATATACCTATTATAATCGTGAGATAGGCAAGTATGTTGAAGACAGTGTAAACAATAACAGCCCTTCTCTTGCCAATTAATATTACAATATTCTCTCTGCCCGCCTTTTTATCTGCATCCGCATCAGGTAATTGATTCAAGAGTAAGAGATTATTTACCAGGAAGAATGGGATGAGGGAGGCAATTATCGCAGGAATTTCTATACTTCCGGATAATGCATAATGAGTACCCAATACCATTGATATGCCAAAGCCGAGACCCGGCAGAATCAGAGACAAGAACCAGTTTTTGACTCCTACAATAGGATATAACAAAACCGTAGATATACCAATAATACCAATTATCAGCATCGTGGTTCCTCGTAGATATATAAAGTATAACCCTATAGCTGCAACCAGCGCTGCAGAGAAAAGCCCTATCGAGAGCGCATAAATAGAGAGATGCGGTTTTGCAGGAAGTGTACCACTACCCCCGGAAAATGGTGTTTTTATAGTCATAAGATCCAGTCCATTTACGAAATCGAAATATTCATTCAGAGAGTTCACTGATATATGCGATAGAATTCCACCTGCAAAAACAAGAATCAAATCGAACCACCTCAATTCTGCCCCCGATAGATGTGCGGTCGAAACACCCAATAATACACACACAGGAGCCAGAACTAAGAATGGTGCTCTGATAATTCCAAAAAAGTCCTTCAATGTCATAAATACCTCCATCAAATCTGTGGTTGTCCCATTATATCCGATAAGATATAGATTAATTGCTGGATATCAAATGGTTTCTTGATAAATCGGGTAATATTTTCATCGATTGTAGAGAGATTGATTCTATCTCCGGTGTATCCGCTGATAAGGATCGCCTTTTGTGTCTTATCCATCTTTCTGATCTCTCTTAGGAGTTCTATCCCATCCATCTTGGGCATAAGTATATCTGCACACACCAGATCGATCTTCCTCCTGGATTCCCTGAATATGCTCAATCCCTCTTCGCCATTGCTCGCAATTATTACATCCATACCGAGTCTCTTGAACATATCTTTGAGGGAAAACCTCACTGCCTCCTCATCATCTACAATCAATACATACCCATAAAATCGAACATTCTCATCTATGCTGCGACGGCTGTCGCCATCTTGAGCAATAGAATCCCTGCCCAGAGGCAAGAACACCTCGAAAGAAGTGCCTCTACCCTCTGTACTCTCTATCCTGATTGCACCATTATGAATTCTGATAATGCCATCTACCTCTGCCAGACCCAGTCCTCTTCCGGCAAATTTGGTAGAGAAGAAAGGCTCTAATATATGTTTCAATGTATTCTCATCCATCCCACAACCATTGTCGCTTACAATGAGTCTTGCATATCTGCCTTCCGATAACTTATATCGAGATAGTTCGCTTTTGATATAATCGCTATTCAAGACCTCTGTATCCACTCTAATCCTTATCTCCCCATTACTTCCACCAATTGCATCGGCAGAATTAAGTATGAGATTCAGTACTATTTGCTTTATCTGTGTAGGGTCAGCATATACCATAATCTTCTCGTATGGCAAGTCCACGACAACCTCTATTTTCGGAGGAATAGAGACCCTCAACAAATCGACTATCTCCTGTATCACCTTCCCAATATCTATATTCTCAAACGATGCTCCTCCCTTCCCGGCAAATCTCAGCATCTGCTGGCTGAGTTCCGAACCCCTGATTACTGCCTTTCTTATCTCCAATATCCCCTTCTTCAACATCTCTTCATTTCCAAAAGAGTTTAAGATTATATCCGAATAACCGAGTATAGCCATCAGGATATTGTTAAAATCGTGTGCAACACCTGCCGCCAGTATCTCTATGGTCTTGTGTTTTTCGCTCTCGATCGCCCTTCTTTCGAGTAATAGCCGCTCCTCCTCCATCTTCTTTCTCTCTGTAATATCCCTCACCACCTCCACGGCCCCCATTATTTCTCCGCTTTCGTCATATAATGGAGCTGCCCTTCCCCAGAGCCACGCCCCTTCCTTCCTGTAGCCCGGAAAGGGTACATAGACCTCGGCAATCAGAATATTCCCTTCTCTCTTTATCGAAGAATAGTTTTTTTGGATATCGACAGAGTCTATCTGCATAGCATAATTGGCAAGAACAGGTCTTTTGTATCCATAGAAAGGTACAGCCACCTCAAAATCACCTTTGCCGATGATATCTCTGGCCAATACTCCCGTGAGCTCCTCTACCGCTCTATTCCATTGAATCACCCTCCCCTCTCTATCGATTGCAAACATAGCGTCAGGTAGAAAATCGAGGATATATTCGAGTCTCTTCTTATCTAATTCTAACTTCATTATCCCTACCGCGAATAAAGAATCCCCCTCTTATAATATAATCCTCATTCAAGGTCAATATGATAGTTGCAAGCCTTATCCCCGGGCGGATCGAACTTCCCATTCCCATCCACATCTATATATATCGGATTTGTAAAGAATCTTGGTACTCCGGCAGAATTGAATTATGAAAATCCCTCCGGAAGCCTCTTAGTACCGAATCCAGCAATGACAATACTCGAATCCCTTTCGAGCGAAATCTTGAATGTATCATCGTATTTTACAACTTCGTCTGGATTGTTGGTAGATATAAGAGCCTTACTGTCGCAGTTTACGAAGACCACAAAGTGAGTTACATCTATCTCAGGGAGTGCCTGTATTTTGAGTTTGACATCGATCTCCTTATCGGTATCAGTTATGATATCGCCCACTGTAGCTGTGCTATTTACAAGTACATTTGCAAAGGCACCCGTACTTATTACCACCTTACCTCCCTTCAAGGATTCGATAAATTTATCTTTTAGGAGTTTGGTCGGGTCATCCGTGTCAGACACAAGGAATATTCGTGGAGTACCCGGCAGCTCCCAGTTATGTGCATCAGAGGCACCTACGGCAGTCTTGTTATATCCGTGATTGATAAAACTCATATAATTATCAAATGTTCCTTTGCCACCGTGGCTTGCATTGAATGGATTCTGAGGACCGTTCATCATCTCCCAGACATCGAAATCCCAGTCCCAAAGGCTGGCATCTGATTTCAAGCCCAGAACAGTTGGGTCATTCAGATCGGGCTGGCACTTCTCATTATTGAACTTTATGTTCTTCATATACTCATAAGGGTGATTTATCTGAACGATTGGAGCACCTCTATCCCTCATCATCTTATGAATCTCCTTGATATCGTGTCCAAACCACCTCACATAACCACCCCTTGCATCCATACTATAATCGGGTTCAACCAGATACATATTGTGGTGTTCGGGAATACCTGCCGTAACCTCTTCTCCCGGATAGTTTATCAAGACGCTATTCAACTTTGCCTCATCAATCCCGCTCTGCCACCCATTCAGGAATTCGTGGTCAGTAGTGATCGAGATATCCAATCCTTCTGCCGCTACAGTGATGATCCTATCCTTAATAGAAATCACATTGTCCGGACTCGGAGAGGCGTGAACATGGGTATCTGTAGAAAGATAACCGGTTGTATCTATCACCCTGTTAAGTATAACTGACACCTCAGCAGTCTTATTTGCCTCGATAGTTATACCCTTTTTGACGAACTGATATTCATACCCCTTTGTAACTACGATATCGTATTCACCCGGCGCACAGAGTATCTCCTCATTTCCTGATGCTGTATAATAGGTCCTGATGAGCTTACCACTTTTATCATAGAAAGAGAGTTTCGCGGTTACATTCTTATCCCCGCTGTCTTTTATGTCGAATTTCAACCTGCCCGTATCCGGTATCTTTATTTCTATACCCTTTGCATTTGCAGGATCAATCGATATATGCTCAACAGACGGATAACCCTCCAGATTTACACCCAATCTGTATTCATAACTCGTATCGCTGAACTTTGCCACCTTACCAGAGAATTCGCCGTTGGCATTAGTGTACATATTGTCAAGAGGCATAAACGGCATCTTGGTGCTCTTGGCCAATAAATCTACTCGAACACCAGATATACCTTTACCACTGCTATCAACTACCTTCCCAGAGATATCATATAAATCGTAGCTCACATCTGGTATAGGCGTTGGATTGAATCTGATAAGCTCCTTTGTGGCTGAATTTGCATCCGATTCCCCTACACCAAATAGTACAGTAATTACCTTTGAATCCCCATTGCTCCCCTGCGGGGCGAGTTTGATAGGAGATACCAGCTGATTTGAATCCACAATACCCGCTACACCTATGATATTTATTGTGGACATATTTGCATTCTTCCAACCAATCACATAAGACTTTCTCCCATCTGAGGCGGATATCCACGGAATCCCCTGATCTATAGTAAACTCACCAACCGTCAGATTGGAGCTCGCAAAATAGTTTTGAGGTGTAGAATCCCCGAAGAATACAGCAAAACCAGATATAAAGCTCTTCTCGGCATCAGACTTGTTCTTGAATGTAATTTTCATATTCAACACCGTCGAATCCGATGGCAGGATATAATCTATGACAATCTCAATCCCAAGAGGTTCGCTCAAACTCTTTGTCTTACCCTGTGC
>Ga0123519_10017017_pt1 | contig 10035 bp, 9 predicted proteins | sample YelNatPaOPRAMG02_FD_87396 | JGI IMG/M metagenome (GOLD analysis project Ga0123519, IMG submission 87396) | Hot spring microbial communities from Yellowstone National Park - Yellowstone National Park OP-RAMG-02 (version 2) | ecosystem: Environmental > Aquatic > Thermal springs > Hot (42-90C) ...
GGCTACTATATCCGCCGGACCCAGGGAGCGTCAAGGTCTCTACTATCGGCGGGAATGTTGCAGAGAACGCCGGAGGGCTGCGCGCAGGCAAGTATGGAGTCACGCGCAACTACCTGATGCAACTGGAGGCAATCAGCCCGACCGGCGAGGAGTTCAAGAGCGGCGCGAAAACTCACAAATGCGTGGCGGGTTACGATCTGGTCTCGCTAATGTGTGGCTCCGAAGGAACACTCGGAGTGATCACAAAAGTAACCCTCCGACTCACTGTCCTGCCCAAGTTCAGAAACACAATGACTGCAACATTCGCAGACGCATCCGATGCCGGTCGAGCCGTTGCGAACATAATAACTGCGGGATTGGTTCCGGCAACCTTGGAAATCATAGACAATGTTACACTCCGTACAATAGAGGATTTTGCGAAACTAGGGCTTCCAATTGATGCCGGAGCGATGGTGTTGGCGGAGTTCGACGGACTCTCCAAAGCAGCAGTAGACGAAGAAGGCACCACCGCTGCGCACATACTTCAAACAAGCGGAGCGTTGGATGTGACCGTTGCCTGCGATGCTTCCGAACGCGATCGCATCTGGCAGGCGCGTCGGTCGGCTCTGGCTGCTCTTTCCAGAGCAAAGCCTACGTCTATCCTTGAAGACGTCACAGTGCCGCTTCCAAAGCTTGCGGAGATGATTGCGATTGTCCAGCGCATTGCCGCCGAAAACAACGTGATCATAGGCACGTTTGGCCACGCAGGCGATGGCAACCTTCATCCGACCGTGCTCACCGACGAACGCGACGAGGAAGAGATGGCACGTGCGGAGAGAGCAATAGAGCAACTGTTCGAAGCTGCGCTGGAGCTTGGAGGCACCCTGAGTGGAGAGCACGGCATCGGATTCACCAAGGCACCGTTTCTTAAAAGGGAACTGGGCGCGGGCAGCCTGGAAATAATGCGCCGCATCAAACGAGCGCTCGATCCGAATAATATTCTTAATCCTGGCAAGTTCGTATGAATCAATCATGGAAGCGCCTAAGGTTGTCAATTCCGGATCTCAGTTGGAACCTTAAATGAGCCGCCTTGAAAAGCTCGATAACGATGTATCTGCCTGCATGAAGTGCGGTTTTTGCAAGGCCGTATGCCCCGTGTTCATCGAAGAAGAAACTACCTCACCCAGGGCAAAGGTGCGGCTAGCACGTGCAGTTGCACGCGGAGAGATGGCGCTGACGCAGGGCATCAGGCGTCAAATGGAAAGATGCTTGGGCTGCAGAGCGTGTGCGTCCGAATGCCCAAGCGGAGTTGAGCCAAACCGCATCGCGCTATTTATGAGGTCGGAATATGTAGCGCAAGAAGGCTTGCCGCTCATCAAGCGTTTTATATTCCACAGGGCGCTTCGAAATACGCGGCTGATGGCTCTAATTTCTCGGATGCTGGGATTGGCACAGCACGTATCAGCCATCGACCTTCAGAATAACCCCCTTCGTTCACTGCTGCCTCTAATAGGAATGCGCAGGGATAAAGACCTGCCTGTAATGGGCCGCAGGTCGCTGTTTTCGATTGTGCCTGAGATAGTCGAACCGCTTGGTGACGAAAAGACAAGCGTTCTATACTTTCCGGGCTGCGCAACTAACCTGATCTACCCCGAAATGGGACTTGCAGCGTTGGCGATTCTCCAAAAGCTGGGCGCGAGAGTGCTGATTCCTCACAATCTTGTGTGCTGTTCGACACCTGTGTTCAGCTCAGGCGACATCGCGGGTGCCGTTTGGCTTGCCCGTCGCAACATCGAAATAATGGCATCCGCGTCTGTCGATTATATCGTTACCTCTTGCGGATCATGCGGGCTTACGATCAGCCGCGAGTGGACTGATGTATTGAAAATCCCAGAAGCGGCGACAATCGGAGCAAAAGTAATAGATATTAGCACATTTGTAGCGAAATATGCATCGGACGATGCTATCAGGCAATTGGATGGTAACGAGATCGTCACATATCACGATTCCTGCCATCTGAACCGCGGCATGAATGTTCGCAACGAGCCGCGGCAACTGTTGCAAGCCGCGTTAGGTGAAAGGTTCGTAGAAATGGAATCCGCGGATCGCTGCTGCGGCGGCGCAGGAACGTTCAGCCTATACCATCCGAAGCTTTCTCAAGAAGTTGCGGAAGTGAAAATGTGTCGGCTTGCCGAAAGCGGAGCGGATATCGTGGCAGCGGGATGTCCTGCATGCGTGATGCAACTTCGGGATTCTCTGGTTCATCGAGGGATGTCGCAGCGCGCTATTCATACCGTCGAGATCGTAAACCTCGCAATGTCTTCCGCTTCGCAGCGCGGCTCTTAACTTAAGTTTGGTACGTATCGACTTGAAGGACTTAGTCTGCCGCAAGGGGAAGCTAATAGAGTATGAAGGACTCAAGACGGCATGCAAAGGAGGAAACAGTTTGAGGAGAATCAGGACGTTATTGGTCATAGGATTGATCTTGGCGATTGTCAGTGGAGCAGCGCTTGCTACTGTGGCATGGCAAAAGGCGTTCAACAATCTTTACAAACCGAAGGCCGGTACTGCGTTGGCTAAAGCCAAATGTCAGATATGCCATACCCAGAAGACCGGTGGGGCTTTGAATCCGTATGGCACGGCGCTTAAGGGGAAGAAAGTCGACGCTGCCTCGCTTAAATCAGTCGAGAAGCTCGATTCCGACAAAGACGGCAAGACAAATATTCAAGAGATCAAAGCAGGCACACTGCCCGGCAATGCCAAGAGCAAGTGACGTGTCCGCGAGCATTAGGGGGTGCGGAAATGATCTGCACCCCGTTTTTATTTTACATTTTACTGCGATACTGGAACGCGCTCTTCCGTCAGCTTTGCAGCCACGGTTGCCAATGCTTGCGCAAGCTGGTCAACCGTGACAGGTTTGTTTTTATCCTCTTGAAGTAGTACGGAATCTTCGGCCAAAAATCCGCCGTCTCTCAAAAACGCTATGGGATCCTGATCTTGTTTGGTTGTTGATTGCGAGTCGGAGCGAGCTTCAGCAGGACTATCCTGCTTGTTACCTTCTGCAATCGGCTTCCAGCTTTCACGCATATATTCTATAAACCGTCGGAGTACTGTTGCCAATTCATAACGTGTTACCGGCTTGTCGCCGCGAAACGTGCTGTCGGGATAGCCTTTCACAACTCCCATCTCCGCGAGTTTATCAACCGACTCTGCGGCCCAATGCTCTTTAGGTACATCTTTGAAATGCTCCGATGCAAGCCCCGGAGCTGCAAGCATTGCCGACACCAAGCATAACCAAACCGCTATTTGCATAGCCAAATCCTCCCGATCAACAATAAAAGGCCAGAAGGAACCCTGCCCTAGCTCCGACCTTCTGGCCTTTCGACGCTTAATCCTCCGGATTTTTGTTTTCTCTATTCGAATCCGGTTTCTATGAACCTATCTCTTATCGCATCCAACTGGTCGAGTGCTCTGCCGCATCCGAGGGCCACGCACGAGAGCGGGTCTTCGGCTACGTGGATCGGGACTCCGGTCTGTGCGGCAAGAAGCTTGTCCAACCCACGAAGTAGTGCGACACCGCCTGTCAGCATAATGCCGCGCTCGATGATATCCGAACTGAGCTCAGGCGGAGTGTTTTCCAACACGTTCTTGACGCGGTCTACTATTGCACTGATAGGCTCGGAGAGCGCTTCGCGTATTTCGTCGGAGCGCACCTCGATAGTCTTAGGCAATCCTGCTACCAGATCGCGACCTCTAACCTCCAGTACCATCTCCGTTTCCAGCGGGTATGCGCTTCCGATTTTGATCTTGATTTCCTCAGCGGTTCGATCGCCGATCATAAGAGAATACTTAGTCTTAATATGCCGCTGGATTACCTCGTCCATCTTATTCCCGCCGATTCGTATGGACTTCGATATGACGATTCCGTTCAGCGAGATGACGGCTATATCGGTGGTACCCCCGCCGATATCGACTATCATGTTTCCACCGGGAGTCGATATCGGAAGCCCCGCTCCGATAGCTGCTGCCCAGGGCTCTTCGATAGTATACGCCTGCTTTGCGCCTGCGCTTCTTGCCGCCTGAACCACAGCACGTTTTTCGACGGGAGTTATCTGCGAGGGTACAGCCACGATAACTGTCGGCTTGAACAAGGGCTTTCTTCCGCAGACCTTCCTGATGAGGTATTCCAACATCTTTTGGGTTGTGGAGTAATCGGCAATGACGCCGTCGCACATCGGTCGTATGGCAACTATATTGCCAGGCGTGCGACCGAGCATCAGCCGAGCTTCCTCACCAACCGCTACCAAGCTGTTGTTTGATGCGTTTATAGCAACGACGGAAGGCTCGCGAAGAACGATACCCTTGCCCTTAAGATAGACGAGAATATTGGCAGTTCCGAGGTCGATGCCCATTTCGGGCACCAAGTTAAACACAGACAGCTTCCTTCTCCTGTTCGTCAGTTACTAAATTAATGTTGGCGCCCAGGCTTCTCAGCTTTCCTACCAAGTCCTCATAGCCGCGCTCGATGTGTTCCAACCCGCTCACTTCGCTTTGGCCTTCGGCCGCAAGCGCAGCGCAAACTAATGCCGCTCCGGCTCGAAGATCGGTTGCGGCCACCTGCGCTCCGGTAAGCTTTGGCACACCGTTGATGACAGCAGTTCGGCCTTCTTGCTTGATATCGGCGCCCATACGTATGAGTTCGTTGATGTATTTGAATCTACGTTCGTATACGTTTTCAGTAACCAATGACGTTCCTTGTGCTATCGACAGCATTGCTGTGAAAGGCTGCTGGAGATCAGTCGGGAAACCTGGATGCGGCATGGTCATAATATCCGTTGCTATTGGCCTTTCGTTGCAACGCACGCGCATTGCACTATCGTATACGTCGACGATTGCTCCGACTTCCCGGAGCTTTAGTACGAATGGCTCAACGTCCTCAGGAACGATATTCTCGATCCGGACATCGCCTCTCGTTATGGTTGTAGCCACGGCAAAAGTTCCGGCCTCCATTCGGTCGGGAATCATTGCAAACTCGGTTCCGCGAAGTTCTTCAACGCCTTCAATTCTGACCGTGGTCGTGCCGGCGCCTTCGATTTTTGCACCCATTCGATTTAGAAACGCAGCGAGTGCGACCACTTCAGGCTCCGCCGCTGCGTTGTAGATAGTCGTAACGCCTTTTGCAAGGCAAGCCGTGGTCATAATATGTTGTGTAGCGCCCGCACTTGGGAAGTTAAGATATATTTGCGTTCCGATGAGCTGCTCAGCCTCGGCTTCAACAAACCCGTGATCTATATTGATAATTGCTCCAAGAGCCTGAATACCCTTGACGTGGAAGTCTATCGGCCTTGCACCGATATCGCATCCTCCGGGCATCGGCACTTTAGCGTAGCCTTTTCTTGCAAGCACCGGACCAAGTACGCTAAACGAGGCCCTCATCTTCTTGACCAATTCATACGGGGCCTCGGTCTTGCTGATCTCAGTTGCATCAATGCGAAGGAGTCCCTGAGCCTCCATTTCGCATTTGACGCCGAGGGCTCGGAGCACCTCGATCATAGTATGAACGTCACCAATAGACGGAACGCCGCGAAGAACGGTCTCGCCCTTTCCAAGCAGTGCTCCTGCCATTATGGCCAAACAGCCGTTCTTACTGCCGCCAATCTCAACGGTCCCGTTCAGTCGTGCGCCACCGGTCAACAAGAGCTTTTTCAAGTGTAAGAGACCTCCTGTCGGATTCTTTGCCGTCGATTGGCTTACCGACACTCCAGCATTCTACTAGTCGACTGGGCGAGACGATGCGTATAAAACGCACCGGCCTAAGTATACCGGATGGGCTGGATAGTGTCAAGCCGCAAACTCTTTCGGAGGATTGTCGCGACAGGCGCCGAATGTGCATTACTCTCGCGCCGCCACAACTTCCTCCTCTTGCGCGGCCACCAGGCCGCTTGCATTTCCGTAATAGAATTACCCTTTCGGGAAGAAATACTTGCGACCCCACACATAATAACGCAGCTCATCCACAAAAAGTGTACCCTCAAAAAGCATTCAATCATGTCACTTGGTCGACACCTGAAAGGCTATAATCTCTGAGGTATATTTCTCAATAGCAGTGGCGAACTCTGAGTTACATTTTCGGTGCGCTATAATTTACGGCAATGCGCAGATTTTAAGCGGCACGATGTTTCGCATCATTGGTCGGTATTTTTAGCGACCTACCTTGAGCAGAAGACTATAATTCAGATGGCTCAGCTTGACCCGAACGCCATCTACCAATACACTTAAATCCAAGGTTTGGCCTACTCTAAAGATTTTTTACTATCTCAACTTTAGCAGATTTTGGCCAACCCCTTATGATTGCCCCCTTAAATCCCCAATGTACGCTACCCGAGCACGATACAATGTTGACATGCAAAATTGCTGAGTATACAATGATGGACAATGTCTAGATACACCTGCGCCTGTCCGAGTAGAGCCAAAAAATTGCAGAAAGATTGCTCTTGCGAGGTGTTCAATGAAGAAGACTATTTTTGTAACCGGCGTGACGCGCATGAACGACGGATTCGTGTGTATCAGCGGAATAGATCGTGAAGCCGGCAAATTTGTTCGTCCTCAAATACATTACCCAGAACGAATAGGTATTCGAAAGGAATTCCTGCTAGACGAAAATGGCAAAGCCATCATAAGGCCGCTAGTTAACGTAGAGCTGGATTTCATCCGCCCCGAACCAAAGGCAAAGTTCCACACTGAGGACTGGCTCATAAATGGCGAAGTATCTCCAAGATTGGTAAGTATACCGACAGACGCAGAGAAGCGACAATTACTTGTATCTTACAAAAACAAGTCGCTCGAGCACGCTTTAGCAGACCAGGGACGCTCTCTAGTAATCACACGATGCCTGGGAGTACCAGATGTCTTTGTTGAAAAATTCGATGACAGGCTGAAGTGCAGACTTACCTTTTATGACGAATCGGGGGACAAGCACGAAAGACTGCCTGTGACTGATGCTAACTGGTTGGCTGTGGCACGATATCTGTGGATACTAGATTGTACGACTGTTGCACAACGCCTAAAAAGTTCGTTGCTAGGTAAGGAAATTTATCTTAGAATAGGTATAACGCGAGAGTGGCAAGGGCAGTGTTGGCGTCAAATTTCTGGAGTATTTTCTATTCCTGACTGGCTCGGTGGACGTTGCTTTACTGACTACGGATATGAGTTCGATGACCATGTTTGAAAGCGACAAAACAACAAACAGCCCGGCAGGCCGTCCAATTAAGGTTCATATATACACTATAGGCCACTCTAATAGAACGCTGAACGATTTTCTGGAAGCGCTTACCGTTCGTGGCGTCAACTGTGTGGTTGACGTTCGCAGTATACCTTACAGTTCGTACAACAAAGAGTTCTCGCGAAAGAATCTTCAATACGAATTGCCACGGCGTGGATTCAAGTATGTATGGTTGGGAGAAAGCCTTGGAGGCATAAGACCAGAACTAGAGAATAGTGCAGGGTTTAGAAATGATGAGGCATTCAACAGTAACGCGAGTTACAGGCAAGGGCTGGTACAATTACTGCGGCTAGCTTTAACCCACACAGTTGTAGTAATGTGCTCAGAGGAAGATCCCAGGAATTGTCATCGTCATAAACTGATAGCAGATTCGCTATTGCATAGGCGGACCCCTGAAACACGCCAAATTATCGAGTGCCAAATCGATCATATCAGGGCAAATGGGAACGTGGAAGATGCTGCGAAAGTTAAAGTCACAACCCAGATGGTAATGCCAATATGAAGAATCGTGTCATTTACACAATAGGTTTTACCAAAAAGAGTGCAAAGCAGTTCTTCGAGCTGCTCAAGACCAATGGCGTAACACTTGTTGCAGATGTGCGTCTAAACAATCGTAGCCAACTCGCTGGGTATACGAAATCCGACGACCTTGCTTATTTCCTCTCACTTGTTGGAGTTAAATATCAGTATTGGCCAGAATTCGCTCCTACTAAATCTATTCGTGACGCATATCATGCCAGTCGATCTTTCGAGGACTATGCATCAGCTTATGCTGAACTATTAGAATCGCGAGAAGCGGTATCTAAAATACCAGACTCGCTTATCCGTGAAGAAACGATTTGCCTTCTCTGTTCTGAATCCGAGGCCGAGCGATGCCATCGTCGACTAGCAGCAGAGTCTATAGCAGCATCTGTTGAGGGAATGACCATAAAGCATCTCTAAATACAAATCAAAAACTTGCACTGCTACTTTTTTATTTGCAATATGTTGCCAACCTCTCTATAGCAACTGTAGTTGTTTTCAACAGCTATTGGTATACGCAATGCGAAGAGATCTATGCTCAACATTTGGGCAAACATAAAAGGCGCTATTGTCTTTAGAATGTCTTCCGCATCAATCTAAAACAGCAAGCGTTGCTTATATACGCACCCGCAACTCTAGTTGGATTGGAAACTATCATGCCGCTCTTGACGACCAATAAATCTCTCAATGAGAACACGACAAAGTCGCAAGAAACTTATTGTTTTGCTTAAGCAATGCGCGATGAGTGAGAATAGCGGGCGCGGAGTTCACGGTTGAACCAACTTCTGCATGTTATTGGTCGAAGGGCGCGTCTTAGCAGCAGTGGATTCGTTGCAATAGGAACGTCAACATTGCACTTCCTAAAACGCCGAGACCAAACCGGTTCCGCCTTCTTGTCGGAAGGACGAGCAAGAAAAAGAAGCAAGCAGCAGATGGCTGCAGATAGCACCGCCATCTGAAAGGATGAGAACATGGGCGGTCCGGAATCGATTGGCGGTGCAAGATATGGGCTAACAAGAGATAAACAGAAACGCTCCGATGTAGGCGAGAGCATCTTTCGATCTTCACAGTTCATGGCAAGCGATTGCGCAGCCGCGATCACAACCGATCTATACGCTCGATCCTTGTCCTGTTGAGAGATGTTCGACGATGTCTCAATAAGAAAAGCAGCATATCCAGCGGAGACATACCTTCTGTGGAACATTCCCGAGTTGCCGCGCGTCTTGCATCGAATTATCGTAAGCTGCGAATCTGCTGCAATTATTTTCGCCAATTCGCGCATCGCAACCGCTTGCTCGTTCCTCACACACGGAGCAACCTCGATGCTGTCTCCCGGAATCGGGGAGGGACCTGTCCATTCGTGAAGATCCAAAAGAACGTGCGGTTTCCACAAAGCGATTATCGAGTCCACAAAGCGTGCCTCCGGCGTTTTTAGAGCCAGCCAATCGCGGTTGATGTCAAATCCTAAAGCATTGGTCCTGCTGTACTGAGCAATACCGTCGGGGTTTACCATTGGCACTACTATAATCGCACAGCTTGAGAGCAATTTAGGGTATGCCCCCGACGCCAACTGACCTGCCAGAGATAACAATGTTTTCAACGGACTTGCCTCATCTCCGTGCTGGCCCGCACAAATTAGAATACGCGCCTTACGCTCGGGAGCCGTTCGAAAGTCGCTGATAACAAACGCTGGCAGCGTGCGCCCTTCATACGACCTGCCGAATGGAAGCAAACGCACATTATCCGAATTGGACAACGCGCGCACACGATGCATAGCCTGCTCATAGAGATTCTCGGCCGGCGTAGCAAATGAATACGATGAGATTAGAAAGCCAAGCGCAATAAGCAATAAAAAACGACAAGGATAGCCCAAACGGAGATTGTGTGTTTTTATCTTCCGGCTCATTGTTGTCTGTCGAGGAAGATAGGTGTGTTGTGTCTGCAAGCTGGCCCGTATACGCTATCGAGCTTGCGACGTTGTTTTGACTCGCGTATAGCTCGATCAATCGCCTCAAGACTCGTTTTAAGGATAAGCTCACATTCCTGCTGATAGGCCATCACTTCTTGCGATAACTTCTCGCAATGCGCCTGCACAGACAGCACTTCACGAGCAGCCAAAGCAAGTTCGCCTTCGTTCATGCCGGCATTCCCATCAACGAGCCTTGCCGCTTCAAGAAGCTGTCGTTCCGCAGCAAACCCACCTCGACAAAGTTCTCCCAACTTTAGGCACTCCAGCTCCCGACGCTGAAGAA
>Ga0123519_10017019_pt1 | contig 10035 bp, 7 predicted proteins | sample YelNatPaOPRAMG02_FD_87396 | JGI IMG/M metagenome (GOLD analysis project Ga0123519, IMG submission 87396) | Hot spring microbial communities from Yellowstone National Park - Yellowstone National Park OP-RAMG-02 (version 2) | ecosystem: Environmental > Aquatic > Thermal springs > Hot (42-90C) ...
GCGCTCGTTCTGCGCCCCGTCCCCGATGGTTATGCGCACGTGCCCCGGTATCCCCAGCGCCTCTCCCGCCCGGACGATGATCCCCTTCCTCAGCAGGGCCCCGCAGAGGTCCCCGAACCTGCCGCTCTTCACCAGTACGAAGTTGGCCTGCGTGGGGACGTAGTCGATTCCCAGTTCCTGGAAAAGAGCGTATAGGCGGCGCTTCCCCTCCTCGTTCGCCTGGCGGGAACGCTCCAGGTGCTCCCGGTCGTCCAGTGCCGCCAGGGCCGCCACCTGCCCCAGCCGGTTCACGTTGAAGGGGAGCTTGACCTTCTCCAGCGCTTCCCTCACTCGGGGCGCGCATATCACGTATCCCACCCGCAGGCCCGCCAGCCCGTATATCTTGGAGAAGGTGCGCGCGATGACCATCTCCGGGTGCCGCGAGGCGTAGGAGAGGGCGTCGGGATGCTCGGGGTCGGTGACGTACTCCAGGTAGGCCTCGTCCAGGACCAGCAGGGCCCTCCCCCGCAGGTAGGACAGGGCCTCCTCCAGCTCCTCCCCGCTCACCGTGGTGCCCGTGGGGTTGAGGGGGCTGCAGAGGACCACCATCTTGGTGCGCTCCCCCACCGCCTCCAGCATGGCGCCCACGTCCTGCCGGTAGTCGCGCAGGGGTACCTTTCTCACCACCGCCCCCATGGTCCTGGCCGCCAGCTCGTAGGAGGTGAAGGTGGGGTCGCCCACCACCACCTCGTCCCCCCGGTCCAGGAAGGCGTAGGCCAGGAGGTCGAAGGCCTCGTCCGCCCCGTGGGTCACCAGGATGCGGTCCGGGGTCACCCCGAGCCTCTCCGCCAGCGCCTCCCGCAGCAGCACGCTGTTCCCGTCCGGGTAGACGTTGACGGTGTGCAGGGCCTCCCGGACCGCCTCCACCGCCCGGGGGGAAGGCCCCAGCGGGTTTTCGTTGGAGGCCATCTTCACGCAGTCCTGGATCCCCATCTCCCGGGCCACCTCCTCAGGCGACCTGCCCGGGCTGTAGATGGGGAGGTCTTCCAGTTCCTTCCTCATCAATCCACCGGGATCGAACGTCAATCCCCTTCGACCACCTTTCTCCTCCGGCGCGCCGCGACGCGTTCCCGCGTCCTGCTTCTTCCTCGCCCCGCCTTCCCCGCGGGCGGGCCGGGCCTCTCCCCTCCTCGCCGCGCCCCTCTCAGCGGTGAAGGTGGACGTGGCCCTGTCTCTTGTAATAGCCCACGTTCACCACCCGGGTGTCCCCGATCACCAGTTCCTTCCGGGCCGGCTGGTGCACGTGACCGTGGTAGAGGACGCGCGGCCTGTGCTCGCGTATGTAGCGCAGCAGCGTCTCGCTCCCCTCCACGGGCCTGCCCGCCACCACGTCGAAGACCGCCTCCTCCACCCTGGGCGGGATGTGGGTACAGAGTACCTCCACCGCGCCCAGTTCGGCGAGGCGCTCCCCGTAGGCCTCGTCCCCCATCTCCGCCGGCATGCGGAAGGGGGAATGGACGGCCCCGGGCACGAAACCGAAGAGGTGCCCGTCGATCTCCTCCCTCCCGGAAGCCACCTCCGCTCCCTCCACCTCCCGGAGGGCGTCCTCCAGGAGGTCCGGGAAATCGCCGTTGCCGTAGATGACGTACACGCGGCACCCGGCCCTGCGCAGCGCCTGCGCGAAGTCCCCGTACTGGGCCCGCGAGCGGTCCATTATCTCCTGGTAATACCTCCCCTGCGGCGTGAGCAGGTCCATGCGGAGGGCGGCGGCGGCCTCGGGGCCCCCCGCCAGCGCCTCCCTCAACATGGTCACCAGCCTATCCCTGCCCACCACCTCGGGGAGTATGCCGCTGAGGTCGGCCCAGTCGATGAGGTCCAGGACGTCGCCCAGCACCATCAGGATGTCGTCCTCGGACACCACCTGGTGCAGGTCCCGGAAACGGCCGTGAAGGTCGGATACCAGCTTTACCGCCACCCTATCCCTCTCCCCCGCCTCCCGAAGACCGGTAGATGGCGATCTCGTCGCAGGAAAGGGACCGGGCGGCGCGCATGGCTTCCACCGCGCAGGTGTAGAGCCTGTCCGGCAGCTGCACCTCCTCCGGGAAGGAGGCCAGCCCCCAGTAGAGCTCCGGGACGACCTCCCCGTAGACCATGCCCGGCAGCTCCTTGAGGAAGAAGCGGCAGAGCCTCTCGGCCATGACCTTGCCGCCCCGCCACCCCGTCTCGGGGAGCAGGGCGGCGAAGCTCCCCTCGGCCAGCCTGGCCACCACGTCGCACTCCCTGGTCATACGGCTGAGCATGGAGGCGATGTACTTGAGCATCCTCTCCATGTCCTCCCGGCTCAGCTGTTCGAGCAGCCGCGGGTAGTTCCCGATCTCGAAGAGCACCAGGGTGAGGTCGTGCTTGTAACGCACGGCGCGCCTCAGCTCCTCCATCATGCGCCCCTGGAAGTAGCTCTTGTTGTACAGCCCGGTGACCGGGTCCCGCAGGGGGTTTTCCATTATCTGCCGGGAAGCGTCGTAGTGGTAGGCGGCCGCCGCCGACTGCAGGAGGAGGTCGAAGCAGGCGTTCATCCTCTTCTCCAGGTGGAAATCCACCACCCTCTTGATGTCCACCGCCTTGCGGAAGAGGTTCCAGAACTCGTTGCGCAGGATGACGTTCTCCTGGACCACCTCCTCGATGGAAAAGCCCTGCTGGCGGCGCAGGCGCCCCAGCTCCCCCGCCTCGGCGTAAACGTCGCCCCCCGGCTGGAAGCGCGGCAGGTCGTCCTGCCTCTCCACCAGCTGGAGGATGGCGCGGGTCATCCTCGCCATCCTCTCCCCGGCCTCTCCCTCCACCAACTGCACCTGGGCGGGGACGGGAAGGCGCTGCACCTCCTCCTTCCACCTCGCGAGGAGCTCGTCGGCGCTGTCGGAAAACGGCTCCAAGGGCTACCCCTTTCAGGAGATGATCTTGCTGATGGGCATCTCGATGATGTCCTCCGCTCCCCTCTTCACCAGCTCGGGGATGAGGAGGTTGATGCCCTTCTTCTCCACCACGCTCTCCACGGCGTAGTAGTCCTTCTCCAGCAGCCTGGACAGGGTCGGCGCCTTCAGGGAGGGAAGGACCTCCACCACCGCGTCCAGGTCTTTCTGGGCCACGTTGAACTTGATGAGCACCTTCCCCCTGGCGTTCATGGCTCCCAGGATGAGAAGGCGTATCTCCTCCATGAGCCGTCTCTTCTCCGGGTCCGCGTGACTCTCCCGGTTGGCGATGAGCCGGGTGGTGGACTCCAGGACGGTGTCTATGACGCGCAGGCCGTGCTTGCGCAGGGTGCTCCCCGTCTCGGTGAGCTCCACCACCGCGTCGGCCATCTCCGGCACCTTGGCCTCCGTGGCGCCGTAGGAGAGGTAGATGGTGGCCCTCTTCCCAAGGCGGCGGAAGTACTCCTCCACCAGGTTGGGGTATTCCGTGGAGACCCTCACCCCGTCGGGAAGGTCGCCCGGCTCGTGGTAGGGCGAATCGCCGGCCACGGCCAGGACCACGCGCACCACCGTCCCCACGGCGGTCTTGGTGTAGGGGAGGTCCGCCAGCTCCACCACGTCGGCGCCCGACTCCCTTATCCAGTCGTATCCCGTTATCCCCAGGTCGAAGAAGCCGTCCTCCACGTACTTGGGTATCTCCTGGGGCCGCAGGATGCGCACCTGCTCGATGCGGGGGTCGTCTATGCGGGCGTGGTACTCACGGTCCCCGCTGCGCCGCACCTCCAGGTCGGCGTCCTTCAGTATCTCCAGGGTGGTGCTCTCCAGGCTTCCCTTGGGGATCACGAACTTCAGCATCTCTCCTCGCTCCCGCCTCGTTCCGGATACCGTGGAATTCGGATTTTACCAGAATCCACGCCCGCGGAACAGGGGCGGCGGCCCCGCCGCTGCCGCCCCGCCCTAAAGCTCCATCTCCTCCTTCTCCTCCAGCTGCCTCCCGTAGACGTCGGTCAGCCGGTAGGTGTCGTCCTCGCTGGTGAAGCCGATGTCGATCTCCAGCACCCTCCCCCTCTTGCCCAGGGAGCGTATCTTGTGCTTGCCCTCCGCGGGTATGAGGAACTCCTCTCCCTCGGAGGGCAGGAAAACCTCCTCCCCTATGGTGACCTCCAGGCCCTCATCCAGGATTATCCATACGTCGTCCCGCAGCTTGTGGTAGTGGAGGCTCGTCTCCTGGCCGGGCTCTATGGTGATCAGCTTCACCGTGCAGGGCTGGTTCAAGGTGTAAGCCTTGATGTTGCCCCAGGGCTTCTTGAGGATCACCCTAATCACCTCCTCCGCCGGGAGCGCGCCGCGTCTCCCGCTTCCGCGGCGCGCCTGGCCGCACACTGATAGTATATCAGCAAGGCGCCGGCCTTCTCGACGCGCCGGAGGCGGCGGGACCTTATGGCGTCCCCGGCGTATAGAATATGGTTGATCGGAGGCGGGAACGGCCCCGCCGTTGCCTCCCGCTCGCGGCGCGGGTTCCGGTTCCGGAAAGGGGTGGACGATGGGAATGGTCTCGCATCCCGGGATGGAGGGAAGGGACTCTCTCGCTCCCTGGCGGGAGGTCCTCGATGCCCAGGGCCCGGAGCGGGAGGAACGCATACGCCGGCTGGTATCCCGCATGAGCCTGGCGGAGAAGACCCGCCAGATGGCCGGCCGCATGCGTACCTGGGAGATGCTGGCGTCGCTGGTCCGTTACAACCTGCGCCCCTTCAGGGCCGGGGAGGACCGCCGCCTGGGCATACCTCCCCTGCGCTTCACCGACGGCCCCCGCGGCGTGGCCACGGGGCGCTCCACCTGTTTCCCGGTGCCCATGGCCCGCGCGGCTTCCTGGGACACGGATCTCGAGGAGCGCGTGGGCGAGGCCATGGGGGTGGAGGCGCTCTCGCAGGGAGCCGACCTGGTGGGCGCCCCCTGCGTCAACCTCCTGCGGCACCCGGGGTGGGGAAGGGCCCAGGAGACCTACGGCGAGGACCCCTTCCTCCTGGGGGAGATGGGAGCCGCCCTGGTGCGCGGCCTGCAGCGTCACGTCATGGCCTGCGCCAAGCACTACGCCTGCAACAGCATCGAGGAGTCCCGTTTCCAAGTCGACGTCCGCCTGGACGAGCGCACCCTGCGCGAGGTCTACCTGCCGCACTTCAAGCGCTGCGTGGAGGAGGGGGTGGCGGCGGTGATGAGCGCCTACAACCGGGTGAACGGGGAATACTGCGCCCACAACGCCCACCTACTGCGGGAGATACTCAAGGGCGAGTGGTCCTTCCAGGGGTTCGTCATGTCCGATTTCATCCTGGGGACGCGGGACACGGTGAAGGCCTTGCTCGGGGGCCTGGACCTGGAGATGCCCCAGGCCTGGCACTACGGGAGGAAGCTGCGGCGGGCGGTGCGGCGCGGCGAGGTGCCCGGGGAACTCCTCGACGAGGCGGTCGTCCGCATCCTGCGCCAGAAGGCGCGCTTCTCCCGCCCCGAAGGCGGGGATTACGGCGCGCACCGGGTGGCCTGCCCCGAGCACGCCGCCCTGGCCCTGGAGGCGGCGCGCAAGGGCATGGTCCTCCTGAAGAACGAGGAGGGGACCCTCCCCCTGCGGCTGGGGAGCAAGGGGAGGCTGGCCGTGGTGGGAAAGCTGGCCCGACTGCCCAACATAGGAGACCTGGGCTCCAGCCGCGTACGCCCTCCCTACGCGGTCACCATCCTGCAGGGCCTCCGCGACCGGGGAGGCGATTCCCTGCGCCTGCACTACAGCGAGGGGAAGGACCGGCGGGAGGCCCTCCTGGCCGCCCGTTCCGCCGACGCCTGCCTGGTGGTGGTGGGCCTCGCCGCCCGCGACGAGGGTGAGGCCATGCCCGGCCCCTTCAAGCTGGGAGGGGACCGCGAGGACCTCGGCCTGCACCCCGGCGACCTGGAGCTCCTGGAAGAAATAACCAAGGTGAACCCGCGCTGCGTGGTGGTCCTGGAGGGAGGCTCCGCCCTCCTCACCTCGGGGTGGAGGGAAAGGGCGGGCGCCGTGCTCATGGCCTGGTACCCCGGGATGGAGGGAGGGAACGCCGTGGCCGAGGTCCTCTTCGGCCTGGCCAACCCGTGCGGCAAGCTCCCGGTCACCTTCCCGGAGAGCAACGGGCAGCTCCCCCTCTTCGACAGGAAAGCGAAAAAGATCGAGTACGGCTACTACCACGGGTACCGTCTTTTCGACAAGATGGGGAAGCGGCCCGCCTTCCCCTTCGGTTTCGGCCTTAGCTACACCGTTTACGAGTACCGAAGCCTGCGCCTCAGCGCGGAGGAGATGGCGCCGGACGGCTCCATCGCCGTGGAGGCGGAGATACGCAACGCCGGGGACCGGGAGGGCGAGGAGGTGGTGCAGCTCTACGTGGGGTACCCCTCTCCCTCCGTGGACCGGCCGGTGAAGGAGCTCAAGGGGTTCGCCAGGTTGCGGCTGCGGCCCGGGGAGACTGGGACGGCCTCCTTCACCCTGCGGGCCGCCGACCTGGCCTACTACCACGCCGGCGAGGGCCGGTGGAGGGTGGACCGTGCCCCCTACCACCTCTACGTGGGGTCCTCCTCGCACCCGCGCGACCTCCACCTGAAAGCCTCCTTCCGCGTCACCTGAGAGCGGGAACCCCCGGGGCGACCGGCTCCTTCCGGAGACGGCCCGGCTGCCTTCCCGGACGCAAACCTTCTTACGCCGGGGGTAACCACGCGGCGCCGCCCGCGGCTTGAAGGCGAGGGTGGTTAACCATACCATTACTGGTGACGCGACCCGGAAACGTGCCCGGTCATCTTCGGAGGAGAGCGGGGCAAAACAGGATGAAAGAAAGCGAATACCGGGTCCTCTTCGAGGTGGAGGACCGGCACTGGTGGTACCTGGGGCACCGGCGCCTCTACCGCCTTCTCCTCGACCGGCACTGCCCCGAGGAGGCCCGGGGCCGGGTGCTCGACGCGGGGTGCGGGACGGGAGGCTTCACGCGGTGGTTCAGGGACACCTACCGCCCCCGCAGGCTGGTGGGGCTGGACATGGAGCCCGCGGCGCTGGAGCGCTGCCGGCTAAGGGGGCTGGAGGAGCTGGTCGCCGGGTCCGTCGAGGAGCTCCCCTTCCCCGACGCCTCCTTCGACCTGGTCTTATCCCTTAACGTCATCTACCACCGGGCGGTGAGGGACGACCTCGCCGCCCTCAAGGAAGCTGCGCGCGTGCTGGCCCCGGGCGGCTTCCTCCTCCTCAACCTCCCGGCGCTGCGGGCGCTGCGGGGAAGGCACGACCTGGCGGTGGGAGGGGCGCGCCGCTACAGCCGTTCCCCCCTGTGGAAGATGCTGGTAAGCGCCGGCCTGCGCCCGGTCAAGGTGACCTACTTCAACACCACCCTGCTCCCGGCGGCGCTCGTCTACCGCCTGCTCACCCGCCGCACCCCCGAAGAGGAGGCCGTGTCCGACCTAAGCGTGCCCCCGCGAACGCTGAACCGCGCCCTGGCGGGCCTGCTCTCCCTGGAGGCGCGCATAGCCGCCGGCCCGGGTCTGCCTTTGGGCACCTCCCTCACCGCCCTGGCGCGCCGGGAGGATACCCCTGAGCCCGCGCACTGACCCGCCCTGCCGCCCAGCGGCGGAGAAGGTCTGACATGCCGGTATAAAAATGCAGGCGCGCCTTCCGCGTAGACGCGCCCAGTCCCGGGCGAGGCCGAAGCGCGGTAAAGCTCTATATCATCCCCCTCGCGGGATCGTTGCGGGGCCACGGGCGGCATGTGGTATCCTGTTCCCGTCCGGCAGTGAGGCGAGATGCGGCAGGCTAAGCGGGGATGAAGGAGGTCGCGGAGATGCGTTCCATGCTCGAGGGTATCAGGGTGATCGATTTCACGACCACGGTGGCGGGCCCCGGCTGCACCTTTTTCCTTGCCGACATGGGAGCGGAGGTGATCAAGGTCGAGAGGCCCGGTCTGGGCGACGAGGCCAGGCTCTTCCCGCCCTACAAAGACGGCGTGTCGGCGTCCTTCGTGGTGCTGAACCGCGGCAAGAAGGGAGTGACCATGGACCTCAAGAACCCCGAGGGGGTGCGGCTCTTCCGCGAGCTGGTCTCTGTCTCCGACGTTCTCGTGGAGAGTTACCGACCCGGGGTCATGGAAAAGCTGGGCCTCGGCTACGAGAGCCTCAGGGAGGTCAACCCCCGCCTGGTGATGTGCTCCATATCCGGTTACGGCCAGTACGGCCCCCTCTCCCGCCTGCCCGCCTACGACGCCGTCATCCAGGCCATGAGCGGGCTCATGAGCACCACCGGGTACCAGGACGGACCGCCCCTGCGTTCCGGCACCCTCATCATCGACATATCCACCGCCTTCAACGCCGCCTTCGCCATATGCGCGGCCCTCTTCGCCCGGGAGAGGACGGGGGAAGGCGAGCACCTGGACATCTCCATGTACGACGTGGGCATCAACCTGCTGGAGGCGAAGTTCGTGGATTACACCGTCACGGGAAACGTCCCGCAGAGGACGGGCAACCGGTACCCCTACGTCACCCCCTTCGACACCTTCCGCACGCGCGACGGGCACGTTTTCATCATATGCGTGGGAGACCACCCCTTCCGCAGCCTCTGCGAGGCCATGGGCAGGCCGGAGCTGGCCGAGGACGAGAGGTTCCGCGACCTCTTCGCGCGCAACGCCAACGAGCCCGCCCTGAAGGAGATAATCGAGGAGTGGTCGAGCGGGCTGTCCACCGCCGAGGCATGGGAGCTGCTGCAGGAGCACGGCGTGCCCGGGGCGCCCATACAGGACGTGAAGCAGGTGGTCGAGCATCCCCACACGCAGGCGCGAGGCATGCTGGTGGAGCTGGATCAGCCGGGCGCAGGGGTCATAACCGCCTTCGGCCCCGCGGTCAAGGCGGCGCGGAGCGACATACGGCCCCGGGGGCCCGCGCCCGCCCTGGGGGAGCACAACCGCTGGCTGCTCAGCGAGGTCCTGGGCAAGGACGAAGCGGAGGTGGAGCGCATACTTGCGTCGGGAGCCATGGGCTGAGCTCCCCGCGTGGCATTCCCGTTCCCTTAACCTTTATTATGGGCATAAGGTTACCCTGTCCTTCCCCTTCTAATGGGCGCGGTGAAATCTGTTTTATCCCTGCAGTTTTATTCTGGCTTATCCGCCGCGACACAAAGGGGGCCACCGCCATTGGCATATTTTTGATGTTTGGAAAGACCTAAAAGAACAACATCATTGTCCACGACCTTTCCCATATAGACATAGATCTTTCACTTTAGGATATCATAAAGAACTCGCCGGAGGGCTAAATCGGCCTAAGTATATACCATATAAGGGGACCATGGCATATTATGGATTTACAAGCAATTCGTTGCAGTAACGTTTTCCTAGCTCACTCACTGCAACCCGTCGATGTAGCCGGCCAACTGCGGCTCCGGCAAGGTTTAATGCTTGTTTTCCTAGTTCTCTCACTGCAACGACTCCGGCCCCCCGGACCCAAGGGTGGCCGCCTACGCGCTTCAATGCTTGTTTTCATTGCTCTCTCGATGCAACCCTCGAGGTCAAAACAATTAATCCTTACGATTTTGCGCTTCAATGCTTGTTTTCATTGCTCTCTCGATGCAACCCATCGTGGGATGTGAGTTTTATTTCGTTCCCGACCGAGCTTCAATGCTTGTTTTCATTGCTCTCTCGATGCAACCTGCGGGTGAGAAGCTCTGGATCAGGACGGGTACCCTGCTTCAATGCTTGTTTTCATTGCTCTCTCGATGCAACAAGGAGAAGACGCTGCCCCCCCGGAATCCAAAGGAATCGCTTCAATGCTTGTTTTCATTGCTCTCTCGATGCAACCATCGAGGCTGATTGCTTACCGCATGACAAGGACGAGCTTCAATGCTTGTTTTCATTGCTCTCTCGATGCAACCACGGATTGCCCGTGCCGTGGGGGTGGCCTAAATGGGCTTCAATGCTTGTTTTCATTGCTCTCTCGGTTCGTGTAAAGAATAGGTGGGTTTAGGGAGAGATCTCCAAAATAGGAGAGAAACCTCTCTGATATCCTGATGGAAAACCAAAACCGAACCAGGAAGGAGAAGTCATAGAAAAAGTCA
>Ga0123519_10017022_pt1 | contig 10034 bp, 7 predicted proteins | sample YelNatPaOPRAMG02_FD_87396 | JGI IMG/M metagenome (GOLD analysis project Ga0123519, IMG submission 87396) | Hot spring microbial communities from Yellowstone National Park - Yellowstone National Park OP-RAMG-02 (version 2) | ecosystem: Environmental > Aquatic > Thermal springs > Hot (42-90C) ...
ATATCCTATTTAGTTGATGTTGGTGAAAATAAGAAAATAGCTATGGCAATGAAATATATAGACAACAATGAATATCTAGATTCCGCTTATTATAAAACAGCTGAAGATTGGTCAGGTTATGTACTTGGAAAGAAACTTATAGACTCAAAAACAGCAAATATATTAGCCGCTTATTTTGTTTTCTCAAGAATAGCTAATGACTTTCGAGTTCCAGAAGAAAAAATTATGCAAGAAAAAGGAGGAGCCGTAGGTATTGAATTTAAGAATCAGAAATATGAACTTTCTTACAAAGATGATCCAGTTCTTGCATCTTTAAAGGCAAAGAATCCATTGGGTTTAGATGGAACAATTGAAGCGTTAGCAGATCATTATAATGATAGAAACTTTGGAGACGCAACATTTTCCATAGGTAATGGTTTGAGTCTCTCTTTAGGCTATCAAGAAACAGGAAAAACGCCAGATTTCAGCGAGTACATAGAAGAAAGAAGAAAGAAGTACCACGGTGCTGGGATTAATCTGAATGCTAAATCATATTTCGCTTTTTTGAGAGGAAGTATAATCAAAGATTCGCTTGATATAGATGGGTATGGATGGTATTCTGGAGGAGGGTGGTTAACCTCTAACGGTTTAAAGTTTATTATTTTATCTTCTGGCGAAGTTCCAAAAGATATGTCAAAAGACAAAGAAAGATATTGGAATATAGGATTATGGACGTTTTTGAATTCTTCTTCGTCACTATTTATCATAGTAGATGATAGAAATAAGGAAATAAAACAGGGAAGTTATTATGATTTACTAAGAATAAGAGGTGGAGTTACTATTTATACGGTCAAAGATGATTATCTGTTGAGCTGTAATGGATATTTACAGTATAACAAGGAAAATAATATTGGAAACACTCTTTTGTTTGGGGGCGGTTGTTCTTACGAGCCAAAGAAAGGATTAAAGTTGAGAGGAAACATTGACTTTGGTTTTGGAAGATCTGGTAAAATTTCATTTAATTCCGTCGGTTTCCAAATCGTTGGTAGGTTCTAACAAGTAAAATAGAATAATATTTGCAATACATATTAATTAAAAGAAGTAACGGTGATTAAATGCTTTGTGAGAGATGTAAGAAAGAGGCTCATTATCTTGAGCTTGATCCATTCTGTGGAAGAAAGATATGCCAGAATTGTATTAAGTCTTCAAAGAGAGTGAAGGAGACCAAGCAACATGTAGTCATATGTAAGGATTGCTGGGGCGACATCGAAAAGAGAAAGAAGTTCAAATCGATGTAATTTCAAATCGTTGTAATCGAGTGTGTTCAAATCAAATTAATGTAAAAGGTAATTGATTTTCTTCTCTTTCTTCTTTTACATCATGACCATCACAACGGTCATGTTTTATTATTTTATGACTGTTCTAACGGTCATGTCTTAAGTTTGATTTACTCTTTTCTTATTCTTTTTACTTCTTTTATTGCTTCTAGTGCGCTTTTTTCTTTGTCTTTTATTTCTAACATAATGTCAAAATTAAATTCTTTTGTTTCCTGGAGATATTTTCTGAATTTCTCTAGGTATATGTGCTTTGCATGTACTCCTTTTCTTTCGCCTTTTTCCTGATTGCTATAGTCAGTCATTGCAATTCCATCATTTTCTTTCCAGGTTTCAATACTCTCTTTTAAAGCATGTTTTACTTCTTCACCATTGTTAAGGCATTCATGGTGGAAAGAGTCAAATAGTATTGGCACTTTTGTCTTTTCATGTATTATTAAACAATCCTTTAGAGAAAAATTTCTATCATCGTTTTCTATTACTAATCTCTTTTTAATCATATCTGAAAGAGAATTATAATTTTTTATGAATCTGTCGATTGATTCCTCTTTTTCTCCATAAATTCCACCGACGTGTATCTGAACTTTTGCAGTTCTATCTAATTTCATCAAATCAAGGACTTTGCAATGATATTCAAGTTCTCTAATGCTGTTATTAACAATTCTTTTGTCTTTAGAATTAATAAGTACAAACTGATCTGGATGCATTGATATTCTGAATTCATTTTCCTTAATGAATTCTCCTATATCTTTAAATTCTTCTTTAAATTCTTGTTCCCATTTGAATGTGCATATTGGATGGCTTGCAAAAGGAATTAAGTCAGAGCTTATTCTGAAGAATAAGAGTTCATTTTTTAGGTTGTATTCTAGTATTCTTTTAAGGCATTCCAGATTGTTATTTATCTTTTCTCTCATGTTTTCTTCAGAATAGTTGCGAAGTCTGAACGTAGAATTAGCCGTGCACCCAATAGAGGTGTTTATGCAAGGATAACCTATTTTCATTTTTTCACTTTTTTGTTTATCAAATAAAGAATTGGATATTTTAGATTAGGTTTGTCCAATGGATTCAATATATTCAATGGATTTGTTCAATTCCGATAGTTACTTTTTCTTCCTCTATATCCCAGGTCTTCTTTAGTTTTCCTTTAGCTTCGCCGAAATTAAACTTGGCTGCATTTACCTCTCCAAGAATGCTAGAATGATATTTCTTGATGAGTTCTTGCATTTCATCTGAGGCTTTAATATAAACTTCTATTTTGTCTTTTTCTATAAGATTCAGTTCCTTTCTCATTGCCTGAATTCTTCTTCTTACTTCACTCATTATTCCCTCTGCCCTTAATTCGTCGTTTACCTTGGTCTTAAGCAGAACTATTCCATAAGGAGTTGGTTGGGAGAGATAATCTTGCATTTGTTTCTTCTTTTCTTCCTCACTCAGGTTTTCCAGGCCTTCAATTGTAATGTATTTGCTATAATCAATCAGCTTTCCATTGACCTCAACGCTTCCTTTAAGGAACATTGATTCATTAGCCATTTGTTCTGTTATCTTCTTTACTGCTTCCTTTCTTATCTTTTCCTTCTGTTTTTCATCTTTTATCTCTTCTCTTGTTTTCTCATCAATGAATAGAGGTTTGAATATTTCGTCATCCTTTTCTATCTCCTTTGACAGTACTATCTTTCTTTTGTCATCCAGTCTCACTGTCTTTATGTTGGAAAGCATTCTTATAATCTTATCTGCGTGCTTTATTGTTTCTGCTGTTTCAATAGTCTTGCTCACAATCACTACTTCTTCCAATGGCCATCTGAGCTTCACGTTTCCTTTCACTCTCAGTGAGTTGCATACCTCTGAAAGCTCGCTTGCAATCTTGACTTCATTCTCTAGCTTCTTGTCTATAACTCTTTCATCAGCTTTTGGCCAGCTATGCATGAAAATGCTTTTTTCTTTCTTCTCCTTTGCATAAAGCTGCTGATATATTCTTTCAGCTGTGAACGGAATGAATGGACCAGACAAAAGCATTGCCTGGAAGAAAACATCATAAAGCAGAGTAATATCCTCTCTCTTCTTTATCAGTTTCATATAGAATCTGCTCAGGTCTTGGATAAGGAAGGATCTTATCTTCCTAAGTGCAATAAAACTTTCTCCGTTCTCAAGATGTTCAGTTGCTTCTTTTATAAGGCTGTTGATTCTTGATTTAATCCATAAATCCTCAACAGGCTCGTTCACCATCTCTCTTTTTGCTTCCTTACCTCCTTTTGCAGGCTTGTAGAATCTCTCAATATATGTTGCAATGTTGTTTATTATCATCAATTCGTTCTTTGCCTCATTCATCTCGTTCCAGTTGAATTTCAAATCATCCCATGTAGTGTTGCTTAATGCCATTAGCCTTACTGCATCAGCAGGATACTTAGAAATTACGTCTTCCCATGGAACATAATTACCAAGCGACTTGTGCATTGCATTTCCTTTGTCATCAACCACATAACCATGCATGAGCAAAGATTGATATGGGATTTCATTATTTAATACCACGCCAGAACCAAGCAATGAATAGAACCATCCTCTTATCTGATCCTTTCCTTCCAGAATCATGTCAGCAGGATAGTATTTCTCTTCTCCATCTCTTAATCCTGCCCAGATTGCATTTCCTGAATCAAACCATACATCAAGCACATCAGGAACTCTTTTCATCTTTCCTCCACATTTCTTGCATGTGAATTCAATCTTATCAATCTCAGGCCTGTGGTAATCATTAAGCTTTACTCCTAGTTCCTCAGCAGAACCAATTACTTTTATTTCGTTACATTCTGGATTCTCACACTTCCATATCGGCAGTGGAATTCCCCAATACCTCTGACGTGAAATACACCAGTCCTTTACATCCTGTACGAAGTTAGACATCCATTTTCCAGCAAAATCAGGCATCCAGTGAACCTTGGCAAGCTCAGAAAGCATCTTATCTTTTACTCCAGTCACCTTTATGAACCACTGCTTTGAAGGAAGATAAATTAGCTTTGTCTTACATCTCCAGCAGCATGGATAACTATGCTTAACCTTTCCAGCATGAACAAGAAGTCCTTTATCATTAAGTTTTTCAATTATCTCATCATTAACCTCAAGCACGCTTTTACCTTTGTATTCGCCTGCTTCATCAGTATATCTTCCATCAGGACCCACAGGGCTGAATATCTCTAATCCATATCTCTTACCAATTGTGAAATCCTCTGGACCATGGCCTGGCGCACAGTGTACTAAACCGCTACCATCCTCTGTTGTCACAAACTCCTCGCTCATGACTACAGGTTGAGATTTAATACGACCAGTTTCTTCTGCCAATGGATGCTGATAATGATAGCTGACCAGGTCCTTGCCGCTTATCTCCTTGAGTACAATAATAGGTTCATCAACCACTTCTTCGATTGCATGAAGCCTGTCCTTTGCAAATATCCATTCTTCTTCTCCAACCTTGGCAACCAGGTACTTAATGAGAGGGTTAGCCATGACCGCGACGTTGCTGACCAGGGTCCATGGTGTAGTAGTCCATATCACAAGATAAGTAGGATTGTCTGTTTTTGGTTCCACGATCCTGAACTTTACGAATATTGCAGGGTCCACCATGTCATGGTATTCCAATTCATAGTTTGCCATGGTGGTCTGGCACCTTGGGCAGTGAGGATTAACATGCAGGTCATTGTAAAGCAGTCCTTTCTCATATGCCTTCTTAAACGTCTTCCAGCTTTTCTCTATGTAATCGTTCTTATATGTTATATATGGATCATCAAAATCCATCCATACTCCAAGAGATATGAACTGCTGGTTCATGAGATTGATGTATTCTTCACATTGTTCTTTGCATCTCTTCACGAATTTATCTATTCCTATCTTTGTTTCTATTTCTTTCTTGTCTTTGACTCCAAGCTCTTTCTCAACCTTGGTTTCGATTGGCAGACCATGGGTATCATATCCTGCCCTAACATAAACATCATAGCCCTGCATCATCTTGTACTTTATGTAAACATCCTTCAGCGCCTTGTTCCATGCAGTACCTATATGAATTCCACCTGTAGCAAACGGCGGCCCATCGCATAAATAGAACTTCTGTCCGTTTTTTCTTTTTTCTTTTGCCTTCTGATAAATACTGTTTTCTTTCCAAAACTCAAGTATCTTGTTCTCATTCTCGCTAGACATAGAAATCACTGATTACTTCTTTCTTATGAACATAACTACTCCAGGTACAAGGAAGAGTATAGACAAAGCAGTAAGAATAGAGAGCTGCCTTAAAACCATTACTGAGACAATCACAGCTGCTAGGCCAGGTAATATGAAGAAGAGAGGATTTGAGATTTTGAACTCCTTGATTATGCTGTCTGCTATCAGAACCATCGACATAGATAGAACGAACAGCAGTATTATTCCATTAACTCCATATGTGTCAATGGAGAAGATATTCAGCAAGTACATGCCTAGCAAAAGCATGGCCACCATGTTTAATGAAAGAAGAATAAACTTCATAGAATCACTTTTAAAAGATAAAGAATATAGTAGTATAGTATGTAAAACTTAATAATATTTACTTTATAGTAGTTTTTAGTATTTGTGGATGAAAGTAATGACAAGGTTTTTAATCCTCTATTACCATATAATTCTATTGTTTTATCAGGCTGTATTCAGATACTTATCCTACATATTTAAGGTGAATTTATGAATGATTTTATTCCATGGGTAGAGAAGTACAGGCCAAAGAAGCTTGATGAGGTAATAGGGCAGAAAGAGATAGTACAGAAACTTAAGGAATATGCAAAGTCAATGAATATGCCGCACATGCTTTTTGCAGGCCCTGCAGGAACTGGAAAAACAACATGTGCTATCGCACTTGCAAGAGAACTTTATGGAGATGATTATAAGCACAATATCATGGAATTGAATGCAAGCGATGCAAGGGGAATAGATGTTGTAAGAGGCCAGATAAAAGATTTTGCTAGATCTTCGCCTATAACTGGAGTTCCTTTTAAGATAATATTCCTCGATGAAGCAGATGCGTTAACTCCAGAGGCGCAGCAGGCATTGAGAAGAACAATGGAGACATATTCAACCAATGTGAGATTTATTTTAAGCTGCAACTGGTCTGGAAAGATCATAGAGCCGATTCAGAGCAGGTGCGGGGTTTTCAGGTTTAAGCCGCTTACAAAGGAAGAAGTAAAAGAGGCTTTGGCAAGAATAGCTAAAAACGAATCTTTAAAGATAAGCGATAAAGCCATGGATGCCTTGATAGATGTGGCTGAGGGAGACATGAGAAAAGCAATAAACGTACTTCAATCCCTGTCGTTGTCAGCAAAGGAGATAGATGAGAATGCTGTTTACTCATTCGTTGCTGCAGCAAGCCCTATGGAGATAGGAAGAATGCTGGATTATGCTTTTGCAGGAAGATTCAATGAAGCAAGGAGCATGCTTTATGACCTTCTTATCAACCATGGAATATCTGGAGAGGACATACTTCTCGCAATCCATAAGGATATAATAGCAAGAAAATCACTTTCAATACAGCAGAAGGTAAAACTTGTTGATAGAATAGGTGAGTTTAACTTCAGGATGACAGAGGGAGCTAACGAAAGGATTCAGCTTGAGGCTTTGCTTGCTTATATAGCAGCTACTGCATTTGAAGGAAGCCAATAAGGTTAAAAGAGTATTCGGCTTATTTCGGAATATGATAAGTGAATATGATTAGTGAATCGCATGAAGATTTCAGATAAATTATTCCTTATCAAGCGAGATTTGAAAAAGAAACTTAGGATTTCGGAACGCTTAGAGAGAGTCAAATCAAAAGGTAAACAAAAAGATAAATCTAAATTTAATTTGAAATCAAAGTTGAAATTTGACGAGATAAGCCTGAATTCGTTAACAAAGAATTCTCTTCTCTATTTCTCACTGATCATATCGATTGCAGGCTTGGTTTTTCTTATTATTCTATCTTCATTTATATCTCCGAAACTGGTTTTGATAGAGAATCTTAAAAGCATGAAAGACGGTTCGTATGTCTCGTTTGCAGGTTATATAACATCAATAAAAGAAACAGATGCAGCATTACAGCTTACAGTCTGCGATTCACCTCAAACAACAGAAAAAACCTCATCTTCAAAAACAACCTCTCAAAAGCAATCTTCCAGTAATTCAGTCAATCTGATAAACTGTGTAGATATAAAAGTATTAACAGCAGGTTATAATTCACTTTTAATAGGCGATTTTGTGTCTGTAACAGGTAAAATCTCGTCATTTAATGAGAAGCAGTATGTCTTAGTCTCAAGTACTAATGATATAAAGCAGTTGTCTTAGTGTTATATTTTAATTTATATTAATGTTATATTTTTAATTTGTATTTAAACCCATAGAAGTGTAAAAATGGAAGTTTATGCGTTATTAATTTCTCTTTTAATAGGTGTTTTACTAGGTGCTGTTGCAGGATTACTTCCTGGGTTGCATCCTAATACGATTTCACAACTATTATCCTCATTAAATTATAGCGATCCATTGATTTTTGCGATAGCAATCATTGTTTCAGCTGCAGTCAACAATATGGTGGCGCTTCTTCCTGCTATCTTTCTATTCATTCCAGATTCTGACTCTATTCTTTCCATTCTTCCAGCTCAAAGGCTGGTTTTGCAGGGGAAAGGAAAGATCGCAGTTCTAGTATGCGCGTCTGCAGCTGCATTGACTCTTTTCTTCCTGCTTTTTCTTCTCCCAATTAGCTATCTTATTCTTCCCTTCCTTTATTCTTTAGTGAAACCATTTACAGCTTTGATCTTGATTATTGCTTCTTTGTTCTTTATATTCAGTGAAGAAAAAGAAAATAGATTCAAGTCATTGTTTATTTTCCTGCTCTCAGGCCTTTTTGGTGTTCTCCTTATTTTGTCTAATCTCTCAGGATTAATTGCTGACAACACTCTATTTATTGTGTTCATTGGCTTCTTTGCATTAAGCAGTATCTTTCTTTCATTAGGAAGAAAAAGTCTCATACCGCAGCAGGAGCAAAGAGAATACAAGCTTGAGTTCGGGAAGATGTTTTTGCTGACTGTTTTATTCTCCACCTTCATTGGTGCATTAGCAGATCTCTTTCCAGCTATTAATTCGCCAGCTCAGCTAGCTACTTTCATTTCACCACTTGCTAATACCCCTGTTACATTTCTTGCAGCCACTACATCTATAACTGTGAGTCATTATGCAAACTCAATTGTTGCATTTGATCGAATAGGAAAGGCAAGGACAGGGACATTGATTAACGTTGGTGAATTAGTAAAGGATATTGATTTCAATGTTACCATCTTATTTGTTGTTTTTTACTTTATCGGCACTGCAATAGGTATAATATTGCTGCTTATTCTTTCAGATTATGCAATAAATCTAGTAAATAATATAGATCAAAAGATGATAAATATTTTCATACTTTTCTTTTTGATATCAACAGTTATTCTTTCTTCAGGCCTTTTCGGTTTCATAATATGCTTAATCTCCACTGCAATAGGTCTTCTTCCTCCTTTGTTAGGAGTGAGAAGGACTCATTTAATGGCTTTTCTTATTGTTCCCTCCATAATGCTAAATATATTATAAACTATCAGCAAACAAAACCAACCTTTTCAAAGGTTGGATGAATTTGCTGCAATGCTGCACTTAATATACTCATAAGAGCTACGCAGGGACACTGCGGAAGTAACGCCTGTAGAGATCAAGCCCCTACCCTGTCGCAAGATAGGGCAAGCATGGTCAAGGAAGCAGGAACTATATGCAGTGTATAGCTAGTGTATAACTTCATAGGTGTAACTTCATGGCTAAACACTGCTGGAAGCCCGACCTTCAGGTTGGAGAGGATGTCACAAAAAGTAGTAGGATCTGTGTACATCGGTTATGTGGATATAATTCCATTCTGCAATAATATCATAAAAATGACTTTTCATCTCTCTGATTGTTTCTTTAAATAGTGTTTTATCTATAACTTCGATATCAATGCTCATATCATAAGTTCCAAATTCTTTATTTACCCTAATAACATGTGGATTTTCACTAAAGAAATGAATCAACTTTTCTTCTTTGTTAGGATCGCTTCCTTTTGTTTTTAATAGTAGTCTGTATAATCTTATGTTCACTCTTTTATAATCTGGTAAAATAGAAGCAGATAAAATAAAGCCCTCTTTTTTCAATTTTTTGAGTCGATATCTCACAATATCAGGACTCAAACCAGTTTTTTCTGCTAACTCTATTGTTGAAATGCGTGCATTATCCTTAATTGTAGAAAGGATTTTAATATCCTTTTCATTAATATTTACAATTTTTGTTTTTTGTCCTGTTATGTGTGGAGAAACGATTTCAATCTCTTTCTCATCTCCGAGATATCTTCTTCCATAATATTCTGATCCTACGTGAGTTTCAACTATTAAATTTCCAATTGCCTCCGGATATTTCTTTTTGATATTAACAATTTTTGTGTGTATATCTACAGGATCTTTTGCTAAACTACCTACTACAACATCCCAATCCCCATGACAAGAATAAAGAATAGTATTTGTATTATCAGATGCAAGGTAGTCTATAAACTTCTGTTCATCTTCTGGTTTCATTACTTTAAATGCAATGTAGATTGTATAATAAAAATAGCCTAGTTTTCTATAATTAATTATGGTTATGAATTTGTTTATGTATCCCTCTTTTACAAGTTTTTCAATCCAGTAATTAACATAT
>Ga0123519_10017024_pt1 | contig 10032 bp, 4 predicted proteins | sample YelNatPaOPRAMG02_FD_87396 | JGI IMG/M metagenome (GOLD analysis project Ga0123519, IMG submission 87396) | Hot spring microbial communities from Yellowstone National Park - Yellowstone National Park OP-RAMG-02 (version 2) | ecosystem: Environmental > Aquatic > Thermal springs > Hot (42-90C) ...
CAGTACGAACCGCGCACGCCTGAACAAGTCAGCGAACGAAAGCATTGAGGATCATCGGCCTCTGTGACGAATCGAAATAGACCTGAACGAGGATAGATGGCGTACGGTGCCCGCATGATTGTATGAACGAAACGCTGCTGGCTCACCTGGATCCTGGATGAATCTGTTCTATTTGGGACACAAATGTCTATAATTGAACAAGCAGCACGAGGCCATCGTTGAGGCCCGTTCCCGTCGTACCACCTCGTACCCGCGCACACTGCTCTGCCGAGGAACGCCGCAAAATCGGCACCGACTGGAGCCTCGACGTTCAGCGTCAAGGGAGGACCCGCGGATAAAGCGCCCACACTTTTATCCAAGTGTGTCTGTGCATACAGCTTGACGACTTCCGTTTGTAAATCAGGGCGTTCATCACGACCGGAGTCACCGTCTTCACTAAGCGAGCACTCGAAACGAGCAGTCGACCGCTGTCCTTTTCAAAAGTCTCGCTGGAGACACCGCCTCATCGAGGCGCGTTCTGCACCGCAAACGGCACGTACGAGGGGTAAGAGCACTGCTTCTCGCGAGTTGCCACGCGTTCGGGTGGAAGCGGTCGCAGCGAGGACGGCGCTCCGGTCAAAGAACCGCACCCGCGTACCGAGCGCGAATGCATACGTCGTTTGAGGGGTTGGCTTCGAAGCTCACCGCACTTCAAACACAAGTGATTCACGCCGCGAATAGCACCAGCGAGGATGCAGCCATATTCAATATCTGCCGCGGCTTTCGTACCGGAACACCGTCGCTTTTCACGGTACTGCTGTTTCCACTCCTGGCAGTGCTCTTCTCGTACATCATTCGCGGCCTTTTCATTCGATACCGACTGACCTTACCGTATACCGTTCCGCTTGTCATTCTTGGCGGTGTTTTCGGGGTCGCTGGTTGTTACCTACCTCTGGGTGAATTGTCAGAGTCACTGCGGCTATGGGTAAGCGTCGACAAACCGACGATCCTGTACTACATCCTGTTCCCGCCGATTCTCTTCGAGAGCGCCATGTATCTTGACTGGTGGGTCGTGAAACATACCATTCCCCATCAATTCGCGCTAAGCATTATCTTGGTTTTCATTTCGGCGGCGATTGTGGCGGCATTCACCACGTACGTGTTCGGTACAGCCGGTTGGAGCTTCGATGCTGGCTGGCTCTTTGGGGCGCTCATTTCGCCAACGGATGCACTTGCGGTTGCGCTTACGCTTTCCCAAACGCCGGTGCGGAAGCATATCCAGGTCATGATCCAGGGCGAGGCGCTTTTCAATGACGGTTCCGGATTCACTCTCTTCATTGTCTTCCTCTCTCGTCTGATGCCGAATCCGAATCTCTCCTTTGGCTACCTTGTAGAGCAGTTCTTCCGTCTTGCAGGTGGCGGTTTCCTCATCGGTATCGCGATGGGCATCCCGACGTTGCTGCTGCTTCGCCTCGTCTGGCGAGATGCTGCCATCGAGATCGGCAGTACACTCGTTATGGCGTATCTGGTGTTCTACGTTGCAGACGGGCCCTGCGGCTGCAGCGGCATTGTGGCTGTGTCCGTGTTCGGCGTGATGTTCTCCGCTGACCGAATCGCTTCGATCACACCGGCATTTCAAGAGTCTCTGGATGCATTCTGGGAAGCGATATCGCATATCATCAATTCGATTGCATTTGTGTACGCTGGCTTTATCTCCGTGGTCAACCTCATTGTTTTCTGGGGAAAGAGTGGCGTGAACGCCGCGGCAATTGGCTACGGAGTAGCGCTCTATCCTGTCACTTACCTCTGTCGTGTTGTGGCGGTGGTGGCGCTGTTTCCTATTCTGCGCACTGGTCGTTACGGGGCCTCGTGGCGAGAGGCCATCCTCATCGTTCACTGTGGCCTACGCGGAGCCATCTCTCTCATTGCCGCCCAGATTGTCTTCCATACGCCTTCCATTCGCGGTAGTACAGTGGTATCTGCTCGGGTTCAGCTGTGGACCTCGATGATCGTACTCCTGACTCTGTTGTTCCAGGGAACGACAGTGAGGCAGGTCGCCGCCTGGCTGGGCCTCCTCAGCCAGAGTGCCGCTGAAGTGCGTCTGTTTCGACTCCAGGTACGCCGTCTTCACCGGCAAGCCAAAGAGGCGCTGCGGGAGATGCAGAAGCACAGTCGCTTCGTTCACGCAAATTGGGGATTCGTGGAAGAGGCTGCCATTCTACCTTACAAACTCGATGAGCTGCTGTTAAGTGCAGGGCGGGTGCGCGCCCGTATTCGGCACTTGGCAGCGCGCTACACGAAGGCCGCTGCCGGGAACGATCCTCCAGCGAGCTTGAACGGGGAGCAGGCGCCTGGCTCCGGAGTGGCGCCCCCAGGACAAGCCACGCCACCAACTGGGCCGCGTGAGCCAGACTGTGCGTCCCGTTCTCCCGAGTCGTCGTCTCTGGATCCTGGAGATGACGCGAACTGCGGTACGACAAGCAGCAGCGCTCCGGTACCGTGGTCGAATGCCGAAGCCATCTGGAAGGCGCATCTACGTCAGCCCGATGCTGCTGGCACTCCTGCACCCGACAAGACGGCAACTGGGGCATCTCGCGTCTCATCATTGCCTCCGGGACCAGTGCCGGATACAGGAAATCCTGCAAGGGCAGTCCGAACTCCAGAGCCAGAGCCCCTTCCCGAAGAGTCGCTTCCAAGTCTAGCGCACTGGCTAACGCGTTTCCCTCTCGAGCGCAAGCTCGGGGACTCCCCGGCGTTCAGTCGCCTCCTCATGGAGAGTCGCCGGCGCACGCTGCTTGCTGTGCGTGCGAACGTGCAGAAACAGCACCTCATTGGGTCGATTAGTCGTGTCACGTACCGCCTCCTCGACTCAGTAACCGACTACGTCAACGATAAGGTATGCCTGGCGCCGCACACCGGTACGCTGCGCCTCTGTGAGGGCAGTCAGAAAGCCGGCTGGGGCTTGCGTCGCTACGAGCGCCTCGCCATACACGTCTTGGGTAGGGTGCGCTTTCTCGATCGACTGGCTCTGGCACTGCTTCACCGTCGTCTGTTTGTTGGCTATGACGTGCTGTCGGGACTGGCGGTAGCGCTCGCCCAAGCCTGGCGGAGCCGTTATTCCGAATGCATGCGAGCACTCCATTCCCTGCTTCGACATGAGAAAAGTGAACCTCATCCGCGAGCGGTGCTTTTGCTCACCATGATTCTGCATGCGAATGCGCAAGTCTTGCAAGAGCTGGAGCACGATCTACAGCGCTGCGAGCAGCATCTTCGTTCGATGCGAATCCTCAGCCTCGAAACGGTACGCTCTGTGGAGTCGTTGCGAGCAGCCGCAGTAATGCTCAGTCGACAGGAGCGTCTCCTGGAAATCATGTACGCGGAGGGTCTCCTGACCAAACGCGAGTTTCGAGGTCTTTTGGACCAGATCGATATGCGGCGAGAGGCTCTGCAGCGAGTTTCTGTGCGATTTCCGGCTCCGTCGTTTGAGAAGCGCATTGAGGCTGGTATTCGGCGCTGGTTCCAGCCCGCGGCACCAATGTTCCACGAGACGCAGTCGCCAGGATCCAAACCTGTGCTAGCGACAACGTCGTCGTCAGCAGGGGACACCCCGAAAACCACCACCACCACCACCACCACCACTACAGGCGCATCCTTCGCACCAGCGGGAGCGACGAGCGTCCAAACGAGTGCTCCAGCAGCAGCAGCAACAGCAGCAACAGGAGCAACAACGTCAACATCGATAACCGAAAGGCTTCTGGATGGTGGTCTGAACTCCGCCTCTGCGCAGGCGTATCGCCTCTATGTCGCTTTTCGCCAGGCTGGCCATGTGCGCTCGTTACTGCTAGGCGAGCGTCTTCAGGCGAGTTTTCAGCTACCAGATGCGGTGATTCTCGTAGCACACGGTGTTCTAGAGCTCCGCTGGTACTGGAGCCGTACGCAGCATATAGCGTCAGGGCGAGCACGCCTTCCCCTTGGCTTTGGACGACCACGCACAGCGGTATCGTATCCTCCGCAGCAGCGCCAGGCACCGGAGGCGCACTCTAGGAGGCATTCACAGCAGCGACGCAGCGCGCACCGGGGCCCAGCGCCTCACCTGGTGCTCTCCGAGCCGGACCTGGAGGCAGCGCAGCCGACAAGCGCGCTACCTGCCGTATCTCCGGTATGCACCCGATGCAGAGACACTGCGCCGTGTCATGTCCACGAAGAGCAGCAGTCGACATGCACTGAAGCGACGACATGCTTGCTCTCCCCGAGCGGTACAGCGATCGACATGCCAATGACACAGGCGATTGCTCGCCTCATCAGCAGAGACCAACCCCAGGCGGAAGAGGCGCTCCGGGCAACGTCGGAGCGCTTGGCGGTTGCCGCAGCCACCTTTACTGGTGAACTCGCTACGGACTCGGCGACTGGTGTGCTCGTTGCAAAAGCACCTGCAGCGGACGCTGCGAGACAAGTGCCGGACGGTGCCCCGGCCACTAGTGGCCTTCGCCGGTGGTGGCAGCAGCAGCAGCAGCAGCAGGAACAACAACAACATCATCAGAAGCAGCGTTGGTGGACGAGGAGGTGGCCCTGGTGGGAGCGTCTCCGTGGTCGTCGTCGTCAGTCATCTCAAGGCGATGGCGAGCAACGTGATGCCCAACAAAAACAGCTTCCCGCGCGTTTGTTTGAGCCTGCTTCCCAGGATGCTGAACATGCTGTTCCAGGAACGTCCAGTGAAGCGCTCACCGTTGCTCCGCATGACTGGATCAGCGGAGATGGGAAAGATGCTTCGGGTGTCACTGATGGCAAGCGCGAGGGCGCTGCCTGCCGTCGGGCGGATGCCATGCGATCGAATCGAACCTGGACTAACAACAACAACATCAGCAGCAATAATCGTAATCATTGTGGGGATCATCGCAACACTGGGGCACACCAGTCGCGTTCGAGCACAGCACGTTGCGCGACTGGCACACCGCCGTCGGCGATGCGCCCTGGAACGGACCTCGTAGAATGGGATGATGATGAAGGTGAAGATGCACTGGAAGGTGAAGCGCTCGAAACCGAGTCCGCTGTGCTCGATGCGACACCTGGTGCCCTGCTCGTTGCGTCTTCCTGGTCGGCTGCAGCGCCCGAACAAGAGCGTCTGACGCTTGCCACCTCGCCTTCGCAGTGCACAGCTGCGGAGGGCCTGCTCCCCCTCCCAGAATACGAGGTGGTGTCGCTCCTTCGTCACGATGATCCTCTGCGCAATGTGCATGGTGTCGGTGGCGTCCTATTTGCGCACCGGTACCCCTACGAGCTCGTGGTTGCCAGTCCGGTGGCCAACGTGCTTCTTATTCCTCGTCAAGCGTTTCAGCAACTGGTGAGCAGTGAGCGAGGTTGGTGGCAAGAGGCGCTCCGACTAGGCGCCGCGGAGCTCGTGGATGCCCTTATCCCGGGCCTGGAGACGTTCTTCTCTGAACTCTACCAGATTGCAGTTACGGAAGACGGTAACGGAAACAGCCTTCATGCGCTGCAACGGCCACATTCTGAGCACATGGCAGAGTCGGTTACTTGTCCAGAGCTGTCACTCCGGAATGCAGCCTTAACCGAGTCTGAACAACGAGCAGCCGCACTTGTCACGATGACGACGACGGCAGCTGCGGGGATACCTTCGAAAAGCGCCGGCGGTAATGCCGCAATAGCCACGACGCCATTGGCTGCATCTGGCGTACCGCTGGATACCAGGGCGCCCACGAGACCCGAACCAACAACACCCGCTCCGACAACGTTGGTAGATCGTCAACCGCTGGTGCTTGGAGAGCGCCCAGAAACCGGAGCATCCACTGAAGCAGGTTCGCACAGTGCCGCAGCGCGCCCAACACGAAGACCTCTGCTTCCACCACGTCAGGACTCGTTCACGATGTATGATTATCTGCAGCGTTCGGATCAGGCAGCACCGTGGTGGCTGGACGCTTCACGCTCCACTGATGATCGAGCAAACCTGCGCTATCAGGTATACGTAACGGGTGCACTGGCTTGGTACGGCCTCTACGAACGCGTCTATCATGTGCACGAGGGCATCTGCGCTGTGAACGTGCCGTTGCTGGAACCTGCAACCCCGTCCCTTATTCTGATACTCCTTACGGGAACGCTGGAGATTCGTCCCACCAGTGCTTACGGTGCCCAGATCCTGCAGGATGCGTTCGTTCCTGAGACTGGCTCAGATACACCTGCGGGGCCGTGGCTCCAGCGATATCCAGCGCCACTGATGCCGACAGCGAGTTCCCAAACAGGTACTGGTGTTGAGCGCGGGTCAGCGTCTCCCGCTGCTGAGCGCGAACACGAAAGCGCCGTAACAGGGGAAGCAGATGTCCAGCCTGCTGGCGGTATACGGAGCGCGGATGCGTCGCGTCGAGTAGACACAAAACCGAGACGTTGGCTCTTGTTGCCGGATGGAATGCCCCCTGCGAAGCTTCTTGTTTTGCGTGGTGCCGCGATTCCTTCACTTTTGCAGTTTCTGAGCAATCACGAGAAAGCGTCCGTTGCTTCAGTGGCGTTACACCAGGCAAATGACGCAACCCTGCCGCAGCAGCGGTTACGACCTGGTAGCACCAGCAGCGACGGAAACGGCAGTACAGGGACTAGCAATATCACCGATAGCGGTGGCAACAGGAGCAGTCTCAGCGGCGATGCTCCGTCACCGCTTTCTGAGTGGCAAACCTGGGCGGGTCGAGTCTCCGCACCAGCAGTACTTCGCCTGGACCATTTCGCTGCGAGTTGCGCTCGCCCCTGTGAGGATGTTGCGCTCTTTGCTGCTGCCGCTTCAGACAGAAACGATGCAGTTGCTTCGGCTGTATCGAAAACCGCCACTTCTCCCTGTTTCCTGTGGATGGATTTGAACCAGCCTCTTCTCCAAAAGGAGCGAAAGCGCCTTGTACAGAGTGCATTACGGTTACAACGTTTGGCTGCGGCTCGTGAGCGGGTCAGCAGTCGGCGCGGGAGAGGAGCACAGCGACTTTCGACGACGACGGCACCCATGAGCGACACCTCGCGTATCTCGAAACCGAGTGAAGTAGACCAGTCCGGAAACACTGTTCCCGCTGATATCATGTGCGCTGGGACGGACGCGCTGCATCCTACCTGTTCAGATGGCAGCAGTGGTGAGCGCTTTATCGGACAAGCGGCTGGCGAAAGTGGCACGCGTCCTGGGCTTTTACGCAGCTGGACGCTGCCGTCCGGAATGGTCTCTCTAACCGAAACGTTTCCGTCCGAGTCTGCTGACCGGGAACGTTCGGAACAGACCAGAGGGCATGCTGGATCCATTGCTGGCCCTTGGATGCGTCAATTCGAGCAGAAACACCGAACGGAAACGGAAACGGAACTTGAGCAGCAGCTCTGGCGACACCGACATACTCGCCCACCGCGACGTTCTCGATCCGAACTGGTCGATATCCTAGCGAACTACAGTGAGGAGGTCGCCAATCCTGTTGAGGATACAGGCCTGCAACTGCTATTCGAGGAATCTGCAACTGGCACTCCGGTGGTGTACCGCGGGGGGAGCACGGGCCAAGCACCGCCTTGGCAGACCGGAGACCTGCGGGAGACACATCGCAGCGTGTCAGATACCGTCCTGGAAGGCTCGTCGTCCTTTCTTTCTGCAGAACAAGATGCAGGGAGCATCCCTGCGGTCACGGATCCAGCTTCTGAAGTACTTGAATCGAATACACCGGATCGGCGTCAGCTAGAGCGGGATGCAGAGCTCATGGCACGGGAACACATGTTCTAGGAGTAGACAACGAGATCCTTGAAGACATTTTCGCATCCAGATATGGAACGAGAGCCTCCTTGATGACGCGTCTCTGTCCAGGAAGAGGCATTACATTTGCTTTCTATGAAAGCGTCGCTTCGCCGTGCTTGTCCATCAGACGCTTGTGGAACGACATTTTTTTGAACAAGGGCATGGCCGCGACATTGTTTGACGCCTCTGCTAGACTCCATCTGAAATCGTCCCGTTGGCAAACTCGGGCGTTCAATCTCGATGTTTCCCATGCTGAAGATGTGATCAAAACCAGCTGTTGCGGGTTTTCCTGCCTCTGCTTGCTTTCCCTGTCATTCATGTACGGCTTGAAGTCCTCCGATCGCGCCTTGCGCTCCAGCATATTCGTGAGCAGTGCGGGGATGTTGGTGGCAGCGTTCAAATGCACATTTCGCAGCTTCTTGCTATGATCGACGCAATTGATGCACATGCGGTAGTTGCGAGCTATGCCTCGCACGCTATTTTCAGCGTCCATGGTAACAGCCTCAGTGTGCGCTTCTCAGCGGTGACACTGGACTGCGGTCAGGTGCTCTCGTATGTCCGCCATACATCCTATCTCCAGGAGCCGCCATGTGGCGCGTGAACGCCTTGCCTCGCCGCTCTGTACACGTCCATGAAGCGTAGCGCGGACGCGCCTCGATACCGTACCCGCTTCTCCACACCTGGCACCGTATCCTAGGATCACGTGCTGCTTATGGGTGATCCCTCTGGCGAGTGCTTTGTCCGCTCTACGCACAAGGGCACGATTTTCCATTGGATACAAGGAATTTGGTATGCGGTATTGTCCATGATGGAACACATACAGGAAGGAAACTACCTGCTGGAGTAGATACCGAGAAGTTCCTGCCCCTGAGCGCTGTCGTTGTACCACGCGGTGGAGCCCGCCTCGGTCGAAGCGATCGCTCCGACAACCCAACTCCGAGTCCTGGACGGTTCTCCATCCCTAGAGAGAAGACGGGAGACTCGGGTACCACATTCCGAGCGAGGCATCACGCAGCTGTCGAGTCCGGTTTCATCAATGTCCACATAGAAATGGCGGTTTGGCTTTCGAACGGTGTCGAGTATTTGACGAGGCAAGTACAGTGCACAATCGGTATGAGCTGGTGAAGACGTCCTCAAGAGAGAAGATGTCGAGTTTTTCGCCTTGTCCACGCTGGGGCGCGAATTGGTGCGCCCCCAAGTTGCCTTGCAACAGAAGGATCCCAAACATTGAAGAATCCATGATTTGAGCATGCTACATCAAAGTAAGAGAGCAGCTTTGAGGCTTGCGCTTTTGAACTGGATCCTGATATCGGGTACAGAACGAACCCGTTTTCTAGGGTGTCGCGAATGATCTTGACGTCTATGGTTTCGTGAATTCCAGAGGCAGCGTCACAGCTGCGACTCCGCAAAGGCAAACGAGAATCCTGGAACTTCCTATGCATCATCCCGAAGCCCTTATTGCTATACTTCGATTGTCGAGGCTGTACATCAGAAAATGTCGGAAAAAAGCGATAGTCAAGGTGCAGGCGAGCAGCGAAGTGCTCGTTTCAGATCGGACAACGGATTCGACCTTCATCGCTTCATCTGGGCTATCCAAACCCGCCAGCGCAGTATTTTGAATTTTCTGAGCTTTCCCCTTTCAGATTACGCTTATACCCCTAGGCTTGCATCAATTCATTTGGACGATCCAGAGCCTTCAACGTCGTGTCTCGAATCTTCTGAGCTTTCAGATTACGCTAATACCCCCAGGCTTGCATCAATTCAGTTGGACGATCCAGAGCCTTCAACGTAGTGTCTCTAGTTTTCTGAGCTTTTTACTTGTAAAAGACCTTAACACTCCAACGTGCGCTTCGTCTATGCGACTATCCAGAGCTTTCAAGGCACTCTCCCGGTTCTCCAGAGCTTGCTACTTTCAGCTTATTCCGTACACTCTTCCCGCACTCGCTCTATTGGGCTATCCAAATCTTCCTTTTCACTTTTTCCTAACTAATTCCGTCCACGAATTGCAACTCTCTCGCCAAGTAACTCCTCGTTCCTCAGCAGAGCTTCGAAAAGATGCCCAGCATGAATGCCGTTGAACGGCACCGGTGCCGTTCGTTCGTCCTTATCGCGCTGCTGCGCTGCTGCTGCTGCTGCTCCTCATCCTCCTGGTTGGCACATTGGCTTCAAGCGCACAGCAATGAACACCGGATGCTCACCTTTGTTGTTTGAATTTTGAACGAAAATCAGGTAAGCCATAACACACGCCCGGGGCGTCGCTCAGGTCGCTCTCCATGAACACGAGTGCTTGGTGC
>Ga0123519_10017025_pt1 | contig 10032 bp, 7 predicted proteins | sample YelNatPaOPRAMG02_FD_87396 | JGI IMG/M metagenome (GOLD analysis project Ga0123519, IMG submission 87396) | Hot spring microbial communities from Yellowstone National Park - Yellowstone National Park OP-RAMG-02 (version 2) | ecosystem: Environmental > Aquatic > Thermal springs > Hot (42-90C) ...
CCTTCACCGCCCGCGCCAGCAGGCGTTGGCCGGCGGCGTACTCGCTGTCTCCGGGCCCATAGGGCTCCACGTCGAAGGGCAGTGACAAGCCGGCGCCGACCACGCTGATGGCGGCGAAGTGGTGATCGTAGCCGATGACTTCCTTTTTGGCATTGCGCAAGGGGCGGCACAGCGCGCACTCGTGGTTCGTGCTGCGCCCGGCGGCGGTGCCGTCGATGGCCAGACCGATGAAGCGGCAGTTGTCGAACGCCTTGTTGCGTTTGGCCAGATGGAGGACGTCCCGCAGGGCGGCTCGTGTCGGACCGGGGTCCAGCCGCTCGGTGAAGTAGCCCAGGGCATCGTCGCCGAAGCAGGTGGGCACACACAGCGCCCGGCACGCCGAGGACCGCACCAGTTGCTCCACCGCATGGAAGCTGGATTCGCGCAGCAGACGGCTGATCAGCAGTGCCCACAGCAGCCCGCGCGCCGCAATCTGCGGCTGCGGCCGTCTGTCTCCGGGACTGGCCAGATACGCCCGTAAACGCAGACACCCCGTCACATAACGGAACAAGCGCCGCGGCGTGGGCGCTTTCACCGCTGTGGTTTGCGCCGCTGCTGGCGGGACAGCACCAGCAGTTCGGCGTTCGCGGTGAGCACTTCCCGCACCGCGTCCTGAAACTGACGGCCGTCTTCGACGCGCTGACGCACTTGCTCGGCCCACTCTTGGGGGATGCGCTCGACACGCCGCTTGCCGTGGGACATGAACGTCAGCGTCCAGGCGGGATGCCCTGCTCCCTGCGCACAGTGACAGGAGGGTTTGCCGCAGCGGGTGGAGCTGAGGGTCAGGCAACCCGGCAGCAGATCCGGCGGAAGGGCGAAGCGCCGGAGGAGGTCGAACTTGCGCTGGCGCCAGCGCGAAGCGAGGGGTCCTTTGGGATCGGGGATCATCTTGAAGCAATTATGCTACAAGAACAACAAAAAAGCAAGAGAATGTTTTGAGTGCGAAAATAGGGAACCCGCCTCAAACGCACCTCGGGGGGCTTCTTCACCCGACCGCGCGCCTCAGAGCCGCCTACCCTTCACCTGGGTTCCGAAACGGCTGTCCGCCGCGCCCAACAACGGCGCGCCCTTGACTGCTCCGGGTCGTTCCAAGAGACGCTTCCTCACAAGAGAGAAAGGCTCAATCCAGATCGCTGCGGGCACCGTCGGTGCCAACGCTGCCAAAATGGCCCCTTTTTTCGCTGCCACCGTCGGAGGTTGTAATGTCACCCATTCAAGTTCGCACTCACTCGCGGCCCGCTCGGCGTAGGACTCGAGAGAGGGAACACTGGACAAATCAAGCTCTATGTTTTGGAGGAGGTGCGTATTCCGGTGAAGTGGGGCACCGATTCCGTTTGAAGTGGGGCAGCGTCGGAGCGAAGCGACGCTGGTATGGTCATGATCTCCGAAGTGCCCCGCTTGAGTCAAGATTTCCTCCGTTTTTGAGAGCTAATCAGCATCATTTCGTTTCATCGTCTCGTTTCCCCCATCATCGGTATTCCGTTTTCATGTGGGGCACGATTCCGTTCGACGTGGGGCAGCATTCCGGGCATGTGGGGCGCGGTTCCGTTGCAAGCGGGGCACGATTCCGGTGAAAGGAGGGCAACCGAAGCCGGTTGCCCCACCCGCGTGCGTCAGCCTTCCGCGGAAGCTGCCGACGATGATTGCCGCCACCGCCGTTCCAGCGTTTCCATCTTTTCCCGTACGTGCTCCCAGTAAGCGTCCGTCACCGGTGTTCGGGCCACCTCTTCCAGCAGCGCGATGAAGTATCCCAGGCTGGCGATCGGCGCCGGTGGTTGTCCGTTCAGCATGGCGATGTACTTACGGGCACAGCCCAACCAGATCGCCCGGCGCAGATTCTCTAACGGCATGCCGCGCCCGTAGAGATCGGCGGCGAGCTTTTCGTCCGCCGGGGTGAATGCCGAACATACGCATGCCGGCTCCAGAAAGGCTTCGCGCACGGACCGCACATACTCGGCCTGGCAATCATCCTGGGGCGCCGCCAGCCGCTTGTGATACGGCCAGAATCGGTCGCAGATCTCGACGCCCTCCGCTCGCCAGTGACAGACTCCACGACTGCGGAGTTCACCGAGAAGGCCTTCGATCACCGTAGGGTCTCTTCCCAGCACCCGTGCCAGGTTCGCCGGATCGATTGCGAACCTTCCGGTGTGCCGGTCCGCATTCAAGCAGAGATACATGTACAACCGGAAGACCGGGTCGGGCAATAACGCCAGTGCTTCGGCCACCTCCCGGCCGGCGGCAAACCACCCGGTCGGCTGTTTGAGAACCAAGCGTGGCGCCGCGCTCGTGCGTCACCTCCCGGTCGCTGCTCCGACGGTCCCCGCCCTTTCTTCTTGCGGATCGATTCGCCCGTTAAATCCAGCCGATACGCATTGTGCACCAGGCGATCCAGAATGCTGTCGGCCAGCGTGGGATCGCCGATCTGCGCATGCCAACTGGTCACCGGCAACTGACTGGTGAGGATGGTCGAACGGCGTCCATAGCGGTCATCGCAAATCTCCAGAAAGTCGCGGCGCTCCGGGTCCGACAAAGGCGCCATGACAAAGTCATCCACCACCAGCACATCGGTCCGCGCGATTGTTCCCAGCAGCCGGCCCAGGCTGCCGTCGGCGTGGGCCATGGCCAGGTCGCGGAACAGCTTCGGGGCCGGCCGGTACAACACCGTGTACCCGTCGCGGCAGGCCTTCTGCGCCAGCGCCTGTGCCAGCCATGACTTGCCGATCCCGGTCGGCCCCGTCAGCAGGACCGACAGATGCTGGGCCACCCATTGAGATCCGATCAGGCTACGCATGAGCTGCCGATCCAAGCCACGCGGATGGCGGTAGTCGATGTCCTCCACGCAGGGTTCCGCGTCCAGCTTGGACTTCTTCAGCCGCCGTGCCATGGCCTGGTTCTCCCGCCAGCTCCAGTGGTGGTCCACCAGTAGCCCGAAGCGTTCCTCGAAACTGAGACTGGCGGCGCTGGCATCTTCCATCTGGCGCGAATACGCCTCGGCCATGCCGTTGAGGTGCAACGCGTGCAACTTCTCCAGGGTCTGCTGGTTTAGCATCCGCCCACCCCCTGTGTCGGTGCGGTGTTATCGCCATAATAGTCGGCGCCGCGGATATTGGCGTGTTCCACCGGCGGCCGCGCGATCAGCTGTGGCAAGGGCTGCTGGTCCAGCCCGGATGCCAGGATCGACTTCACACTCTGGTAGCGATGGACTTTCATGCGCACGGCACGCATGCAGGCCGCTTCCACCCGTTCCGGCCCGTACTTGCGGCTCAGCGAGATGACGCCCAGCGCCGAGCGATACCCCATCTCCGGATGCGGCTTCTCCGCCAGCAAGGCGGCGACCAGCCGTCCGGTAAAGGGACCCGTCTTGGATGCCCAGTCGATGATGCGCGAGGGCGTCCATTCCAGATACTGCTGGTGCGATTTCGGGCGATGTTCCGGCAGCGTGGTGTGAGCGTGCGCCTTCCGGCTGCGGACATGGCTGGCCACCCGCTTGCCCTGATACAGGATTTCCACTGTGCCGGAGGTGTAGCGCAACTCGACTTGCTTGCCCACCAACTGGTACGGCGCGCTGTAGTAATGACCGTCCAACTCCACGTGGTAGTCGATGTTGATTCTGGTTTTCTTCCACTCGGCAAAGACGAAGCGCTGTGCCGGCAACGGTTGCAACGCCGGCCGGTCGATGGTCTGGTACAACTCGACACGCGAACCGGGCAGTTTGCGGAAAGGCCGCTGGTTCAGCTTGACGAGCAACTCGGCGATGGCTTCGTTGAGTTCCGCCAGGCTGAAGAACTGCCGCTTGCGCAAGGCCGCCAGAATCCACATCTGCACGAGTCTCACTCCGGCTTCTGCTTTGGCCTTATCCTTGGCGCGTCGCACTCGTGCCGGCAGTATGCCCACGCCGTAGTGGATGGCCCACTCGGCGTAGGTGCGGTTCAACTCCGGCTCGTACCAACAGGGCGTCTTCACGCCGGACCGCCAGTTGTCGGGGACCACCAGGGCGGTGGCCCCTCCGAAGTATTCGAAGGCGCGGGTGTGGGAGCCGATCCAGTCCCACAGATCGCGCGTCCAGGTGGCTTCGGCATAGGCGTAACTGCTGGCCCCGAGCACCGCCACAAAAACGTAGGCCTGTTGAATCTCGCCGGTTTTCGGGTCGGTCACCGGCACGGTTTGCCCGGCATGATCGACGAAGGTCTTCTCGCCGGCGCGGTGCTCCTGGCGCATGACAATGTCGAGTTTGCGCGCCCACTGTCGATACAACTCGCAGTACCAACTGTAGTTGTATCCCGCGGGATGGGCTTCCCGATATTCCTCCCACAGCAACTGCAAGGTCACGCTCTTGCGGCTCTTCAACTCCTTGTGGACAGTGTTGAAATCCGGTAGCGGCCGGCCCTCCGGCACCATCGGGGGAGGCGGAAACATCCGGTGCTCGATGGTGGCGTCGTCCAGGTCGGCGGGCAATGGCCATGACAGGCCGGCGGCGGCGAGCCGTTTCAGGTATCGCCGTATGGTTCCTTTGCCGACCGAGCAGATCTTGGCGATCTGCCGGTCTTTCAGTTTGGCTTCGAAGTGGAGTCTGAGTATTTCGCGTACTTGTCGCATTGGTAATCGTCTTTCCGGCACGTGCTCTCCTTCTCTTTCAGGGGAACACCTGCCTTGGCTTACCAACGCCGCCCGTCCGGCCGATTCCGTTGGATGTGGGGCACGTTTACGGCGGTGTGGGGCACCATTACGTTCCCCGTGGGCCACGATTCCGTTGCCGCCCGATTTTTGCCCCACATCCCAGCGGAATAGCGCCCCACATCACAACGGAATCCTGCCCCACTTCAAACGGAATCAGTGCCCCACTTGGACCGGAATACTCAGGAGGCTCTCTAAAGCTCCTGCTATGAGCGCTGACGGGAGCGCGACGTTGATGTTGGTATTGCGTAGGCCGCTACTGACCATATCCACGACCAGAGGATCACCTTCAAGGAAGATTGGAGACCCGCTGGCACCCCCCTGCATCATGATGTCGAGTGTAAATCCCTGGGGTTGCGGACAAGGGAAAGGAAACGGACCGCTAATGATGCCGCGCAGCAGCAGCGGTGTCAACTGCATCACCTTCTTATACGGCAGAAGCACCGATTCCCCCAGGGAGAATCCCGCGGTGGCGACGCTCATTCCAATGCGTAGGGAACCCGGGGCCGTCGCCAGTTTCACGCTTGGCACGTCCTTAACGTTCAACTGGACGGACGCAAAATCGGGAACTGTTTCGCCGTACCAGTATTGAGGGGCAGAGAACGCGCTCAGTTCCCACCAAGCGTTGACGTCCACGGATGCCATGCCATACGCTAGCGCAGCCTACGCGTTCTTCACAGTCACGAACACCATCGAGCCAGCGGAGACTGCGCCTGCCTTCGGGTGGGGCGAGTTGGCGGAAGACCTTAGCAACATGGCAGTTGGTGGCTAGTAGGCCACGCGGGTCCACGAAGAAGCCGATACCCAGAATGGGCGGCAGTATCGCTGGGTTAGTGCCTGCCGGCGTCGGCACGACCTTTGAAATTAGAGCTACGATACTCGGCCTGACCGCTTCGAATGTATCAGGCAAAATCGTCGTCGTCCCACCCTACTAATCGCTTCCGTTTTGGCCATATAGAACCACTCACCCCAGGCGCCCTTCACAGGCCTCACGTGCTCCGGACCTGCCGTGCCCACCCGCCGACAAGGGCGCACACGAAAAGCAAAACGTTGTGGATAAGCAGAATCACCCCGAGTGCACCGGCAACGACGGCGCCCACAGCGCCCAGAATGGGAAGACCGGCCACGGCCGCGGCTATAGCCCCGAGCCCAAGAATGACTAAGGACAGAAGTACCGCAGGCAAGACCGCAGCCAAAGCCGCTCGGCCCGCGCTACCTGCCTTGCTACCTCCAATGTATCCACCCACCACTGGGCCGATAAACGGGCCGATCACGGGAATCCACCCCAGAAGGACTGTCAGGATAAAGGACAGGACGAACATCCAGATCATCGCACCCAAGATAGACGACCGCCCGTAGAGCACCTGCCCCGCCACGTCCTTGGTTGCCATAGTTCTCACCTCCTGAGCTTCAGCATGTCGGTGGGCCGCTTCAGCTCATCCAAAGCCTCTTCCAACTCCTGAAGCTCGACCTCGAGCTGGTGGCGCACGCGGTCTCCTTCGGCAAGCTGGTTAATCGCAGGCTCTAACACTTCCTTGCAGTAGCGGGCGATTTGCTGCCGCACCCGTTCGCGGCCCTGTTGATTGAACAGATCGGTGAGCTTGTCGCGGACGGCCGTCACCCAATCCTCATCTTCGATGAACCTCTGCATGGCTTCGGTGCGATTGTCGTCATCTATAAGAGAAGCCCTGGACGGGCTCGCAGGCGGCTCTGCTGCAGCGATCACGGCACCCGCCTCAAGCAAAGGCACAGTCCTCCAGTCGGGTGTCTCCTGGCGTGAGCTACCAACCAGCGTGTACTGCCGTTCAGGATCGAAGTAATATGCCGCTCCCCGAACAGCAATGAACTCGTAAGCTATGCCAAGAGCGAACAAACGCCGTTCATACTTCCTCGGGTCTGGAATGGGTTCAGGCAGCGTTTTCCAATCTTGCTGTAAGTGGACCGGATAAGGCGCACCAAGCAAAGCCTCGCAGTATTCTCGGAAGAACTTCTCGTCGTCCGCGTGCCAATAGTATGAAGCGCCATGCGCGATTCGGGATATCAGGATCACCGAGTCCTGTCCGGTCGGCACGACCTGAGCGTAGACCTGACCACGCTCCCTAACGGCGTAGTCCTCCAGGAAGTGGTGAAGAGCTGGGTGATCCTCGTCTATGCCGAGCAGCAGCACTTGGGTGGGATGCTGGGTTCCCGGAACCCGTATGTCCCAGAATGGCAGACAGAACCGCAGCCCTTCCTCAATCCGCTCGGTAAGACTTCCACCACTCCCGTGGGTGTGAACCCTGTCAATCATTTGCGCCAAGCTATCCCGGTCCGCACGATCGAGGATGTCCTGTGCATACAGTTGCCGAAACTTGTCTTGGATTGCGGTGGGGTCCGGATGCCCCTCCAAAGAATCGATCGCGAGCCGCTCCGTCGGCAGGAGCCACTTCACTACTTGCTCCTTGAAAGCACTAGCATGCATCTGCTGGTACTGGTCGGCATAGTCGGCCGTTACATCGCGCCGCATGGTGTTGCCTCCGACGAATCGGTTGCGCTTGATGTCTGTGTTCAGGCTCTGAGTCTGCTCGCAAAAAAGGCGGCTGGCATTTTCTAATGCCGCGTGAATACTCCGCAGCCGTGTTACGAAGCTTGTCAACCGGGAGATGCATTCTGAATAAAGGCTTGCAGCCGCGTCGCGAGCCTGGGCCGCCAGACGGCATTCTATGGCCTGATTGGCACGCTGGCGCAGAAGGTCGCGTTGTTCCCGGACGCGGAATATCAGCGCCTGGATCTGCCGAAGCCGCTCCGCCGTCTGTGGCCCGTCCTGCCGCCCCAACGTTACGACGAGCCGGATAGCCTGCCAAACCCTTGAAAAGAGGGAAAGCCGTTCTTCGCGGTTCTGCAATGCATCGAGCTGGTGGGCTACGGTTGAAATCTCAGCCCGGGCACGCTCCGCATCCTCATAATAGTTCTGTGCTCTTGAGCTTAAATCGGCCTGCTCGCTCCTCATTAGCTCTTCGAAGCTCCGAAGGCGGCTGAGTAGTACTTCCGCAAAATTAACTGCGGCGGTCACGCCCTTCTCCCGGACTGACCTATCGATGAGCCGGTCGATGTCGCCAAGCATCCCTAGGCGGTCCGTGCCGCCGTCTAGCTTCTCGCGAGCACGGCTCTGGCCCAGGAGACCCAGCTCGTGGCTGCGCCGGGTCCAGAAGGCATCCAGCCGCGACCAGAGGTCCTCAGCGAACCGCACGTGATCGGCCCTGTCTTGGGCCCAGGCTTGAGTGAACTGCTCCTGGGCGATTTCCCGTGTAGTGATAAGACTGTTTACCAAATCGTCGGTACGGGACTCGTCGACTCGGTGACGTGCCACAAATTCGTCGGCTGCTTTGTCCATTTCGTCGGTAGTCAGGCCTCTTCCGATCAGCGTGTCGTGCAGCAACGAGTACGTGGACTTTAAGGCCGCCAGTTCTACGATCTTCTCCCGGTTGAAGGTGATCGTATGATTGCCGAAGCCGCTGTACCGGCGCCCGGTCTTGTAGACTGCATCCCGTTCGAGGCCCGACACGGTGTCCAGATTGCGCCGCACGCTGTCGCTGCGAGCCCCAAACGGCGTTCCAATTTCAAGGAAGATCTGAGTCGCAATCTGGTCAAAGACCTCCTCCATATTGTTTAGGCTCCCGTGCTGGTGTGCGATATCCACCAAATAGCAAACGTCAAACAGCGGAGCCTGTGGAGTGATCCATCTCGAGATCGGCCGCGGGAAATGGAACCGCATCTTGGACCCGGGAACCGTATGCATCAGATAGTCAACTTCTTTCATCACCGCATGCGCATTTGCACAGACCCGCCTCCAGTTGTCCCGCGGCGTCACTCTTTCGTAGGCCGATGGTAACGACAGGATGCCGATGAGATTCAGACGAGCAAAACGTTCGGCGAGGACCCGCAAAGCCACAGCGACATCAATGAGGGAACCGGCGCCCTGACCGCCACATGTGGAGGAGACGATGTAGATCACTGGATCGGTTTCGACGTCGAAGTCGTACCGTTGTAACGCCTCGAGTTTAGTCCGAATCTTTTGACACTCACCGAACAAGTGATCCATACGGCGGGCGAAGAAGTCGAAGGATTTGTAAAAGGCGGCGCGGCCGAGCATCCGGACTTGCCCGGCACCTTCGCGGCTGTCCAAGGCGCCAACGTCCAGGCCGGGAAGCAACCACTCATGGATCTCAGGGTACGCCCCGGGGTTTTTGCGCACCTCAGCGAACGGCACCTGCGGATCATGAAGATCTAGCTTCTCGAGTTCGCTAAGTTCTGGCAAAGGGTGCCAGTCCTGGTCTCGGAACTCCTTTTGGTCTGTGTCGACCACCAGGAAGTTGAGCATGATAGGCGTCTCGCGGTATTGATCCTGGATGAACTTCTTTAGTCGCCGGACGACCTGGTTCCCGGTTCCGCCAAGTCCAATGACAATGGCTGGCCTAAGCATTGGCTTCTGAGTCTCGTTCAACATGACAAATGCTCTCCCGTTCATTGAGCAGATTCCAGTTCGAAGCGGCGCCGGAGCTGCTCGTTAGTATACCGGAGCCGCCACTTCCCGTCTATTTCAAAGAGGTCCCCGTCGCAGAGCACAAGGGCTAACGAAACCTCGCACATCTGGCCGCGGGACTCGCAGGCGAGCCTATGGGCCCTGCCCGCCTCAATGTGAAATTCGGGCCTCTCCCCCTGTCCTTCGCCGCCTGTCGGAACCAGGTGCCCGGAGAAGCGCGCCAGGATGTCTTCGCCTGCCGCGCAATCCGCCTTCATGATCTCGGGCAGCGCATCTCGCTTCTCGCAAAGGAGCAGCTCTGACGCCTCATGAACGCTGAGGTCGGTGCCGGGGCCGGCGGGTTCGTTATCTCCGACCGACCAAATCTTGAGGTAGCCCGTCAAGCGTTTCCGCTCTTCGCGCATCCTGGCGGTGGCTTCCGCCTCGCGAACTTTCCGCCTTCTCACTTCGAGGACCACGGCGACTAAGGCCAGCAAGACTACGAAGCCTAGAACCAGTACCCAGTAAGGGATCCCGTACGAGACGCGCAGATCAACCCTGAGCGATGCGGGGCTCACAGTTGGATGCACGTCAGCAAGACCCAGGTCCCTCAGTGCACGCTCATCTGGGAAGGACACCACAGGTAGCATCCGGAAAACAGCTTGCCCCTTCCACTGAGCCCTCCCGAGATGGCGGGCCGGAAGCTGTGCTGACATCTCCACCCGGACCGGAACCCGGAGCTCCTTTCCCGGATCTAGCAAGGCGCTGCCCTGTCCGCTTCTCAAGGAGCAATGGATATCCTGGGCTCCTTGATTATC
>Ga0123519_10017030_pt1 | contig 10031 bp, 20 predicted proteins | sample YelNatPaOPRAMG02_FD_87396 | JGI IMG/M metagenome (GOLD analysis project Ga0123519, IMG submission 87396) | Hot spring microbial communities from Yellowstone National Park - Yellowstone National Park OP-RAMG-02 (version 2) | ecosystem: Environmental > Aquatic > Thermal springs > Hot (42-90C) ...
CCTGCGACTTGAAGCTCCGAATGGTGAAAATAGACGGTAGGAACGCCGAATAGGCATGCGCGCCTTCTACCGCCGTCAGCACTGCCAGCGCCGTGGATTCCGTCATGCTCCTACCCTCACCCATTCACCCTCAAGGCCCACTTCGGGCGCTTCCGTCCATGCCCACGTCACACCACCGATGGTCACCACATCGCCCAGCTTGCCGCGCCACGCCGGCGGCCCGTAAGCAGAGACTTGGGACGTCACTTGAGTAGGCGTCGGCCAACGCTTCAGCATGGCCAGCAGAACCAGTATCGCTAATGCCCACCACACGTGTTTTGTCGTCATGGTTGTTCCTTCATCAGCCGAAGCATAACGTCCAGCTTTTGCTCCACCACTTGCAGCCGTATCTCCATTTGCCCCAGCCGCCGCGATAGGGATGTGATGAAGCCCACAAAGCCTACCAACATCGCGCTCGGCACGCCAATAGCTACGATGTCGCTCATTTGCGTGCTCCAGCCCACACTGCTACGCCCACGATGATCAGCACAATCAGCAGGTTGTTTTGCAACCAGCTTACCAGTCCACTAGTGCCTGTAACCCCGGGAATGAGAATCGGACTACCACCGCCTACGCCCGGAGTACCACTGATTGGGTCGCGGTACGCCGCAAACCAATCGAACTTACCGCCTCGCTGGCGGTCCTGAATGGCACGGGTTTTCTCTGCCGCGCCCGCTTGATTCAATGCGGCATTGTATTCGGCCCACAGCGTATCGAAATTACTCAAGGCCTGTGATTGCGAAATGGTCTTGGCTTGAAAGGCGGCCAGATTGGACTTCATGGCCACTTCGAACTGGTTCGACAGCCGGCTTGCCACTTCGCGCCCCGCTGTGTTGCCGCTCGTACCGCCACCGGGGCCCCAAGTGAAACCGCCAACAGAAATAGTGCCGATACCCGGCAAGTTGATGCTTTTGCTCGGAACGGTAACGCTTATCAGACCGCTACCTGTGCCGCTCGTATCAGGCGGGTTGTAGTAGTCGCCGCCGTAGGTACCGCTATAGCCATAGTCGTACCAGCCGCCACCGCCCCAAAAGTCGTCTGTGAAACTGTCCATCATACCGCTTTACCTCCTGTGTACCCGCCGCCCACTAGCCAGCGGAGAATGGCGATTAGCATAACCTTAAGCTGGTCCAGCACGCCGGCCGCTTGTGTACCTCCACCCGGAGGGGGAGTGCCACCACCTCCACCGCCACCGGACCCAGAGGGTACCCCGCTCGGAAACGCTACCGCTTTCCACGTAGCATAGTTCACTTGCGTTTGACCGTTGATCACAACCTCGCCCGCAGCGTTCCGTTGCAACCCAACGGCTTCCGGAGCCGGAGCCGCCACACCTAGCGCCTGAAAGTAGAAGTATCCCCATTGATCGTAAGTCCAGTAGCCGTCACCACCGGCCATAGCTAATACTTTCTCATCGTCCGTCATCGTCTTTCCCTCATCCTGTTTGGGTGCGACGTAGGTCTTCTTTTCCGTTACAGGCGTCTGTACAGGCGCATCCGTGGGATTCGGAAACACTACTGCCGTACCGCTTGGAGTGGTCACCGTTTGCCCGCCGCCGGGGGGAACACTCGGCCCGGGAACCAGATTGGCTTGCTGATTGGCAACATACCGATCGCTGAGCACAAGCGGATGTGTGCCTTCGGGAATGGCGTCCGCAGGTACGTCTAGCGCCGGCATGATGTAACTGGTATAGTACCAGCTTTTGGGAGTGCCATCCGGATTGTCTTCCGTGATCACCATCCGCGGCCCTGCGAATCGCGGATCTAAAATGTCCGCCATAGCGCAACCTCCTTAGGCCCACTTCTTATAAGCTAGGATTAGCAAGCCGGCCGCGATAAACCAAAACGCCAGATTGGTCTGCGCATTGACCCACGGGATGGTTGCTTTAGGAATGGCGCTGTCGATGCTCCGCAGCGCGCCGTTTTGCCCGAAGAGCACGCCTCCGGTAGCATCCTTCGCCGTGAAGGTGTCAATCGCTTGCGCCGCCAATCCGATCACTAGCAGCGTGTAAGCTGTGTTTTTCGTCATACTCTCCTCACCATATTTTCTTGGCGCTTGCGATTACATATACCACCGCCAGCGCCAGAATCGCTATCGCTACCAGACTCACCGTTTGGGTCGTTGTAGGAGTCGGTAGCAAACTCCCCAGACCGTGTGTTTCAGCTTGATACGCCAGCGGCGTTACACTCCATGCTCGCCACGAGTCTGCTACCGCTGCACCCACTGCCGCGGCAATATCCTTGATCGGCGTTCCGCCGGGAGCCAGTAAATCCACCGTAAACGTGTAGACGTTGATCCAGCTTACGGAAACGTCAATCACCTGGTAGCCTGCGGCTTCGATCAATTGCCGAATGTCGGCTTCGCTCAACGGAACCACGGCGAATACATAGGAGTAGGACAACCGGATCTTCTCTCCGCCCGCTGGAGTGTAGTCGCCGCTGACAGCTTGAAATGCCATTACGCTAACTCTCCCAGTTTGGCGCTCGGAGTCACACCAAACTCTTCAGCAATTACCTGCGCCCATCCCTGCGGATTATCGCCGCCAGTGTATCGCTGCGCTACTTCCAGTAGTGTCATGTCGGGTCGATACCACACACTCATGCCGCTGAGCATAGCGCGGACTTGCCGCCGTAGCGCCTCCCAACCTTCCGCGGACGTTGCGAACTGCCGCAGCTTGCCCGTGGCAGGGTCCACCAGGTCGCCCGGATTGTTGAGTCGCTGTGGCAAACTACCGTCCACAAAATAGCCTTCTGCCCGCGCAATGGCATAGGCTAAGCGGTCCACAAGGTCATCGCCAATCGGACGCCACTTGATACGAGTGACCATGTAGACCGCTCCTACGCCCAGTAAAATTAGCAGTAGCTGAATCACCGCCGTTGTGCAAATACTGGTAACTGCCGAATCTCTTCATAGATCAGGGTCAGCGCCTGATTGGAGGCTCCGGTCATATCGGCAGCCAGATAGAAGTCGGTCGAGCCGCTCGGCCCCGCCACCAGATTGCGTGCCGAGAATGCTTCCGCCAGCACACCGTCCGCCGCAAAGTCGATAGGCGAAAACCCGGTTGGGATGCTCGTAGTCGCTTGCAAGAAACGGTTCAAGTCGCGGATTTGGTCGCAACGCTGGTAGTACCGCACCGGAGTGTTCAACCCGCGGAACACTTTGATATTGGTCAAAAAGTCGCTCAGTGTGGCGAACGACGTGTTACCGCTCGAAGTATTGGTTGCCACCGTACCGGTCTTCAAAATGATAGACCGCAGGAAATGCCCCTTCGGTAGGTCGCGCAAGCGCACGCCGCTCGCTGTGGTGGTTACCAATGTACCGGTCACGTGGTCGAAGTAGCGCCACACTTTACCCATTTGCCGCCCGGTCCAGCGCGCGCTACCACCCATAGCGAACAATCCCACCACATCCACTTGCGGAGAACCACTCGCCGAACCATAAGCGGACAGCGTGGGCGCTGTGGTGTAGCTCGCAAACATACTGGCAGGATCGGCCCACTGGATCGTCAATTTTAGCGGGTTGTAGTTGGGCGCATCCAGCAGATAATTCTGTTGTTCGAATGGCGAAACGCCCAAGGGTGTGAAAGGTACCACAAACGAAAATTGGAAGTCGTTTGTGGCGCTCGCCGAAAAGCTCCAGCTCGAGGGTGCGGACTCTAAGGGTTGCCCGTGATACAACAGCGACAGCCGGAACAGGTCCGCGCCGCGCATGTCGATAAACCGTTCCATCTGCGCGCGCGGGATGTGATAGCCTTCGACTACCACACGCTCGACAAGCTGGTAGGGTCCATCCGCTTGTAACGCGCTCGGCCCGCCGCTCGCCGGCATGGTCGCGCGCCCGCGCACGTTGATTAATAGCCCGAACAGATAGCGGTCACGGGGAAGGTTACCACCTTCCGTGGGAAGCTGCGCCGCTGTGTTAGCGGTATACGGAATACTGGCAATGTACTCCGGCCGAATCAGGGTACTGTAAGGTACCGGTCTCATGTTTTTCTCCTTTTACGCAATGGTTTTCTTTACGGCCAACTTTCGGCCAATCTGGAATCCTGTAAATATGGCCAGCACCGTGGCGGCCACTTTTAAAATTTCCTTGAACATCCTGCCTCCTCAACGTTTCTTCTTACGGGCGCTCTTGCGCCTCTTGCGTTTCACTAGCTTGTAGCCGTGCTTAAGACGATACCCGTCCAGATATCGAAACACGGCTTGCACTTTCGTGCTGGTCGTCCGCTTTCTCGGCATATGCTCCTCACGTGATAGACGGTTCGATCAATGCGTAGGCAATGCCCGCGACAATCGCCGCCACCAAAATAATGAGAAAGTCTTCTACGGTCGCCGTTCCCATAATCACCTCTTGCTGCGTCCTAGCAAGCGGAGCACTTTCCCGCTTGCGGTCACTTCCATTGTATCACTTTTCTTCGCCTCCGGAGCCGGTTTCTCAGGGTTTTCCGGAGGTTTTGCGCGTTCTGTCTCGAGTCGTTTGCGACGTTCAATCTGCGCCTTCAAACGCTTGCGCAAGCGTTCAATTTCCGCTTGCTTGGTCCGAATCAGTTCCTGAATAGGGTCGAACGCCGCTTCTCCAGCGGATGCTCGCTGTCCCCGTTCTCGTCCGCCTCCGCCGGCATCGACTTCCCGTACAGCAGCTTGATCGCCCGCTGGACTTTCGGGTTCCGCAGCATCCGGTACTCCGCTAGTCGTTTCCGTACCACCTTCGGTAACGGTTTCTTTGTCCTTTTCATTCATTCTTTTCCTCTCCCAATCGGTATATACCACTCCGCCGGCTTATCCCACACCTTCCACCGCGGGATGCCGCCAGCGTCCAGCCAAAAGTGCAGCACGTGGTACTCCGGCAGCCGGCTTATCGCTTCCGCCACCTCCGCACCCCACGTCTGCTCAATCGTTTCCAGGTCACGCGCTAGATAACACTGAAAGAAAAAGTAGTCAGTAGCTAGCGCCCGCACCGTGCTGTGGGTTTCGCTAGGCCTGTGAATGGTCTCGATAACCGTTACATCGTCCGGAGCCTGCCGAATCAGCCGCGCTAGCGCGGGATGGAGCGATTGCGGCTTCTGAAGTAAACTCGCTTCGTCTACCACTAGCGTATAATCTCCCCACGCCCACCGCCCGCCGTCCAGCACTTGCATTAGTGCTTCAAACTCGGCGTCCACCGATTCGGACGTGGGAACGATACGAATCATCGGTGTATCGCCGAGCATAACCTCTTCCAGCTCTTCCAGCGGTACCGCCGGCACGTAGCGGTACTGCGCGCATGGGTCAAACAGTAGGATCGGACGCTGCGGACTCGCCAGCGCCAGCGTCAGCGCCAGCGTCGTTTTTCCCTGTCTGCGCCGTCCCCAGATTACGCAGTGTCTCACGTTTCACCTTCTCCTGCTCCGCCTGCCACATTCTGACTGCGGCAATGATTCCGGCTTGCCACGTGCCTAGCAAGGCCAGCAACGCAATCTCTTCGGCGTACCGCCCGCCCAGATTGTGCTTAGCGGCCACTTTCGCGGCCGTCTCGGCCAGTAGCGCATCCAGCGGCGGTTTAGGTTGCACGATGGCATCAGCGACGTCTCGCGGCATGCCCGTCTTAGCACTTACCGCCATCGCTTCCACGCTACCAATAGCGTGAATCAGCATGCCCATGACTTCAGGCGGGAGCCCTGCGCTTTCCGCGCCAGTCTCACTCAAACCTGTTCTCAACAGCTCTATCTGCTCTGGGTCCAAGCGCGAAAAATCAGGTTTACCGTCAATAACCTTCACTACAATTCGGGGAGCACGTAGCCGATCCGGCTTCGGTTCCGCCGGCGGGATACCAGCTTGTTCGTCAATCTCTTCTCGAGGTTTTGCCATGCCTTCATTATACTGCTTAGTAGTCCTAAACAAAACGGGGAATACAAGAAACGGGCGGCCCGGAGGGGGAGCCGCCCTGAATCGAGGGGAACACCTGACAGAGTGTTTTCCTCAAGTATACTATCTTAATACCACGCCCGCAATAGGGCATAGTAGTAGGAGAAGGGGATACCGAATTCCTTCAGCTTTCGCAGCCATAGCACCACAGCGTTTTTGAGTGCATCCGAAAATACGCCGTGAAGGGCAAACGTTTCGTCGAAAGCGATCATCGCGGCCAGAATGAGTAAGGCTTCCTGCGGTACCTCCGCAAACACTTCGTCGTAGCGCATCAGCTTTTCGCATATCTCATCCGACACACCCAAGGTCTGGCAAATTTGTGAGAAGGTTTGTGGTTCCGTTATCTCGAGTGAACGATACTGATCTATCCCTCGTAGCGCCCGCAGCGAAAGACCATCCAGCAGCGCTTGCTGCTCACGCTTGCCTACGATACCTATCTCTTTGGCATGTTGCAGCACAAACTCTCGCCCGCGGCGCTCCTGCTCCTGCATACGCCGCCGGCGCGTTTCCCAGCCCTTCTTTGCGGCTTCAGACCGCTTCTGCCGCTCTGCTTCCGCGCGCCGCTCCGCTTCCCTACGCCGGCGGGTCTCCCATCCTTTCTTAGCGGCTTCAGACCGCCTGCGCCGCTCCGCCTCCCTGCGCCGGCGCGTTTCCCATCCTTTCTTGGTGGCTTCAGACCGCCTGCGCCGCTCCGCCTCCGCGCGTCGTTCGGTTTCCCTCCGCCGGCGCGTTTCCCATCCTCGTTTCGCCGCTTCCGAACGGCGTTGATGCTCACTTTTCCGCTTAGCCATACTCAACCCTCATCGGGGTCGAGAATCGTAAAATCTCGATCCTCTTCCCACAACATGGCATCAAACAGCGTATCTGCCCGATACTCGCTTAACTCCGCCGGCAGGGTCAGACAGCGCCCGTCCACCCAGCGGTCTTCCCTTCGCCGCGGCTTCGGAGAAAACCGCAGCACCCGCACATCATCAATCCACTGGCATAGCAAGGACTCCTCTTCGCGCGCGCACGCTAAGCGATAACCTGCAAAGCGGCGCACATGCACCGTGTACCGCGCTTTCAACCGGAACGCGCGCCAAACTTTCTCGAGTTCAGTGCGATCAATCGTCCATCGCTCAAACCCACGCGTACGTAGCTTTTCTCCTACCCAGTATACGCCCGCCTGCACGACAAAGGCGCTCTGCGCAGTGTTTAGTTCCCACTGCCCTAACTCGCCTCCCACATCCAGCGGTAGCGGACGCAACGCCACAATACCATCAGTAGCTACTAACGCCACGTCCCATTGCGCAGCGTCCAGAATTGGCCACAGCATAGCGCGCACATAACCGGTAGTCCACGCCGCATAGACGTAGTTCCGATAGCGGCTTTTCCCTTGTCGCTGACTGAGTTTTCCGTAGAGCGAATTCAGTCCATACTTGAACGGTAACTGCCGCCGATCACCGACACGCTTCCATGCCAATCGCTGTGCAGCAACCTCCTCAACCCACGGAAACGCCCGCTCGCCTCGATGCTCGCAAACCCATGCCTCCAGCGGTTCCACCCACTTTCGGTCTGCGGCGCGATATTCAAAGCTGGTAATCCATCCTTCACCTTCATGCGGATACACCAGCGATACACACCGTCCCGTAGGCAATCGCGCCCCGCGCATCGGGAAGGGACCCCAACACGAATCTCGCGGCATCTCCCACCGCACTCGTACAAAACCAATCCAATCGCCAGCGCCGGGGTCCCGCACATGCTTCCACCGCGCACCATCTATAGACGGAAGCAGCCGTAACGCGTTAGGGTAAGCACTGTTGATGTCGTAGCTATAAACTTCACCTTCATAGCGCCCGATCATGCTAATCTCACTGCGCCCGCCGTAGTACGCTTCCTGCGCTACCTCGAGCACCTTCCACGGCGTCACAGGCGCGACATACCCATGCGCGCGGAACATGGCGCTCGCCGTTGCGCCCGGTCCGCAATAGGCACGTAGCTCGAGCCCAGCATCCTTATGCAATTCAATCATTCGTCGCGCCCACTGCGCTAGCAGCTTGCACTCGAGTCTACAGTACGCTTCAATCTCCGCTTGCTGTTCCGCTTGAAATTCAGACCGCGCACGCTTCATGCGCGCGACAAATGCTCGCTCCTCATCCGTGCCAAGCTGCCAGTCCGTAATCAACTTAGCAAATCCGTGTTGCACCCAACCGCTCGGGTCCCAAACCGTGAAACCGCGCCACTGCTTACCGATGCGGCGCGTTAGTCGAAACATTTTGTTGGGGATGTGTTCGATACGAAACTCACGCCAATAGACAATGTTTCGCTCGCGGAGAATGTCCAGCACGGCGAAAGGAACCTCACGGAGAATCATCGACACGTCGTAGTCGAAAAAGAACCCGAAATAGAGCCCGCGCGGGAGCGACAGCATCCAATCGAATATGTCCAGCGTATGCTCGCTACGACACTCATGCGATTCGCCGGCTTCCGATACCGCGGCCAGATAGGTAAGCCTGCCTTCTACCGCTTCGGAGTCAACTCCCCAGCATGAGAGGGTTTTCAGAGCACGTTTAGACGGTCTACCTGCGCGAGAAGGACGATTGAAACGTGATGGGCGGTTTGCGCGAGAAGGGCGTTGCGGACAACCCCTTCGCCCGAGGTGAGGGAGAGATTGCCCGCAACGTGGACAGAATTTAGAAGGGAACGTCATCGTCGGAAACGGTAGACTCAACCCGTTCCGGTTTTGCCGCCAGAATCTTCTTGATTCTCGCTTCATCGATGTTGGTTAGCTCCCATCGATTACGGTTCCGCTCAAGTCGACCCGCATACTTCGCACCGACTTCCATGGCAACGAATTGAGCCGCAAACACCCAACCCTTTTCGAGCCGTTTCACCGTCCGCAACTCGCACAGCACCGCCGCGCGAGCACCGAATTTGGTCTCGAAGTCACGCCGGTCCAAGACTTCGATCAGAAGGTCTTGACCAACGTAATACTCCAAGTTAATAAAACCAACTCCAACCTGTGGGGGAGTTTTGAATTCAGACAGTTCAGCCATTGGTTTTCTCTCCTCTTCGGCGCTTTAGCGCCGATTCAATAGTCTGCCGATAATTCGCCGGCAGTAAGCTTTCTACCACTTCTAGCAGGAGCACCAACTCCTGCTGTTGAAACGATAGGTCACTGAGCCCGGCTTCGAGCCGAGATACGCGATGAGATAGGTCAGAGACAGCATTAGCCAGCATAGCTATCTGCCCCTTCATTGCGTCAAAAGCCATTGCTGAATCCACTGATGAACATCCTTTCTTAACCTACGATCACACGCAGGGCACAATCCCCACGTGTGTTTGTACCGGAGTATGTGACAATACTCCGCTAGCGCCCGTTGCCCGCCGCGACGCGCGACGGCGTCCAGGAATTCGAATTGCGCCAGGCGTACGTTGTCACGTAGCGCTGGCGTAATGCGTAATTCCAAGCAGGTACACGTCATATTACTCGTCATCATCCGAATCATCATCCGCTTCAATCCGCATGTAGGTAGAACCTACATCCTGCCGTACCGCTAGGGTCATAATGCAATCTTCGGCAGCACGCCGATCACGAAAGGGGCCGAACGTTCCGGCTACCACTTGACTGTTGACCGGAAACCAATTGATATAGTACTTCTTTTTTGTCATCGTATTCCTCCATAAACGAATGCCCCATCGGGAGCGAGTCTCGATGGGGCATTATCCTCAACCCTCGCGGCAACAGACCGCAAGCTGCCAACGCTCGCTCTCCCACACGATAGCGTGGGAACCTTCTTTGCGGTAACGCAACAGTACCGCGCGAGCCAACTCCCGATCATCGGGATCTGGCCACGCTTCCGGAGTATCCCATAAATCGCCTGGATGAACCCAACCGCAATGTAACACATTGCGGTTCAACCAATCAGCTTCCTTCCGGTTTTTGATTACCAGCGGTCTCATGATCCCACCTTTAACTCTGTAAATGTTTTTCATATTCCCTCCCATAAACAAAAGCCCTACGGGCGTACACCCGTAGGGCATAGTTTTTTATCCCTCCGCTATTCTAGCGGAGACCACATCCTCAATCTCGTTCTCGGAGATTGAGGATAA
>Ga0123519_10017032_pt1 | contig 10030 bp, 9 predicted proteins | sample YelNatPaOPRAMG02_FD_87396 | JGI IMG/M metagenome (GOLD analysis project Ga0123519, IMG submission 87396) | Hot spring microbial communities from Yellowstone National Park - Yellowstone National Park OP-RAMG-02 (version 2) | ecosystem: Environmental > Aquatic > Thermal springs > Hot (42-90C) ...
AAGAAAGGAGATAGATTCTCTAAGAGGAATATAGAGCAAATTTCTGAATATTTAAAAGTCGCGGGATTAAAATTAGGTATCCTGGCCAACTTTGGTTCAAAAGAATTAAAATTCAAACGCATTATTAACTTACATTCGTATATTCGTACTGATTCGTAAATTCGTAAATAGTAAACCATTCGTATATTCGTATTAGATTCGTAATTCGTAGATGTTACCGTAATTCGTAGATGCAAATAAAACACTAAACGAAACCCTTAAACCTAACCGAAACTTAAAACCGATGAACGATAAACAAGTATCGATAATCATCACCACTAAAAATGAGGAAAAGAATATTGTCAAGTCCGTAACCTGTGAACTACGGGAGATTAGTGGCTTTGATGAGAATTTAACTATCCTGAAAACTGGGATTTTGATAGAAAAGAAAAATTCTTGACAAATTCTTAAAGAAAATGTAAATTATAGTTAAAATGAATGTCATTTTTCCTGAAAATTTACTACCCAGACAGATTTTTTCTAAGATAATCCCTTATCTTGAGCAAGATAATATCATTTTGTTAACCGGTGCAAGACAGACGGGTAAGACCTCACTTTTATACCTGTTAATTAGGTACTTATTAGAAGAAAAAAATATCGCTTCTTCTCAAATCATTTACCTTGATTTAGAGAATATCTATGATTTTAATCTCTTAGAAAGCTTAAAGGATTTTAATAAATTCTGGCAGGTGTTGAAGGATAAAGGTGTTGACCTGAAAAAAAAGGTATATGTCTTTATCGATGAAATACAACATCTTACTAATCCATCTTCTTTTTTAAAATACCTGTATGACCACTATAAACCAAAACTTAAATTTATTGTTACGGGGTCTTCTTCCTTAGAGATCAAAAAGAAATTTATCGATAGATTAACCGGACGAATTTATCGCTTCATAATTAAGCCACTAAATTTCAAAGAATTTCTCGAATTTAAAAATGAAAGAAATTTAAAGGAGGTCCTTTCAAAATTTAATCTTAAATTTTGGATTTCTGCTCTACATCCCGAAGACGAAATTAAAAAGTTAAAGCCAACTGATAAAGAAAGAATTAGTGAGCTTCTTATGGATTATCTAATTTTTGGTGGCTATCCTGCTGTTTCGTTGAAAGAGAATCCTCTTATAAGACAGAAAGACCTTCAGGAAATATACTCTTTATATATTAGAAGAGATATTCGTGATATTGGTGAGATTGAAGATGTTTCTGGTTATAATAATCTTGTCTCTTTACTTTGTCTTCAAATTGGCAATTTAGTAAAAGAGCAAGAACTATCTATATCTACAGGGCTATCTCGTCCAACCGTGAAAAAATATCTATTCTTATTAGAGAATACCTATGTTCTTAAATTGTTACCACCTTTTTTCACCAATAAAAGAACCGAAATTACTAAGATGCCTAAAGTTTACTTTGAAGATATTGGTTTGAGGAATGCAGTAATTAATAATTTTAATCCCTTAAGGCAAAGGCAGGATAGTGGAACAATTTTAGAGAATTTTGTCTTCAACCAGCTCAACACAGAGAATGATTTTTCAGATAGAATTCGTTTTTGGAGAAGTCAGGCAAAGAACGAAGTAGATTTCATCTGGCAAGAGAATTTAAAGGAGGTTTATCCTATAGAGGTAAAACTAAATTACTCCCTTAAGCAACCTTTACCATCAGGACTTAAAAGTTTTATAAATTTTTATCAACCCTCTAAAGCTTTTATTATTCATTTGGGAGAATTTAATATCTTGAAATTTAAAAAAACAAAAATCTATTTAATCCCTGCTTGGGCAATTTAATAAAAAATGGATGTTTCTGTAATCATCACCACCAAAAATGAGGAGAAAAATATACTTATTCATCATCCAATATCGAATCTAATACGAATTTACGAATGAAATGAATTACAAAAAGAAGGTTATAAAAAAAGACTTAATTTATCCAGAATTAAGCTATCAGATTGTGGGGATAAGGAATAGAGAGCAGATTTCTGAATATCTAAAAGTTTCGGGATTAAAACTGGGAATACTGGCAAACTTTGGTTCAAAAGATGTTAAATTTAAAAGAATCGTCAACCTCTAATTCGTACATTCGTAAAGATTCGTAATTCGTAGATGATGTTGATGTATTCGTATATTCGTAATGTATTCGTAAATTCGTAGATATTACCGTAATTCGCTGATGGGCAATATAGTTTCCGTAATTATAACTACCAAAAATGAGGAGAAAAACATAGAGAATTGCCTAAGCTCAATCAAAAACCAGAATTACCTTCAAGAAAATATTGAGATAATCGTTGTGGATAACAATTCTATTGATAAAACAAAAGAGATTGCCAAGAATATCTATAATTTTGGAACCGAAAGAGTACGCAAGAAATTTTGGAATATTCTATGAAAACATTGCCTTCAATTTCAATAGTCATTCAAACCTACAATTCTGAAAAGACTTTAAACGAATGTCTTACTAGTATAATTATTCAAGATTATCCTAAGGATAAAATAGAGATAATTGTTGTAGATGGTGGATCAAAAGATAAGACATTAGAGATAGCTAATCATTTTGGAGTAAAAATAGTGAATGAAAAAACAAGAAAACCAGAAGCGGCTACTGCGATTGGCTATAACGTTGCCAAAAATGAACTAATAGTGAATATACCATCTGATAATATTCTTCCTCATAAGAATTGGCTTAAAGTGATGGTTAAGCCATTTTTAGAAAATAATGACATCATTGCCACTCAACCTTTACGTTATACCTATAATAAAAATGATACTATCCTGAACAGATATTTTGCTCTTTTTGGAGTAAACGATCCTATCCCTTATTATTTTAATAAAAGGGATCGATTATCTTGGATAGAGGATAGTTGGAATTTATTAGGTAAAGCTGAAGATAAAGAAGATTACTATCTAGTTAGATTTGAATCAGATAAAATACCTACTTTAGGAGCTAATGGTTATATGGTAAAAAGAGAAATTATCCAAAAAGTGACTAAAGACATCTATAAATTTTTTCATATAGATGCTAATTTAGATCTAATAAAAATGGGATATAATCTGTATGGCATTGTGAAGACAGATATATTCCATAAAACAGGCGAAAATATTATAAGTTATTTTAAAAGGAGAATACGTTATTTTAATATTTATCAAAAAGATAAATCAGTACGCAGATATCATGTTTATGATCCTAAGATAGATAAAATTAAATTATTAAAATTTATTTTTTTTACAATAACTTTAATAAAGCCTATTTATGATGCTTTACGTGGTTTTTCTAAAATACAAGATATAGCCTGGTTTTTACATCCTATAATTTGTTTAGGGATTCTTTTTATATATGGATACGCGACAATCCGTTGGAAGGTTAAAACTTTTTTTCTCTCAGTTTTAGAGAAATTTAAAAATTAAATTAAATGATTTGGGATAACATTAAAGTTTTAGTTACCGGAGGAGCAGGATTTATAGGTCAAAATTTAGTTAAAAAACTTTTGGAACTAAAAGCAGAGGTAATAGTATTGGATAATTTTTCGTATGGTTTAAGAATAAACATCCCTTCGGGTTGCAAATTAATAGAAGGAGATATTAGAAATAAGGAGATATTAGAAAAGATACCGAAAGTGGAGTATGTATTTCATTTTGCTGCTCCTTCGTCAATTATTCTTTTTAATAATAATCCACAAGAATGTATTGATATTACTGTGTCTGGGTTCTTGAATGTACTTGAGTTTTCTAAAAAGAACAAAATTAAAAAACTAATATATCCTTCTTCAGGCAGTGTTTATGGTAAAACAAGTATTCCCCAAAAAGAGAACGACATGCCTCAGCCTGTAAATATATACGGAAAGACAAAACTAATCTCTGAAGCTTTAGCAAAAGTTTATTCGGAATGGGTTCCTAATATTGGTTTGAGAATATTTGCTGGTTATGGTCCAGGTGAGGAACATAAAGGAAATTTTGCTAGTGTAGTAACTTTATTCTTAAATGCGATTATAAATAATAAATCACCTGAAATATATGGTGATGGAAAACAGAAAAGAGATTTTATTTATATAGATAATATAATAGAGGCGATTATAAAATCTGTTGAGGAGAATATAGAAAATGAGATAATAAATATAGGTTCTGGAAAGGCATATACATTTAATGAAGTTTTTGCAATGTTCAATCTTTTATTAGGTAAAAATATTAAACCAATTTATATTAATAAACCAAATAATTATCTAGAGAATACTTTAGCTGATATTACAAAGATGAAAAATTTGTTAAAGGTAAATCCTCTCTCCCTCGAAGAAGGACTAAAACGTTATCTTGTTAGCAAAGGTTATAAAGTTTGATTAATAAACATAAATTTATAAATTTATCTAGAAAATGATTAAAGATCCATTAGTTTCAATAATTATAGTTAATTATAATGGAAAGTTCTATGTGGAAAGGTGTATTAAGGCAGTATTTAATAATAATTATTCTAATTTTGAGGTTATTGTAGTCGATAATGGGTCTAATGATGGAAGTGTAAACTTTCTTAAGGAAATTGAGAAAGAAAAAAATGATTTCAAAGCAATATTACTTGATAAAAATTATGGCCCGGCTTATGCTCGAAATAGAGGAGTAGAAAAAGCAAAAGGAAAATATATTGCTTTTTTAGACAATGATACTGTACCAGATGAAAATTGGCTTATCCCTTTGGTAGAAGTAATGGAGAAGGACGAAAATATTGGAGCTTGTCAGTGCAAATTGTTGTTTTTAAATGATCCTAAAAAAATTGATTATATCGGTGATTATTTAAGTCAATTTGGATTTTTGGTCCAACCTGTTCATGGAGGTGAAATAGATGAAGAACAGTTTAATCGGAGGGTGGAAATTTTAAGTGCTAAGTCTGCTGGGATGTTTATTAGGAAGGAAGTATTTAGAAATATAGGAGGTTTCGATGAAGATTACTTTATTTACCTTGAAGAGACAGATTTGGGATGGAGAACATGGTTGGCAGGTTATAGAGTAATTTTAGTTCCTGAATCAAAAGTTTATCATGAATTTGGCACCACAATTGAAATAGCCCCCCAATTACAAACTTATAACTCAAAATTCCATGGTTCTAAGAATTATGTTACTACATTGATAAAAAATCTTGAATTAGCAAACTTAATGAAAATTTTGCCTTTACATATTTTGCTTTGGATAGGAATTGCATTTTGGATAGCTATAATGAGAGGAAGATTTTATGAAGCAGGCTTAATTTTAAAGGGGATGCTTTGGAATATTTCTCATCTTCCTATCACTCTAAAAAAGCGCGCTATAATTCAAAGTAGAAGAAGAGTTTGTGATAAAGAATTATTTCCTAAGATTATGAAAAAAAAGAAATTCAGTTATTTTTATAATAAATTGACAAATGTATGTAAAATTGGTCACGCTAAAGGTTGGTAGATATGAAAAAAAATAGATTTAAAGTTTCTATCGTTATTCCAACCAAAAACAGATGTGAATCTTTAAAGAAATGTTTAGAATCTTTAACAAAACAAACCTACAACAACTTTGAAATTATAATAGTTGATGGTGGTTCAAAAGATGGTACAAGAAATTTAATTAAAAATTACGATGGGATATTATCAATTAAATATGCTAGTCAGTCTGGAGGATTAGTTGCTCAGATGAACAAAGGGATAGAGTTAGCCGAGGGCGAAATTTTTATCAGAACCGATGATGATGTTATGATGGATTCAAAATGGTTAGAAACGATTGTTGAGACTTTTGATTATAATCCGATGATTGGTGGAGTTACAGGGCCAACTATTATTCCCAACGAATATATTAAAGCAAGAGATTTATTTTTCTTCCAGGAGAGATTTAAAAAAGGCAATATGTTTTGGCGAATTCTAGGGAAAATTTATTATAACTATTTTATGGAAGGACAACCTATGCGGGTTAGCCATTGGTTTAGATGCGGAGCATTTTCTTTAGGTAGCAATTTTAAGAGTTGTTTAGAAATTAAAGAACTTCTCGAAGTTAATAATCTTGAGGCATGTAATTGGGCTGTTCGTCGGGAGCTTTTAGAGAAAATTAGAGGGTTTGATCCATTATTTGGTAGAATTGGCGAATATCACGAAGCAGACGCCTCTTTTAAAATAATGAAATTAGGGTATAAATTAATATTTAACCCAAAAGCAGTTGTTTACCACCAACCAAGTATTGAGGGATTTTACAAAGATAGGCCAGCCTCATATAGCCGTATTTGTAATTTCATTAATTTTTATTTTAGACATATAAAACCAAATACTTTGGATAAATTTATTAGGTTTTCTTCCTATCTTTTATTCTTAAATGGATTTTTTATTTATAAGGCTATTACGGCAAAACAAGTAAATCAGTTAGGGTGCATACCAGGGACGATAGTTGGATTAGGAAAAAATATTTTTAGACTTATTAGGTTCAGATTAATTAAAGAATAAAGATTTAAAATGGTAAATAGCGGATCGATACAAACCTTAATTAGATCTCAGACAAACGAGCAGATTTACACGAAATTGATAGAATCTTTTGAGCACCCAGGCGTTCTCCTTTTTAGAGGAAGAGAATTGGAAACAGTAAATGAATATTTTATTAGACATCCTATTGAAATTAGTAAAAATATATTAGATTTAGGATGTGGAGAAGGTTATATTGGGAATATGCTTTTTAATAAAATTGATGTTGGACTCGATGTTATTCGCGAAGGGTTAGAAAAAGCAAAAAAGTTCCCAGTGTATGAAAAGGTTATATTAGCAGATGCGAGAAAAATGCCATTTAAAGATGGTTCATTCGATGTTATCTTTAGCAATAGTGTTATCGAGCATATAAAGGGAATAGACCACGTTTTATCCGAAGTGTCACGAATTTTATCTTCTCAAGGTTTATTTATCTTTACTGTTCCTTCTCATAAATTTTCTGATTATTTGTATTTCACTACTCTTTTTAGAAAAACAGGGCTACCTTTTCTGGGCAAGATATATTCTAAAGCAAGAAATAGACAACTGAGTCATTTTAATTTATTTGATGACTTAGAATGGGAAAGACGGCTAAGAAAGGTTTCATTGGATATAGTTTATAAAAAATATTATTTGTCGCATAAAGAAATTTATGAATGGGATAAGATATGTATTTTATTACGTATTACGAAACCGTTACCTTTTATCTATCGACTTTTAGTGCATAAATTTTATGAAAAGGTTAAACAATTGCTTACTAAAAAAGACTTCTCTGGTATAGGTGGTGGTCTATTGGTGGTAGCGGAGAAATATGGAGCAGGATAATATTATGGAATTTCAAAAACTTGAGTATAAAAATGTACTCGAAGACAAATATTCTAAAATTAGGCTTGAGATTTTATATGATTTGATGAAACCATTTATAAAACAATCCGTGAAAATACTCGATATTGGATGTTATACTGGAGATTTATTGAAATTTTTACCTTCATCAGTAGATTATTATGGTATCGATGATGATGAAAAAGCATTACAAATTGCTCAAAAAAGAGGAGCTAAAACCATAAAACTAAATTTGGAAAATGAGCAGATACCTTTAGGTCAACAATTTGATATTATTATTGCTGCAGAAGTCTTGGAGCACTTAAAAGACCCTGAAAAGCTGATTCTACAAGTAAAACATTTACTTAAAGAAGATGGAGTTGTTCTGATATCATTGCCTAATGAATGCACAATATATCATAGACTTAAAGTATTATTTGGAAAAGGTATTGATGGAACTGGTTTTGCTCCTCATTATCATTTACACTTTCCAACAATAAAACAGAACAATGAGTTTATAGGAAGATACTTTGAAATAATAAAGAAACACTATTGGGTCCATTTAGGAACAGGCAAGATGGAAAAGATTCTTTCAGTAATTCCATTTAGTCTTTGGCAAAAATTAGTCAATCTCTTTCCCTCACTATTAGCGAGAGGAGTAATTTATTTATGCCAGTTAAAATAAATAGAAACAAAATTAAGTTTAGGGTTATTTTTTTCCTCTATATCCTTGTAGCTTTTTTAGTTTTGAGAAAATTTTTATTTCAACCTGGAACTTTGGGACACAATTGGGATTGGTCTATCCCGTATTTAAAAAATCAATTAATTTATATGGCCCAAAATAGCTTTTTCATTTGGAGAGAGGTAATATTTGGTTTTTTCAACCCCCTAGTAATAAATCTTTCTCCTTTCAGTTTTATGTGGGGTAGTTTGGCCTATTTGGGAGCTAATGGAGATTTCGTTTCTAAGTTTTTACCTTTTGTTAGCATAGTTATTGCGGGAATTAGCATGTATTATTTGTTAGTGGATTTTCTTAAGATAAGCTCTAATAGGGGTAACTTTAAGATTATTTTTTATTCTGCATTATTTGGAAGCCTATTTTATGCTCTTTCCCCTTATCTTTTCAATGATATCATTGGAGGAGCTGCTACCCAATTTTTCACCTATGCCTTTTTCCCGTTAGCATTATATTTTTTGAGAAAATTTGAGTATTCTAGTAGATTTATTCATATTTTTTTCCTCGTTATTATTTTAACTATAATCGGTTTTTCTTTCCAAAGATTATTTTTAATTTTTGTTATTTTACTTACATATCCAATTTTCAGTGAGAAATTTTTACCTGTTTATAAAAATTTACTTAAATCCTTTATCTTATTCATCTGTTTAAATTTCTATTGGATATTATTTATTTTAATGGGTGGCTGGAGAGAAGGTTTAGCCTTTGGAAAAGAATATCTATTACTCTCTACACTAAAGAACAATGTTCCAAGTATCGCTGAAGCATTTATAGGCTTAGGTTATTTTAGGGACTTCTTCAAATATTCCATCAACCCAAATATCCTTATATTTTGGTATATTTTATCTTATGGATTATTAGTAATTGCCATTTTTTCCATCATTATTTTCAAACAAATAAGACAGAGAGATATCTTTTTTTGGATATCTTTGTTTTTAGTTTCTCTAATTTTTTCTACAGGTGGCAAACCACCGTTGGGAAATCTTGTATTATGGATGTATAGAAATTTTCCATTTATGCTACTTTTTAAAGGCCCTCAACACCTATTAATTTTATCTACTTTTTCGTTGGCAGTTCTTTTGGGATTTGGGTTTTTCTCATTTGTTTCTAAATTAAGTGAAAAAAAATTACCTTTTTCTATTCTGATAGTCTTGTTCTTATTTATATTTTTAACAATTTGGATTTTTCCATTTTTAACTGGTAATTTAGGTTTAGATTATTTATCTTATAAAGGAGGAGGCAATTTTGTAGATACTTATAAATTATCTCCGGAATATAAAAAAATATTTGAAAAAACATTCAGGGAACTAAAAGATTTTAGAATTTTACCTCTTCCTATGACTCATTCACCTTATTATTTAAAAACAGAATATCAAAATGAAGGTCAGGGAGGAGATCCATTTCTCATTTACTCTAAAAAACCTTTTATTTTAACAGATATACCAAATTCGGAAAGAAAGTTTACAAGGATAATTGAAAAATTGTTTTATACCCAGAGTTCTTCTCCAAATATTTCTAAATTCCTCGGTCTTAGTAATGTGAAATATGTCATTTTAAGAAAAGATGTGCGACCAATTTTTGGTCCTTTTGCAAGTATATGGAATTACTCACAAATAAATGAGAATTTGAAAAAGCTCAAAGGTTTTTGGTTAGTGAATAAATATAAATATATATCTTTGTGGAAAAGCCGTGATTTTCTTCCTCACATCTTTTCTTCTACCACTCCTACTATTATTGGAAGTAATATCGAGGCACTTGTGCCAGTAACGGAGACGAAATATCTGGATGGAAAGCCAGTTATAGTATTTACAGAGCAAAATCAAAAATCAAATATCAAAAATCAAAAATTAACGGATATAAATAATTTTGTTTTTAAGGATTCAGATTATAGGGATTTGGCAATTGAATTAGTGAGGGGTTTAAAGTTAGAAGTTAACCATAAACAGCAAAAATTTAAGATAGAAAAACCTGGGATTTATGAGTTCTGGTTG
>Ga0123519_10017035_pt1 | contig 10029 bp, 4 predicted proteins | sample YelNatPaOPRAMG02_FD_87396 | JGI IMG/M metagenome (GOLD analysis project Ga0123519, IMG submission 87396) | Hot spring microbial communities from Yellowstone National Park - Yellowstone National Park OP-RAMG-02 (version 2) | ecosystem: Environmental > Aquatic > Thermal springs > Hot (42-90C) ...
GAGATGAAATGCGATTGCACGTTGAGTCGAATACCCTTTGTTGAAGGTCGATACGATGAATGTGAAAGGCGGAATAAAACAGGTAGAGTAAATTGTAATGAAGATTGCGCTGAATATGTGAAAGCATTTAACAATCATTTAAGAGCATTGAAAACTGAATACGGATTTGTTTTTACTGATAATATTGTTTTACCAGAAAAATCTGTAGACTTATTGCTATTTTGTGCCAGATCCCACCCTAATAATGGAATTATTATACCTGGTTCTAATCTTAGTCTTGGAAATGTTGTCAGCTTGTCGGATATCGAAGACTTTGTTTCCAAAAGTTATGAGATACATTTTGGCGATTGGATTGAAGTAACTAATCCACGAATGATAAATAGCAGTAGCGTGTTGATAAAAAAACAAATGCTGGAGAAAATAGGGTATCTTGATGAACGATACAAAACACTGAGGTTCGCCTTGTATGATATATCTCTTAGGGCGTTTCAAATGGGATATAAAACAATAATAACAAATGAGTCATTCGTGTATTATAAGAAAATAATTCAGGATGAAAATGTAACTGAAAAGGCAGATGAACGTCTATTCCTTGAAAAGTGGTGTGATAAAGGTACGGAATATCTAGATACAATTATGATGCAAGAAGACATAAAAAAAGATAATAAGAGATAAATATGAAAAAGCAGGGAATAATAAAGAAAAATGAGACATGGAGAGGAGTTGTTCGTATTTGTGGTGATGTTATAGTGCCAAATGGGATCACAGTAACCATTGCGCCCGGAACAAAAGTGTTATTTGATGATGTGAGCTCATATAATAGCAAAGAGAAGCTTGAAATAATTGAAGTTATGAAGAATATCGTTTCTTGGTTAAATCCAAAAATAGAAACAAATAAGGCCTATATAATAGTTAAGGGGCTAATCAATATTGAGGGAAATAAAGATAAAAATGTAACTATTGGAAACAAAGGGTGGTGTGGAGGAATAGTAATTGATTCTGAAGTGAATTGTGAAATTAAACATTGCATAATATCCAATGCAACTTGTGGTCTATATAGTACTAAACGATCAAAGCTCTGCATTTCAAATAATCTGCTGCAAAATTGTTATTGTAGTATTATGGCACTTGGAAGAACGCAGATCGTGAAAAATAACATAAAGAATAATGTGATAGGTATTATTGGTATTGATATGCTGCCAGACTCACAAATATCTGAGAATATTTTGGTAAATAACAGTGAAATAGGTATAGGCTGTAATAATTGTACAGTAGAAATCAGCAGAAATACTATACAAGGGAGTAGTACAGGGTGTAATCTGTGTGATTGCATAGAGACTGTCTTAAATGGAAATGATGTAAATAGGAATAAGGTCGGTGTTTACAATAGAAAGACAAGAAATATTAAGATTAAGGGTAATAATTTTATTGGGAATACTGATAAAGCCATTATTAATCATTGGAAGGTGGAGAATATAGAGATTGCAGGTAATGTTCTTAAGCATAATATAAATGGAATTGAGTGTTTTGATGAGACTAAGGCGATAGTAAAAGATAACACTATAATTAGAGGTGACTGGGCCATATTGCTTAAGGGGAGATCTGAATGTGATATAGGTGTAAACAGTATAACTAACATGAGAGTTGTTGGAATATTTTGCAGAGAGATGTCGACGGCTCATATATATAATAATGTGATAAGGAAATCATTTAGCGGTGTCAGGTGTGATGATGAAACGCAAGTAAAGCTCAAGAATAATACTATTGTTAATGATGGTTGCGGAATTGATTGCTTCAGGTCAACTTCAGTCGAAATAACTAATAATAATATCGTAAGTGATAAAGAGAGTTGTTTGAGATTCAGAGAAAATACAAACGGATATGTAGAAGAGAATAGTTTAGGAGGTTTAGCTGCAATGCAATGTGGGGGTACAGCTCAAGTAAAGGTTATAGGAAATGAAATATTAATTTCAGACAGAGGGGTTGAGTATAATGAACAAAGCAGCGGTGTTATTGAGAGGAATAGAATATTCGGAAAAAATAATGTAAATAGTATCGGAATATCGGTATCAGGTGAATCAGAATTGGTAATTAAAGCCAATAAGATAGATAAGGTGTGTAAGGGAATTGTATGTAATGAAGGAGCAAGGGTAAAAGTTGAGAATAATAAGGTGAAATGTAAGAGTATAGGAATAGATTGCGAAGGTATGAGTAATGGGTCTTTCATAGATAATGATATGTCAAGTAAAAGGGAAGCTTGTGTTAGGATGGGCATGAGCTCAAACGGATTTATTGACAGTAATATTATGGTAGGAATACGTGGTGTTGAAATGATTGATGCCAGTGAGGTTGTATTGAAAAACAACAGAATTGTAGCTCGTGATGCAGGAATAAGCTGTAGTGACCAAAGCAACGTAGAAATAAATAAAAACAATATTAAAGGTATTCTTGAAGATAAAAGTGTGGGGATAATTGCAGATGATATGGCAGAAGTAAAAATAAATGAAAATAAGGTTGAAGGTGTTTATAAAGGTATAATTTGTACTGGAGCAACAAATCTTAAAGTCGAAAATAATAAGATCTTTAGCAGTAATACTAGTGCTGAAAACAACGGTATAAGCAAACTCATATTGATAGATAATGAAATAGCTAACCAAAAGGAAGCCTGCGTAAGATATAATGCAAATGGAAGCGGCATAGTAAAAGGTAATATGATTTATGGTCATTGGGGAATAGAGGTATTAGGTTCTAGTGAGGTAAGAATAGAGAATAATAATATTAGAATAGTCGGTAAGGGTATAAGGTTCATTGATCAGAGTAACGGGGCATTGAGTGGAAATAAAATAAGTGCAAATAATTTAACAGATTCGACAGCAATAAGTATAGGTGGTTTAACAGAATTACATATTGAGAATAATGAAATAAACAATATATCTGAAGGAATTTTCTGTGAAGATGGTGCTCAGGTAAACATAATAAATAATAATATTGAAAGTCGTAATACAAGTATTTCAAGTAATGGGATGAGTGTTGTAAATATACAGGGTAACTCTATTGTGAGTTCAGGAAAAAGTTGCATTCATTACAATATGAGTGGAAGTGGCACAATTGAAGATAATACAATACGCGGATGGATTGGTGTAGAGACAACAGGGGCAGGTGCTGTAAATATTATTGACAATATGATTGATGCAAAAATGACGTGTGTTCGTTATCATGATCAAAGTATTGGGAGAATAGAAGGCAATCGATTAGTTGGAGTAAATGTAATTGAGATAGACGGTGTCGGTAATGTTGCTATAAAAGAAAACACATTAACTGCACGGAATATTGGCATTTTATGCATCGAGCAAGGATCTGCAAACATAGAGAAAAATGATATTAGAGGCACTAGCGAACGAAATGGTTGTGGGATAATTGCCGGTGGGGTATCTGAGACATCAGTTTTATCCAATGATATAGGGCTCTTGAAAACAGCGGTTAAATGCATTGATGGTGCTCAATTAAAAATAGATGGAAATAAGATAACAGAATGTTCTGTTGGTGTAGAAAGTAACGGTTTAAATGCTATAGAAATACATAAAAATACAATTGAATGTAGTAATGAATGTATTCGTTATGGTTTGAGTGCGAACGGCAATATTGCAGATAATAAAGTTAAAGGGAAGCTGGGAATTGTGATATGTGGTTCGTGTAATGTGCTCATTAAAGAAAATATTATCGAAATAAACGATACGGGAATTGCATGCGGGGATCAGAGTTCAAGTGAAGTAGTAGGGAATGTTATTAAAAGTTACGGTAACTACCCTTTGACAAAAGGCATTAATGTGCTGGAGATGGCCGAAACGAATATTAGGGGTAATAAGATAAATGATATATATATCGGTATTGCTAACAATGATGAAGCCAATACAACGATTGAGAGAAATGTGATATCTAGTTACAAAATAGGAATTGATAATAGAAATATTAGCTGTATAAGAATGAGTAATAATGATATAAGTGTATCGTCTTTGACCGATGGAACAGGCATTCGCCATACTTCGTGCTCTTGTGGGATTATTGAAAATAATAGAGTAATAAGTGCTGTAGGAATTGAAGCAAGTGATACGAGTGAAATTAATGTTGAAAATAATATTGTAATACCCGCTCATAAAGGCATTGTTTTAAAGGAACAAAGTACGGGAAGGATAGTTAACAATAACATTGATGGAAAAGATAAAAGTACGTTGTGTGGCATAGAAATTAACAATAATAATATAATAGTTGAAAGTAACGTTATTAAGAACTCTGTTTACGGTATACTATGTGCAAATATGTCATATCTATATGAAAGTAAAAATGATATTGCCGAAACAAGTAAAACTGTGCATTGTTTAGAGATGAACGAAAATGTATCCTCAAAGATAATAGCAGGTATAAGAAATGTCAATAATGAAAATGATATTGTAAGCATATATTCGAATAGAATAACAAAAGATCTGCAAAACGTAGTACTAAATACCTGGAATTACCCATTTCTTAAGCAATCATATAGAGGAGTATACAAAGCAGCTACTGCAATCTTTGTGCGGAATTATAAGAGTATAAAAGAAATAGAATCTATATATTTAAGAAGAGGTCTTACAAATACTGATTGGATCCCTGGATCAAGCGATATTGATTTGATAATGATAATACGGGAATGTGTTCCCCAAAAAGAAGTTGAGGTGCTTAAAAGTATTTGGAAGAAGTATTCTGTATTAAAAAAACTGTTTCCTTTTATCGGAGAGCTTCAGATTGTTAACAGAAAAGAGCTTGGTGCCTATTTTAAGAATGGTAGTCTAAGAGCGCTGGAAGCGAGACACCGGTGGTGTCATCTCTATGGCGAAGAGATTAAAATTGAAGAAAGACCTGAATCAAATGGTAATAAAAATACTGCAGATGTTCTCACTGAAATGTTTAACTCATATCGAATATTATGCGACGCAACATTTCGAAATGAAAGAAATATTAATTGTAGATATTTAGAAGCAAAAGCATTTATTGATATTTTAAAGTACTGCATGTTTATGAAAACTGGAGTGCCGATATTCTATGAAAGTCGAAATCAAGTAATTGATTCATATCCGACAAATGGTGATGAAAACCTTGGAAGAGCAGTCCAGGCCGTAAAGAATATGTGGGTGGGGAAAGGAACTGTGCCTGAGAATGATTTGTTATCGATCTTTATAGAAGGTTTGATTTTGGTACATTCACATTGCAAGAAGATTGAAAATCGTTTTGGAACTGAGCAGAAGATAAATAAAGTAAAACATATAGTAACAAAAGATAGTAGTTTGGCATACGGAGAAAATGAAATAATTAAATTGAAAAAGTGGATTCGGTATTGCGATGACATGTCCAGAGAAGTAGATGGATGTGTAAAAGGAGCTGTCCTTGACAATCCGGGATTGCTCTATGTCATATTAACTGATTCGGCCATAGAAAGAAAATGTTTGAAGGATGTATTGGAAGTGTTAAGAAATAAAATAACGAGAGGGGAAATAACAAGCAGGACACCATTTGTTATTCTTAGTGAAACAATGTACCAAAGCCTGTTACTTTCGCTTCATCTAGAGACACCTTTTAATTATTTTAAACTGGGAGAAAACGAAAGAACTTTGATAAGACATGGCACTATTGAAGAAAGATATCAATATGGGGTTAGCGGTAGCTGTTTTATGCCACCAACATCTGAATATCTTATGAGGCTTATTAAAGAATCCTTATCATTAATTACTATGTCTATAAGAATACCTTCTAATTCTTTTCATGACCAAGGAAAGTTTAGGGTAATTTATAATATGAATAGAATTCTGGGGTTGCATCTTGCAGTCGAGAAAAATATTATTGCAATGCCTTACATTGAACATGTGGTAGAGATTTATGGGAATTATTATGAAGAACAGGCAGCTTGGTTGAAAAACACAATAAACGCAGTAGTTGATGATGACATTAATGATGAGCGGTATTTTGAGTGTTATCCAATGTTTATGGATATTCTTTCGAGAATTAACAATAATTTAAAGGCGGATATTGCATGAACGCGAACGAACTCATCAAAGAAAACCAATTGAGGAATAATTTTGAAATGATGCAAGGTAAAATGGATTTGAAATCAACGCCGCCCTATGTGACAATTGGAGCCCATTATAAATGCAATGCTCACTGTACTTTCTGTCTTGGAGGTGAATTTCCTAAATTCAACCTAGATATTTATAAAAAATTATTCGAAAGTAAACTATCGAATGTGCTAAGGAATGCTGTTAATGTAGGGTTTTGTGGTATGGGTGAAATCCTGCTTTTGCCTGAAATAGAAGATTTCATTGATTATGTAAACGATACTATACCATCTGCAAGTAAAGTGTTCACGACAAATGGAATAGCTTTGAACTCAAGACTTTGCGATAAGTTGTCAGAAGGTAATTATGCATTGTTGATATCGTTACATGCTGCTAACAATATGCTCCATAGAAAACTAACAGGCACATATATGTATGATGAGATTATTGAAAATATCAAATATCTGTCTTCTTTGAAGAGTAAATATAGTCAGCTCCATTTAAATCTTATCTTTTTAATGACAACGTTAAATATAGAGAATCTGCCAGAATATGTAAGATTGGGAAAAACTCTTGGGGCGGACAGAATAACCTGTAGTTATTTGACGATATTTGAACCTGAACAAGTAAAATTATCCTGTTATTTTATGAAAGAAAGAACTGAAGAGATAATCAAAGAAGCAGTAGATATAGCACAAAGAATTGGTATTGAATTAATATTGCCGCCTAGATTTAATCAGCCGGCTGGGGAAAAAGATAAGAATCATTTTTGTCAGGATCCATGGGGGTTTTTTTATGTAGAAACCCAGGGGTCAGTAAACCCCTGTTGTTATGCTGGCAATCACATAGGTTATCTAAATAAGAGCGATTTTGAAAGTATATGGAACGGTAATGGATATAAACGCCTTAGAAAAGGAATCGTAAGCGGGAGTGTTTATTCATGGTGCAAATATTGTTGCAAATTCGATCCTGATAATATCAATGATATAAGATCACACATTACTTTTAGACCTGAAACTCAGCAAAAGATATTGAATTATCTGAGGGAACATAAGAATGAGTATGATGTTTCTGAAAAAGAGCTTCAAATATAATATAGTTAAATTGCAGAATAGGTTTAAGAGACAACGGATTTGCGGTTATCCATTCAAATTGATTGTTGATACAATTGATTTGAGCAATCTTAAATGTACCATGTGTCCGACTGGACAGTGAAAACTTGCAAAGGCAATGACAAAGATGCTTTTAAAGAGGATAGATATATTGTCGACACATTGTTGATGTTATGTTTTGTAATTGTGGCGAACCGTTGCTGAAATCAAATATTTATGAGACGATATTATATTATCATATGCAAATCGTTACTATATACATTGCGGAATGAGTGCTAATTTTAACACTTTTAAACCTGAAGTTGCGGAAAGTATGTTGTAGTCAAGGCTTGATAGATTAACAATATCAATTGATGGCGCAAGACAGTTGAAATGTGGGATATACCGAGTGAATGGTGATTTTAACAAAGTGATTTCGAATGTAAAAAAACTTATTAACATGAAAAGAGAATATGGTATTCATAAACCCAGAATTATATGGCAATATATTGTTTTTAAGCACAATGAGTATGAAATTATAGAAGCGCGTGAAATGGCATGAGAAATTGGCTTTGATGAGATTTCAATCAAACCAGCTTAATGACAAATGGACATCTATGCTGCAATAAATGTCTGGAAATTAATTAAAGGGAATATGTGATATGAATATTAAATGGATTAAGAATATTAATTACAGGCTTATAGAATGGCAGAAACGAAAAATGCATAGTGTCGTGATTGGATATCCTTATTGGCTTACCATTGATCCGTGCAACGCCTGTAATTTAAAGTGCGTGTTTTGCCCAACAGGTCAAGATCGCAATACGCGAACTAAGGCAATGTTATCTTTTGATAATTTTAAAAAAATGATCGATAAAATTGGGCCCTATTTGATACATATCGATTTTTGCAATTGGGGAGAACCATTGCTAAACAAAGAAATATTCAAGATGATAGAATATGTGCAAAAATATCTTCTCGTAACCAAAGTAGACACGAATCTAAATGTAGAAATGGATGTTGCTGATGCAATTAAACTAATTTCTTCGGGATTAGACAGGCTAAATGTTTCACTGGATGGAGCCAGCCAGGAAACATATGGGGTTTATCGGCGAAATGGAAGCTTTGAAAAGGTTGTGCAGAATGTAAAAACACTAGTTGAAATAAGGCGTAATTTGAATGCAAAAAAGCCACATATGCACTGGCAGTTCCTTGTTTTTAAGCACAATGAACATGAAATTGAAAAAGCCAGGAAGATGGCAAATGAAATAGGTTTTGATTCAATTGGTTTTACTGCACCATTTTGCGCTATTGAATGGGCGCCAAATAATGAAGATTACAATAGATATGTAGTGAAAGAAAATCAGGTTAATTTTAAAACGGCTGATTTACAGTGCGAATGGCCATGGGATGGGATAACAATAAATGCAGATGGGTCCGTATCGCCTTGCTGTTCTGTAGAAGATGAAAAGGATGATTTTGGCAATATTTTGACAAAGGGTTTCTGGAGAATATGGAATGGACGGGATTATAGAAAGGCAAGGAAATATATAAGGGACAGGAAGGCTTTAAAAGAGGGGAATGTCTGCACAAGATGCGATCATATTGGTTCTTCTAACCATACGAAAGTGGTATATAATGAACAATATCGTTGAAGAAAACAGCCGTTTAAATGCCGAAGAATATAATGAGCGTAAAATTGTTCTAATGTCATACCCTCGTTCACTGTTTATACAACTGGACGCTCCTTGTAATCAGGATTGCCTGTTTTGCTCAAGACCTTCAGCATATAGATATTTTTCCATAGATGAGTTTAAAAAGAACTATGAAAAAACATTATTGCCTGCAATGGAAAGAGCTGAGAGGCTGAATCTGACGGGTTCGGGTGAGTTGCTTCTTTTGCCTGAAGCAAAGAAAATACTGGATTATTTCAATCAGTTCAAATACACGGAAAAGATGTTTGCAACCAATGGTAGTTCGTTGACACCAAAGATGATGGATACTATTGCCAGCAGTGCAAACAGATATGTGATCCATATATCGTTACATTCGTGTATGCCTGAATACCACAGGTTGATGACAAAGTCTGATAATTATGGAATTGTATTAGAAAACCTGGCGTATATAAAGACATTAAAACAAAACGGAGCCGCTTCCCGCGTAAAGGTAAACTTTATATTTCGTGCTACAAGGAAAAATATCAGTACCCTCTGTGATTTTGTAAAGTTTGCTTATGAAAATAACGCGGACGGTATAATAGTGTATTATAACTATGTATATCGTTATGACCAAAGAGAACTGTCATGCTTTTTCATAAAGGAAGAGACTAATAGAATGCTTGAATCAGCATTTCTAATCAATAAATCACTGGCTAATAAATACGGAAGAGAGTTGCAGTTAAGCTTGCCGCCCAGATTCGGGCAGAATATTTATCCCGATAGGAAATTCTGCGGCGAGGCATGGAGCCAGCTTATGATTAATCCAGAAGGTGATGTGATAACTTGTGATATTGCCGGTGACTCACATGAGAACATACTAAACAAGGATTTTATGGATGTTTGGAACGGGAATTATCTGACAGACATAAGAAAATCCATACTTGAGGATACTGGAGGATGTTCAAAGACTTGCCCAAGGGCAAATCCCGCTTCAGTAAACACGTTTAGAGGTCATCTTATTATTAGAGGTAAAAATGAAGAAGAGCTTAAGAGATTTATGGATGGAACTGGCTAGAATCAGTCCCGTTATTATCGAAGGTGCGAAGCTAATATGATATAATATGCTTATGCCCGATTGGGCATAAGGAGATTAACTTTGAAACGAGGTACAGAGCTTGCAAATAAAGAATGGCAGGC